>CXWL01106361.1_pt1 | contig 10976 bp, 12 predicted proteins | sample 590931 | NCBI WGS metagenome assembly CXWL01 (sample SAMEA3498368, study PRJEB10139) | groundwater metagenome | biome: water well; material: biofilm material | place: Germany | collected 2015-04-27 | reverse complement strand
GGTTTAGAAGGTGCAATTGTACAAATGGTGTCGCACGGCTTTATTTCTGCGGCCATGTTCTTGTGCGTAGGGGTGTTGTATGAGCGTGTACACAGCCGTCAAATTGAGTCTTACGGTGGTGTGGCAAACACCATGCCAGTTTTTGCTGCGCTTGCGGTATTTTTTGCCATGGCGAATAGTGGGCTACCAGGTACATCTGGTTTTGTTGGTGAATTTATGGTGATATTAGGCGCAATTCAAGAGAATTTTTGGTATGCATTCCTTGCATCTTTTACGCTTATTTTTGGGGCGGCATACACCTTGTGGATGGTGAAGCGCGTGTTTTATGGTGAAGTGGCCAATGAAAAAGTGGCGGCATTAAAAGATTTAAACAAACGTGAATTTTTAATATTAGCGATTTTAGCTGCGATGGTATTAGCCTTGGGTGTATATCCACAGCCAGTGACAGACATGACTAATGCCACTGTCACTCAACTTCTTTCTCATCTAGCGCAAAGCAAGCTACCAGCAGGTTTGCCATCAGGTCTATAAGTCATGGAAAATATACGTTACGACCTCATTACCGCATTGCCAGAGATAGTTATTGTATGCATGGCCATGTTCATTTTATTAGCGGATTTGTTCCTCAAGCCTGCTAACCGCATTACTATTTATGTCCTGGCGCAATTGTCATTGCTGGCCGCTGCTTACTTAACATTCAGCACACATGCACCAAGCGTTACCTATGCATTTACGGGTACGTTTGTAGATGATGCTATGTCAGATGTACTGAAACTCATGATTTATCTAGGGTCGTCGATGATTTTTGTGTATAGCCGGCAATATATTCAGCAACGCGACATGTTCCGTGGTGAGTTTTATGCCTTAGTGTTGTTTGCTGTAGTCGGTATGATGATTATGGTGTCAGGCCAAAACATGCTTACACTTTACGTAGGCTTGGAGTTGCTGTCATTGAGCTTGTATGCGCTTGTAGCTCTGGATCGTGATAATGCCAAAGCTACGGAAGCCGCCATGAAGTACTTTGTGCTAGGTGCGCTAGCCTCAGGCATGCTGCTGTATGGCATGAGTATGATTTATGGCATGACAGGCAGTTTAAACGTCGCAGAAATCAACAATGCACTGATGGGTGACACAAAAATACATGCAGTATTGATTTTAGGTCTGGTGTTTATTGTTTCAGGTTTAGCATTTAAATTTGGCGCAGTACCGTTTCAAATGTGGGTGCCCGATGTTTATGAAGGTTCGCCAACGGTTGTGACTATGCTTATTAGCTCTGTGCCTAAGTTGGCGGCTTTTGCATTGCTCATCAGGCTTCTCGTGCAAGGCTTGCCTACGCTGGCCGTTGATTGGCAGCAAATGCTCATGATTATGGCGGTGCTGTCGATTATTATCGGTAACATTACCGCCATCGCGCAAACTAACTTAAAACGTATGCTGGCGTATTCTACAATCTCGCATATTGGCTTTGTGCTATATGGTTTGATGAGTGCAAGTATGAATGGCTTTATCTTCGCGATGTTCTACGTGGTGAGTTACGTATTAATGACTTTGGCAGGTTTCGGCATCATTTTATTGTTATCACGCAAAGGCTTTGAGGCTGACAAATTAGATGACCTGAAAGGGCTAAATCAGCGTAGCCCTTGGCATGCATTTTTAATGCTAATTGTGATGTTTAGCATGGCTGGTGTACCGCCGACATTAGGCTTTTATGCCAAATTTACCGTGCTACAAGCCGCGCTAGCCGCAGGTTACTTGTGGTTAGTTGTATTTGCGGTGCTGATGGCGGTTATAGGCGCATTTTATTATTTACGCGTCATTAAACTTATGTATTTTGACGAGCCTGTAGATCATTATCCTATTCAAGCGCCAATGGACATGCGTATCGTATTAGGCATCAATGCCTTAGCTTTGTTGGTAATAGGCATGATGCCGCAAAAGCTCATGGAATTATGCATTTATGCAATCACAAGAAGCTTAAGCTAATGACAACCTGGTTTAACACAACATGGATACTGATAGCTCTTGTTTTTTTTGCAGCTAACTTGCCTTGGTTTTCTAATAAGTTGTTTTATATTCTGCCAGTACAGTTCAAGCAAAAAAATCTGGCTTGGTGTTTACTTGAGCTTGTGGTGCTTTATTTTTTAATGGGCGCTGTAACTTTATATGCAGAAAATGCTACTTTCGGGCAGATTTCCCACCAGGATTGGGAGTTCTACGCAGTAACCGGCTGCTTGTTCCTGGTGTTTGCTTTTCCAGGCTTTGTCTACAGGGTGCTGTGGAAATAATTGCCGTATAAATAAAGTTGTTAACTAAGCCTTAGCAGCTTCGCAACGTACAAGTTCTTTGTAAACAATCGTAAAACCATCACAACTACCTCACTGATATTGTTAAGTTTATTGGCTTAACAGCATATTGATACAAAAAAGTACTTGTATATTTTTGCTTGTCATTCAGAATACAAACACATCGAATTCAATTTAACCTCATACAGTTAAGGCTAACCATGCGCTTAGATGACGAACGTGAAAGTAGTAATGTAGAAGATAGGCGCGGTAGTGGCGGCATGCCGATTGGCGGTAAAGGTATCGGCATTGGTACCATAGCAATAGCATTAGTTGCGATGTATTTTGGTATTGATCCTTCCATGGTGCTGAATTTAGGTCAAAGTTTGCAACAAAATGCACCCGTTGAGGCGCAAGCCATACCGGCAGATGACCCTATGGCGAGATTTGTAGCAAAAGTGCTTGGTAGCACTGAAGATACCTGGGGTAAGATATTTGAAGCATCTGGTGAACAATATCCAGCGCCAAAACTAGTGTTGTTTAGCGGACAAACGCCTACCGCGTGTGGTTCTGGTCAGGCTGCCATGGGGCCTTTTTATTGCCCAGGCGATCAAAAAGTGTACATTGATTTAAGCTTTTACCAAGAAATGAAGAACCGCTTTCATGCGCCTGGCGATTTTGCACAAGCCTATGTGATTGCACATGAAGTTGGCCACCACATCCAAAACCTGATGGGCACTTCAGATAAAGTACAACAAGCACGTCAAAATGCCCGAAACGAAGCGCAGGCAAACCAATATTCTGTACGTTTAGAGTTGCAAGCAGATTGCTACGCTGGTGTATGGGCGAATCATGCAGATGGTGCAAATCGTATTTTAGAAGCAGGAGACGTTGAAGAAGCAATGATTGCAGCAGCAGCCATTGGCGATGATGCGCTGCAAAAACAAGCGCAAGGTTACGCGGTGCCAGATAGTTTTACGCATGGCACATCTGCGCAACGTACGCGTTGGTTTAACCAGGGTTTGAGTACTGGCGATATTAAGAAGTGCGATACATTTAGCACGGCATCTATTTAATTTAAAGAGCACCTTTTAATGCATACTTCAGAAGTTGATTTAACCGAGCATTGCATCAGCTCGCAAACCATCGCGTCTGGTGGCATGCTTACAGTTAAGTGCGACCAAGTGCGCTTGCCCAACGGCAACACTGGTCAACGCGAATATGTGATACATCCTGGCGCGGTGGTGATTGTGCCAATTCTGCCAAATGGCAATGTGGTGCTTGAGAAACAATTCAGGTATCCGCTGCATCAAGTGTTTATTGAGTTACCAGCGGGCAAAATTGATGTTGGCGAAGATGTATTAGTGACTGGTCAGCGCGAATTGTTGGAAGAAACTGGCTACACTGCAAGCAACTGGGTGAAACTGGGGCATCAACATCCATGCATTGGATACTCAAACGAGGTGATTCATATGTATCTTGCACGTGGCTTGAGTAGAGGTGAACATCAACGTGATGAAGATGAATCATTAGAAGTATTTGAAGCCAGTTTTGAAAATTGCTTAAGCATGATACAAAATGGCCAGATTACTGATGGTAAAACAATAGCCGCCTTATTTTTTGCAGAAAAATACTTACAAAAGCATGTTTAGGCAATCCCGTGGTTAAGGTGTTAATTGTTGGTTGTGGAGATTTAGGTGGTGCCGTTGCTAGCCAATTGGCACAATTAGGTATTAAGACGGTAGGGGTTAGGCGCGGCGCCAATGTCATTGACGGTGTTAGCATGGTTCAGGCGGACGTCACTCAGCCGGCAAGTTTGCAAATACTTAAGCATCTTCAGCCTGAAATACTCATTTACTGTGTTGCTGCCAATGGCCAAACCGATGAGCAATACAAAGCTATTTATGTCGATAGTTTGCGTCATGTATTAGCAACGCAATCAGCCAATCCAAAACTCAAACATGTATTTTTTGTATCTAGCACCCGAGTGTATGGGCAACACGCTGATGAGTTGCTTGATGAAACAATAACTGCCATCCCCGCTGATTTTGGCGGAGAGTGTTTGCTTGAAGCAGAGAAGTTGCTCAGTACTTTGTCTTGTAATACCGCAGTGCCTTTTAACACCACGGTGCTCAGGCTTTCTGGTATTTATGGCGCGGGCAGATTGCGAATGATTAATTTAGCAAAGTCACCAGAACATTGGCCAGTGCAAAACAGTTGGAGCAATCGAATTCACCGGGATGATGCGGCCGCATTTATGGTGTTTCTGGTACTGCGGATACTTAAGGCGCAGCAAGTGTCGGCCAGCATAGCTGCTCAAGCCTGTTATATTGTCACTGACTCAAGACCCACTGCGCAGTACGAAGTGCTAAATTGGATTGCAAGTAAGGTGCAAGTAGATGCTCAGCCTAAAATACAAGCCATAGAAGGTGGCAAGCGGCTCAGCAATCAAGCCATGATGGCGACTGGATTTAGATTGCAATACCCAGATTTTCAAGCAGGTTATCAAGCGCTACTTTCTGAAACTTTCCTCGATCAGGTTTCTACTCATCATGCTTAGTATACGATTGTCTACCATCGCTCTAACATTGTTGTTTGCCTTGTATTCGAGTGCCTCTTTCGCACAAGAAGAATTCGAAGTTTGGTTAAATGGATTGAAACAAGAGGCGCTAGCAGCTGGAATTTCCGATAAAACAGTCACGGCAACTCTTAATCATATTGAGTTAATGCCAGATATCATCCAGCTTGATCTTGCTCAGCCTGAATTTATCAGCCCATTTCTTGATTATTATTACCAGCGTGTAGATGCAGCCAAAATTGCACGCGGCCATGAATTGCTTGTTGAACATGCAACATTGCTCAATCAAATACAAGCGCAATATGGTGTTCCTAAAGCTTTGTTAGTGGCGTTTTGGGGGATGGAGACTAGCTATGGCGCCCATCAAGGTAGTATTGATACGCTGTCCACCCTTGCCACGTTGGCTTATGATGGCCGCCGTGCAGGTTTTTTTCGTAATCAGCTATTAGACGCAATGCGTATGATTGAGGCAGGCAATGCGCATGTTGATGAATTGCGTGGTTCATGGGCTGGCGCGTTTGGCAATATGCAGTTTATGCCCAGCACTTTTATGATGTATGCGGTGGATGGTGATGGTGACGATCGCATTGATATTGTTGGCTCTACGGCTGATGCATTTGCATCTGCGGCTAATTACTTATCGCAAGTAGGTTGGCGTATAGGTGAACCAGCTATGGCAGAAGTGCAATTGCCTGAAAACTTTGAATGGCAAAATGCGCAATTGACCTNNCCATCAAAGTGGCTAATAGTAATCGAACTATTAGTCAGTCTGGTAATAGCGTATTTTTGAATACACCACCTCTAAATATTGAGTTATCAGAATCTGTTTGGGGGAACACTAAGTTACCAAACATAAATGGCCAAGCTGCTATTTTATTGCCGCAAGGTTGGCGCGGCCCTGCCTTTATGGTATTTGATAATTTTGACGTGATTATGGATTGGAATCGCTCAGTCAATTATGCACTTTCTGTGGCGCAATTAGCTAAGCGAATCAATCAAGAGCCACGGATATTAGGTGGACAATTTGCCGAAGCAGGTGCGTTGACTTTTCAGCAAACATTTGAGCTGCAAACCGCACTGAATGCACAAGGTTTTGATGCAGGTGAGCCAGATGGCTTTCCCGGCCTGCAAACGCAAGCAGCTGTTCGCGCCTATCAGCTATCGCAGCGCCTGCCTGCAGATGGTTATGCTAGTCCAAGCCTGTTCAGCTTGTTAAAGGTGCAGAATAATTGTCCAGTGTCAGCGTGTTAAAAACCAGCCTGTGAGACTCATTCTATTTTTTCTGGTTGGTAGCACTTCATGGTAAAAAGTATCTGATAAAAATATGACTAATCTGCCGCCAATTGGCGATATATCGAGTTGCAATGTATCTAGTGGCGGTGTCTCTGGTGTAGAGTTCGTTGCAACTTCTGGATTAAGATATAACCGCAAATGACCGCCGTCCTCTTCAATCCAATCCTGGTTTAAGTATAAAATACAACTGACTTGGCGCGTTGATTGGTCAACGGTTCGGTTGTTAGTTTTATCCTTAAATCTATCAATATGTTTTTTATAGCCAGCCCCTATTGGATAAAGCGCCAAGTGACTTTCCAGTGCAAACAAACCTAAATATAAATGCTGATTCAAACCGAGTCTCAACACTTCCATTTGCCTGAAATAAATCTGCTGTGCTGTGCTTGCATCAATCTCTTTTAGCCAATGAATTGAATCGCCACGTAAGTGCTTGTTGACGGTTACAAGCGTTCGCCCTGTTCCAGCCTCCAGCATGCGTGCTGTATCATGTAACGTGGTGATTTCGGTAGCCAACGCTAAAACCGTGGCATGAGTTAGAAAGTTATCCATCACGCAAAATCCATGCTCAGCAACTTTATTTAGTTGTTGTTCAAGATTTTGCGCGGAGTAAGGAGATAACATCGCTCATTATAGCCATTGAAGTTTGCGCCCAGGGCCACAATCAGCTAAAATCCCGCTCTGTTCGAAATTAACAATATTAATTCAAACACGTTGTATTCAAAACGGTGGTTGAAATTAGTTTAGGCGGTTAGCTCAGTTGGTTAGAGCGCTTGGTCGACATCCAAGAGGTCAGCAGTTCGAGTCTGCTACTGCCTACCAGAATATATGAACATTAAAGCCAAAGCCGTTAAATTCAACGGCTTTTATTATTTAATATGGAAACTAAATGCCAGTAATCCGCTTACCTGATGGCTCTGAACGCAGTTTTGATGCGCCTGTAACTGTAGCTGACGTAGCCATGAATATTGGCGCGGGCTTAGCCAAAGCTGCTCTTGCCGGTAAGGTTGATGGTGTGTTGGTTGATATTTCTTACATGATTAGTAAGAATGTAGAACTTGCAATTGTTACCGATAAGAATGTAGAAGGCGTTGATATCATCCGCCATTCAACAGCGCACTTGCTCGCTTATGCGGTAAAAGAATTGTTCCCAGATGCGCAAGTGACCATAGGCCCTGTGATCGAAAATGGTTTTTTCTATGATTTTTCTTACAAACGTGCATTTACGCCAGAAGATTTAATTGCCATTGAAAAGAAAATGGTTGAACTTGCCAAAAAAGATGAGCAAGTAACACGTAAAGTATTGCCGCGTGATGAAGCCGTGACCTATTTCAAGTCAATAGGTGAGCATTACAAAGCGGAGATTATCACTAGTATTCCAGCGGGTGAGGATGTTTCACTATATACCGAAGGTAGCTTCACTGACCTCTGCCGTGGCCCACATGTGCCCAATACAGGCAAGTTAAAAGCATTCAAGCTTATGAAGTTAGCGGGCGCTTACTGGCGTGGTGACAGCAATAACGAGATGCTACAGCGCGTGTACGGCACGGCTTGGCGCAATAAAGAAGAGCTTGATGCGTACCTTTTCCAATTGGAGGAGGCTGAAAAACGCGATCACCGTAAATTAGGCAAGCAGCTCGACTACTTCCACATGCAGGACGATGCGCCTGGCATGGTGTTCTGGCACCCGCGTGGCTGGAGTATTTGGCAGGAAGTTGAACAATACATGCGCCAAATGTTCAGGGATTACAATTATCAGGAAGTGCGCACACCAACGGTAATGGATAAAACGCTGTGGGAGAAATCTGGCCATTGGCAAAATTACCGCGACAATATGTTTGTCACCTCATCAGAAAGCCGCGATTACGCAGTTAAGCCAATGAATTGTCCCGGTCATGTGCAGATTTTTAATAGCGGTTTACATAGTTATCGTGACTTACCACTGAGATTAGCAGAATTCGGCTCGTGCCATCGTAATGAGCCATCAGGCTCTTTGCACGGATTGATGCGTGTACGTGGCTTTACACAAGATGATGCACATATTTTTTGTACTGAAGCGCAAATTGAGGCTGAAGTCGCTGATTTTATACAAATGCTTTACAAAGCTTATGGTGATTTTGGCTTTAATGATGTGTTGGTGAAGCTTTCAACCCGCCCTGAGAAGCGTGTGGGTTCTGACGAAACTTGGGATAAAGCTGAAGCTTCACTCGCTAATGCATTGAACAAAAATAATCTTGCGTTTGATTTGCAACCAGGTGAAGGCGCATTTTATGGCCCTAAAATTGAATTTACACTCAAGGATAGTTTAGGTCGTTTATGGCAATGTGGCACCATACAGCTAGATTTTAATCTACCAGAACGTTTAGGCGCCGAGTATGTGGCTGAGGATAATAGTCGCCAACGCCCGGTCATGCTGCATCGTGCCATTGTGGGCTCTATGGAGCGTTTTATTGGAATTTTGATTGAGAACTACGCAGGTGCTATGCCGCTATGGTTAGCACCAGTGCAAGTGATGGTGTTGAATATCTCGGAAAATCAGGCAGATTACGTGCGCCAAGTTGTTGAAATGCTGAAGAAAAATGGCATTAGATGCGAATTTGACTTGAGAAATGAGAAGATTACCTATAAAATACGCGAACATAGTATGCAAAAAATGCCTTACTTGCTGGTTACAGGTGAGCGTGAAATGCAAACAGGACATGTAGCCGTGCGTACCAGAAAAGGTGAAGACCTAGGTTCTATGCCAGTAAGCGCGTTAATTGAGCGCCTAAAAGCAGAAATTGAAGCTAAGGTTTAGCTAGCCCTAAAGTTTGATTTTTAGGGATAAATCTGACGAAGCACGGCTTAACTATTTGGAGAATTTGATATAGCACAAGACAAAGAAACGCGAATTAATGGCGATATTACAGGGTCGCAAGTTCGTTTGGTGGGTATAGAGGGTGAACCGTTGGGCATTATGTCGCTAACGGAAGCATTTGCAAAAGCAGAAGAAGCAGATATTGATCTTGTAGAAATTGCGCCTAATGCTGTACCACCTGTGTGCAGATTGTTGGATTACGGCAAGTTTAAATATGCCGAAAGTAAGAAGCAGCATGAAGTTAAGCTTAAGCAAAAACAAGTGGTTGTTAAAGAAATCAAGTTTCGTCCAGGTACTGATGATGGCGATTACGCGATTAAAGTACGCAACATTATTCGCTTTATACAAGATGGTGATAAAGCGAAAATCACTTTACGTTTCAGGGGCCGCGAAATTACGCACCAAGAGTTTGGTTTGGCGCTACTTAGACGTGTAGAAGCGGATACAAAAGAAGTCGCAATTGTTGAGCAGTTTCCAAAAATGGAAGGCCGTCAAATGGTGATGGTTTTAGGGCCACATAAAAAGAATTAAGTAAAGTTTTATAAAGTAGTAAATAAATAGCGTTAAAAATGTAGTCAAGTGCTAGAAATAAAGATTCCGAGTGATACGGCTTAACGGCATGCCTAAGCACTCATAACTTAAGTTCAAGGAGAACAAAATGCCAAAAATGAAAACCAAGAGTGGTGCTAAAAAGCGCTTCAAATTCTTGGGTAATGGTAAAGTGAAACGTACACACTCACATTTACGCCATATCCTAACGAAAAAGACCACCAAGCAAAAGCGTAAATTACGCGGCACGGCGATCATCTCACCAACAGACGTCAAGCGCGTTCGCGCCATGATGCCAACACGATAAGGAGACCGACATGCCTAGAGTAAAACGTGGTGTCATTGCTCGCGCTAGACACAAAAAAGTATTAAAAGCCGCCAAGGGTTATCGCGGCCGTCGTAAAAACGTTTACCGCGTTGCCAAGCAAGCGGTAATGAAAGCCGGTCAATACGCCTACCGTGACCGTCGTCAAAAGAAACGTCAATTCCGCACATTGTGGATTGCGCGTATTAATGCGGGTGCACGTGAGTGTGGTTTAACTTACAGCCGCTTTATGAATGGCTTGAAAAAAGCAGCAGTTGAAGTTGATCGTAAAGTACTTGCTGATTTGGCGGTATTTGATAAAGCAGCATTTGCTAAATTTGTTGAAATGGCAAAAACTGCTTTAGCAGTTTAATTGCTAAACTTAATGTTTTAAAATTAAGTAAAAAAAAGAGGCTTTTGCCTCTTTTTTTTATAGTAAAATCAACACATTATAAAATCTGGTGCAATGTATGAATTACACCAGATTAAATCAAAAGTAGATTGAAGATAAGAAAAAATGGCAGATTTATCTCATTTAATTGCAGAGGCAGAAACTGACTTCGCAAATAGCGTTTCGATGAACGACTTGGAAATTGCAAAGGCTAAGTATCTTGGTAAATCAGGGTTACTTACTGATGCACTGAAGGGTTTGGGTAAGTTAAGCAATGAAGAGCGGCCAGCAGCAGGTGCTGTCATCAATGTGGTGAAACAAGCCGTTGAAGCTGCATTAACAGCGAGGCGTGAGGCTATATTAAATGCAGAGCAAGCTAAGCAGTTAGCTCAAGAGTCTATCGATGTGACCTTGCCAGCGCGCGCGCAGTCGCTGGGTGGTTTACACCCAGTAACTCTCACCTTAAAACGCATAGAACAACTATTTCATTCTATTGGTTTTGAAGTGGCCACGGGCCCAGAAATTGAGACTGATTTTTATAATTTCACCGCACTTAATATTCCAGAAGATCATCCTGCGCGTGCTATGCATGATACGTTTTATATTGATGAAGCGAACGTACTGCGAACCCATACCTCTCCTGTGCAAGTGCGTTACATGGAAAATGCGCTAAAGAATAATCAAACACCACCCTTGAAAATCATTGCACCTGGCCGTGTATACCG
>CXWL01140322.1_pt1 | contig 10978 bp, 15 predicted proteins | sample 590931 | NCBI WGS metagenome assembly CXWL01 (sample SAMEA3498368, study PRJEB10139) | groundwater metagenome | biome: water well; material: biofilm material | place: Germany | collected 2015-04-27 | reverse complement strand
GCCGCCGGCCTGCGCGTGCTGGTCGTCGACGACAACACCGATGCCGCCGAGAGCCTGTCGGCGCTGCTCGAGATGCTGGGGCACCAGCCGCGCGTGGCCGCCGACGGCAGCGCCGGCTTCGAACTGGCCAAGCAGTACCGGCCCGACCTGGTGTTCCTCGACATTGGGCTGCCCGGCATGAACGGCCATGAAGTGGCGCGCGCGATCCGCGCCACGCCCGGCCTGCAGCAGGTGGTGCTGATCGCGCTGACCGGCTGGGGCGCCAGCGGCGACGTGATCCGCGCCGAAGACGCCGGCTTCGACCAGCACCTGACCAAGCCGATCAGCGTCGAGGCGCTCGAGCGCGCTTTTCGGGCGGTCGGCGGGGACAAGACATGAAGGGCCATTTGCCGGTTTCGTGCGGCACGCTGATCATCAACCCGGCCGGCAAGCTGCTGCTGTGCCACGTGACCAACACGGCCAAGTGGGACATCCCGAAAGGGATGCAGGACCCGGGCGAGAGCACGCTGGAGGCGGCCATGCGCGAGCTGCGCGAGGAGGCCGGCATTGCCTTTCCGGCCGAGCGCTTCGCCGACCTCGGGCTGTTCGACTACCGTCCCGACAAGCGGCTGCACCTGTACCTGGTACGGGCCGGCGCCGACCTGGCCAGCCTCGATCACCTGGCCTGCACCAGCTTCTTCCCCCATCACCACAGTGGCGCCGACACGCCCGAAGTGGACGGCTACCGCTGGGCCGATCGGACGCAGCTGGCCGCGCTGTGCTGGCCGCGCATGGCGCAGCGGCTGCAGGCGCTCGACTGGTAGCAGGTAAAGCCGTCATTCCACAAGCTCTTTGTTGGCAGGATGACACGGGCCGGGATAGAGAATACACTTGCCATCCGACAAAGAAAAGCAAGGCGCCACTTCCATGATTCGTCAAGAACGCCTCACCGCCGACCTGGAGGGCGACTTTGTCGTCTTCCTGATTGGCATGCGCATCAATGCGCCATTCAAGGTGCACAAGTGGTTACCCGTTGTCACGGCAATGCCGCGCATGCTGAAGGCACTCTACGCGCAGCCCGCGTCCGGCTTCATTCACGCGGAAATGTGGTTCGGCCGCACGACGATCGTGGTGCAGTACTGGCGCTCCATGGAACAGTTGCTGGCCTATGCCAAGGACAAGGATGCCCAGCATTTGCCCGCCTGGAAAGGGTTCAACCAGGCGGTTGGCACCGATGGCTCGGTCAGCATCTGGCATGAGACTTACGCCGCCTCACCCGGCACCTATGAAAACATTTACTTGAACATGTCCCCATTCGGCCTCGGCAGGGCCGGCACCTTGCACTCAGTCACAGGCAAACGCCAGTCCGCCGAAGGGCGGCTCAACGCGTATCAGCGCTGACCACGCAGTTCACCGCGCCGCATGGTCGCGCCCGCTGGGGTCAGGTCTGACATTAACGCACGAGCCTGCTTCTGTAGCGAACTCGTGCGTTAATGTCAGACCTGACCCCAGCGTTATAGGGTGGCAAGCATCTGTTCGATCGCGCCCAGGTCGACCGGCTTGGTCAGGTGCAGGTCGAAGCCGGCGGCGCCGGTGCGGGCGCGGTCGTCCTCGCCGCCCCAGCCCGTCAGCGCCACCAGCAGCGGCTGGTCGAAGCGGCGGTCGTTGCGGATCGCTTCGGCCAGCTGGTAGCCATTCATGCCGGGCATGCCGATGTCGAGAAATACCACTTGCGGACGGAATTCCTGCATCGCCTCGAGCGCGGCGCGGTCGTCGTTGGCGACCTGCGCGACGTGCCCGAGCAGCTCGAGCAGCGCCGCCAAGGTGTCGGCGGCGTCGCCGTTGTCGTCCACCACCAGCACGCGCACGGCGTGCAGGCGCGGCGCCGGCGCCAGCATGGCGGGCGTGTCGGCTGCGCCAGGCGCCGCCAGCGGCAAGCGCGCCTGCGCCAGCGCCTGGTCGGTCATGCGGCCCGCACCAGCGTCTGGCCGAACTCGGCGATGATGGCGTCGAGGCCGGCGAGCGCGGCGTCGGGGCGCGCGGCCAACAGCACGCGGTTGGGCAGGGCGCCCGCAGGTAAAATAGTCATGTCGTCAACAAGGCGGCTGGCCTCATGCCAGATGTGCCTTGATTATACCGGGCAACAAACTGCGCCGCCGCGCATCACGCCGGCGGCGGCGCCTTCTTGTTGCGCGGCCAGTTTTTTTCCAGGATCGCCCACAGGATCAGGCCATAGGACAGCAGACGGATCAGATAATGCAGCGGCGAATCTTCATGGTCGGCCAGCAGCAGGGTGGAAAACAGCCGGTGCATGCCCTCGATCAGGAACGACAGCGCGAAATACAGGAAGAAGCGGTCGCCGGCGTCGCGCCAGAAGCGCAGGAAGAACAGCGCGATGACGATCGACGCCATGACGATGGCACCGGTGAGGATGGCGTTGAGCATCGGTCTATTCCTTTTCGTAGATCAGGCCGTACAGCAGCAACAGCAGCGCCACCAGCGCGCTGGCCAGGCGCACCGTCGTCAGGTCGACTTCGGGCAGCACCACCTTGTCGAGCAGCAACAGCAGGTTGTTCATCGTCATGCCGACAAAGCACAGGCTGCTCCAGAACAGCAAGCGGTGCCCGGTGCGGCGGTAGCTGCGCAGCAGCAGCCAGGCGCAGGCCAGCGACGTCAGGGTGCACAGGGAATAAATCGTCTCGGCCATGTCAGGGGTCCTTTCGCCAGGTGAAGGCGTTGGCAAACTGCTGCGCCTTGCGGTCGAGCTTGGCGTGGATCAGCGTCGTCACTTGCACCAGCTGGCGCGCGTACAAGTCGGCCAGGCGGTCGATCAGCGCGCCCATCGCCGCGCTGTGGGGCCGGTAGCGCCAGGCCGGCGCGCCGCCGGCCACGTATTGTTCGGCCATGCCGGCCTGGCACAGCTGCTCGAGCAGGGCGCCGGCGGCGCGCTCGCGCACGTACAGGCGCGCCGCCACGCCGGCGACGTCCCAGGTGCACGCTTCGTCACCGCGCAGCAGCAGCAGCGCTTCGAGGAAGGGCACGGAGGGAATCGCGCTCAGCACGAAGCGGCGCAGGTCTTCCGGGATCGATGGCTGCTCGGATACGGGCAAGGGATTTCCAGCCAGAATTGATTGAATCGGGCATTCTATGTCATTTAGCCAACACGGGCTTGCGCAATCGTGTGCGGCGCCGGCGCGCCCTGCCTGAACGCCTGCGCCGCCGTCAGCGCGGCGATCACCAGCAGCAAGGCGCCGGTGATGCGGGCGACGGCAATGCTGGCGCCCGGATGGCGGCCGAGCCAGCCGCTGGCCCCGCTCGAGGCCAGCGCCAGGGCGCCGTACACCGCCGCCTGCGTCAGCGCCGTGATGGTGCCGAGCGCGCCGGCCTGCAGCCACACCGGTCCCAGCGCCGGCTGCAGGAATTGCGGAAAGATCGCCAGCATGAAGAGGTAGGCCTTCGGGTTGACCAGGTTGGTGACCATCGCCCGGCGAAACGCCTGGCCCGGCGCGCCGATGTCGCCGGCGTGACCGGGCAGGGCGAGGCCGCCGCTGCGCAGGAAGGCGACGCCCATCCAGGCGATGTAGGCGGCGCCGGCCGCCAGCATGGCCTGGAACAGCGCCGGCCACCAGGCCAGGATGAGCGCCACGCCCAGCCCGGCCATCGCCAGGTGGCACAGGCCGCCGGCGACGATGCCGGCCACCGCGGCCATGCCGGCGCGCCGTCCGCCCAGCACCGCGGTGGCCATGACGAAGGCCATGTCCATGCCGGGCAGGACGATGATGCCGAAGACGACGAGAAAGTAAAGCCACAGGTTGGCGCTGCTGATCATGGGAAGTCCTGGTTGGGGGATCGGATAAGCAGCGCAGCATAAAGCCGATACAGGGCAGATTGCGCCCTGTTTATCTGCTATCGTCCTGCCATGTACCATCCGACAACCCGCGTGCTGGCAGTGCTCGAACTGCTGCAGGCCCATGGCCAGCTGAGCGGCGCCGACATCGCGGCGCGGCTGGCGATCGACGCGCGCACGGTGCGCCGCTATATCGTCACGCTCGAAGAGATCGGCATCCCGGTCACCAGCCGGCGCGGGCGCGACGGCGGCTACGCGCTGATGGCCGGCTTCAAGCTGCCGCCGATGATGTTTACCGACGCCGAAGCGCTGGCCTTGTCGGTCGGCCTGCTGGCCGCGCGCGCGCTGGGCCCGGCCGAGGCGGCGCCGGCCGCCGCCAGCGCCCAGGCCAAGCTCGAGCGCATCATGCCGGACGCGCTCAAACGGCGGGTGCGCGCCGTCAGCCAGACCGTGCGGCTCGACCTGGCGGGCATCGGGGCGCCCCGCGGCGGGGGCGGCGGCAACGGCGCGCTGGTCGCGCTTGGCGGCAACGACGCGCTGGTCGCGCTCAGCGCGGCGGCGTTGGCGCAGCAGCGCGTGCTGCTGCAATACCGCGGCGCCGACGGCGCGCCCAGCGCGCGCGAAGTCGATCCCTACGGGCTGGCGTTTCGCAGCGGCGCCTGGTACCTGGTCGGCATGTGCCGGCTGCGCGGGGCGATGCGCTCGTTCCGGCTCGACCGCATCGGCGCGGTGGCGCCGCGCGCGGCCTCGTTCGCCCGGCCGGCCGGCTTCGACGCCCTCGCTTACCTGCGCACGTCGATGGCGGCGATGGCGCGCACCCACGCCATCGTGGTGCTGCTGCAGACCGACCTGGCCACCGCCGCCGGCCATTTCTTCGACGAAATCGGCTTCTTCGAGCAGTGCGCCGACGGCGTGCTGCTGCGCAGCCAGGCGGACGACCTCGACTGGTTCGCCCGCCAGCTGTGCGCCGCCCCCTTCGACGCGGCGATCGTGGCGCCGGCGGCCTTGCGCGCCAGCGTCGCGGCGCTGGCGGCGCGCCTGCAGCGCATGGCCGCGCCGCTCTGATATGCTGCGGGCACCGCAAACTTCACAAATTCCCCTGATGTCGCCACACTTCACCACCGCGGGCGCGAGCCCCCTGACCGAGCGCGACAGCGCCCGCATCGCCGCCTGCGCGCGCGCCGCCGATACCGCCGGCTTCATCACCCCGGTCCAGCGCGCGCTGATCCACCGGCGCGGCTGGCTGAAGATGCTCGCGCCGCTGGCCGCCGGCGGCGCCGAGTCGCCGCTGCCGGCCGTCGTCAGGCTGGAGGAGGACATCGCCGCGATCGACGGCAGCATGGGCTGGCTGGTGACGCTGTGCGCGGGCGCCGGCTGGTTCGCCGGCTTCCTGCCGCCGGGCGTTGCGCGCGACATCATCGGCAGCCGCCGCGTGTGCGTCGCCGGCAGCGGCGCGCCGACCGGCTACGCCGACCTCGACGGCGACGGCTTTCGCATCAGCGGGCGCTGGGATTACGCCAGCGGCGCCCCGATGGCGACCCATTTCACCCTCAACGCGGTGCTGCGCGAGCACGGCCAGGCGCTGCTCGACGGCGCCGGCGCGGCGCGCATCCGGGCCTTTATCGTGCCGGCGAAAAACGTCGCCATCGTGCCGTCGTGGAGCAGCATCGGCTTGCGCGCGACCGCCTCGCACAGCTATCGCATCGACGACCAGTGGATCGGCGCCCAGCATGGCTTCGCGATCGATCCGGCGCAGGCGACGGCGGCCGGTCCGCTGTACCGCTTTCCGTTCATGTCGCTCGCGTTCGTCACTTTGTCGGCCAACCTGGCCGGCATGGCGCGCCATTTCCTGCGCCTGGCCGGGGCCGCCATCGCGCGGCGCCGCCATCCTCTCAGCGGCTTGCAGCTGATCGACGTGCCGGGCGTGGCGGCCAGGCTGCAGGGCGCGAACGACGATCTGGCGGCGGCGCGCGCGCATTTCTATCGCCTGCTCGACGACGCCTGGCAGCGCGTGGCCGCCGGCGCCGCCCTCGGCGCGGACGAGGCGGCCGCGCTGCAGGCGGCGTCGCTGCAGCTGGTGGCGGTGGCGCGCCGCGCCGTCGACGAGCTGTATCCGTACTGCGGGCTGTACGCGGCGCACGAACACAGCGAGATCAACCGGGTCTGGCGCGATTTCCACACCGCCACGCAGCACACGCTGCTGTTGCCCTGACGCGGGCGCGCGGGCCCGAAACGGCGCCGGCTCCGCTAGAATGCGGCACCGATTCGTTTCAAACAGGAAATCATGCTGCACAAAACACTGGGCGCCGCCGCGCTGGCGTGGCTGCTGCTGGCCGCCGCGCCCGCGCTGGCGGGCGGCTGCCCGGCCCACTATATGGATGGACGGTTGCCGGAGATTCGCAACCAGAAGCTGGCCTCGGCGACGCGCGAGCTGTGCTTCGAGGTGTTCGGCGTGATGCATTCGGGGATCACGCGCACGCCCTTGTGGTCGGCCGAGCACCTGCGCGCCGACCAGCTCGAGGCGGCGCGCGAGCTGTCGCGCGAGAATTCCTTCCACGCCGAGCCGCAGCTGCCGCCGTCGCAGCGCGCCGAACTGTCCGATTACGCCCGCAGCGGCTTCGACCGCGGCCACATGTCGCCCAACGGCGACATGCCGGACCGCCAGTCGCAGCACGAGAGCTTTACGCTGGCCAACATGGTGCCGCAGGACGCCGACATCAACCGCCACGTCTGGGCCGGCATCGAGGGCGTTGTGCGCAAGATGGCGAAGCGGGAGGGCGCGCTGTACGTGATCACCGGCCCCGCCTTCATCGGCAGCAGCCTGCGCAAGGTCGGCAACGTGATGGTGCCGAGCCACGTGTATAAACTGGTGTACAGCCCGCGCCAGCGTGCCGGCGCCGCCTGGTTCATCGAAAACCGCCCCAACGCCGAGTTCCAGGCGATCTCGATCGCCCAGCTCGAGGCGGCCATCGGCATCGACCTGCTGCCTTCGCTGTCGCAGCGCGAGAAGCAAACCATGCTGCGCCTGCCGGCCATCAAGCGCAAGAAGACCGCCTACCTGTTGCGTTTTTAACCGAGGAGTAACCCCATGACTGCAAAGCAAAAATCGTTTGTCCCGTTCGCCAATGAAGCCGATGTGATCCAGGTCGGCAACCTGACGATCGAAAACCGGCTCGACCGCATCACCCTCGACGGCGACGTCGACCTGACCCTCGACAAGGCCGGGCTGGCGTACGCGAAGCAGTTGCACCAGTTGCTCGGCGACGTCGTCGCCAGGCTCGAGGCGGCCGCTTTGCCCGACGCGCTGCCGGCGCCGGACGTCAAGACGGTCGACAACCCGTTCAACTGAGGCGCCCGGCAGCATCCTAGCGCTCCAGCACGTAGCGGCCCGGCGCCGGGCCGAGGCCGTCGGCGAGCGCGCGCGCGTCGACCTGGCCGCCGGGTGAGTTCCGCTCGAGCCAGCTGCTCCAGGCCGGCCACCACGAGCCGTCGCGCTGTTCGGCACTGGCCACCCAGCTGTCCGGGTCGACATAGCGGGCGCCCTGGCGCCGGCTGCCGATGTAGTAGCTGCGGTTGCGGTGGCCCGGTTCGCTGACGACGCCGGCGTTGTGGCCGCCGCTGGCGAGCACGAAGGTGATGTCGCAATTCGGCACCAGGTGGATCTTGTGCACCGAGCGCCACGGCGACACATGGTCGCTCATCGTCGCCAGCACGAACAGGGGCCGGCCGATATCGGTCAGCGCGACCGGCGCGCCATCGACCCGGTAGCGCCCGGAAAAGAAGTCGTTGCCCAGGAACAGCTTGCGCAGGTAGTCGCTGTGCATCCGGCGCGGCATGCGGGTGGCGTCGGCGTTCCACGCCATCAGGTCGGTCATCGGCGCGCGCCGCCCCAGCAGGTATTCGTTGACGGCCACCGACCATACCAGGTCGTTCGAGCGCAGCAGCTTGAAGGCGCCGGCCATCTGCCGGTTGTCGAGGTAACCCTGCTGCCACATCAGGTCTTCGAGCCAGTCGATCTGGCCTTCGTCGATGAACAGCATCAGTTCGCCCGCTTCGGAGAAGTCAGTCTGCGCCGCCAGCAAGGTCAGCGTGTTGAGCAGGCGGCGTCCCTGCCCGGCGAGGGCGGCGGCGGCGATCGCCAGCAAGGTGCCGCCCAGGCAGTAGCCGACGGCGTTGATCTGCCGGCCCGGCAGCAGGGCGCCGACGGCATCGATGGCGGCGATGACGCCGTCGTGCATGTAGTCTTCCATGCCGAGCTCGCTGTCGGACGCGTCCGGGTTGTGCCACGAAATCATGAACACCGTGTGGCCCTGCGCCACCAGGTAGCGCACCAGTGAATTGTGGGGCGACAGGTCGAGGATGTAGTACTTCATGATCCAGGCCGGCACGATCAGCATCGGTTCGGCGTGCACGGTGGCGGTGACGGGGGCGTACTGGATCAGTTCGATCAGGCGGTTGCGGTATATAACACGCCCGGGCGTGGTGGCGACCTCGATACCGGGGCGGAACCGTTCGGCGCCGGCCGGCGGCTCGCCGGCCGCCTTGCGCCGCAAGTCCTCGGCCAGGTTGACGGCGCCGCGGGCGAAGTTGGCGCCGCCTTCGTTGAAGGCCGCGTTGCACACTTCGGGATTGGTGGCGACGAAGTTGAGCGGCGAGGCCATGTCGAGCAGCTGGCGCGCGGCGAACGAGACCATCTGTTCGTGATGGCGGGTGACGCCGTCGATGCCGGTGGTGACGTTGTGCCACCACTGCTGGTTGAGCAGGAAGGCTTGCTGGATCAGGTTGTAGGGCCACTGCTGCCACAGTTCGCTGCGAAAGCGCCGGTCTTGCGGCAGCGGCTCGATGCATGGCTTGCATGGCAGGCCGGCCGAGACGTGGGCGGCGTAGTTCCGCCAGCGCATGTCCTTTTTCCACGCCTTCTGCACCAGCTGCTGCCATTTGCCGGGCGACATCGCCAGGTGCATCAGCCAGTCGAAGCCGGCCAGCGCCAGGCTGGTCGGCGCCACGCCCCGGGTCGACTCGGCCATGATGGCGTGCAGCAGGCGGTCGGCGTCTTCGGGCGGCTCGGCCTCGTAGCCGCGCGGGGCCAACAGCTCGTCGCGCGCGCTGCCGGGCACCCGCACGGCATCGGGTAGTGCTTGCACGTTCTGCGCATTCGGCGCATTCGGCACATTCGGCACATCGTGTATATCGTGTACATCCTGCACTTGCATGACGGTCCTCCCGCTAATGGCCCGGTTTACCCAAGTTTGGATCTGCCGCACGTCTCGCACTTGAGCGAAGTCAATGGTGCGCAGCGCCGCGCCGGATTGGGGTACGCTGGATTTTTCCGGCTCGATCCGCTCGCCGCAAGCTACCTGGAGGAATCCACCATGCAACGCACACTCATCGCTGTTTTCGACAACCGCGGCGACGCCCAATCCGCCATCGAGGAACTGGTGTCGGCCGGCTATTCGCGCCAGCAGATCCGCCTGAGCGAAGGCGATCCCACCGGGACGGGCAGCGCCATCACCGGCGCCACGACGCCCGGCGCGCACGCCGGCCACGGCATCGTCGACAGCATCCGCAACTTCCTCGGCACCATGTTCGGCACCGACAACAGCGAGTACGTGCAGAAATACTCGGACGCCGTCACGCGCGGCCACCATGTGCTGACCCTGACCGCCGCCGACGAGCACGACGTCGAGCCGGCCGCCGACATCGTCGAGCGCTTCGGCCCGGTCGACATCGACGAGAAGGCAGCGCAGTGGAGCGGCGGCGCGCTGGCCGGCGAGGCGATGCGCATGGGCGCCGGCGCGCAGCAGCAGGCGGCGCCGCTGTCGCAGCAGAGCGCGCAGGGCGCGTCCGGCGCGCTGCAGGGCGGGCAGGGCACCGGCTCGCAGCAGTTCGCGCCCGGCACCGGCGCCGACACCGGTGCGGGCGCCACCGCGCGCGGCGGCGTCAAGGTCTTCGAACACATGGCCGAGTCGACGCTGGACGAGACCGAGGCGGCCATCGAGGACGATGAAGAATATTATCGCGGCCACTATGCCAGCACCTACGCCGGCGCCGGCGACCAGTACGACGAGTATGCGCCGGCCTACAAATACGGCGCCGAGCGCGCCGTCGACGAACAGTACCGGGGCCGGCCGTGGAAGGATGTCGAGCCGGCGCTCAGGAGCGAGTGGGAGGGCCGCAATCCGGGTTCGGCCTGGGACAAGTTCAAGGCGGCGGTGCGGCACGGCTGGGAGAAGATCACCACCTGAGGGCCGCGCCGGCGCCTAAGGCTCAGGGCGATTCGGACAGCGGCAGGCTGATGCGGTTGCGGCCCATGTGCTTGGCCCGGTACAGGGCGGCGTCGGCGATGGCCACCAGCTGGCTGGGATGGCTCTCGGACGAGGCGATGGCGGTGGCGGCGCCGATGCTGACGGTGACGTGGCCGGCCGGCGCGTTGCGGCTGGGCACCTGCAAGCGCTCGACGCGGGCGCGGATGCGTTCGGCGACGATGGCGGCCCCTTTCAGCGACTGGTTCGGCAGGATCACGGCGAATTCCTCGCCGCCGTAGCGGGCCACCAGGTCGTTGGTGCGCATTTCGCTGGCCACCGCGCTGGAGACGCGCTTGAGGCATTCGTCGCCGCCGAGGTGGCCGTTGGCGTCGTTGTAGGCCTTGAAGTTGTCGACGTCGNNTGGATCTGGGCCATCTTTTCGTCCGTCAGGTCGCGCAGCGTCTGCACCACCGCCACCAGGGCGCCGCCGTCGTCGACGATCGGGCTGGCGTCGGCGGCGAGGTAGCGGCGGCCCATGCGCGGCATGTCGCACCAGCTTTCGGCGGTCAGGGCGCTGGGCGCGCAATCACCCCTGACCTGGCGCGGGTAGAGCTGGTGGATCTCGTCGGTGCGGTTCTGCATCACCAGGTCGGCCAGGATCGGCCGCGGCTCGGTATGGAAACTGCGCCAGTGGTCGGACGTGCCGAGCACCTCGAAGCCGGCGACCCCCGTCAGGCGTTCGCAGGCGCGGTTCCAGATCATCACCTTGCAGTTGGCGTCGAGCACGAAGGCCGGTATCGCCAGCATCTCCATCAGCTTGTTGGCGAACGCCCGCTCATGGTCGGGTGCGCTGACGTGGATGGCGCGCTGGCTTGTTGTTGTAGTGTGCATGTGCGGTCCCGTAGAC
>CXWL01051339.1_pt1 | contig 10978 bp, 12 predicted proteins | sample 590931 | NCBI WGS metagenome assembly CXWL01 (sample SAMEA3498368, study PRJEB10139) | groundwater metagenome | biome: water well; material: biofilm material | place: Germany | collected 2015-04-27 | reverse complement strand
AGCCCAGATCGGTCCGGCCGACCTGCGGCGATTCCTCGATCACTTCGGGTGGGAATCCCTCGGCGCCGTCACTGACCTTCTGGGCGATCTGGAGCACAGACCGCATCGCGAGGCCTTGTGCGACTTTCTCGTCGGCAAAGGAACAGCCAACGTGCAAGTGGTTTCCAAGGGGCTCTTCGACAAACGCTGGTTTGTCGTTCGGAATTCGGTTACGATCCTGTCGCGCATTGGCGACGCCAAATCATTGGCGCTGCTCAAACGCGTGGTGAATCATGAGGAGACCAGAGTCCGAATGGAGTTGGTCTGTTCCCTGAAAGATAGCCCCAGCGATGAAGCCCTCGATATCCTCAAGAGCGCTACCCGCGACGCCGATGCCGGCGTGCGGAAAGAAGCGGTGCGGTCGATCATCGCGCGGCGCGGTCCGGCAGCCTTCGAGGCGGTCGCCGAGATCATCAACGATGAGAGCTTTCCGTCGCTTGACCGCAAGGATCAGCAGGAAATGCTCAATGCGTTTTCAATCCTGGGTGGAAATGATTCAGTGGAATATCTCGCAACCCTTGTCACCCGCTACAATCTGCTCCGCGACCCGGTGCTAACCTTCTTCCGTCAGGCCGGTTTTTCCGCGCTGACATTCAACGAAAGCGAGCAAGCCGAACGACTCCTGATCAATCTCAGCAAATCCTGGCGCCCCGATCTCGCCCGGCAAGCCAAACTCGCTCTCAGAAAACGCCGCGAGGTCATCTTTGGAGGTTCCGATGAGTAGCGTCGTGCATGATCCGGCCGCGCGTGTCATTGGCGGCAAATCGGAAGAGAAACTGATCACGTCGTTCTTTGTGCTCTACAAGACTGCTCGAATTGTCGATCCGCAGAACGCCATGTTTGTCAACCAGAGTCGCAGTTTTGTGGAATCACTAAGAGCGGCCCAAGAGCAGTTCGGTGACGTCACCATCAAGATCATTGCCGGCCGCTACTTCATCAATGACCACATGGTTCCGTTCAACGAACATGGCCAGTCCGGCGCCGCTTCGATTGTCAATGAATGGAAGACTCTGGGAGTGGGCGGCGTAACCTTCCTGTCAGGCATCAAAATCGACGAACTCAACGCCTTCTTCCGTTTCATGGCCATGACCAAGCCGAGCAGCACCAATCTTGAAGCCCTCGCAAAGGAACTGGTTCGTCAGCAATGGCACAGCGTTCGCCTGTTGTCGGTCAAGGAATCAACCGGCGACGCCGCTTCATCCGGATCCGATGATCAGCGCCATCAGTTTCGAGTCATGGCCCGCAACAGCTTCTTCCAGGCCATGTCAATTGTGCAGGAGGTGATGGTCAACGCCGTGCATGATCAGGATATCAACGCCTCCAAGACCAAACGAGTTGTCCAGTCCCTGATTGATCACATCAGTCGTGACCAGTCATCGCTGGTGGAATTGGCGGCGATCAAGGAATACGACGATTACACCTATGCTCATTCCACCAACGTTTGCGTCTATGCCCTGACCCTCGGTGTACGCCTCGGCTTCGATCGTCCCCGCTTGTCGCAACTTGGCTTCACCGCCCTGTTTCATGACATCGGGAAGGTCAAGCTCCCCAAAGACCTGATTCGAAAACCCGACGCATATGATGAAAACGACTGGATTCAGATGCAGCGCCATCCGCTGCTGGGCGCTAAAACGATCCTGCGCAATCTTCAGTTCGATGTCCATGCCGCCCGTGCCGCACGCGGCGCCTTCGAACATCATATCAACAACGACTTCACTGGTTACCCAACGCTGCGCTATCGCAAGCAGGAGCCGAATCTCTTCTCGCGGATCATCTCGGTCGTCGATTCCTTCGATGCTCTCACCTCGGGGCGCGTCTATCTGAAGAAGAGCATCCCTCCGGATGAAGTGCTCAAGAAAATGCGGTTCCAGATGACAGTCAAATTCGACCGGTTCCTTCTGGAGATTTTCAACGACATTATCGGCATCTACCCCGCCGGATCGCTGGTGCTGCTCAATACCAATGAACTCGCGCTTGTGCTGACGAACAATCAAAAAGACAAGGGGCGACCCTATGTCAAGATCGTCGGAAACAAACAGGGGCTTCTGGAAGAGCCCGTCTGGGCCGATCTGGCCGCAACCGAGCATGGTCACCGCAAAATTATCCGGCTGGTCGACCCGGATCGCTACGGCCTTAGCCTCAAGGACTTCATTCTGCGCGACTAAAAGCGCAGCGCCAGCGTGGCCCTGGCCCCACCGTTCCAATCAGGACCGACTTCAAGACTCAGCTTTCGATCAGGCTGATTCAGCGGCGAGGCCGAAAGATGGGCATCGACGAAGGCGTCAAACATCGATACAAAAATGGCGATTCCCGCGTACCACCGAAACTTATTGCGCGAACTTCGATTGTCCATATACAGACCATAGTAGTAATTCCGTTGCCCCCGGCTGGCCGCTGAAGTATCGGCGATATCTGCCCGTTTGAAATCATTCATATTATCCGACGCTTTCGTGCCGTAGTAAATGGCATTGCCAATGAACCAGCTCTCCAGCGCCATGAACAAGCCCGCTTTGACGTACTTGCGATTGCCGAACTGCCCCCACCCCGGCACCAGCATCGACTTGAACAGAGCTCGCGTAGGGTTCTGGATAAGATTCTTCTCAAGACTAACTGAGTTGTTAACCTGCAATGACAGGGCGCTGTCCGCAACGGGAAGGTACTGGACAGTATCGGTCCTGGCGGGCACAACGCTGGTTGAATCGGCTGAAATCGATCCGGCCAGCAGCGTCGTGAATGCCGCCATGATCAGAAGGAATTTCAAGGCACCCTCAGCAGAAGATCTTGACCTGTTGTTCGCCGATGGTGATCGTCAGGGCGCTGGTGGGAAGCTGGATCAGTTCGCCGTCAAGATACAGCGTTCGTCCCTTGGTCGACTGAATGGTGATCACCTTCCCGCGGAACATTCGAATCTCTCGGCCATACAGGTACTTCTTCTTGTAGATTGAACGCACGAACGAGGAAAAATCTCCCATTGAGGCGCCGACATCGAAGATAACTTCAGCCTGAGTGTCGTCGATGAGTGATGCTGTCGAAAACGGCAACCCGGCTGCATAGGGTAACAAGTTGACATTGAGAAACATCGGAGTCACCTCGAAGCGGAAGGCATCGACTTTGATGACGGTCTTGTGCAGAGCGACATTGGCCGCCGCTTTGGCGGCGAGTTGCGACCAGCCGATTCCGAAGCGCGGGGTTCGCTTCTCAGCCAACAGGTTCATCAGTTCCGGTACAAATCCGAGCCCGACCGCGCCAAAAAACGGCTGATCGGCCACAGTCCCCACATCGAATTTCTTGTAATCCCCTTTGACGATCTTCGCGATGGCGGTATCGGGGTTGTCCTCTCCGTACAGGTGATGCGCAATGTTATTGAATCGCCCCAGCGGCAGGCATCCGACCGGCAGATCATTGGCAAGCGCGCCACGTGCCGCGAGATTGAAGGTTCCGTCACCTCCGCAGGCAATGATCGAAGTAACTTCTCCCCGCCGACTCACAACCGTTGCTCCCGCCCCGCTCGAGGCCAGCTTCTTTACANNCCTGCTGCGCCTGCCGCAGCAGGTCGGTTGCAGAATTTGGCTCAACGACCGTGTAGTAACCACCCCGCCGTTTGATCGCACGGGTGAGCTTGTCAATCGCTTTCGGTTGGTGCTTGCCCGCTCTGGGATTGACCAGGAGGACGTAATGAAGATTCTTCTCTTTTTGATGTCTGCTTCGTGTCATGACCCAGTATACGGCTTTAGACCGAGAGAATAAAGGCTTTTTGGGGGAGGCCGACTTGGGGGAAACAACCTGTACGTCGATTAGTCTGTTGTGGAAGGTCTTGACCCTGTTCAACGGGGAGCCTGTCCCTTCTTTGAAAGGGATGACCTTGCACAGCGCACGCAGGCAGGATCTTCCCCTGGACAACAAAGTCTCAATTTTCCTCTTGACACGCGGGGGGGGGGATTCGTTATAGTTGAAACAGGACGAGGGCATAACCCTCGGGAGNNACCCTCGGGAGGTTTAATGAACATGAGAGTGAGAATTCTAAGTGCGGTGTCTGCTTTGCTGGGTGCAATATGCGCACTACTTTCCGTGACATGCGGCGAAGATCCGGTCGGACCGAGGCCCACGCCGAAGAACTACTACTTCTATGGCGACGATCAGGGCGGTCGAGCGCTTCTTCGTTTTGCGCCAGCTACAGGCGAGTTAGACACTGTGACTGACAACTTGCCACGGTTCAGCTTTCAGCACGTTTCAGCCAACGGCCAGTACATTTACATGAGTTTGATCAACTCGGTCGCCGTCTACACGGCTGACTCCTTCCAGCACGTGACTACTCTGCCCTATCCCAGCAACTACGTCGCTGCATCCCCTGATGGCAGCAACATGGCAATGTTCTCGAATGGCCGTGTCCAACTTCTTAGCCTGCCTGACTATCAGTTGATCTATTCGAACGACACACTGCAGTTTGGCGCCGGAGTGTTCACGGCTGACAGTAAGGCGATTTACAGCATTGGAGGCAGCGACGCTGGCTCGGTAGTTATGCGGTTGCAGATAGAGCCCATAGTAGAATTCATGCAGCGGCCAGTTCCGTCGATGCCCGGGGGTATCATCCAGATAGTTCCGTCTATTGATGAGAAGCTCTGGTTCCTCTACTCCCGGTGGCATTCCTTCGGTTGCTCATTTGGGGTCTACGACGTGGCTGCGGATTCGATAATCTACAGAAAGGATCTGTCTCCAGGAGGCGGTTGGATCGTGGTGTCACCGGACGGCCGGAATGTCTTCTTTACTAATCCCGGGACGCTGCTGGTAGGCACGCCCCCACCATCCGTCTTCTACATTTATGACATACCCGCGAACGCAGTGAAAGAGATAAGCACAAAAGGTCTGGCGGCCGATTCAGCGCGCAACGGTGATGACATGCCTATCGGGCCGATCGCTATTTCGCCCGACGGCAAGACATTGGTAGCCGTGCGAGCTGTGGATGGGAGGGATCTGATCGTTTTCGACGTGCCGAGCCGGACCATTACAAATTACCACTATTTTGACTGGAAGGCATGGTTTTTCGACATCAAGTGTCAAACGGGGAAGTGAACTTCACTAAAGGAGGAAATATGAAGAGCTTTGTACAGGGACTACTGATCGTCGCGGTACTGTTAATCGCGATCTCAACAACACGGGGCGAGTATTACTACGGTTCCGAGGGACAGGTGTCGCTACGGGTCGACAGCTTCAAGATAGCCGTCAAGTTCGATACGACGATTCCCCAACTGCAGGTGTTCGCTGCCCATTCGCGACTTCAGAACGTCCTACCGGACAATAATATGGTGAACGGCTTTTTTGCTGTGTCTGTCGGAGCAGGGGGCGATATCTACGTTTTTCTGGATTCCCTTAACAACTCAACGGGCATACTGGCAGCAGAGCCGTATTACTACCTCTTGGACAGCATACCCGCGCCCGTGGGGAATGAATTCGTGGTCGGTTTTGAAGATTACCTCGATTCATCAGAGATCGTGACCATTGCCGCGAACTTCAACCGGTAGCCCACAGCTCTGCTGTGGGATTGGACGGGTGGCCCACCATTCATTGTGGGTTTGGAACCTTCTGCCACCCAAAGTTCTCAAACGACACAATCTCTCCCACCGGTTTGCGCGTGCGCCGCGCTTCGTCTTGGATGGAACCGGAACTGCTACGAGTCGAAGTTCTACCTACTTGAGCAACAGCATCTTTCTCGCGACTGTGAACTCACCCGCTCGCAGGCGATAGAAATATACTCCCGAGGACAGCCCCGTCGCGTCCCAGGTCACCGATACGGCACCGGCCGGCACATACCCCGCGAACTCCTTCACCACCTGCCCCATTACATTGTAGATCGTGAGTGTGTAGTCGCTCGCCGTCGGCAGAGCGAAGCTGATCTTCGTGGACAGATTGAACGGGTTCGGGTAGTTCTGGTTCAGCGCGAATGAACGCGGACCGGGCGGCTCAAAGGTAGTCTCGGGAGCATCGACGGCGGCCTCAAACCTGTAGATGTCAATGGTCGTGTCGTGAATGGAGATGAGCCGTGGTTCTTTGTCGGGAAACGACGAATCCCAATGCTTAGCGCCCTGCGGAACGGGGGACAGCGTTCCAAGAACGGCGCCGTCCTTCCCGTCGAACATCAAGAGCGAGTCGCCGAGGAACGCGAAGAATCGACCCGGGAAGTTAGGTATGAACACAAAACCATAGTACGAGCTGCCCTTGATGTCGCACGACCACAGAAGCTGGGCCGATGTATGTGAAGAGAACTCCCACAGGTTCAGCCTCATTTCGCGCGTTGAAATACTTTCCTCTGGGCAACTGAAGTCGTGTGACCAAGTGGTCAGCAGTTCGCTACTGCTACTGTCAGGAAAGATTCTTCCAACGCAGTTGTCCCTGTTGATGTCGTCATCTCGGTATCTGGCACCGCACAGTAGCGAGGTGTCTTGGGTAGCAATCGTGGAACTCGTAAGGGCACTGCCAAGCGCAACGATCGACACGGTAGTGAACGAATAGTCAAGGTGATATATGGCATCAGACCAACTGCTATACACCGCCTGTGCGATAGGGACCGTCCCGCCGGTCGAAAGTGGCATAGACCTCAAACTCAGGAACCTTCGATTTGATGTGCCAGTGACCAATGAGGGGAAGCTGTAATAGGACAGTGATTTCCCGTAGGCATAGTAATAGTACCACCAAGCAATAGGGTTCGATACACTGCCGGAGTCGAATGAGAATAGCAGTTCGTTCAGGCCATCTCCGTTCAGATCCGATGATACGACGAGAGGTGGCGATCTACGCAACCACAAAGATGTTGACGCATATAGAACTGAATCGTGATAGGTGAAGGAAGAAGCGCCGTCGTAGACATCGAGTCGATAGGTCATTTCATCGTAGTAATACCCGAACTTCCTAACGTAAGAGGATGCGATAGCGACGTCGACGACACTGTCACGGTTCACATCGTCGAGCTCCATCGATCCGAAGGTATACCCCAAATCGAGCGTCTTTGAGAACAAGGTCCTGCCACTTGAGATTGAGTAGAGCACAACAGTTGAAGAGCACTGGGCCATGAGTTCGGGTAAGCCGTCTCGATCGATATCGGCAAATTTCACTGTGCCGATTTCTCCGTGCAGGCCCGGGACAGGCTCTGTCCGCTGGAGAATGAAGCCCGTGCCGGCAAGTGCGGTTGTAGACAGCAATGCTATGGTGATCGTGGCTGATACGGTCCGAACGAAAACTCTGACCACGGTTTACCCCGTTTGTAGATCCCTACAAGGATAATATAGACCATGCTAAGAGGCTGTCAAGGAGAATCGCAGGTGCTGGCGGTGGCCAGGTGGCCCACCATTCATGGTGGGTTTCGAGAGATTCTCGACAAGTGAGAGAGCACCATTCCTGCAGAGAGGCGCCCGAAGTAATCCCTTTCCCCTGGGGAGAACTGCCCGAGCTGAATTCTAATTGACATTCCCGTTCCACCCGATAAGTTGATCGTATCGTGAATACGATCACACCTGCCAACAAAGTATCCCGCCTCGCGTGGCTGGAATATCTCCCCTTTGCCGTACTGCTGCTTGTCTATCTGCCTATCCTCTATGAACTGGTGATCGACTGGGCAACCGACAGCAACTATTCGCATGGCTTTCTGATTCCAATTGTATGTGGCTATCTGCTCTGGAACAAACGAGCGGAACTCGCTGTAATGCCGCGACAGATCGACCCCCGCGGGTTAGTCGTGGTGATCGGCGGCATGGTTTTTCTCATTCTCGGTGTCGGCGCCGCGGAGTTCTTTGTGGCGCGTGTTTCCTTTGTCACAGTTCTCTTTGGCCTCTGTTTCTACCTCTGGGAAAAAGGGATCGTGCGCCACACCTGGTTTGAGATCTGTTTCCTGTTGTTCATGATCCCCGTCCCGTATGTCATCTACTTCGCCGCGACCTTTCCGATGCAGGCACTGGCCAGCAAGATCACCGTGTTTGGACTCAACCTGATCGGGATGACCGTTGTCAGGCAGGGGAACATGATTCATCTCCCGGGCTATTCGCTCGAGGTGGCCGAAGCCTGCTCGGGGATGCGTTCGCTCGTCTCTCTGTTGGCGCTCGGGGCGCTGTATGCCCACACGACCCAGCGCAGGTTGGCTGCAAAGATCACTCTTTTTGTCTCGACCATTCCGATAGCGATCGTGGCCAATGTCTTTCGTGTCTTTGTTACGTCGCTTCTGGCGTACGTGGTTACCGATGAAGTGACGAAGGAACCAATGCACTCGATCATGGGACTTTCGGTCTTCGTCGTTGCTTTCATCATGCTCTTCATCGAAGGAGCGATTCTCAAGCGGGTGTGCAAGTGAAGCGAGCCGTACTGATTTCATGCCTGCTGATCGTCACGGGCGGAGCGTTTGCCAACTTTCTGCGCTACTCTGAGCGGATGCCGGATCGAGCCACTTCGTTTGGCGATATTCCATACTCACTGAGTGACTACTCCGGCGAAGAGAGGCGATTCGAAGCCTACAACTACGATGTGCTCAAAGCGGACACGACCGCTCTGCGTCTGTATCACGGTCCGGCGGGAGACACATACTGGTTGTTTGTGGCTTATTTCAAGTCGCAGAAATATGGCTCTCAGATTCATTCCCCCAAACACTGTCTGCCCGGAGGGGGCTGGCGGATCGATCGACTGGAACCGTTTGCGCTGCCACTGGCGGGGAGTACGGTCAAAGAGGTCAATCGCCTGATCATTGCGGAAGGCGAAAACCGTCAATTGATGTTCTATTGGTTCGAAACGCGGGGAGGGGTGATCCACAATGAATTTGCGCTCAAGTGGGACCTGATGAAAAATTCGCTTCTCCTGCGCCCGACTGACGCATCCATCATCCGATTGACCACGCCCATGGTTCCGGGGGAATCCATCGATGCTGCCACCACCCGCGCGGTAACCTTCCTGCGCTCGTTCTCCCCGTCGATCGAGCAGTCACTCCCCTTTTCTCACTAAAGCGCTTGAATCCTTCGGGATCGGCCGATATACTTACGTATGCTTCTCAGTCTGATCTGATTGGCGCGCCCCAAGCAGTGGGTGAAAAACGGCGTTCTGCTGGCCGCATTGATCTTTGCCGGCACGATCGGCGATTCGAGGAGTGTCGGACTGGTATTGGCTGCCATGGCTATCTTCTGCATGCTCTCCTCTGCGATCTACACCCTTAACGACCTGGTCGACCGCCACAAGGACCGTCAGCATCCGATCAAACGCAACCGACCGATCGCTTCGGGGAAGGTACCTGTGCCCATGGCCATAGTCATGGTCGTCGGACTGGGGTTGGCCGGGCTCGGCGCGGCGTTCCTGGTTTCTCCGGGTTTCCTGTTGATCTCCGGCCTCTTCCTGCTTCTCAACGGTCTCTATTCGTTTCTGCTCAAACATATCGTCATTGTCGATGTCATGACTCTGGCGCTCAGCTTCGTGATCCGAGCCTACGCCGGCGCCATCGCCATCGACGTGCCCGCCTCAAAGTGGATGCTCATCAACACGCTGCTGCTGGCGCTGTTTCTCGGATTCGGCAAGCGTCGCCATGAGTTGGTCCTTCTCGAAAGCGATGCCGGTGCGCATCGCGCCAGTCTGAGCCATTATTCGCCGTATCTGCTGGATCAGCTGATCGGCGTGACTACGGCGTCGGTCGTGGTCATGTATATGCTGTACAGCTTCTCCACCGAAGTATCGCAAAAACTCAAGACCGAGAATCTGTACCTGACCATTCCGTTTGTCGTCTACGGCATTTTTCGATACCTCTATCTCATCCATCGCAAAGAAGAGGGAGGCTCTCCGACTCATCTCCTCTTCACCGACCGACCAATCCTTCTCACGGTTCTCCTCTGGATGCTGACCGTGATCGCGATCCTGTATCATCTCTGGATTTGACGCCGCGCCGCCTCACACTGACTGGCGTCACCGGGAACCATTCCTTAATATAGATTGTTATAATCCATTATTGACAATCAGCGCAGTCAGATGGACGGCGCGAGAAAGGATCGAGATGTTGCTCTACAGGTCGCTTCAGATGACAATCGCTGCCGCTGTCCCGGCGCTTGTCATTGGCGCTTTCGGATGTTCGAAGAAGGATAATAACCCGCCCAATTCACCAACTGACGGCACCCACTTTAGCTCCGGCAATATGGCCGGCAACGGCGCCACGTTCAGCGTTGTCTTTACTAAAGTCGAAGATGTTCCCTATCACTGCATCTATCATAGCGGCATGACCGGGGTCATTAGCGTGTCCGCGGCCAGCGGAACCCCCACCTCGCACGCGGTCGGCATGGGGGCGGTGATCTTCATCCCGGCCACCCTCTCGGTGCATGTCAACGATACGGTCAAATGGACCAACGGCAGTGGCGTCCCCCACACGGTTACCTCGATCAATTAGAGTCGTACCAGACAAAAAAGACGGGCAGTGGTGCTACCCCTGCCCGTCTTTCATTTCTGCTACCGTCAGCCAGAACATAGGTCAGTCGTTAAACAGATCGTCGAACGTCTTCTTTCGGGAGTCTTTCGTATCTTTGTGCGATGAAATCCCTCCCGGCCCTTTGACGACGTCCCGAAATTGATAGAATTCGCAGAAGTTGTTCTTCTCTTTATTCGGAATGTTGGTATCCACGCTTTCCCGACACTGGAAACGACGTGTAGGGTCGAAATGGCGACACCCTCGGCAACAGCGCAGATCGGCCAGACAATTCGGGCAACTGTCGGAACGGGTCACCCTGCCGGTGATTCCGGTCGGCCGTCCGCAGTTCCAGCACATCAGCCCTTCGGTCGGTGTTTTCAAAGCACACATGCTTGCACCTCGTCAGTCTTGGTTACGTCCGACTCTTGATCTCTTTGATCAATTCGTCGGTGAACTCTGTCGTCGAGCAGGTTCCCCCCAGATCGCGAGTCAGGTGATGCCCCATGGCCAACGACAGTACCATCG
>CXWL01015882.1_pt1 | contig 10978 bp, 7 predicted proteins | sample 590931 | NCBI WGS metagenome assembly CXWL01 (sample SAMEA3498368, study PRJEB10139) | groundwater metagenome | biome: water well; material: biofilm material | place: Germany | collected 2015-04-27 | reverse complement strand
GTGCGCGCGCATAGGGCAGATCGTAGACGCCGTCCATCTCCACCGTCGTGAGCGGGATCGGCGGCGGCGTCAGCCACAGCTCGCGGTCCGCATGCCGCTGCACCAGAGCGCGCGCGTTGCCGGGGTTGCTTTCGCGGTGCAGAACGCGCGAGGCGCGCGCGTAGGCTTCTTTGTCTTCAATCACTTGCTCGCAGGACGGCAGACGAACGACGGTGTTGGGCGAACCCATCCGTGCACCTTCGTCGGCGCTCTCGATGTCCTCAGCGTGCGCCTCAACCCAATCGTCGGGCACGCGCGATTTGAACAGCGCGACGCCGCGCACATCGTCGAGTTCGGACGGTTTCGCGCCGGCGGCCATGCGGCGGGCGACTTCGACGATTGCGCGTTCCGCGTTGCCGTAGAGAAGGATGTCGGCCTTCGCGTCGGCCAAGATCGAGCGGCGCACCTTGTCCGACCAGTAGTCGTAGTGCGCGATGCGCCTGAGCGACGCTTCGATCCCGCCGAGCACGATGGGTACATCCTTGAACGCTTCGCGGCATCGTTGCGCATAGACGACGGAACAGCGGTCCGGCCGCTTGCCGCCTTCGCCGCCCGGCGAGTAGTTGTCGTTGTGGCGCAGACGGCGATCCGAGGTATAGCGGTTCACCATCGAATCCATGTTGCCACCGGTCACGCCGAAGAAGAGCCGCGGCTTTCCCAGCGCTTTGAACGGCTCTGCGCTTTGCCAATCGGGTTGCGCGATGATGCCGACGCGCAGGCCTTGTGCTTCGAGCAGCCGCCCGATGATTGCCATCCCGAAACTCGGATGATCGACGTAGGCGTCGCCCGTCACGATCACGACGTCGCAAGCGTCCCAGCCCAGCCGCTCCATCTCCGCGTGCGTCATCGGCAGAAACGGGGCAGGCTTGCGCGGCGGTTTCGCGGTCGAAAACAGAGGCGTGGCGGCGTCCATGGCGCGAACCTCTGAGCGGCCCCGGTCCCTGAGTCAATGCGCTCACCAAAGCTAGTCGTCCGCCGCTGGCGGGCTACTAGAAGCGCGGTCGGGCAGCCGGGTTAACCCAACATATCGCTTCTGGCCCGGAAAAATTCCACACGATACGTGTCGGAAAGGCACTCCACACGCGCCGCGCGAAATGCCATCAATGCATTTGGGGAAGCTTGGACTGGTTTGAGCGCTGGGGGGCGCATCGACGGTGGCCGAGGGGGCATTTCCGTCTGAGAATGACGTCAAGGGACGATTGATGCTGTCGGGCGCCGACGCCATGGGGCCAAACCCATGGACCGCGCCGCGACCGACGGCGGCAAGCCACGGCCTGACCACGGACGATCTCGACGACGATAAACTGGCAGACGCGATCGAAGCGACGCGCCGCGAGCTGAAGCAATTCGGCGCGCGCTTTCTGTCGTCGTTCATCGTGCCGCTGTCGGTCGTCGGCGTCGCGTACTACGTTCTGGTCGGCGACATCTCGTTCGTACAGACGCCGATCGACTTCACGAAGCTTCCCGTCGTCGATCTTGCGCGCCTGCCTGCGTGGGAGTGGGCCGCCTATCTCGGTGCGTCGCTGATCCTTGCGGCGATTGGCGCGCACTTCCAGTCCCGTCGGCACAAAAAGGCGAAGGTCGCGCGCGAACACTATGCGACGGCGGGCGAACGCTTCCGCGCGTTCCAAGACGCCGAGCGTCAGTGGATCAACGAACAGCGCCGCCGCACCTCGGCCGCGTTCTGGCAGCAAGACATCCGCAAGATCGCCGCCGGCAAAGGCATGAAGCCGAACGACGTCTTCGCGCAGGAAGTGGGTAAGCTCTTTGTCGCCTGGGGCTGGATGGTGAAGCTGAACCAGCGTTCGCACGATTACGGCGTCGATATCTTCGCGAACGGCAAGGAGGGCAGCGCCGTCGTGCAGTGCAGCCACTCTGCAGACGGCGGCCCGGCCGCAGCGGAAGTACGCGACCTCGCCGGCAGCCGCCATGCATTCGATGCCGACTATGGCCTGATGATTTCCATCCACCCGCCAAGCGCCACACGCCAGAACGAGTTCTTCTCCGAACGCGGCCAACTCGAGTTCTGGCACTTGGGCCACATTCTTGAGCAGGCCCTCGTTCTGTTCAAACAACGCACCGGCGAGAACCCGCCGGACGACAGCGGCCGCAGCCAGTTCCTCAACCGCGACGGCACGCCGATCGCCTGGCACGTCGGCGAGCAAGCCGCGGAATAGCTGCCTTTCCGCAGGCTTTGTAACCCACGTCAATTGCGCTCGTCCGCGGTTGCGGCAATTCTCGGCGCCAACTGGATTCGGGAGTTTGAATGATGAAACGCCTCCTCGCCGCCGCAGCCGCGTTCCTGTTCGCGACCGGCCTCGCCCACGCCGCCGACGTGAAGGGGTCGAAGGACCATCCGTTGCTGACCCGCTATCCGGACAGCCGGATCACCGACTACGAAAGCAACTTCAACAGCGTGACGTTCAAGACCGGCAAGAAGGCCGACGGCGCGGTTGAAGAACAAGCGATCGAGGGGCAAACGACGGTCATCCGATATTTCTACGCGAGCCCGGAGAAGCAACCCTCGCCGCTGCAGATCATCCGCAACTACCAGAACGCGGTGAAGGCGATCAAAGGCGAGGTCGTCTTCGAGCGCGCGCCGAAAGACATGGACCCAGGCGAAACCACGCTGAAAGTCAGCGCGAACGGCAAGGACGTCTGGATCAAGGTCGAGCCCGACATCTGGAGTGCGCCGACGCAGAGCTATGTGCTGTCGATCGTCGAAGTCGAAGCGATGGCCCAGGTAATCAGCGCGAACGCCATGCTTGACGCGCTGAACAAGGACGGCTTCATCGCGCTCTACGTCAACTTCGACACCGGCAAATCGGCGCTGAAGGCCGACGGCGAAGCCACGGTCAACGAAATCGTCGCCATGCTGAAAGGCGCGGCCGGCCTCAAGATCAGCATCGAAGGCCACACGGACAACGTCGGCACGGCGGCGTCGAACCTCACGCTCTCGAACGCGCGCGCGAAGGCGGTCATGGATGCGATCGTGAAGGGCGGCATCGCGGCGAACCGGCTGAGTTCGAAGGGCCTCGGCCAAACCACACCGATCGCCGACAACCGCACGGATGACGGCAAGGCGAAGAACCGACGCGTCGAGCTCGTCAAACAGAAATAGCAACACCCCTCGCCGGATTCCCCTGAGACGCGAAAACGGCTGGTAAACATCGACGGGTTGCGGCGGATTCGCGGGGACGCCGCGGCCCGTTTTGCGTTACAACTATCCTCGTGTTGGGGACGAGTTTGGGTAAATGCCGCTAAAGGGATTCCTGAAAGCGATCGGGCTGTCGTCCGCTGAAGCGGAGGAGCCCGAGGTGCCGGCGTTCGGCGGCCCAGCCTATTTAGCTGCGAGCGGCCGCAACGCCCCAACGGGCGATTGGGAACACATCATCGGCCGCATTCAGCGCGCGCGTAACTCGCACGTCATCGCGCTCGTCCACGGTCATCAGCTGCCGCGCGAGTATCCCTGGGAGTGGTACTTCCGCGAGTTCATCGGCCCGCGGCATATGGAAGATTTTCTGACCGCCATGGCGAGCGTGCCGGCTACGGCGAAACTCGACGTCGTGCTGCACTCGTTCGGCGGCAGCTTCCTGGCCGTGCAGCAGATCGCCCGCGCGATCAAGGCACACAAGGGCGAGACGACCGTTTTCGTGCCGCACTATGCGCAGCACATGTCGACGTTGATCGCGCTCGCCGCGCGGAACATCGTGCTCGGGCCCAACGCCGCGCTCTCGTTCATCGAACCGGACGACCAGGTTCTATCGAACGTCGTGAACCAGAAAGGTGCGCGCAACGTCTCCGACCTCACCGTGATGCGCCTCCATATGGAGAAGAACTGGTGCCGCGAAGCGCGCGAGTTCGTCTGCGAGTTGGAGCACAACGCGGGTCACGCCGGCCACTGCAGCCTCGCGATGCAGCTCGTCGGCGGCAAGCGCTCGCCGTGGGATCCGATGACGCCGAAGCTCGCGCGCTCGATCGGCCTGCCGATTTCGACGAGCGTTCCGGCGGAGGTATACGAACTTATCCGTGCCTCGCGCTCGAACCCCGTCGCCGACCAAGGCGTGCGCACCGGCCCGTCGCCGGCAGAGATGCAGGCCGCGGCCTACATGCCATTCGAGAAGCACTCGCCCTGGCGCCCGCATGCGACGCTGCGCGAACTGCGGCCCGACATGGCACCGCGCGCGCGGCAACAAAGCGGCGACGACGACGATCAATCCGCCGCGAGCAGTTGGGAAAGCTGCAACATCGCGGCACGCCCCTACATCACGCGGCTCGAGCAGCGCCGCGGCAGCCGTGTGCTCTGCGTGATCCACAACGATCAGATGGAGAGCGGCAGCGTCGATCTCCTGACCGCCGAAGACACGCTGACCGCGCTCTACGCGCTCGACCCGCACGTGCCGCTCGACATCGTCCTGCACACGCCCGGCGGTCTGGCCTACCAAGGCATGCAACTCGCCCGCGCGATCAAGGCGCACAAGGGCAAGAAGACGGTCTTCGTGCCGTTTTACGCGATGTCCGCAGGTACGATCATGACGCTCGCCGCCGACGAAATCGTAATGTCCGACCACGCGGCCTTAGGGCCCATCGACACGCAGATCTACGTGCCCTCGATCGGCATGCGTTTCCCCACACGGGCGATCCTCTCGGTCCTCGAAACGAAGCCGAAGAAGAAGATCAGCGACGATGTCCTCGAACTCGCGTTGCAGTGCCAGCGTGACCAGGGCGAACATCACAACAACGCGCTCGAACTGATGGCGGGCACCTATCCGTCGAGCACGGCCCACAAGATCGCCCACCACCTGAACGACGGCGACCTGACCCACGGCTACCCGCTGACCTATACGGCGGCAAAAAAACTCGGCCTCAAAGTCTCGAACGCGATGCCGCCCGAAGCGATCGACCTCATCCGCATCTTCCGCCGCGACCGCTCCGCACGCAGCGTGTTGTTCTGCCCGTAAGCTACCCCAGTCTGTAATACCCCTCATCTCGCCGCTTGCGCCCTTTGATGTCGGCGTCGAGTTTGCCTTGCAACACCTGCATGACGTCGTCGCGGACCGTTTTGTTGTTGCGGTAGTACTGGTGGCCGGTTTCGTCCCGCGTCCAATCGTTTGCGTCGGTGACGATCACGGGCGAAGCGTTGACGGGCACGATCTTCGCGACCTCGCGCACGCCATTCGGGCCTGAGCGGCCGAGGCGATCCGGGTTACCCATCGCAACGTCTATCGCTTTCAGCGCCACGTCCTGTTGATTGTAGTAGACGGTCACGCGGCGGCAGCCGCGGAGCAGCGGCGCCATCTTGTGATTGAGCGCAAGCGTGTCATCATCTTCATCCCCCGCCATCAGCAACACCTCGTCGAACAGCGGCGGAATGTTGTAGCCGACATAGGTTCGCATCGCCTGCACCGCACCGCGTAGCGCCCAGTTGCCCATGCTGTGGGCCATCAGATGGATCGGCGCATCGCAGCGTTCGCCCTTCGGCGAGGTGCGAATAAAGTCGGTCGCCTTCAGCATCGCGCGCGCCAGCGCCAAACCTGAAGTTTGTGCACGCATCCGGTCGTCGCTGTAGGTGCGCGGCGCGACGCCCTGCCCCAGCGACGGCCACGCGAACAATAGCATCGCCGCGTCTTGCCCTCCCGCGGCGAGCCATTGCTTAAGCTGCGCGGCGCGCGCTGCGGATTCCCGGAACGTGAAATTGTAGCCGTGTATGAACAGGATCGCTCGGCCGCAATCTTGCATCGCCTCGCGGATTTCACCGAAGACAACGGTCGATCCCAACTTCGAAGCCGCTGGGTTCGCCGCGTTCAGCTTCTCGGGCTCGACCCAAATCTCAGCTTTCGGCGCCAACTTCTCGATATCGGTGCGGAACAGATTCGCACCCTCGAACGTCGCCGTGCCGAAGCGCAATTCGTCCACGTTCGGATGAAAGGCTTCGGTGAATTCCATCTTGCCGGCTTCGACGAGCCGGTTGGTCGCAAAATAGACGACGGTCATCGCGCGCCTCCTGCTGGCTTGCGGCAGTCTACACCAGAACCGCTGACCGAACGCCTTCCCGAACGCTTCCGATTGTCGAGGACGGATTAACTACGCAACCATCTCCGCGAGCCGCGCCAGCACTTGGCCCGCGCCGGTGAGGCGTTCTTCGGCGCTCGTCCACTCGCGCATGATGACGAGTTTTTGGTCGGGCCGGACTTTGGCGATCTTCTGGTTCTGCGCGATCCAGCCGATAAGCTTCGCCGGCTGGGGGAACGCATTGTTGCGGAAGCTGATGGTTGCGCCCTTCGGGCCTGCGTCGATCTTCTCGACCTGCGCCACGCGGCAGAGACGCTTGATCGACATGATCTTAAGCAACGTCCTGACCTCATCCGGCAAGGGGCCGAAGCGGTCGATCAATTCGGCCGCGAACGCCTCGATCGCTTGATCGGTTTCGAGCGTCGAGAGACGCCGGTAGAGCGCAAGCCGCACGTTCAAATCGGCGACGAAGGCTTCCGGAATCAACACCGCCGAGCCCAGATTGATCTGCGGCGACCAACTCTCGTCGCGCTCAAGCTCTGTCCCGCGCAGGCTCGCCACCGCTTCTTCCAGCATGTCCTGATAGAGCTCGATGCCGACTTCGCGCACTTCACCCGACTGCTCCTCGCCAAGCAGGTTCCCCGCGCCGCGAATATCGAGGTCATGGCTCGCCAAGCTGAACCCAGCCCCCAGCGTGTCGAGCGCCTGCAGAACTTTCAGCCGCCGGTCCGCGTTGTCGGTCAATTTGCGGTCGGCAGGTACGGTGAAATATGCGAAGGCGCGTGACTTCGACCGTCCGATCCGCCCGCGCAACTGATAGAGCTGCGCCAAGCCAAAAATGTTCGCCCGGTGCACGATCAGTGTGTTCGCCGTCGGAATGTCGAGCCCGCTTTCGACGATCGGCGTCGACAGCAGCACGTCGAACTTGCCGTCGTAGAACGCCGACATGATGTCTTCGAGCCGCGTCGGCGGCATCTGCCCGTGGGCAATGCCGACCTTTACTTCCGGTACCGTCGCCTTCAAAAACTCTTCCGCCTCACCCAAATCGGAAATACGGGGACAGACATAGAAGCTCTGCCCGCCGCGATAGTGTTCACGCAGCAAGGCTTCGCGCAGCGTCACCGGATCGAATGGTGTGACGAACGTGCGCACCGCAAGCCGGTCGATCGGCGGCGTTGCGATAATCGACATCTCTTTCACGCCGGAGAGCGCCAACTGCAACGTGCGCGGAATGGGCGTCGCGGTCAGCGTCAAGACGTGCACGTCGGCGCGCAGCTGCTTCAGCCGCTCCTTATGCGCGACGCCGAAGTGTTGCTCTTCGTCAACGATGAGGATGCCGAGGTCGCGAAACGCGATCGACTTCGCGAGCAATGCATGCGTGCCGATGACGACATCGACCATCCCCGCAGCCAGGGCCGCGCGCGTTTCGCTGGCCTCCTTGGCGGCGACCATGCGTGAGAGTTGGCGCACCTTCACCGGGAAGCCCTGGAACCGCGTCGAGAACGTCTTGTAGTGCTGCCGCGCGAGCAGCGTCGTCGGCACGACGACCGCAACCTGGCGCCCCGTCATCGCGACCACGAACGCTGCGCGCAACGCGACCTCGGTCTTGCCGAAGCCGACGTCGCCGCAGATCAACCGGTCCATCGGCCGCCCGCGCGTGAGATCTTCCATCACGTCGGCAATGGCTTTCTCCTGATCCTCGGTTTCGCCGTACGGGAAGCGCGCACAGAACTCTTCGTACACGCCGTGCGGCGCGTCGATCACAGGCCCTTCGCGCAACTGCCGCGCCGCTGCCACCTTGATCAACTGCTCCGCCATGTCGCGAATGCGCTTCTTCAGCTTCGCCTTGCGCGACTGCCAGCCGGAGCCGCCGAGCTTATCCAGCACCGCGCCTTCATCGTCCGCGCCGTATCGCGATAGCAGCTCGATATTTTCGACCGGCAAGAACAGCTTCCCGCCGTCATACTGCAGCTCAAGACAATCATGCGGTGCGCCCATGACCTCGATCGTCTTCAGCCCCAGATACCGTCCGATCCCATGATCGACATGCACGACCAGATCGTTCGTACTGAGCGCCGCCGCCTCGGCGATGAAGTTCGCTGCCCGCTTCTGCCGCGCATGCCGGCGCACAAGCCGGTCGCCCAGAATATCCTGTTCGGCGATCACAGCGAGCTTTTGGGTCTCGAACCCGTTCTCCAAACCTAGAACGACAAGGCCAACCGCCTGCGGATGCAGGTCGATCAACTCGCCCCATGTGTCCAGCAAGCGAATAGCTGCAATGCCGTGATCGGCCAGCACGCCGCCCATCCGGTCCGCCGAACCTGCCGACCAACAGGCGATCACGACGCGCTTCTTCTTTCCCTGCAGTTCGGCGACTGCCGCCGCAACGCTGTCGAACACGTTCTGCGACGCTGCGCGCTCCGGCGCGAAGTTGCGCCCGCGCACCGCACCCGCATCGGCCTGACCCGACATCTCGACCGGCTTAAACGGCGAGAACTGCTTAGCCGCATGGGTGTCCAACGCGGTGCCCCACTCGGCGTCGGTGAGATAAAGCGTCTCCGCCGCCAGCGGCTTGTACGGCGGCGCCATGCCCTTCATGGCGGCCTTCGCTTCTTGCCGCGCCAGCACCCGCGCCTCGTGATAGTCCGCGATCAACGTCAGACGAGCGGCATGCGACTCCTCAACCTGATGGTCGAGCGTCACCGGCGCATCGCCCGTGTAGTCGAAGATGGTCTCCAGCCGCTCATGAAACAGCGGCAACCAATGCTCCATACCTGCGTGCTTGCGGCCCGCGCTCACCGCCTCATAAAGGGGATCGTCGCCAAGCACCGCGCCGAACGCCGCGATATAGCCGGAGCGGAAGCGTTGGATCGAACTCTTGTCGAGCGGCACTTCGCTGGCCGGCGTCAGCGTCACTTCCGTGACCTCGCCGACCGACGTTTGGTTCTCCGCTTCGAAGCGTCGGATCGTCTCGACCGTGTCGCCGAAGAAGTCGAACCGGTAGGGCATCTCAACACCCGGCGGAAAGATATCGACGATGCCGCCTCTAACAGCAAAGTCGCCGGGTTCCACGACCGAACTCGCACTCACAAACCCGTTGCGCTCCAAGAACGCGAGCAGCTCAGCACGCTTGACGGTCGCACCCTTCGCGGCACGGAAACTTGCGCTCTCAACCGCAGCACGCGGCGGCACACGCTGTAGCGCCGCACTCACCGTCGCGATCACGACCCGCGGCCCCTTCGCACGTGCCGTCAATGCGGCCAGCGTCGCCATGCGTTCGGCCGCCACTTCGGCCTTCGGCGACACGCGGTCGTAAGGCAAGCAGTCCCAGCCCGGAAACATCAGCACCGGCACTTTCGGCGCGAAGAAGTTCAGCGCCTCGGCAAGCGCCGCCGCACGCGGTTCGTCGCGCGCGATATGAAGGTGCAGACCCGCGGACTTCGTGACCGCCTCGGCGATCACAAGCGCGTCATAACCCTCGGGCGCGCCGGCTAAAATCGTAAATTTGCTCATAGAGTTTCGTGCGATAGCGCTCGGGAGGGTTGGTGCGATCGCACAACCAGTCATAAAGGTCGTTGTCGGGGACGGTCAGCAACTGTTCGAACGCATCAAGCCCCGCCTCGTCAAGGTGGTTCAAGTGCGCGTCGGCAAACGGCCCGAAGATGAGGTCAAGCTCCTTCATCCCCCGGTGCCAAGCCCGGAATTTCAGCCTTTTGCGCCGTATGTCCATAGTCTGGGTATCTAGGCCGAAAGCTAACCTTGTGGCCAGCCTCGCCTTGCACTGTTTCAGGGCGAGCCCACATAAAGCGATCCTAGAAGATTCGTTGGGCCGACCCCATGAACATGAACGCCCCGATCCCGTTGTCTCGTGCAAGGCCCGACGGCGCCATTGCGCGCACCATGCAGACGGTGACGCTGCGTGACGGTCGGCGCCTCGGCTTCGCCCAGTTCGGGTCTAAGAACGCATACCCCGTCTTCTACTTTCACGGCTGGCCCGGTTCGCGCCTAGAAGCCGGCTTCTTCGAAGTACCCGGCGCGCAGATGATCGGTGTGGACCGGCCCGGCTACGGCATGTCCGATCCGCAGCCAAATCGCAAACTCGCCGATTGGCCGCGCGACATCGAACAGCTCGCCGATCACCTGCGGCTCGACAAGTTCGCCGTCATCGGGATGTCCGGCGGTGGGCCGTACGCTGCATCCTGCGCCTACTTCCTGAGAGATCGCCTAACGAAAGTTGCGATCATCGCAGGCCTTGGGCCGCCGGAAGCTCCCGGCATGAGCCGCAACCGCGTGGGCCTGCTGCTCGACGTCGGCAACCGGCCGCTGACATCCGCTGTGCTCGGCACGCTGATGCGCACGCTAATCCGTAACCCGGTGGTCGAGCAGCACTTCCACCGCATCCGTGCGCGCGTGCCGGCCGGATCGCGCGACGCGATCGCGATGACGCCCGAATTCATGCAGATGCTACTGACGAGTTTTCGCGAGGGCCTGCGCGCCTCCGCGAAGGGCCCGACGTCGGACGCGCGCGTCTACGGCGAGCCCTGGCCGTTCACGCTCGCCGACATCAAAACGCCGGTCACGATCTGGCACGGCACGCACGACATCCAGGTCCCCGTCTCGATCGGCCGCCACTACGCGAAGTTCATCCCGAACGCCCGCGCCACGTTCCCGGACAGCGAAGGCCACGTCTCGATCATCACGAACTACATCGAGGCGATCATCGGCGACTTGCGCGCGCTTTAGGGTTGCCTTTGCGGCCGGCGCCGCGCCGTCCTAACCTCCGGCCGACATGCGCCCGCAGATTCTCTTCCCCCTCTTTGCCGACGTAGCGACGCTTCAGGGCATCGGCCCGCGCTTTGCGAAACTGATCGGCAAGCTTGCTGGCCCGCGTCTCGTCGATCTCATTTGGCACAAGCCTGTGTCGATC
>CXWL01035132.1_pt1 | contig 10979 bp, 9 predicted proteins | sample 590931 | NCBI WGS metagenome assembly CXWL01 (sample SAMEA3498368, study PRJEB10139) | groundwater metagenome | biome: water well; material: biofilm material | place: Germany | collected 2015-04-27 | reverse complement strand
TGTAGGACTTGAACCTACGACCAAAGGATTATGAGTCCTCTGCTCTAACCAACTGAGCTAACGGCCCCAAGCAGCGCCGGATTGTAGAGGCTACTTGTGATAGCTCAGTGCGTTGCTGACCAATTTGGACGTGATGTCCACGATCTGAATCATGCGGTCATAAGCCATGCGGGTCGGGCCTATCACACCCAGCGTACCGACCACCTGCCCGTCGACCTCATAGGGTGCGCTCACAATCGACAAATCCTCAAACGGCACAACCTGACTTTCACCGCCAATAAATATACGAACGCCCTCGGCCCGCCCGGTTACGTCCAACAATCGCATCAATTTGGCTTTTTGCTCAAACAAGTCAAACGCTCGGCGTAGATGCCCCATGTCATGCGCAAAATCACTGACCGAGAGCAAATTTCTCTCGCCCGAAATAATCACTTCGTCGTTGGTCTCGGCCAGCACTTCAGAATTGGCTGCCACTGCCGCGTTCATCAGGGTGGCGATTTCGGCGCGTAATGATTCGACCTCGTTTTTCAGACGTTCGCGAACTTGTTCGATATCGAGTCCAACGTAGTTCGCATTCAAATAATTGGCGGCTTCCACCAACTGTTGCTGCGCGTAATCAACCTCGGTAAAGATCACCCGGTTTTGTACATCGCCCTCGGGCGACACAATGATGACCAGAAACCGCCGCTCTGACAGCCGCAAAAATTCAATATGCCGAAATACCGACGCACGCCGTGGTGCCACCACCACACCCACAAACTGCGACAGGCTCGAGAGCAAATTGGCGGCGTTGGAAATCACTTTTTGAGGTTGATCATGCGCCAGGTGCGCACCCAAATGACTGCGCTGCACGGTCAACATGGTGTCGACAAATAGACGGTATCCCCGTGCAGTAGGCACGCGGCCCGCGGAGGTGTGCGGACTGGCAATCAGCCCCAGTTCTTCCAGGTCAGACATCACGTTACGGATGGTGGCAGGCGACAACTCAAGCCCTGAGGCTTTTGATAGCGTACGTGACCCTACCGGCTGGCCGTCAGCAATGTAGCGCTCTACCAGCGCTTTGAGTAATAACTTGGCACGGTCATCGAGCATGAGTTCATTCTACTTTGTGATGTAATTTACGTATGAACTCCAAATTCCAGCGTGTTGCCCTGATCGGTAAATTTCAAACCATTGCCAATGCAGCCGGCGCGGTCAGTTCTCGCCTGGCAATTGAAGCGGTCGCCAATTTTTTGCACTCCCAAACCTGCGATGTGGTGCTGGAACAAGGCACCGCGCTGAATCTGGGAATGACCAGCTACCCGCTGTTGTCGGTGGCTGAAATTGGCGAACAGTGCGATCTGGGGTTGGTGGTGGGCGGTGACGGCACCATGCTGGGCATTGGGCGGCAAATGGCACCGTATGGCGTACCGCTGATTGGTATCAATCAGGGGCGGCTTGGCTTTATTACCGATATTCCCTATGACAGTTTTGCGACCAGTCTGCAAGCCATGTTGCAAGGCGATTATGTGGAAGACCACCGTAGCCTGATGAATGCCCGGGTGCTTCGCGACGGCCACTGTGTGTACACTGCCATGGCCATGAACGATGTGGTGGTGAATCGGGGAGCAACTTCGGGCATGGTGGAACTGCGCGTTGAAGTGGATGGGCATTTTGTTGCCAACCAGCGTGCCGATGGCCTGATCATTGCTACCCCGACTGGCTCCACGGCCTATGCCTTGTCGTCAGGTGGCCCCTTGTTGCACCCCTCCATCCCCGGTTGGGTGATGGTGCCCATTGCGCCGCATACTTTGTCAAATCGGCCGATAGTGCTTGCAAATACATCGCATGTAGCTATTGAAATAGTAGCAGGAAGAGATGCCAGTGCCAGTTTTGATATGCAGTCACTGGCCTCTTTATTGCATGGTGACCGCATTGAAGTCACCCGGTCTAACCACCATGTCCGGTTTTTGCATCCCAAAGGCTGGTCCTACTTTGACACCTTGCGGGAAAAACTCCACTGGAACGAAAGAGTAGCGTCAACGTGAGCCTCAAACGCATTGTTTTGCGCGATTTTGTGATTGTCAGCGAGCTTGATCTGGATCTGCGCNNGACGGGCGAGACCGGCGCGGGCAAATCCATTTTGATTGATGCCTTGCAACTGGCCACCGGTGGCCGAGCCGATGTCAACCTGATCCGTGAAGGCAGCGGGCGCACTGATGTCAGCGTCGAGTTTGACATCTCGCCTGATATCGCCAAGTGGTTGGATGAGGCTGGCTTTGAGTCAGACTCCAGCCTATTGCTGCGCCGCACACTTGACTCGCAAGGCAAGAGTCGCGCCTGGATCAATGGCAGCCCGGCTACGGCCACCCAGTTGCGCGCACTGGGCGAACAGTTGCTTGACATTCACGGTCAACATGCCTGGCAAAGTTTGACCCGCACGCAGGCAGTTCGCGCACTGTTGGATGCCTACGCCAAAGTGTCCACCGAACCTCTGGCACAGCAGTGGCAGCAGTGGCGTATGGCGCAGGACAAGTTAGCCCAAGCGCGCGCTGCACAGAGTTCACTCTTGAGCGAACACGAGCGACTGAGCTGGCAACTCGGCGAGCTGGAAAAGCTCTCGCCTCTGCCCGATGAATGGCCCAACCTGAATGCCGAACACGCCCGGCTTGCCAACGCCCAGGCGCTGCTGGATGCAGCCCAAGGAGCGCTAGTGGCACTCGACGAAGAGGAAACCAGTGTCTCTGCTCGCTTGGGCAGTGCTTGTGATTTACTACAAAAACAAGAGCATATAGAGCAAGCATTTAAAGGGCTCGGGGAGATTTTGCGCTCTAGCCTGACGCAGGTCGAAGATGCCGTGCACTCACTGCGGTCCTACCTGCGTAAAACCGAACTTGACCCCGAACGACTGCAGGTGCTTGATGCGCGCATCAGTTTGTGGATGACGCTGGCACGCCGCTTTAAACGCAGTCCAGAGGAACTGGGTGAACTGCAGTCGAGCTGGAAATTACAGCTCCAGGCGCTTGACGCGGCCTCTGACTTGCAGACATTGGAGCAGACCCTTGATCTGGCCTGGCAGGGTTATTTACGCGAAGCTGCCAAGCTAACCCAAGCCCGCAAAAAAGCGGCTCCCCAATTGGCCCAAACCATCACGCTGGCCATGCAAGGCTTGGGCATGCAAGGGGGGCAATTTGAAGTCCAGGTTGAAAGCGCTAGCCAAGCCCTGCAAACCGGACTCGAAGAGATCCGCTTTTTGGTGGCCGCACACGCCGGCAACACGCCGCGCCCCGTCAGTAAAGTGGCATCAGGCGGAGAGCTGTCGCGTTTGGCCCTGGCCATTGCCGTCACCACCAGTCAGTTGGGCACTGCGCAGACCCTGATCTTTGACGAAGTGGATGCCGGTGTCGGTGGTGCTGTGGCTGAAACAGTGGGCCAACTGATGCGCCAGTTGGGTCAGGTCCGTCAAGTATTGGCGGTCACCCATTTGCCGCAGGTCGCCGCCTGCGCTAACCACCACTGGGTCGTTAGCAAGCAACTCTCAGGCGCATCCACGCTCAGTTCCGTCAACCCGGTTCAAGGTGAAGAGCGGGTTGCCGAGCTGGCGCGTATGCTCGGTGGTGAACGCATTTTGGCCAGCACCCTGATACACGCCCGTGACCTATTGCAATTGCAGGAATCCTGATATGACGAAAATCAAACGCGATGTCCAAATTGTCCTGATCACCGGTATGTCTGGCTCTGGCAAATCAGTTGCCCTGCATGCCATGGAAGATATTGGTTTCTATTGCGTAGACAACCTACCAGCCGAATTATTGATTGATTTGGTCGAGCTGGAACGCTCGCATCAGGCCCATCGGCTGGCGATTGCTATCGACGTTCGAAGTGCCGCATCCCTGCCTTTGCTCCCTGCACAACTGCAGAAGCTCAAAGCCAAAGGATTTCAGGTTGACTCGATTTTTTTGGATTCGACCACTGACACCTTGATTCGGCGTTTTTCTGAAACCCGCAGACGTCACCCCTTATCGCAGTCGGATAGCAGCAACTCCGCGCGGGATCAGCGCCATGCACTGGCCGAAGCGATTGAGCTGGAGCGTGATTTACTCAGCGACCTGCGCCTGCAAGCCCATGTGATTGATTCAAGCGTGATTCGCCCCACTCAGTTACAAAGCTATGTCAAAGCGTTCATCGACGCACCAGGTGATCAATTGACGCTGGTTTTTGAATCGTTTTCTTTCAAACGCGGCATACCCAGCGATGCCGATTTTGTTTTTGATGTGCGCATGTTGCCCAACCCCCATTACGAACCTGAACTGCGCGCGTTAACCGGAAAAGACGGTGCTGTGATTGACTTTTTGGAACAGCAACCCGAGGTTCAACGTATGTTGAACCATATCCATACTTTTTTGGACCATTGGCTCGATGCCCTGGCACAAAACCACCGCAGTTATGTCACTGTGGCAGTAGGTTGTACGGGGGGGCAACATCGCTCGGTCTATTTGGCAGAACAGCTTGCAAAACGCTTTGAGACCCGTTGGGACACCCTGAAACGACACCGTGAAATGGATGCACGCTAAGCGCCGGTACCGCCCTGACGCGTCAGCAGCGTCTTGATCGGGGTCGGCAGTCCCAGCGAAGCCCATTGATCTGCCGCGACCCAGGCACCATCGAGTTCAAGCGGCAAGTGCTTTGAAACGATCACCCGCACCGGGTGCAAATAGAGGTCTTTGTGGGTCAATACGTGCTTGACCATCGGGGTGTCATGCAACGCGCTTGGCAAGACGGTCGGCAACGCCGCTTGCAAGCTGGCCCGGTCATCAAACAAGGCAAAACAATACAGACCAGCCCAAACGCCCGGTGTTGGGCGGCGCGCCAGCCACAACGCCCCCTCCTCAGTGACCGCCCACAGCATCCAGATGGATTGGGAGCTGCGTTTGAGTTTGCGTGTTTTCACCGGAAACTTTTCCGGGTTGTCCAGGCACTTGGCGCGGCAGTGTATCTGTAAGGGGCAAATTCCACACAGCGGCTTCTTGGCAGTGCAAACGGTAGCCCCCAGGTCCATGATGGCCTGTGTGTATCTTGGCATATTCCGAGTCAGGTCATTCACAGGCAAAAGCCGGGATGCCTCAGACCACAATAAGCGCTCGTTGACAGCCAGCGCCAAGTCGGCATCAAAGCCCAAATAACGGGTCAATACACGCTTGACATTGCCATCGAGAATCGCCACTCGCTCAGCAAAACAAAGAGAAGCTACGGCGGCTGCCGTCGATCGCCCAATCCCCGGCAAGTTCTGCAATTGAGCCGCTGAGTGCGGAAAATGGCCCCCATGCAACTGCATCACCTGCCGAGCGCACAAGTGCAGATTTCTGGCACGGCTGTAGTAACCCAGGCCACTCCAAAGCGCCAGCACATCGTCCAAGGAGGCAAGTGCCAAGGTCTCTACATCAGGAAACCGGTTGAGGAATCGATCAAAATAACCGCGCACCGTCGCCACCTGAGTTTGCTGCAGCATGATTTCCGACAACCAGACGCGGTAGGCATCACGGGTGTTTTGCCAGGGCAGGTCGTGCCTGCCAGCTTTCAGTTGCCAGTGAATGAGTGCCTGAGAAAAACTATTTTGCGGCTCCACTTTACGCCTCCTGACCTAACCGAAAATAGGTCACAGTGGTCATCTGCAGCAGGGACTGTGTCAACTCAACCAACTTGAGCTCGGTTCGATCCAGTTCTGCACTGCGGTTGTCGATTTCTGCAACACGCTCTTCCAGTCCATCTGACGCTTGGGCGATCCGATCTATGGCTTCAATACGCCGGATAAAATTTTTCCGGCGCTCCCGCAACTGCGAATCAAGCTGTGAAGCCGCTGATTTGCTCCAGGTTTCAATATCACCCATCAAGGTTTCGTTGACGTTCCTCAGCCGATTGGCCAAGGCCCTGATCAGTCGATCTGCGAATTCAGCGTGCACCAGCCTGAAAGCGTTATTCAGCCCCAAATACTGCAGATGGCTGCGTTCTATCAAATCGAGATCATTCAGATACGGCACGACTTGGGGTTCATCAGGCACTTGCAGCGAAAATCCATACTCGGTATTCAACTGCAAAAACGCAGCCACCAACATGGCGTGAATCTCCAGGCATTTGGTATGAACCAGCTTGATGTTGGCGCGTAAACACTCAAAAGTGTCGGCATACGCGTGTTTCAGCCCGAGCTTGAATCCTTTTTGTTTTAGTGTGGCATTCAGTTGTGTCATTTCGTGTTTAAGGGCCACCGAACCCAAGAGTCCAATGATTTCGCGCAACAACTTGAGATGGACCGAGCGCACCGCATGAATCTTGATGCCCGCCGCATCAAACTCAGCCTGCTCCTGCGTCACACGGGAACGCATATTCTTGATCACTGGCGCATTTTTACCTTGCAACCCCTTGAGTTCAATGAGTTGCTCGGTTAAGTCACGCCTGCGGCTATGAATCAGCCGACCGGTCTCAATCCGAAGTGCAGCAATGCCGCGTGCTACTGCAGCGCCCAAAATTTTCTGCCGCCGCCCCATGATGTCTTGACTGAGGGCATCTTCCAGCACAGAAAGACAACTGCGCTCAAGCAACGCCGTGTCATTGGTGACTTTGGCAACCAGCCCCTTTTGGGCGGAAACGGCCACCACCTGCTCTTGCGAAATGCCCAGCACCTCTGCCGTGTCGCGCTTTTGTCGCTCTAGCTGCAACTGCACTTCTTGCGGGCTGTCAAGCGCATCCCACAGCGTGTCGATTTTATTGAGCACCACCAAGCGGGTCGCCACGTCTTGTTGATCTTCGATCAGATGCTCACGCCAGATGGCCAGATCAGACTGGGTCACACCCGTGTCCGCCCCCAGGATAAACACAACCACCTGCGCCTGCGGAATCAGACTGACCGTCAGTTCCGGCTCGGCTCCAATCGCATTCAATCCTGGCGTGTCCAAAATCACCAAACCCTGCTTGAGCAGAGGATGTGCAATATTGATCAGGGCATGACGCCACTTGGGTATCTCAACCAATCCGGTAACATCCTGCAGCGGTGCTTTATCAGCCGACTGATCAAGCCAGAATCCTAAAGCGCTCGCTTCATCTGGCGAGACACGCCGGGTTTCGGCAACTTTGGCCAACGCTTGTGCGAGCTGTTTCGGGTTGCTCACATCCAAAGCAATCTGCTCCCATTTCTCGGGCACCATACGCCACTCCATCAGCGACTGGGGCTTCAAACGGGATTCAATGGGCAGTAAACGCAGGCAAGGGGTTACCTCTGGGTCATAGCCCATTTCGGTCGGACACATGGTGGTGCGTCCGGCGCTGGCGGGCATGATGCGTCGACCATAACCGGCAAAGAATATGGCATTGATCAATTCAGATTTTCCGCGCGAGAACTCGGCCACAAAAGCCACCATCACTTTGTCAATTCGAACTTGCGCTTCAAGGCGATGCAATCGGTCTTCCACCGAGTCACCTAGCAGATCCTGATCTTTTAACCACTGAACCAGCAGCTTGAGACGCAAGGCAAACTCACGCCTCCAGACACCATGCTGGTCAAATTTTTCGTTAAATGAAGTTCCCAATGTGCCTCCCAAACATGCACCGCTTTTGAATAAAGCGCCCTTGATGAATCGTTGCCAGGGTGGTCTGTCAGGATTTTTGACAGGTCGGACAATAAAATGTGGACCGCTGGCCCTGCCGGATCATTTTGACAGAATTGCTGCACTGCCTGCAGGGCAAGCCGGCACGCGCATAAACCATCGCTTCCAACTGAAAATACCCGACCTGACCATCCGCGCTGGAGAAATCTCGCAAAGTGCTGCCACCGCGCTCCACCGCACGTGTCAACACCTCCCGAATGGCCAAGTAAAGCCTGGTGACGCGCGCCCGGCTCAGTCGCAAAGCCGGACAGGTCGGACGGATACCGGCAAGAAACAAGGCCTCGGAGGCGTAAATATTACCGACACCCACCACCAAATCTCCCGCCAACAACACTTGCTTGATGGGTGCTTTTCTGGCTTTTAAACCGACCTGAAACGGCCCCAGTTCAAACCTGTCAGAAAGTGGCTCCATGCCCAACTTGCCGAGCAGCTTGAGAGCCACACAGTCTTGCAGGCTGTCAACAAAAACCACGGCACCAAAACGCCTGGGGTCATTCAAGCGCAGCGTACCCAATGGCGTGACCAAATCAAAATGATCGTGCACACCCGCCGCTGGCAGATCAGATGCAAAACGCAAACTTCCCGACATGCCCAGATGCACCAGCAGCCAGCCTTGGTCGAACTCAATCAACAGGTATTTGCCGCGCCTGCCGACATCGCGCACGACCCGTCCCACCAAATGCTCAGGTAAGCAGCCCAAGGGCCAACGCAGGGGCTGGCCAAGACGTACCGCCAGCACCTGTCCTCCTTTGATCGCATTGACAAAACTGCGACGGGTTACTTCAACTTCTGGTAATTCGGGCATGACAATAATAGGAAATGAGGCATGGATTATTATGAGTACATGCGCCTCAAACAAGTTTTATTTCCTCTGCTGCTCGCCTGCTCGCTTGGTATTCAGGCACAGACTCCCCAAAGTCCGCAACCGGATGTCAAAAAAACGGCGCTCGATGCGCCACTTTTTTACCAGCTTTTATTGGGCGAGCTCAACGCCAAGAATGAAGAGCCTGCCACGGCTTTTTCCCTGATACTCGATGCGGCTCACAAAACCAACGATCCGATCATCTTCCGTCGTGCGGTTCAGATCGCCCTGCAAGCGCACTCCGGCGAGTCCGCCTTGCAAGCTGCCAGTGCCTGGAGCCAAAACTTACCAAGCTCCAGGGAAGCTAATCGTTTTGTGCTACAAATCTTGATAGGTTTGAATCGGATTGCACAGACCCTGGAACCGCTCAAAAACGAGCTGGTTCTGACACCTGCAATAGAACGGCGCAACATGATTTGGTCGATTCCGACACTTTATGAGCGCGTCAACGACCGCCAACTGGCAGCGTCAACTGTTCAAAAAGCTTTGGCGAAACAGTTGGTGGACTCCAGTAACAGCGCCACAAGCTGGGCCACCGTGGGACGTATGTGGCTTGCTGCCGGTGACAAAACAGCGGCCATGAGCGCCGCCACCAAGGGGCAGATCATCGACGACAGCTCCGAGCATGTGGCACTGCTTGCCCTCTCGATGATGAGTTCAGATACACCTCAAGCTGAGCGTCTGGTCAAAAAGCATCTTGCCAGTGCCCGGCCAGAGTTTCACATGGCGTATGTCAAAGCCTTGCTGCCAGCGCAACGCTTCGATGATGCCCAAGTAGCACTGCAAAACATCAGAGACAGGTTTCCTGACTACGCCGATGCTTGGTTGGTCGATGGTGCCTTGGCGCTGCAAACGGGCCAATTCACACTGGCGGAGCGTCAGTTGCAACACTACCTTGACTTGGCTGATGCGCAGACCACCCATGAGTCAGAGCAGCAAGCCCGTCGCGGACGTTCACAAGCCTTCTTTTCCATGGCCCAAATTGCGCAACAACGCAAAGATCTCATACAAGCCGACTTCTGGCTGCAACGTGTGGATCACCCTGATGATATTTTGCAGGCACAAATCCGGCGCGCCACACTGATGGGGCAGCAGGGCCGGGTGGATGAGGCGATTGGTCTGATCCATGCGCAAGTTGCCCGGTCAGCAACCGACGCGCAGCTCAAACGATCCGCAGAAGTGCAAGTCTTGCGGGATCAAAAGCTCTACCTGAGAGCCATTGAAGCGCTCAAAAATTTCATGTCCCAGCATCCCGACGACCTCGAACTGGTGTATGACATGGCCATGGTGTATGAAAAAACCAATGATTTGATTGAAATGGAAAAGCTCTTGCGCCGCCTGATGGTCGCCAAACCGAGCGATCCGCACGCCTTCAACGCCTTGGGTTACTCCCTGGCCGATCGCAATTTGCGCTTACCCGAAGCCATTCAACTGATCACCAAAGCGCTCGAATTGGCACCCAAAGACCCATTGATTGTTGACAGTCTGGCTTGGGCCGAGTTCCGCAGTGGCCATTTCGACAGGGCGCTCGCGTTGCTGCAACAAGCTTTTAAAGACAAACCAGATCCGGAAGTTGCCGCTCATTTGGGGGAGGTGCTATGGGTTATGCAGCGTCAACAAGAAGCTATTGAAATTTTCAAGGCGGGGCTCCAACTGAAAACCGACAACGAAGCCCTCAATGAAACCATTCACCGATTGCAAGTTCCGTTGTGAATCGCCGTTGCTTCGTTGTCGTCGGTTTCTATTTTGCTATTTTTTTAATAGCTGGATGTTCATCTATACCAAAGACTACAGATAAATATTATTTAAATACCGCCAACTTGCATGGACGTCTGGCGCTGCGCGTGCAAGCCGCCCCGGATGCCCATCTGCCGCAAGCACAGTCGTTTAGTGGAGCATTTGAATTGCAGGGCAGTATGGAGCAAGGCGAGCTGATCTTTTTTACCCCATTCGGCAGTACAGCAGCGGTCATTCAATGGGCACCAGGACAGGCCGTGCTGCAATCAGATGGACAAACGCGGGCGTTTGAAAATTTGAACCAACTGATGGTCGAATTGCTGGGAACCGATGTACCGGTGGCGGCGTTATTTTTATGGCTCAGCGGGCAAAATCAGGAGGTGGCAGGGTGGCAAGTAGACTTGTCACAAAAGGCGCAAGGCAAAATCACGGCACAGCGGCTAACACCGGCCCCCGTCGCTGATCTCAAAATACAGTTGGAAGATTGACCTGACGATGAAGTGCCTCTACGACGTATGCGCCCCCGCCAAACTCAACCTTTTCCTGCACATTGTGGGTCGCCGAGCCGACGGCTACCACTTGCTGGAGTCAGTCTTCATGCTGATTGACTGGTGCGATACGCTTCACTTCGAGCAGCGCGGTGACGGCCAGCTCAGCCGCACAGACCTCAGCGCCCCCCTGCCCGCTGATGATCTGGTGTTGCGCGCAGCCCGGTCACTGCAGCAGGCCAGCGGCACAACACA
>CXWL01008198.1_pt1 | contig 10982 bp, 15 predicted proteins | sample 590931 | NCBI WGS metagenome assembly CXWL01 (sample SAMEA3498368, study PRJEB10139) | groundwater metagenome | biome: water well; material: biofilm material | place: Germany | collected 2015-04-27 | reverse complement strand
TGTTGCGAATGCATTAGCTTACGCGCTCGACATTCCAACTATCGGCATCCATCATTTGGAAGGACACTTGCTTTCGCCATTACTGTCCGACCCCGCGCCTGAATTTCCCTTCGTTGCTTTATTGGTTTCAGGCGGACACACCCAGCTGATGCGCGTGGATGGCGTGGGGCAATACACGTTACTCGGTGAAACACTGGATGACGCAGCTGGAGAAGCTTTCGACAAAAGCGCAAAACTATTGGGCTTAGGTTACCCAGGTGGCGCAGCATTGGCGAAACTTGCTGCATCAGGTCGCCCCAATCTATACAAATTGCCGCGCCCAATGTTACACAGCGGCGATTTGGAATTCAGCTTCAGTGGATTAAAAACAGCAGTGCTAACACTGGTAAAGCAAAGCAATAACGACGAGCAGACCCGCGCCGATATTGCCTACGCCGCGCAAGAAGCCATCGTTGATGTGCTGGCACACAAAGCGCGCGCGGCTTTGGCACAAACGGGATTGAATCAATTAGTCATTGCGGGTGGCGTAGGCGCAAATCAAATGCTGCGCAGCCGCTTAACCACTGATATTGAAAAACGTGGCGGCAAAGTGTTTTATCCCGATTTGGAATTTTGCACCGACAATGGCGCAATGATCGCCTTTGCTGGCGCATTAAGGTTTGCGCAACAACAGGGCAACAAGGACTATCGCTTTAATGTGAAGGCACGCTGGAATTTGGCAGAGATTACTTCAGCAACATGAGCAGCCGTCATTCCCGCGCAGGCGGGGATCCAGCTAGTAGAATAATCCCCGCAAAGCGGGACGAAATGGTTTTGTCGCTGCGCGTTTTTTGATTAAATGGATTCCCGCCTGCTCGGGATAACCAGCCGCTTGCTGCGGTTTTTGCAGCTTAGCGGATTGGCTAGTAGTTCCATCAATGACAAAACATTTACTTCTCAACCTTCTTGCTACCAATCTTACTTTCTTTACCCGCCAACAGATTTTGAATATTGCTCTTGTGTCGCCAAATCAATAGCAGCGACATAACCAATGATGCCAGCACCCATTCAAGCGGCAAGCCCAACATAAAGGCGTAGAGCGGTGCGGCAATCGCGGCAACCAAAGCGGATAAAGACGAGTAGCGAAACACCACCGCCATAAACAACCATGTCGCCAACACCGCCAAGCCCAGCCAGCCACTCAGCGCGAGCAACACCCCCAGCGCGGTCGCCACCCCCTTGCCGCCCTTGAAGTTCAAAAATATCGGAAACAGATGTCCAATAAAAACCGCTAACGCAGCCAGCGCGATTTGCACATTACTCAAACCCAACTGCATTGCCAAAAATACCGCCAGCCAGCCTTTCGCCGCATCACCCAATAACGTCAATGCCGCAGCCGCCTTCTTGCCACTGCGTAGCACGTTGGTCGCACCGGGATTACCCGACCCATAAGTACGCGGATCGGCAATGCCAAACGCCTTGCTCGTCACGACCGCAAACGAAATTGAGCCCAACAAATAAGCAGCGATTACATAAGCAGCGTTTACAAAAACTATGGTCAACATCGGGAATGCCTTAGAATTGAACAGGCGCGGATTTTACGCCAAACCTTACTCAGCCACCAATCGGCACAAACTCATGGATATTATTTTTTTACGCGAACTCAAGGTCACCACCTTAATCGGCATTTACGAACGGGAAAAGCGCGTGCCGCAGACGTTGCAGATCGACCTCGACATTGCCCTGCCCAACAGCCGCGCCTGCACCAGCGACGATATCAACGACGCGCTGGATTATGCCGATGTCGCGCAACACCTCCAGACCGTGCTGAGCGAGGGACATTTCTCCTTGATGGAAACCTTGGCAGAACACATCGCACAAATCATCCTCAAAGACTTCAACGCCCCGTGGGTCAAGGTCAGCGTCGCCAAGCTGCAAGCGATCCGCAACTGCAAGATGGTGGGGATTAGTATTGAAAGGGGGCAGGTTAAATAGCCGTTCGTGTTGAGTAGGCCAAAGGCCATATCGAAACATGAATGACAAAATACAAATCAAAACCGCCGGTGGTAGCCTGGCAGCTAGTCACTTTTTCTTGCTTCGCCAAAGAAAAAGTAACCCAAAAGAAGGCGACCCCGGTTTGCCGCCGCTGCGCGGTTCCCTGCGTTGCTCTACTGGTCAGGCGGCTGCGGAACTCGCGCTACGCGCTCAAACAGTCCTCGCCGAAATCCCCTGACCAACCTGCGCTACTCGGCGGCGCACAGGGGAAATCCAACTTCAAAACTCAAATCGATAAAGCATATGGCGGCCTCTTGCCCGCCATATCTGAGTTATTTAGCCTGATGCCGTTTGACCATTTAGTTCGCGAATGAATTTCTCTGCTTCATCGCGACTGATTGCTTCCCATGGATCGTGAAGCCCGATGCGTAAATACGACTCGCCATCGGGCTGATCTACCTGAGTAACACTCACACGAAACAGCGCGCCTACAGGCTGTGTTCTTCGCATAGCTTGTGAACACCAGACGCGATAGCTTCCCATAAATTGCCCAGATAAAGGGCGCACCCGCACCTTACTGGAAGATGGCTCGCCGGGATTTCTGTATGTTTCCACGATGATCTGCATATTTTGATGCAATCTCAATCCGAATAGAGAAAGAAATAAGAGCGGGGCAAAACTTGGCTATCCTTAAAAGAATATACCGGGTGATGAGAAAATATTCACCCCTATTTGGCTTCAAAAAACATTTCAAATTTTCTTATAATATCCTGCGATGAAACCCAATACCCTGCATCAAGTTCTTTATCAAATAGCTCCTTTGTTTGCTGGTCTATATTTATCGGTGACTTCTCCATCTTGGGAAAACCGCACCCAGCCTCATCGGAGTAAACATTGTCGAGCAATAGTTTTGGATTACGCTTCATTACGCATGAAAGGCTTCCCTTCTTAAATTCTGTTTCGTTTCGCAAGGCATCACCACCATACGGACATTCAGTTACATTGTACTTATGCTTTACTGAGCATTTCTCTTGGTCGTTATCACAATCCGGCTTAGCAACCTCATAATATTGATTAGTCCACCACATTCCCGACTGGTCTCTGTTTCTTCTGGAAACGCCAGAACCGTATATTTCAGCATCTCCGCCTATGGTAATGTGAACTTCTGCGGGTGTAGATGCCGTATACCAATCGCCCCACTTTTCCTTATCAAGAATTCGAAAATGCGTCGCTCCCATTTTAAGTGTGTCTAATGCCATGCCATAGCACAAACCAATTCGCTCAATTTGAAACTTGGTCGCCGATTCTTTGGGCTGAAAACTGGCGAAATATACAACCTTGCCATTCCGAACAATTGTTTTCTTTATAAATCCCCATTTTTCCTGCGGCTCACATGCAACACAATCATTTCGGGGTGCATACACCTGAAAGGGTTCTTTACCTCCACTTAGCGCACATCCTGTAACTATGAACAATAGGCAATAAGCCATCCCTCTTTGCAGCGAAATACATATGTTCATACAGTCATACTCCCTGATTGCCAAAATCTAAACTCTGGCTTTGCTATCCTAATTAGTATCCTTGAATTTCGTTTCAAGATATTTTGAATAGGTTACATATGCACTAGGAGCACTTGTTTTTAGAATTTCAAGAACATGGCACAGCTTAACCATTTCCTGATTGAATGCCTCTTCATCATTCTGTTTTTTGGCTCGCACCATACGCAAAATCGTATCCGAGCACACCTTATCCTGAATTGCGAGAAACTCTACCATGCGCCGTACCTCAGAAGAGAAAAATGAGTGAAGAAAATAATAGCTCGCGTAGGGCGCATTAGACGACAACCGTAATGCGCCGGATGTTTTCGATTTTTCATGCGGCGCAATGCGCTTCGCTTATTGATGCCCTACCCCCTCGGATGATGCATCGCATGTAAAGCTTTCAACCGCTCCCGCGCGACATGCGTATAAATCTGCGTGGTGGAAATATCTGCATGGCCCAATAACATTTGCACCACGCGCAAGTCCGCGCCGTGGTTGAGCAGATGGGTGGCAAAGGCATGACGTAGAGTGTGCGGTGACATCGGTTTAGTTATTGCGCCGCGCTGCGCATGCTTTTTGATGAGATACCAGAACATCTGCCGCGTCATGCCTTCGCCGCGCGCGGTGACAAACAGCGCGTCACAAATTTGCTCGCCCAGCAATACGCCGCGCCCATCGGCCTGATAGCGACGCAGCCAGTCCAACGCTTCCTCACCCAGTGGCACAAGGCGTTCTTTGCTGCCCTTGCCCATCACGCGCACCACACCCATGTCCATGCTCACCTGCGTAATGCGCAGGGTCACCAGTTCGGACACGCGCAAGCCCGTGGCGTACAGCACTTCAAACATGGTGCGATCACGCAAGCCTAATGGCGTTTGAATGTCCGGCGCGTTGAGCAGTTGTTCGACATCCTGTTCGGTCAAACTCTTGGGTAAGTTGCGCGGCAGCTTGGGTGTGTCAATTTGCAGAGTGGGGTCGATGGTGATTTTGCCTTGCCTGAGCAGATAGCGAAACAGCCGCTTGAGGCTGGAGATGTTGCGCCCCGTACTGCTGGGTTTGGCTTTTTGCACAACCACCAGATGCGCAAGGTAGCCTTGTATGTCGCCATGCGTGGCTTGCAAAATAGATACGGTGTTTTGCTTATCCAACCAACTTACAAATTTGGTTAAGTCACGCCGATAGCTATCCAGCGTGTTGCGCGACAGACCATCTTCCAGCCACAGGTTATCGCAGAATTCGTCGAGCAGCTCAGCGTTGTTCATGCGCCAACAGCCACCGCTTGATGTCGATTGACTCTCCACTGGCATGACGCATGAAGCCGCCCAAGCCGGATTTACCCACGATGCGATGACAGGGAATGATGATGGGAATGGGGTTCGCGCCACAGGCTTGCCCAACGGCTTGTGCTGCGGATTTCAATTCGGATGCAACCTCGCCGTAACTGCGTGTCTTGCCGCGCGGGATATTGCACATGCCTTGCCAGACTTTTTGCTGATGCGCTGTGCCGCCGGGTTTAAGTGGCACGGAAAATTTCGCATCGGGGTTTGCAAAGTAGGCAAGTAACTGATCGCATACTTTTTGTGCCAGCTCAGTGCTTGCTCGTTGCGGCTTTTCGGTGGCAGGAAGCCAATCAATCCCTATCAGCGCGCTGTCATCGCAACGTATGCCGAGTACACCTACGGGTGTTGCCAATTTTGCTTGATAGGTCATGCCACAATGATAACGCAAAAATAAAAACGGAAGCCGAAGCTCCCGTTTTTATCCAGCAAAAAAACTTGCTCGCGTTTAAGCGCGGATTGCAAGCTTCTCTTTAATACGTGCTGACTTGCCTGAACGTTCGCGCAAGTAGTACAACTTGGCGCGACGCACTGAGCCGCGACGCTTCAATTCAATGCTTGAGATGATAGGTGAGTAGGTTTGGAAGGTACGTTCTACGCCTTCACCTGCGGAAATTTTACGCACGATGAAGCTAGAATTCAGACCGCGATTGCGCTTGGCAATAACAACCCCCTCAAAAGCCTGAACGCGTTTGCGCTCACCTTCAACTACGTTTACGCTGACAACAACGGTGTCGCCAGGTGCGAATGCAGGAATGGTTTTTCCCAAACGCGCGATTTCTTCTTGTTCCAATTGTGCAATCAAATTCACTTTACTGCTCCTTAGTTATTCGGGTCTTGTTCCTTTTGGTAAGCATCCTGAAATGCCGCCAGAAGCCGAGACTCCTCTTTTGTCAAATCACGCTTAGCCATTAAATCCGGCCTGCGCAACCACGTCCTGCCCAACGACTGCTGAAGCCGCCAACGCTGTATGTCTGCATGATTGCCAGACAACAACAACAGGGGCACGGCTTCACCATTAAACACTTCGGGGCGAGTGTAGTGCGGACAGTCCAGCAAGCCTTGCACAAATGAATCTTGCTCGGCTGACTCGGCATCACCCAACACACCGGGCAGCTGCCGTACCAAACTATCCACCAACACCATCGCCGCCAATTCACCACCGGATAAAACATAATCACCGATGGAAATTTCTTCATCTACCATTTGACGTATCAGGCGTTCATCCACACCTTCATACCGTCCTGCCAACAGAATCAAACCTTCATCTGCTTGCGCCACTAATTCTTTTACAACACCTTGACTGAGTGACCTGCCTTGTGGCGACAAATACACCACCCGACTTTTTTTCACACCACTCGCTGCTTGCCGCTGCTTGGCTGCGTTGATCGCGCCTGCCAACGGCTCGCCTAACATCACCATTCCGGGGCCGCCACCATAAGGGCGATCATCAATGGTGCGATAATTATCCGTGGTGAAATCACGCGGATTCCACGTCTTTAAAACATACTTGCCTTGCTCCGCCGCCCGTCGCGTGATGCCGTATTGCGTAAGGGCATCGAACATTTCTGGAAACAGCGTGATGACATCAAAGATCATCTTAAGTAATCTGCCGACCAATCTACCCGAATGGTCTTGTTCTTCACATCCACTTGCTTGATGGCAGTTACCACAAACGGAATCAGTATTTCGCCGCTGTCGCCCTGCACCATCAGCACCTGATTCGCGCCTGTTTCCAGCAATTGCTTCACCAACCCCAACGTAACACCCGCTTCATTGACCACGGACAAACCGATCAAATCACTCCAGTAGTATTCATCTTCTGGCTGCTTAGGCAAGCTGACACGAGGCACTGCAATCAACAAGCCCTTGAGCTTTTCGGACGCATTGCGGTCTGGGCAGTTAGGCAATAAAGCCGCTAAGGTTTTATTGTGTGCTTCACACTCTAAAACTTTAACTTCCTGCCACGGACCTTGCTCTGGGCCTATCCACCAAGTCTTATAATCCAACAGACTATCGAGATATTCGGTGTAAGGCTGAATCTTGACCCAACCTTTTATGCCGTGCGCGGAAGCGACCCGCCCCATGATAACCATCGGTGACTCTAAAAAATCAGATTTCATCTCAACTGCTGCGTTGCAAGAAAAATTTCTTGCTGACATATCGAAACATATGTGGCGCGACGAAATTTTCTCGCGCCTTGCATTTGAGCGAACTCTGAATTTTTAGATGTCCCCGCAATTATTTAGGCTGCGACAGCTGCTGCACCACCACGCTTAACCAACTTGGCAACTGCGTCGCTCAACTGCGCGCCCTTGCTTTGCCAATGGCTAACGCGAGCCAGCTCCAAACGCAAACCTTCTTGACCTTCAGCAGCCAACGGGTTGTAAAAACCAACGCGCTCGATAAAGCGACCATCACGACGATTGCGTGAATCCGCTACCACCACATTGAAAAACGGACGATTCTTAGAACCGCCGCGAGCAAGACGAATAATGACCATATAAAACCTATCTTTGTAAATTAGCCTGGCGGAAACCGCATGGATTTTTTCAGCAGAATGACAAGCGATGCCCATTACTCTGAGTGAAAGGGCGCGGATTCTACGACATTTTGGGTGTAACGTGCAACTCCCATGAACAATCAAAGTGTTAGTTCGCGTAGCAACACTCGTTTTTCAAAAAACAAAGCCCGCTTTATGAATAACGATTTGCAAGGCTAACTAAACTCTTTGACAATGTGCTGCTGCCTGCGGCTGATGGTAAGCCTCTCGTCCAGCCCTTTTAGCCTTACGTTCCAGCCCGCGCTTTCGGCGTTGTCGTCACCGCCTTTTTCAAAACCCTCTATCGCTTCTTTGGCCACCAAACAATTGCGGTGGATACGCACGAAGCGTGCAGCGAACTCGGTTTCCAAGGCCGACAATGATTCTTCGATGAGGTGTTCACGCTCCGCTGTCCGTATCGTGATGTATTTCAACTCCGCCCGCAGATACAACACGTGTTCGATGGGAATCAATTGGATTTTGCCGCGCTCGTGTACCGATAAATTTTTGCGCGGTTCGGGCAACAGCTCGCGCAATGTTTCAACTTGTACGGGTACGATTTCGCGCGCACGGGTGAGTGCCTCAAACAAACGCCCCAGACGTATGGGCTTGAGCAGGTAATCAATGGCGTGCAACTCGAACGCTTTGATTGCATAGTCGTCGTAAGCCGTGGCAAAAATGATTGCGGGCGGCTTGGGTAATTTTTGCAGATGCCGCGAAAGCTCAATACCATCCATTTCCGGCATTCTGATGTCCAGCAGCACCACATCCACTTGCACATCGACAAGCATTTCCAGTGCGACTTTCCCATTGGCAGCTTCCCCCACCACCTCCAGCGGCAACTGCGCATTGCAGTCATTGAGCAAATCGCGCAGCCGATTGCGCGCAGGCGGCTCGTCATCCACAATGAAAACTCGCAAGGCCAACTGAAGCACTGCACTCATGTAACCTCCTTCACCACATAGGGGAACGCAATTTCTACCCGATAAAAATCCTTGCCACTTTCGACATGATAGTGCGCTTCCGCGTCGAATAACAATTCCAAACGCTCACGGATGTTACCCAAGGCGATTTTATTGCCTTTGTGCAAACTTTCATTGCGTAACACGCAGGGATTTTCTACATTGATTTCTATTTTTTTGTCGTCCAATGTCAATGTGATATTGATGCACCCGCCTTGCGAGAGCGGCTCTATACCATGATACACGGCGTTTTCCAGCAAAGGCTGAAGTAATAGCGGTGGAATCAAAGCATCGTCCGGCACGTTCCGCGTCTGCCAATCCACGCGCAATCGTTCGCCCATACGCATTTGTTCCAACGCCAAGTATTGCTTGCACAACCTAATCTCTTGGGACAAAGGTGTGAGATCTTGCACATCCGCCATCGCCATGCGAAATAAGTCTGCCATATCTTCCAAGGCAGCCTCGGCTTGCTTGGGTTGCTCACGCACAATACCCAGCACGGCATTGATGGTGTTGAACAAAAAATGCGGGCGGATGCGCGCACGCAATACCTGCAAGCGCGCATCCAACATGCCGTGCGACAACACTTGGGTACGCAGCCGAAAGTACATCAGCAAAATCGCGCATACAATCAAACTCAACAGTGCATATCGTACCAAGTCAAAATAGTGTTCGTTGTCCAAAGTACCGAATAGCTCCCTGCCAAACGAATAAATACCCAGTGTCAATGCCACGACCATGAGGCTCACCACCAGCGCACCGCGCCAATAACTCAATTTACTTAACCACGGTTGCATCACCCACAACAACAATAGGCTGGTCAAAATAACGGGCGTTAACATCACCGCGATTTGCACCAAATTGGCGGGTACATCCTGCCAATTGTTTGCCAACAGCAATGCCAGCGTTACCGCCAGCCCATTAACAATAAGCAGGATACGCAAGGTAATGCCAAGGTTACGAAAGTTCGGCAGCCCATTTGGGCGTGTATTTTGTTTTATACTGTGCGCCTTATTCATAGCGGTGAAAAGTCAATTTTTTCATGCTCTTATTCTGGACAATATATGGCAAGCACACAAGATAAAAATACCTGGTCAGGCCGGTTCACCGAACCTGTGGCGGAATTGGTCAAACGCTACACTGCGTCGGTAGGCTTCGATTACAAGCTTGCCCTGTTCGATATTCAAGGCTCGCTGGCACATGCCGAGATGCTTTCCCACTGCGCCATCATCTCGACACAAGACCTGAGCGATATTCAACGCGGCCTCGCGCAAATAAAAAATGAAATCGTCGCGGGTGAGTTTGCTTGGCAGCTCGATTTGGAAGATGTACACCTCAACATTGAAAAGAGGCTCACTACTTTGGTTGGTGATGCAGGTAAGCGTTTGCACACAGGACGTTCGCGCAACGACCAAGTCGCCACGGATGTGCGATTGTATTTGCGCAGCGCGATTGATGATTTGCTGGTGCTCATCAAAGCGTTGCAAAGCGCACTGGTGAATCTGGCAGCACAACACACCCACACCATCATGCCCGGCTTTACCCATCTGCAAGTCGCGCAACCGATTAGCTTTGGACATCACCTGATGGCGTATTTCGAAATGCTCAAACGTGATGCGGAACGTCTGCAAGATTGCCGCAAGCGCTTGAACCGCCTGCCACTTGGCGCAGCCGCGTTAGCAGGTACTAGCTATCCCATTAAACGCGAAATAGTCGCCGAGCTATTGGGCTTTGAGGGTGTATGCGAAAACTCCTTAGATGCGGTTTCTGATCGGGACTTTGCGATTGAATTTACTGCCGCTGCCGCTTTGATAATGACGCACCTATCACGTTGCTCGGAAGAACTGATCTTGTGGATGAGTCCGCGCTTCGGCTTTATCGACATCGCCGACCGTTTTTGCACTGGCTCTTCCATCATGCCGCAAAAGAAAAACCCCGATGTGCCAGAACTGGTGCGCGGCAAAACAGGGCGCGTAAACGGTCACTTGATTGCCTTGCTCACACTGATGAAAGGTCAGCCGTTGGCCTACAACAAAGACAACCAAGAAGACAAAGAACCGCTGTTCGATACCGTGGATACGTTAACGCAAACCCTGCGCATTTACGCCGACATGATCGGCGGCATCACCGTCAAGCCAGAAGCCATGCGCAACGCGGCTTTGCAAGGCTATGCCACGGCTACGGATCTGGCTGATTATTTAGTCAAGAAGGGATTGCCGTTCCGCGATGCGCACGAAGCCGTTGCATTGGCAGTACGCTTTAGCGTCGAACGTAATTGCGATTTAAGCGACTTGAAGCTGGAGGAGTTAAAACAATTCTCTCCTCTGGTTGAGCAAGATATTTACGCAGTGTTGACGTTAGAAGGCTCGCTGGCTTCGCGTAACCACATCGGCGGGACTGCGCCGAATCAAGTGGGAGCGGCAATTGCTAGGGCGAGGCTTTATCTAGAAAAGTAACTCACCACCCGTCATTCCCGCGAAAGCGGGAATCCAGATAGCTGAAGAGGTTTCCCGCACAGCGGGACAACTACATGGTTTGATCGCTGCGCGGATTTTTGTTTTGGCTGGATTCCCGCTTTCGCGGGAATGACGGGTTACTTATTTAACCCAACAACCCTTTCAATTCC
>CXWL01080479.1_pt1 | contig 10985 bp, 9 predicted proteins | sample 590931 | NCBI WGS metagenome assembly CXWL01 (sample SAMEA3498368, study PRJEB10139) | groundwater metagenome | biome: water well; material: biofilm material | place: Germany | collected 2015-04-27 | reverse complement strand
CTTCAGCTGCGGCACCACGGCCAGCACTTTGTCGAGCCGGCGCGCCACTTCGGCCTTGCTCAAATTGAGCACTTCGCACGGCAGCCGCAGGTTTTCCTCCACCGTGAAGGTGGGGAATATGACCCGGTCCTCCGGCGCGTAGCCGATGCCGAGCGCGGTGCGCTTGTACGGCGCCACGCCGGCCAGGTCGACGCCGTCGCACAGGATGCGCCCTTCCGACAACGGGATCAGCCCCATGATCGCGCGCAGCAAGGTGGTCTTGCCGGCGCCGTTGCGGCCGACGATGGCCAGCAGGCTGCCCGGCGTGAACTCAGTGTCGATCTGGCGCAGGACCGTGATGCCGACGATCCTGGCGCTGATTTTTTCTATCTTGAGCATGTCATTCTCCGATCACGTTCTTGCGGATCATCGGATCGTTGAGCACTTCCGCCGGCGGACCGTCGGCAGCCACCCGGCCGGCAATCCAGGCCGCGACCCGGGTCGCATAGCGCGTCACGATGTCGACGTCGTGCTCGACGAAAATGGCGCTGACCTTGCGGTCGTCCAGCGCGGCCATGATGGTCTCCATCAAGGCATGTTTTTCGTCGGTCGAGACGCCGCTGGTCGGCTCGTCCAGCACCAGCAGCTTGGGATTGAGGATCAGCGCCATCGCGATATCGAGCAGCTTGCGCTGCCCTTCCGGCAGCGATTCGCACAGCTCGTCGCCACGCTCGCGCAGGCCGACGATCTCCAGCACGTGCTCGATCTCGGCGGCCGGGACCGACTGCGCCAGCGGATTCCATACCCCTAGCCGCCCGAGCCGGCCGGCCGCGGCCAGCCGCACGCAGTCGCGCACCGAATGCTCCAGGAACAGCTGGGGCAATTGGAACGAACGCGCCAGTCCGCGCCGCACGATGGCGCGCGGCGCCATGCCGGTGATGTCGTGGCCGTCGAACCGGACCTGGCCGCTGGTGGGCCGGATCAAGCCGCTGCAAATATTGATGAAGGTGGTCTTGCCGGCGCCGTTCTGGCCGATCACCGCCAGCCGCTCGCCCTCGTGGAGCTCGAAATTGATGCCGTCGGCAACCACCACGGCGCCGAACGAGAGCTTCAGGTCGGTGGTCTGCAACAGTGGCGCGCTCATTGCCTGTCTCCTTTCTTGCGGCGGGTAAGCAGGCCGGAAATGCCGCGTGGGGCGAAAAACACCATCGCGATCAGCACCACTCCAAGCATCAGGTTGGAGGCGCCGGTCAGGTAGGCGCCGGCGAATACCTTGACGAACTCGAAGATGGCCGCGCCGAGGAAGGCGCCGACCGGATGCCCCACCCCGCCCAGGATCGCGATGAACACGATCTCGCCGGAGCGCACCCAGTAGCCCATCTCCGGCGTCACCAGCCCTTGGGTGATGGCGAAAATCGCACCCGACAGGCCGCACAGCGCGGCCGACAGCACGTAACCGGTCAACATCACGCGGTAGGCCGAGATGCCGAGGAATTCGAGCCGCGTCTCGTTGGTCTTGATCGCTGACAGGGCCTGGCCGGCCACCGAGTTCAGGTAGCGCTGCACCAGGATGCCGAGCACCAGCGCCAGCAACACCACGGTCACCAGCAGCGCGGTTTCGAAGCCGTCGCGCTCGAGGTGCATGCCGAGGAAGGTGGATCGGGCCAGCCGCATGCCGTCGGTGCCGCCGGTCAGGTTGAAGAACTTGCCCAGTACCGCGAACAGCACCATCGACAGGGCCAGGTTCAGCATGCCGAAGAAAATCGCGCGGTAGCGCACCACGAAGGCGCCGATCACCAAGCCCGACACGGCGCCGACCAAGGTGCCGATCATGATCAGCACGGTGCTGTCGAGCTGGGCCCAGTTGCGGGCCGCGAAAGCGACCGCGTAGCCGGCGGCGCAGGAAAACATCGCATGGCCGAACGACATCTGGCCGGCCCGGATCAGCACCGAGACGCCCAGTGCGGCGATGCCGAAGCAGGTGGCGATGATGACCGGCGTCTTGATCCACGGCAGTGCCACCGGCAGCAGCAAGGCAAGCGCCAGCAGCACGATGGCGGCCATCGCCGGTTTCGACAGCGCGGCACGGACGCGCACTGGCGCCGGCCGCGTTTCCGGCTCCGGCATCGCGGCCGGCGCCACCCTGACTGGGGATTTGGACATCACACTCTCCTCGCTTGCGCGACCGAAAACAGCCCTTGCGGCTTGAACAGCAATACCAGCACCATGATCAGGTACGGCACCAGCACTTCGAGTTCCGGCAGCAGGTACACGGAAAACGAGCGCGCCAGGCCGATCAGGATCGCCGCGACCAGCGCACCCTCGATCTGGCCCAGGCCGGCGGTAGCGACCACGGCGAACGACAGCACGATCATTTCCGCCCCGCTGCCCGGCACCCACGAAGTGGTCGGCAGCGCCAGCGCGCCGCCCAGCGCACCGAGGATCGAGCCGACGATGAAGGTCAGCAGGCAGATGCGCTTGACGTTGATCCCCATCGCCATCGATACCTCGCGGTGATGGGCGACGGCGACGATCTGCTTGCCCATCCGGCTGTACTTCAGGAAGGAGCGCAAGGCGATGAAGATGCCGAGCGCGGCGCCTGGCAGCACGAACAGCTGGTAGCGCGTATAGGTGATCCCGATCACCTCGACCACCCCGAGGTAGTCGACGATGGCCGAGTATGCGTACGGCTGGGTGCCGAAGATCATGCGCTGCAGATCCTCGAAGATCATGAAGGCGGCGAAGGTCACCAGCAGCTGTAGCATCGGTTCCTTGTCATAGATGCGGCGCAGCAGGCTCACTTCCATGGCCGCCCCCAGCAGCGTGCCGACCAGGATGGCGGCCAGCACCAGCACCGCCAGCGACCATCCGGCCGGCAGGCCGGCCGCAGCCGCCCACAGGCCGATGCTGGCGGCGGCGTAGCCCCCGAACGCGTAGACGCTGCCATGCGCCATGTTCAGGATGCGCATGACGCCGAACACCAGCGTCATGCCGAGCGCGACCAGGAACAACAGCGACGCATAGGACAGGCCGTCCATGACCGCCAGCAGGAAGGTATCGAAGTTCATGGCATGACACTCACTTCAGCGGCGGGAACGCTTTGATGCTTGGGTCTTTCATCACTGCCGGCGTGAGCGTCTTGACCCATTCAGGCGACTTCTTGCCAACCGGCGTGGTCACCAGCGCGGCCGGATAGATCACGATCTTGTCCAGCACCGGGAACGGATAGGCTGCCGTCTTGCGGGTCACGCCGAGCAACTGGTCCTCCAGGCCCTGGCCGTCCTCGCGGATGACGACGGGGCGCGTCAGGCCGCGGAAATCGAGGCCGTGCATCGTATCGGCCAGCTGCTCGGTGGTCGGCCACTGGCCCTTGCCGGCCGCGATCGCCTTTTCATAGTCGGCGACCACCGCGTCGAGCGCCTGCACCATGTGGTACACCGAATAGATCGGATAGGCGCCGGTCTTGGCCTTGAATTTCTGCACGAAGCTTTTCAGCTTCGGGTCGTCCTTCAGTTCAGGATGCAGGAAATAATGGTCGCCGCGGGCGCCGACGATCACGCCGTCGGGCAAGGTGGTACCCAGCCGCTCGAGCGAGCTCTCGGCCAGCGGCAGCACGAACAGCGAGTTCTTGGTCAGGCCGCGCTGCGCCGCCTGGCGCACGAAGGTGTCGAGGTCGCCGCCCCAGGAGGTCGACAGGATGACATCGGGCCGCAGCCCTTGCAGGCGGCTGACCTCGGTCGAATAGTCGGTCGCGCCGAATTTCGGGAACAGTTCGGCCACTACCTTGGTATCGGGCTTGAGCGTCAGCAAGGTATTGCGGAACAGTTCCCACGAGTCGCGGCCCCAGGCGTAGTCCTGGTTGACCACGGCGATGGTCTTGAAGTCGGGCCGGGTGCGCAGCAGGTACAGCACCGACGCCACCATTTCCGTGGTGGCGTTGGCCTGGCTGCGCACCACGTAGCGGTAGCGCTTTTCCTCCAGCACTTTCTCGGTGCCGCAATCCCACATCACGTTCAGTACCTTGAGGTCCTCGGCCACCGGCGCGATGGTGTTGCAATTGCCGCTGGAAATCGACGCGAGCATGACCTTGACGCCCTGCTCCTGCACCACGCGGCGATACTCGGACAGGAACTTGTCGCCGCCCACGCCCTCGTCGATGTAGATCGGGACGATCCTGGCGCCCTTGATGCCGCCGGCGGCGTTGATCTGCTCGATGTACAGGTCGGCCGCCGCCTTGGCCGGCACCCCGAATACCGACGCCGGGCCGGACAGGAAGGTGGTGATGCCGAGTTTGATTTCAGCCGGCTTGCCGGTCTGCGCCGAGGCACCGACGGCGAACAGCGACGCGGCAGCGAACGCGGCCACGCGAATTGCTTTTGAGGAAAACATGTCTTCTCCAAGATTGGGTCGGGCGCGAAGCGAAGTGTGTCCGACTGGTTAGATTGCGCTACCTTCTGATGAGGCCTTGCTACTCCAATTGCTGCTTCTGCAACATGAAATCGATTGTAGGGCCGTCCCGATAGCGCCACAATCTGCATTTTCCGAAGGGGGGCATCGGTCCTGATGTAGGCCACGGCGGTGATTGCTGCACGCACAGAAATCGCAAAGGACGCCTGGCCTATACAAATCTTCACGTCATCCTCGCGAATGCGCACTGCTGTCCGGAATAAAATTGTTGATTGTTGAACCGTCGTCCTCGCGAACGCGGGGACGACGTTTTAAAGCCGCAGGCCGGCACCCGCGTCCCCTACTCCACCATGCGCACCACGTCGATCACGGTGCCGTCGCGGTATTCGACCACGGCGACGATGCGTCCCGAATCGGCGCGCGGGGCCGGCGTACTGGTTGCGCGCGCGTCCGCCAATGCTTTGAGTTCTTCGATGCTGCGCAGTTCGATGCCGGCCGCGCGCAGCCGTTCCAGCAAGTCCGGCCGGCGCGGGTTGACCGCCACGCCCTCGTCGGTCACCAGCACGTCGACGGTGGCTCCCGGGGTAGTGATGGTGGTGACGCGATCGGTGATCTTGGCGTAGCCGCCGGCGTTCAGGCGGGTGGTCACCAGCGCCAGCCTGGCGCCCGCCGCGGCGTCGGCATGGCCGCCCGAGCCGCCCATGATGACGCCGTCCGAACCGGTGGTGACGTTGACGTTGAACGCCAGGTCGATCTCGGTGGCGCCCAGGATCATCACGTCGAGCTGGTCGACCACCGCCCCGCGCCGGTGCGGATTGGCGTACATCGAGGCCGACATCGACAAGTGGCGGGGATTGCTGCGGTACGATTCGACCGCTTTCAGATCGAAGCACTGGACGTCGAACAGGGTCTTGAACAAGCCCGCTTCGAGCATGTCGACGATGTAGCCGGTGATGCCGCCCGAGGCGAAGCTGCCTTGCACCGACCGTTCCTGCATCAGTTCCTTCAGGGCGGCGGCAACGGCCAGCGAAATGCCGCCGGCGCCAGTCTGGAACGAGAAGCCGTCCACCAGCAGGCCGGAAGCGGCGATCACATCCGTCGCGCTCCCGGCGATGCGCAGTCCGACCAGATCGGTGGTGGCGCGGGTGGTGCCGGACAGGATGCCGGCCGGGTCGCCGATCGACTCCACCGCGACCACGAAATCGACGTGGTCCTGGCCGATGTCGATCGGGCAGGCCGGATAAGGCACCAGGTTGTCGGTGACCGCGACCACGCATTCGGCGAACAGGGAATCGGCCACCGCGTAGCCCAGGGTGCCGCAGGCCGACTTGCCGTCGACGCCATTCAGGTTGCCGCAGGCGTCGGCGGTGGGCGCGGCGATGAACGCACAATCGATGCGCAACTGGCCGGACTCGATGCTGCGCGCCCGTCCGCCATGGGTGGACATCACCGCCGGTCGCCTGAGCAGGCCGCGCGAGACCGCCTGCGCCACCGGCCCGCTCATGTAAGCCGCATGGATGCCGCCGATCACGCCCTGGCGGATGTGTTCGACCAGCGGCGCATGCACCGCGAACAGCGAACTGGCGGCCACCGTGATGTCGGTGATCCCCATGCTGGCGATCTGGTCGAGCACCATGTTGATGACCTGGTCGCCATTCCTCAGGTGGTGGTGGAACGAGACGGTGCCGCCGTCCTTCAGGCCGGACGCCTCGATCGCCGCACGCAGCGTCGGCATCACCTTGGCCACGCGCGAGCCCTCGCCCGCGGTGAACGGCACAATCGGGCCGTAGCCCGGGAGGTCAGCTGGAAGCGCGGTCGTATTCACTGGTACCTCCTGTTCGCGCTAGCGCTAGACTTTTTGCAGCAGGTCGACCCGGAACGGCGCCTCGAATTCGGCGCCGCGCCCGGTCAGGTGGGCCTCGAACCTGGAACGCACCTGCCGGTGCAGTTCGGGCGTCAGGCGGTGCTCGGTATGGGTGACGCCGATCACCTTCTGTTCGAACTCGGCGAAGCTGCGGTAGCGCACCGGCGCCAGGAAGAAGGTCTGCGACACCAGCGCCAGCTGGCCCGAGTCGACCGCCTTGCAGGTAGCGGCGAAAGCTGCTTCGCGCACCCGCTGCTCATCGTGGAACAGGCGCAGGATCTCGTTATAGTCGCCGCCGAATACCGGCTCCGAGATGTACACCAGGCCGCCCGGCGCCAGCACCCGCCGGATTTCGCCGAACGCCTGGTCGAGCAAGTCCAGCGGCACGTGGTGCAGGGACTTGAACAGGAACACGGCGTCGACACTGGCGTCGCCGGCCGGGATGTCCTCGGCTCCGCCGAGGCCGAAGCGCACCGACGGCAAATCGGTCAGCTCCAGGTTGAGCGCGTGCTGGACGCGGTCGACTTCGAGCGCCACGATCGAGGCGAACTTGCCGCTGCGCGCAAGCATCCGGGTCTGGCGTGCGGTGCCGCACCCCAGCTCCAGCGCCCGCGCCGCGTTGAGCGGGAGTTGATCGATCAGCTCCCGTTCGTCGCGTACGGGGCCGGGATCGGCACACGAAATCATCATGGCGGGGCCTGTGCGGTGGGGTTATTTGCCAGCCGCGGCTTTTTCGATTGCGACCAGCGTTTCCTTGCCGATGCGCCCTTCCATCTCCTTGTGCACTGGCAGCAGCGCCTGGCGCCATTGGGTTTTCTCGGCCGGCGTCAGGGTGTAGATGGTGGTCTTGCCGGACTTCCGGATCGCTTCCATCGCGGTGTCGTTTTCTTCCTGCGCGATCGCGTTCGAATATTTGGTCGCCTCTTTCATCGCGCCTTCAAGCTGGGTGCGGATATCGGCCGGCAGGCCCTCCCAGAACTTCTTGTTGACGATGACCGCGTAGCCGATGTACCCGTGGTCGGAGATGGTCAGATACTTCTGCACCTCATGCATTTTTTGGGTGTAGATGTTCGACGGGGTATTTTCGACGCCGTCGACGACGCCGGTCTGGAGTGCCTGGTACACCTCGGAAAACGCCAGCACTTGCGGATTGGCGCCCAGCGCGCGCATCTGCGCGTCAAGTACCTTGGAGGCCTGGATGCGGATCTTCAGGCCCTTGAAATCGGCCGGCACCTTGAGCGGTTTGTTGGCGGTCATCTCCTTGAACCCGTTGTCCCAATACGCCAGGCCCTTGAAGCCCCTCGGCTCGAGCTTGGCGAAAAGGTCCTTGCCGACCTGGCCATCGGTGACGCGGTACAGCGCTGCCTTGTCGGGGAACAGGAACGGCAGGTCGAACGCTTCGAACTCCTTCACGCCGAGCGGGCCGAACTTGGCCAGCGACGGCGCCAGCATCTGCACCGCGCCCACCTGCATCGCCTCGAGTTCTTCCTTGTCCTTGTACAGGGTGCTGTTCGGATACACCTCGACCTTGACTCGCCCGTTGGTGGCCTTTTCCGCCAGTTCCTTGAAGCGCAGCGCGCCTTTGCCTTTTGGGGTGTCGTTGGCCACGACGTGGCTGAACTTGATGACGATGGGGCCCTGGGCGAATGCGGACCCGGTGGCGATGGCGGTAGCGAGGATTGCGAGTTTAAGGGTTCTGATGATCATGAGTGTCTCCGTCTCGGGGTGGTAAAAACAACTTGTTATGGAACTTCGATGATGCGTCTAGGGACCTGCGCGGCGTGCCGCTTCGTCCAGCATTTGCTGGGCAATCATTATGACGGGCCGGTCGACCATCTTGCCGTCCAGCGCGACGGCGGCGCCTTGCGAGTTCGATGCCGCCTCCAGCACACGGGCGGCCCAGGCAAGTTCGGCGGCGCTGGGCGCGAAGCCGGCGTTGACGATTGGGACCTGCTTGGGATGGATGCACAGCTTGGCGCCGAAGCCGAGCGCGCGTGCGCGGCCGGTGTCTTCGCGCACCCGGTCCGGGTCGTCGAACGAGACCGTGACGCCGTCGACCGGGGCCTGGATCCCGGCCACCCGCGACACCAGCACCAGCTGCGAGCGAAAATACAGCAATCGCTCGTGGCCTTCCTTGATCCCGAGGTCGAAACTGAAATCGATCGCGCCGAACACCAGCCGCTGCACGCAGGGCGAACGCGCCAGCTCGATGGCGTTCCACAAGCCCTGGGCGCTTTCGATCAGCGGCAGGATCGCCGGCGCACCGGCGGCGGCGACGATGGCCAGCTCATGTTCGCGCTCGGCCTTGGGCAGCACGATGCCGGCCACGCCGTGCAGGCCGCACAACGCCAGGTCATCGCGGAACCACTCGCTGTCGGCGCTGTTGATGCGCACCAGCACCGGATGCGCGGGCGACAGCCAGGCGGCCAGCGCGTCGCGCGCCGCCAGCTTCCCGGACGGCGGAACCGCATCTTCGAGGTCGATGATGACGGCATCGGCCCCGACCGCGCATGCCTTGGCGAAGCGCTCGGGGCGATTGCCGGGCACGAACAGGTAGGAACGGGCCAGCGTGCCGTTCATGACATGCTCGGGTGGGTGAAGAAGACGCCGACCGCCGGCGCCTCGGCGATGTGCCAGATGCGTTCGAAGGCGGCGCGCATTTCCGCCTCGCTCGCGCCGGCGCTGAACTCGGCCAGCCGCAATGCCTTCTGTTCCAGCTCGTCGCGGGTGAGCGTGTTGCCCGGGTCGCCTTTGGGCTCGTCGACCCGCCCTTCCAGCACCCGCCCGTCGGTGGTCACCACGGTCACCTTGCCGATCCAGCGCGCCGGGTAAGCCGTGTCGACTTCCTCATCGAGCTGCATCGCGACCTTCTCGCGGAAGGCGGCGATGCGCGGGTCGTTGTAGGCGGTTTCGAATTCCTTCAGGCCGGCGCTGCGGAACTGCGCGATCAGGCCCAGTACCGTCCCCATCGAAAACTTCGCCTGGTGTACCGTCTGCGGATTGACCACCGGTCCCAGCACATCGATGGCGCCCTGGTGCACATGGGCCGTGACGCTGGCGATCTGGTCGGCGCGCAGCTCATCGCGCACGACCACCTGCAGCAGCGCGTCGGCCGCCGGGTGGGTATGGCGGCACGATGAATGGAACTTGAACGAGGTTTCCGCCAGGGCCCAGCGCTCGCCCAGGCGGTCGGTCAGCCTGGCCGGATCGGCATCGCTCGACATGCCGGCAGCCATGCCCTGCTTGCCCTCCAGGATGCGTTTGGCGCCGGTGAATCCCTCGCCGGCCAGGTAGGCCGACATCAGGCCGTCGCCGGCCGCCTTGGCGGTATGCAGCTGCTTGGAGTCGGCGGCGTCGCGCAGGAATTCCCACAGGCCGGCCGCCTGGGTACCGGCCGAACCGAAGGCATGCAGCATCTGCTCGGGGGTCAGTTTCAGCAGGCGTCCGGCGGCGGCGGCCGCGGCCACCGTGCCGGCGGTACCGGTGGTGTGGAAGATCCGGTAATGCGAGCGTCCCAGGAATTCGCCGATGCGGATCCCGACTTCGTAGCCGGCCACCGCGGCGGTCAGGAATTCGCGTCCGCTGGCGCCGATCGACTGGGCCACCGCCAGCGCGGCGGGAAACACCACGGCGGCCGGATGGAATACCGAGCCGTTATGGACGTCGTCCTGCTCCGCGTAATGGGACGAGGCGGCATTGACCATCGCCGCGAACAGCGGGCTGGTGGCGCGGCGCGTAATGAGCACCTCCGACTTTCCGACTTGTGGCCCCATCTGGCTGGCGAACCATTCGATCGCCTGCACCGGGCGCCCGCCCTTGCCGGCCAGCGCCGAGCCGAACCAGTCGAGCAGCAGGTCTTCGGCGCGCCGCAGCACCGCCGGCGGAATGTCTTCGAACTGGAGGTTGGCGGCAAAAGCGGCCAGGGTCTGGCTTGGGTGGTCGTCGTTCATGGCGGTCGCTTCCTTGTTGGTTTCAGATGGCGTGCTGGGCACGCAATGCGGCGATGGCCTCGCTGCCGTAGCCGATCCCGGCCAGGATCGCGTCGGTATGCTGGCCCAGCGCCGGCACCGGGTCCATGCGCGCCTCCCAGGTGTTGGGCACGCCGGGCGGCAGCAGCGCCGGGATATCGCCGGCCGGAGTGCCGACTTCGACCCAGCGCCGGCGCGCTTCCAGCTGCGGGTGCTTCCACACGTCGTGCATGTCGTTCATGTGCGCGTTGGCGATCTGGGCCGCGTCGAGGCGTTCGATCACCTGCTCGGCCGTGAGGCTGGAGAACACCTCGCCGATAATCGCGCGCAGTTCCTCGCGCGCCGCGGTGCGCGCCGAATTCGAGGAAAAGCGCGGATCGGTCGCGAGCTCCGGCTGCAGCAGCACCTTGCTGCAGAACAGTCCCCATTCGCGTTCGTTCTGCAGGCCGAGCATGACGACCTTGCCGTCGCCGGCCGGGAACGGCCCGTACGGATAGATGGTCGCGTGCGCCGCCCCGGCGCGCGGCGGCGGCGCGGCGCCGTCCATCGCGTAGTACAGCGGGTAGTTCATCCATTCGACCATGCTCTCCAACATGGACACATCGATGTTGCAGCCGTGCCCCGTGCGGCCGCGCTGGATCAGCGCCGCCAGGATATTCGAATAGGCGTACATGCCGGCGGCGATGTCGGAAATCGAGCAGCCCGCCTTGGCCGGTTCGTCCGGAGTGCCGGTGATCGACAGGAACCCGGATTCGCTCTGGATCAGC
>CXWL01091341.1_pt1 | contig 10987 bp, 21 predicted proteins | sample 590931 | NCBI WGS metagenome assembly CXWL01 (sample SAMEA3498368, study PRJEB10139) | groundwater metagenome | biome: water well; material: biofilm material | place: Germany | collected 2015-04-27 | reverse complement strand
GTTCATATCGCTCCTTTCCTCCCCTGCCCTCTGCACCTCCCGTGCCGTGCGTGGGGCGCGGCAACCCTACGCCAATCGCAGAACGTGCGAGTCGTGACCCCATGTCCATACCAAACTGCCCCACCTTGCCCAGCAAACCGCCTCACCGATGACCATTTCGCCCCAGTGTGCCTGTCGCGCGTTATATTCCAGCCCGTCTACATCCTGCCTTGCGAGCTGATCGTGCCTCTCAGGGCAAACCTGTGCATTGTGTGACCTATCTAGACGTATCTCCCCCCAGCGCATCACGCCCCCTCCTGTCCCAGCGGCAGCCGCGCGGGCTGTAATGTGGCCATGAGCTGCTGCCCGATCCAACACGTATACGCTGGCGGGATGGCCTGCGTCAGCTCTGGCCAGAGCATCCAATCAATGCCCATATCGATCGGTGCCCGCTCAACCGTGCCTCGTAAGGTATCTTTGTTGCCAGGTTTTTTCGCCCTGAACGCCTCTCGTCCGGTGTTGCCGTAGTACCCTCTGATTTCCTTGACGCCGTGACCATGTGGGGGAGGCGCAGGAAGTGGGCGGTTGCTTTCAAACTTCCTGTGTCGAAGAACTCCAAGTTGAAACATCGACCCGCACAGCACAATCGGATCACGCAAAGGAGCGCCCATCACGTTTTCAATCACAAACGGTTTCCCCACTCGCGCAAGGAGGTCTCGAATCGGTTCGATGAGCAGAGGATGCGTCTTGCCTTGCGTCTTGCCTTGCACGGTATAGGCCTGACACGGTGGGCTGGCGTGAATGAGATCGAACTCGTGGCCGTGCTTCTCCAGAAACGCAAAGGCCTCTGTGCAATGGAACTCGAATGGATAGTTTTTTTGCATCTTGATATCGACTCCTACCACCTCAAACCCTGCCCGATGGTAGCCCATGCCTGCCCCACCGGCGCCGCAAAACAGGTCCAATAATCTCATTGCAATTTCTCCTGCGTCTCTATGGCTCTCCATACGGTAGTCGCACTTCTACTGCCCCGCACCTTCCTAGTGCCGTCCCGGTACACCAGCCGCTTCACCTCCAGCGGCTTCATGCGCGGGCTAATGCTATCGCGTGGTAGGCCGGTACTGCCCGCTAGCTCGATGCAGGTCAGGCCTGCAGGCCAGAACTTCAGGTGCCGCACAATCACCCCCTCCACATGCTCGACGTGGACCTGTGCCGCGGCCTCGTCGCTGGTGATCGGGTCGCTGTTGCGGGACAGGGCTTTCAAGAATCCGAACATGGTCAGTCCTTTCGTTATTTTCTTCGGCGTGGCGGGGCTTGCTTGGCGTCATGCAACCATTCGATCAACTTCAGGAATGTTTCTGCGTCCATTGAATGACCGCGTTCGATGCGTGACAGCGTAGCGATTGACACACCACAGGCCTTGAATAATTCACGCAAACCAAGATGCTGCGCTTTCCGCTTGAACGTCACAACAGCCCGCACATGGTTGATAACCTCTACAGCTTCTTGTGTGGTCACGTTCATCCTTTCAGGCGCGGAGCGCCGCGAGTTTGGCTAATCGTTGTCGGTACGCCGTGGGTACAGCTTCGTATCATAGATGGCATACGGGCTCCCGTGGCGGTCGGTTGCGTGGCACCATTTACACACCGGCTGTGGTTCTTGGTTCCCACCCGATACGCGAATGGCGGTGGGACACCCTGCACGGCTGCATTGCTGAATAATCCAACTCATGACAACAATCGAGGACAGAGCGATTCGAGGAGCGCCACCGTTTGCGGATCATCGGGATGCGGTAATAACCGCTGGGCGTAGGGCGCGGACAGCCGCCCCTGCTTGACGCCTTCCAGAATAGCCCGCTCCCGATCAGCCTTGTCTGTGCCTTGGCTCACGGACCAGTTCAACGGCGTGCGTTGCGCCCGCGCCTCACTCACCGCCCTGGTATAGGTTTCCTTAAACGCCATCCTGGCCTGGACAGGATCGTCCGATACCCCATTCGCCACACCATAGGCCTCGCGCATTTCGTCGGTCCAGACCAACGTGAGGGCTTCGTTCTTCATCGCCCTCGCAATCGTGGCCCAGGCTTCTTCGGGGCCAGGATGCCCACCAGGGATACGGTCGAGGATGTCGGTAAAGGTGATCTTTTTGAGTTCATCTTGACACCGTGAGAGTGCCGTCATCACGTAGGACACGGGATACTCTTTCAGTTTTTCCGCCGTCATCGCCAGTTGTAGATCAGACAACTCTTGTCCGACCATCGCATAGGTTCCCTTAATGGCTTCAATCAACGTCATTACAGCCCTCCTTTCAACATGGCTTCCACTCGTTTGACTTGTTCGCGTGCCTCATCCATCTTTTCCGCATTCTTCGCCTCGCCCGTGGTCGCTTTCACGCCGGTCATCATTTGCGTGTGCAAGCCTTCACAATCCCGCAAGAGAAAATTCACCGAATGTCGAGACCGGATATAGAACGGTTCGTTATGTCGGAGATAGAAGGTCGCCACATGCGGGGCACTATCCGCCCCTAGACGGTTCACCACTTGGGCGAGTTGTCCGTTGACCTTTGCATTACAGATCGGCGGGGTCTGGTATCGGGCGATATAGCCCGTCCGGTAGGCTTCCCAGGTGAGTCCAGTTTTCGTGACCTTCAGCACGGACGGCGCAGCCTCCGTGCAAGTCTTAACTTCTTTATCTTGTTTCTGACCTCTAGCGTCTAGCTTCTGATCTCTGACTTCTGACTTCTGACTTCTAGCTTCTACGCGTTTCTTGACCGTTACAGTGTGCGTTACATTAGCGTTACGCCTTAGCTTATCAACACGTTTTCTTGTTTGTTCACGGGCAGTTGAGTCGCGTTGTATGCGGCGAGATGAGACCGTTACAGATCCGTTACACTCTTGGATATCTGCAATAGAAAAGTTCTGAATTTCCTGCAATGCTGAGGTAAATTCTTCCTCTGTCACGCTTAATTCTCTGAGCCAATTAGCGCGCGGGAAGGTCTTCGTCCCATCGGGCCAGAGCGTACAAATGAGATCAATCCAAATACCTCGCGTGTGAGGAGTGAGACAGCGCGTGTCTTGTTTCCAGTCAGCAGGAAAGAATTTCATCCAAGGTAGTTTGCCCATGTCACTCCAATGAGAAGGGCCGAAGCAGGGACGGATAAGATCCCCACTTCGGCCCCTGTGCTCTGGTGCCCCTGGCAAGAGGGGAACCGTGAGACACCTTTGCACCCTGCTTATCCCAGGATTGCGTGAAATTGTCCCCCATCTCTACACGCCTTTCCTGTTGGTGTCAAGCCCTCATACAATACATTTTCATTCGTGCCGCCCGTTGTCGTGCCGCATTCTTCTCATTGCAGGCTTTGCAGGCCACACTATATCCACCAATTTTGCCATAGTAGGCACAGACCTTGCCGCACCGACATCGTGGTTTTTTATTCATGTGTGATTCATCCTGTCACGCCCCTGGTGGGGGTTGGTAGTGGAAAAACGCGCTCAGCAGCCGTTGCACCAGGCGGCTAAAACTGTCCTCGGGATGCGCGGCCAGGTAGGCCGCCAGCTGGACCCGTAAGGTGCGGTTCAGGAACGTGGTTTTATACGCGCCCTTCGTGTTCATGTCGGCTCCGGCGTGTCGATCGGGCAATAGCCCCAGGCTCGAATGGTGCTGTCCGCTACGGTGCTGCCAGCCGGATGGCCGGGCAGGTCCTCCCAGATCGTCCACAGGGCAAAGGAGGGATGCCCTGGCGATTCGTGAAGCCCTTCATACCGACACGGGAGCGGCGTCACAGCAGCACCCCGATCAGCAAGAGAAACAACACACAGGACAGGGCAAGACTACAGACGAATTCGATAGCCAGCTCTAGGGCGGTATTGTCGTCAGGATGTTGGCGCGTCATGGCTGGGCCTCCTTCTGTTGCTTCAGCCAGGCATAGAACTGTTCCGCCTCGTCTTGTGAGGCTAACTCTTGTCCCCCTGGAAAGGAATGGCCCGAATGAATGCGGCGATGGAACTGGGTCCAGTAGGCTCTGAGGAGTGGCTTGTATGGTGCAAGGACGATACTGCACGGCGGGAGGTCGAGCCGTGTACGTGCCGCATCATAATGCAGGAGCTGGTATGGGGTGCCGCACGTCAGGCATTGGGCAATGCCGTGCGTATCGGTCCAGGACCAGGAGGGACTGATGGTGTCGCAGGTCTCGCAGGTGGTGAGGGGTGTCGTGGTCGTCATACTACCTCCTTTCTGAGGTGTTCAGTTAAGAGCTGGGTCATGCGCAAGGCGACGAGGGCTCGGATGGGGCGTCGGTTGGTCTCCCACCGGGCCACGCTGTTCCGGCTGTACCCGAGGGATTCTGCGAGGGCCTCCTGGGACAGGCCGAGCTGTTTGCGGATCAGGACCAATTCTTGTGCGATCATTGCGGGTGCTCCTCATGGTGTGGCTCATACCCTAACGCGCGAATGGTGCTATCGCTGACCGTGCTGCCGTAGGGATGCCCTGGCAAGGCCTCCCATAGAGTCCACAGGGCAAAATGAGGCAGTCCTGGGCACAGGGACTCCTGAATTCCCTCATATCTCGCTCTGAGGGGTTTGAGCGGCGGGGCGGGCGTCATGCGGGCACCTGCTGATAATCCGGGTTCAGTTCCCTCCCTCGCACGATCTTGAGCGGGTAGGGGCTGTTCTCTCGATAGGCCTTCCTCTTCTCTTTCATGCCGGCATAGGTGTCCTCGAAGATCTCGTATTCCCAGCCGTGCCCATAGTGGCAATAGAACTTCCAGCCATAGAGGTATTTATTCACACGTTTCATAGTTTGACTCGCTTTCTGGCTCACTGAGCCGGTTCGTTACAGCAAGACTCCAATCAGCAGCAGGAACAGCACACAGGATAGGGCAATGCTACAGACCAGTTCGATGGCCAGTTCTAGGGCGGTGCTGTACTGGGGATTGTGGCGGTTCATGGGTGCTCCTTCTGTTCGGCGCAAGGGGTGGAACGTCGCGGGGTCCCCTTGCGTATCCCGCCGCGCCGGGGTGGGGTTCGCCTAGACAGAGACCGTATTCCTTGGCCTGTGCCTCTGACTGTTTCGTGTCGCGTTTGGCCCATCGCTTCGCATTATGCTCTTCTAAGGCTTGACAGGCCTTGAGTACGTCGGCATAGAGCGGATGGGTCGGCAGCACACGGATATGCTCATTCACGAGGTAATCCGATTGAATCTCCGTATCATCCTTCACGTCAAAGGCCTTGCAGACCCCAGCACTAAAGGGGCGATAGCGTTTGCCGTAGATTGTGATGGTCCCGTCAGGATGATGCAACAAGGCCCCTCGATGAGAGGAGCACAGTTGCAAGGGACCGTAGGCCCCGCCGTTCGATTCTCGAATGCCGTTCCAGTAGAACTTCAGCATGGTGCGTTCCTTCTGCCGGGCGTGGTCCCGGCGACCTGGGCGCAGATCCCCTGCAATCCGGCAGGGCATCGGCGCGGGGTTAGTACCAGTCTGTTTCGCAGGTTCCTGCTTGTCTCAATTCCTGGCGTGTCATGCCACTATAGGGACCAACGGGTTGCGTCTGCTGTTCCCGATAGCGTAAGAATCGCGCCTTGAGATACGCTAAGACTCTCTCTGCTTGCGCTTGCTGTTCTTTTGGATAGTCAAATATTCTTGCTCTGATTCTTCTCAATGCTTGCTCGCTTGTCATGGGGTCCTCCTGGGTTGACGTGTGGTCGCGCATGCCTGCAATGTATTGCATACGGTATGCCAGCAATGTATTGATGATGGCCTATCGCCATATCAATAGGTTAGGAAGTTGTACCCAGACTGCCACTTTTTGGTAGGGGCGAAACGGGGCAGGGACCTCTAAGTCGTTGATTGTCCACTGCCCTGAAAGGCCACAGCCCTGTGGCGTTCTGTCCCCGTGTACATGAGGCTGTGGATATGTCTGTGTTGCTCCATGATGTCAAGGGGTTCACAGGCTCGCTGTCCTACAGTGTCATGCACTGTCATACATTGTCTGTCAAGAGGCATGATGGTCTGTAACCCATTGAGAACCAAGCGATCTCAAAAATAGTTGCGAATAATCACAGAACCCGTGCTATAGATCCCTCTATTAGAAGCCGAAGCGGCTGAGGCTCATTGATCCTGTAGAGGCGAACAAGAGCGTTTCGCTCAGCCTCGTAAGGATCGCAGCCTGAGCCAAGACCCACACGGTTCACCGGCACACCGGCTCCCCGCATCCCACACGGACACTTGACAACCAGCCCGTCTTCCTCGTAGAACTGCGTCATGCCGCGACCACGCCTCCCCTCTCTGCCAGGGATTAATAAACTCAGCCATGAATATAAACAGTTCCTCAACTACCTCCGCGCAGATGACAGCCAACAGTATGACATCGTGCGCGATCGATGGGCTAAGCTGAATTGGAGCCTCTTAGACAAGTGTGAGCAAGCCATTTCCTCGCTCGAAAAAGGCGAAAGTCCCAATAAAATCAGTCCCTTAATCATCTCTGCCGGGATTGGGTTTGACAAGCTGTATAGCAAGCGGAGTGAGGTGAGTAAGCCACTCAGTTTCCCGGCGCCGTTGCTGGCGATGGTGCGGAAGGGGCTGAAACTGCGTAGTCCTGAACCTGTAGCCGGTACCACTGCCGTAGTACTACCTAGTGATTCGCTGACAGACCCGCGTGAGGCGGCCACAGCACCACGGACCGATCCTGTTCTCACTCAGCCTGAGCCGACCCAGGGGGGAGTGGCGTGGGCTGATCCACAGGGGGACGGGCGGGGGCAGGGTGCCACGGTGTCTCGCCAGGACGAACAGCCCCCGGCTATATCAGAAACCACAAAAAGCGAATCGGTGCAGACACCGGGTGTGCAGGAGTCTGGTGCGGGGCACCCACGAGTGGAGCGGGCGAAGGCGCTGCGGCATGAACGGAAGGCGACGCGGGAGGCGATGGTGCAGACGGTGCGGAAGCAGATTCGGGAGGGGGTGCCCTATCGGCATCCGCCCAAGCCGGGAGGCATTATATGAGCGCCCTCATGGGACTGGGGCTCATCCTGTGGCCGCTGGTGGTCTGGGCGGACGGGTGTACCCAGATCACGATCATGACGCCGCAGGGGATGACGTTCTGTCAGTCATGTTGTTATGGGGGGCACTGTCAGGTGACCTGTTTATGAGCGCCCCCACCCATGGGCGGTATGCGATGCCGGGGACGGTGCCGCGGCGCGGGAAAGTCCTGCGGAAGTACGCGGGGCAGCCCTGTCAGATCTGTGGGGCGGTGATTCCCGCTCGGCAGCCCCAAGGGGCGGTGGGGGGCATGTTGTGGCGGGGGCCCTATTGTTCGGAGGCCTGTTGGCAGCAGGGGACACGGCGATCATGAGATCCCTCAGTTCGATCATGCGGAAGCTCCTGACCCGTGCCCGAGGCGGGGTGGGGAAGGGCGTCACGCTGAAGGCGGCGAAGGGGCCGGGCCAGACGGCGTATCAGACGGGACGGCCCGTGACGAGGAAGCCGTAAATGGATCGCGAGACCCGCGAGGCGTCGCCGCTCCAGCGGGAGCCACCGGCGTACCTGGCGAAGGGGCGGAACGGACGGCGGGTCGCCAAGGTGGATCCCACGGATCCGAAGTTCTCTCACGCCGCCGATGAGGAGCGCGAGGCGATCCAGATGGGCGTGCAGTCGCAGATTCGGTATGGCCCGCCGAAACCAGGGAGTCCGTTCAGTGGACGCTAAGGACGACGAGTGGGTCGTGAATCCCTTTATGGGCGGCGTGCAGTCGCCGGTCGGGAAGGTCATCGGCAAGGGCATGGAGGCGCTCCGCACCCTCAAGCCGACACCGAAACCCATGCCCACGACTCCGGCGCCTCCCCCCTCGAAGGCCTCGATCACGCGCAATCGAGACGAAGCGCGACAGTTGAAGCAGTTGGAGGCCCTGGAAGAGGGAGACCAGTTCAGTGGCCGGTAGACGCCAACTGTTGCACAAGAAATTGGCCGACGAGGGCTTTGCGCTGCCGCTCAATCTCTGGACGCCCTCGCTGCCGAAATATCTCCCCATGCAATCGGCGTTTGTGCAGGAGTGGGACGTGCGGTTTCGCGGGTTCGGCGGGGGCCTGGCGAATGGCAAGACCTCTGGGGGCGTGGCGCTCGCCTACTTCCTCTCGGTCTGTTTCCCTGGCAACTGCGGCTATATTGGCCGCTGGGACGGCAAGGAATTGATCCAAACCACGATGGCGGAGTTCTTTCGTCTGGTCCCTGAGAGCCTCTTTGAAGTGCAGAACAAACAGCTCGGCTACATCCGCTTTAAGCGCCAGTACGGGGGCAGCGAAATCTTCTATGGCGATTTGAAGAAGGAAGAATGGGCGAGTTCGCTCAATCTCGGCTGGTTCTGGTTCGATCAAGCCGAGGAAACGGACGAAGCGCGCTGGAATCACGGCGTCTCCCGGCTGCGGCGCGTGACCACGCTCTTAGACGAGGACGGCCAGCCGCTCCTCGATCGTGACGGCACGGCCCTCGTGGCCCCCACCTACGGGTTTGCGACGTTCAATCCCGAAGGCACGGCCTCCTATCTCTATCGCTTCTTTCATCCCGATTCGCCCACGGTCCAGCCCGACTATCGCCTCTATCAAGCGACGACCTACGACGGGCTCAAGGCGGGCTTTGTCACGCAAGAATATGTCGATGCCATGCTCGCCGTCTTTCCTGAACAAGCCCAGCAACGGTATCTCGCCGGGTCGTGGGACGTCTTTGAGGGCAAGGTGTTTAGTAGCTTCGATCCGGCGACGCACGTCATTCCTCCAGTGGCGTTGCGAGCCGACTGGGACTATTACGTCAGTATGGACCACGGCACGACCAACCCGACCTCCATCGGCATCTGGGCCGTGACTCCCACCGGCGTCAAGATTCGCCTCCGCGAGCATTATGAAGGGGGCGGGAAGCCCGTGTCCTACCACGCGGCCTGTGTGAAAAATCTCGTGAGCGATCTGCCGAAAAAGCCGGTCTTCTACGTGATGGACCCCGCCTGTTGGGCGAAGAATCAATCCAAAGATAGCCGCGTCTACAGCATTGTGGATGAATATAATGAGCACGGGATTTTCCCGGTGCCCGGACAGAACGATTGGAAGCGGGGGTTTAACCGCCTCAATGAAGCCTTGGCGAGCCATCCCCACGCGGTCCATCCCGTGACCCAGGCCCTCGGCTCACCACTCCTGCTCTGCGTCTCCAGTTGCACGGCCTGGATTCGGGAAATGCAGAATTATAAGTGGAAACGGGCTAGGGGAACTGTACTAAGGAATGCACCTGATGAACCCATCGACTACAACGACCATTGCGTGACGGGCGACACACAGGTCGCCACGCCCTCCGGCTATACGCGCATCAAGGATCTGGTCGGCACACAGCCCTGGGTCTATGCCTACGATCACGAGCGGAAGAAACTCACCGTTTCGCAAGCCGCCTGGGTGGCGAAGACGGGCCTCGCCAGAGAAGTCTGGAAACTCACGCATGATAGCGGGGCGCTCTATGCTACGCCCGATCATTTGATTATGCGGCGTGACGGCACCTATACCCCGCTCCGGTCACTCATGCCGAAAGATCGGCTCATGCCGTTGTATAAAAGTCTCAATGCGTCAGGCGATGGGTTCCTGAACATCCTCTGTCAAACGGAGCGTGTGCTCGAACACCGATTTGTCTACCAAGAAGTCTACGGTGATTTGATCGAGGGGAATGAAGTCCATCATCGTGACAGCAATCATCTGAATAATGACCCGCTGAATCTCGAACAACTGACGCCAGGCCAACATGCGGCACGACATCATGGTGGAAAGATGATTTCTGCGTTGCAGATCGAGATGACCAAAGCCACGATGCAGCGTAAATATGGACAGATGAAACACTGCGCCAGATGTCAGAAGGAATTTTACACGTTCAATCCCAAAACGATCTACTGCCGTCGCCTCTGCCATGATCGAGCGGGACGCAATATCCACACCACCGAAGACTGGAAAGGCACAATGCGTCCCTGTGCCTATTGCCAGGCATCCTTCCTCGTCCAGTCGTCTCATCAGCGGTATTGCCACCAGAATTGTAAGGCCAGTGCAAGACGTGACAGGATTGCGCGACAATGCCAGACTATCTTGTATGAGACGAACCATCGCGTGATTGCCGTCGAGCCATACGGAGTTGAAGATGTCTACGATTTACAGGTGGAGCCACATCATAATTTCGTGGCCAACGGCATTTTGGTGCATAACTCAATCGATGAGTCTCGATATCTCTTCAGTCTGCTGGCAGGCGCGACTCGTCCTATGGCCCAGACTGAACCCTTGACCGCGCTCGAACGGGTGGCCGCCGCACGGGCCGCCTATAATCCCTTTGCCGAATCGGTCGTGGGCAGTCCCACGAGTTGGATGACGGTCTGAGTAGCAATTTCGTGTGCACTATGCTATAGCGAACGTCCATGGCCAAACCCCGCAAGCCGAAAGAGACCGATCGCTCCAAGACCAATCGCTCGGAGGTCGATGAGATCGTCAAGCAGTATCGGGCCTTCTTTGACGTGACGACGGATCTCCGCGCCGCGATGAAAGAGGATCTCGATTTCACGGTGGGCGGACGCAAGCAATGGTCGCACGCCAATCTCGCGGAACTCGATACGGAAAAACGTCCCGCCCTCTCGTTCAATAAAATCGCGCCCACGATTAATTTCATTTGCGGCCTCCAACAGGAACGCGAAGTCGAGTACCGCTATTTCCCGCGTGGCCCCGAAGATGAACAGCTCGGACGCATTCTCACGTCACAAGTGAAGTACATTATGGACCGCGCCTGTGGCACGCATGAAGAAGCGACCCAGTTTCGCCTCGGCGCCATTGGCGGCTGGTGTACGCTCGAAGTGGGGCACAATTACGAGTATACCGATGATCTCATCGAAGGCGATGTGACCATGACGGCCCTCGCCATGAATTCCGTCTATCTCGATCCGATGGCCCGCCGCTATGATAAATGCGATGCCCGCTATCAGGGCAAACTCATGTGGTATGGCTCGGAGTACGCG
>CXWL01021484.1_pt1 | contig 10988 bp, 10 predicted proteins | sample 590931 | NCBI WGS metagenome assembly CXWL01 (sample SAMEA3498368, study PRJEB10139) | groundwater metagenome | biome: water well; material: biofilm material | place: Germany | collected 2015-04-27 | reverse complement strand
ACCGAGGGCAACATCGCCTTCGGCGTCTCTTCGAACATCAAAGAGGCCGGAGGCCGGGCCACTGTCGACCCCGCCGGCACGGCGCTCGTCAAAGAAGGCACCGCTTCGAAGACACTGTTCATCAACCCTGGGCCCGCCGACACCGTGGGCTGGGAAATGAACGACGGCAACAAGAGCTCGGGCATGGCCGCGGTGATGCATCTCAAAAACGGCCAAGCCACCTACAAGATGTACCGCGTCAAGGCCCTGACGGCCGGAGAGAAGTCTGACGCCAAGAAGCTCGACCCGCCCAACCGCGCTGAGAAGAAAGACGAAGCCGCGGCTGCGCCTGCACCCGAGAAGAAATAACCGTTGAGCGGACCACTGCCGCCACTCTCTCCACCCGGGCGCCGCCGGCGTCTGGGTGAGTTGCTCATCGACGCGGGAGTGCTCACCGAAACCCGCCTGCAGGCCGCGCTCTCAGAGCAGCGACGCTGGGGCGGGCGCTTGGGGCGCGCCCTGGTCGACATGGGGTTCGTCGACGAAGCGGCGATGGTTAACGCGTTGTCGACGCAGCTGGGGTTGCCGGTGGTGGACTTAGACAGCCTGACCCTGCCCGCGACAATCACCCAGTTGCTTCGCGTCGATCTCGCCGAGCGGTACGGCATTTTTCCCCTCGCGTCAGACCCGAAGACCCGCAGCTTGCAGGTGGCGACGAGTGACCCCACCAACTTCGACGCGCTCAAGGAGCTCTCGCTGCAGACCCATTATCGCGTGCATGCCGCGGTGTGCACCGCTTCGCAGATCGACCGCGCCATTCGCCGCTACTACTACGGAGAGCTCTTGGAGAGCCCCACCACGAGCCCACGTGCGTTCGGCGTTTTCGAGGCCAGCTTCGATTTGATGCAGAACGAACCGCCGCTGCCTCCGCCTCCCTCGGCCCCCAAACCCATGCCCCCGCCCCCGCGCGCTTCGGGGCCCAGGCCCTTGGGCGATGAAATGTCACACCGGCTGAAGGCGTTAGAAGACATTACTCAAGCGCAAACCCGCGCGTTGCGAGCGTTGATCGAGCTCCTTATTGAGTCAGGGCTCATCTCTCGCGACGAATACCTGGGGAAAATGAATGCGCATCAAACAAAAGCCTGAAGACTTCTCGGTCAAAGAATCGTACCGCTTCGACGAAGACGCCGAAGGGCCGTACCGCGTCTACATGATGGACAAACAGAAGCTTTCCACCTTCGACGCCATCGCCATCATTCGTGAGCGCTTCGGGTTACGGCCCGGGTCCGTCTCGTACTGCGGCCTCAAAGATAAGCAGGGGCGCACCGAGCAGCTGATCGCCGTCGACGGTGCTGACGTCGATATGCAGGAAGAGAACCTGCGACTGAAATTTCTCGGGCGCACCAACAAGGCGCTGAGCTCGAAGAACACCACCTCGAACCGGTTCTCGGTGACGGTGCGCGCGCTCAAGCAGCCCGAGCTCTCGGCATTGAACGTGGCCACCGCCGAAGTGAACCGGCTAGGGGTGATCAACTACTTCGATAGCCAGCGTTTTGGCTCGCTCAAACACGGGCAGGGGTTCATCGCCAAAGATCTACTGCGCGGTGACTTCGAGGCCGCGCTGCGCAATTACCTGGCGAAGCCCTCACCGTTGGATCAGAGCGAAGACGCGAAGGTGAAGGCCTTCTGGCAAGAACACTGGGGCGACTGGTTCAAGAAGTGCCCGTTCGCGGCGAGCAAGAAGTACTACCGAATCATTTCAGCGCTGCGCGACGATCCCAAAGATTTCGTGAAGGCGTTTTTGCAGATCGATTCGGACTACCGGGCGCTGCTGATTTTCACCTACCAATCGTATTTATGGAACGAGGGCGTGCGCCGGCTCTTGCAGCTCACCTTTCCACGCGAGCACCTGTTCCCGATGCCGTATCAGGCCGGTACGCTTCTCTTTCACAAAGATTCGTCGGGCGACTCGCTCGATTTTTTGCGGTCGGTTCAGTTTCCGCTGCTCGCTCCCAATTCGCCGCCGCTTACCGGCCGGGTCAAAGAAGCGGTGGACTGGGTGTTCGGCAAAGAGCATCTGACGCTCGACAAGCTGCGCATCGAAGCCGCGCCACGGCTTTTGTACTTCAAGCACGAAGAGCGGCCGGTGCTCATCTACCCAGAGAAGCTGGTCTTAGGAAAAGTGTCGCCCGACGAGCTCAATAAGCCGTACTTGAAGCTCAATATCGCCTTCACGCTGCCTCCAGGTAGTTACGCGACCTTGGTCGTGAAGCGCCTGTTTCAGGCTTCGTACAGTGACAAAGAACACAAGCACGTGCCCGCCGAGAAGTATTTGGGCAAGAAGCCTCACGAACCACCCGCCCGCACCGGCCGGGGCGCCCGCATGGGCACGCTGGGTACAAAGTCTCTGACACCTGGTACCCCGCCTCGCTCACTTCGACCCGACCCCGCCCCGGCAGACGCACCGCCGCGAACGCGTGGGGTGGGCCCGAGGAGCGCGGAGACGCCTCGAACGCGTGGAGGGGCCCGCACCGGTACAATGTCTCTGACACCTGATGCCGAAGTCGCTAAGTCCTCGAAACTTCAGGGTTTCAGGGCGCGGCAGGCCGAGAAAAAAGAGCGCACGCGGCGAGCTCGGGCGCATAATAAGACGCCGTAAACACTAGGCATTCTTCGCTGCAATCAACGAGCGCCTAACGCGTACTGTTATCCGTGACTGCTCAAACACTGACTGGTTCGAATTCACTGCTGCTCTCGATGATGGTGGCCGAAACCGCACCGACGCTGGCGAATGAAGTGCGTCGGGCACGGGCCGGCGATGCCCAAGCTTTCGCGGCGCTGGTCCGCACCTCACAGCGCCCGGTCTACGGCCTGTGTCTGCGTCTGCTTCGTACAGAAGCCGAAGCGGCCGAAATCGCGCAGGAGACGTTTTTGCGCGCTTACCAGCACCTGGCCCGGTTCGATGAACGGCGCCCGTTCGAGCTGTGGGTGATGGCGATTGCCCGAAACCTCTGCCTCGACTTGTTGCGCCGCCGGCAGAAGCTGAAGACCGAAGATGTCGAAGACCACGCGCACGCGCTGCCTTCGGGCGATCAGTCGCTCGAAGATCATGTGATTGAACGCCAAGAGTACGCCTCGCTCGAAGGCGCCTTGGCCACTCTGCCCGTTGAAGACCGCGAAGTGCTCGCGCTCTATTACGTGCAAAAGCGCACCACCAAAGAGATCGCCGAAATCATCGGCGTTGCCCCTGGCACGATCATGGCGCGCCTTTTCCGCGCCCGTGAGAAGCTGCGGCAGCGCCTTCAACCCAAGGAGTCGCTCGCATGATCGAGAAGAATGACGAGCTCGAAAAGCTTTTACAGGAGCTCGCTCCGAGCGGCGACGTTCGCAAAGAGCTCCTCGAGGCCCACCGTTTGCTCGAAAAAGATTTGTCGCGCTTGGCCGATCCGGCACCGCCCGTTGACTTCGTGCAACGGGTGATGGCCCGAGTGGCCGAGGCTCCCGCGATAGCCCCCAGCCGGCAAGACGCTCACTTGGCGTTCGCCATCGTCACTGTCGCCGCGCTCCTGGGCGCCGCCGCGCTCGCGTCTCAAGGCGTGCAGGTCGGAGCCTGGGGCGTGTGGGTGACCAAGGGCGTCACCACCCTGCACACCTTCGCCATCGCTACCCAGACTGTGGTGAGCGCGCTCTGGCAGAACGCCGCGCTGCCCACCGCCGTCGCGGCGATGGGCACTTCATTGGTCACGGTGTTCGCCCTGCGCCGCATGAGCACGCCGGCCCCTGTGAGGCGCACGTCATGAGCTTTTCAGCGCTGGCGCTGGCAGTCGCCTTGGCAGCCTCTCCGAAAGTGTCGGTGGAGTACCGCGGTACGTTGCGCGACGCGCTCAAAGTCATCGCCCAGAAAGGTGAGATCAATCTCGTCGTCATGGGAGAGCTCTCGCAGCCCGCCGAGGTGATGCTCAAAGATGTCTCGGCGGAAGACGCGCTCGAGACCGTGGCCAAGGCCTACCAGCTCGACCTCAAACGCGACGACAAGATCTGGACGCTGCGTGAGCGCGGCGCCCCGACCTCCACTGCGACCAAGACACCGGGTGGCTCGTTGCTCGAACAGGCGGAAAGCCTGAAGCAGCAGGCACAGGCACTCAAAGAAAACGAGGGAGAGTTGAAACACCAGGCGGGCGCAGCGAAGGGCGCCGCCAGCGAACGGGCGGCGGAGCTGGCTGAGCAAGCGAAAGAACGCGCCGAAGAGCTCAAGGAAGCGTCTCAAGAACTGAACGCGGCAATCAAGGAACAAGCGCACGACCTTTCGAATGACGCCCATGCCCAGCGCGCCGCCTTTGGTGGCCCGGTGGTGATCAAGGCTGGCGACCGGGTCGAGTCAGCAGTGGCCTTCGGAGGCAGCGTCACAGTCGAAGAGGGAGCGGTCGTCGAAGATGACGCCGTGGCTTTCGGCGGCGATGTTGTGCTCGAGAAAAATTCGCGCGTCGAAGGTGACGCGGTGTCATGGGGCGGCCAGGTGAAACGCGCCGACGGAGCCAAGGTCGAAGGGCAAATCGTCTCCATGGGCGAAGGTGCTTTGGGCAACAAGCTCGCCGCCGGGGCGTTCAAGATGAGCGGGCCCGCGGTGGCCTCGAAGCGTGATTCAGAACCGGCCTCGTCATTCGCGTGGTTTCTGCTCCAGTACGCGCTCACCTTCGGCATGGGCTTCGTGTTTCTGATGCTCACTCCCCAGCGCATCAAGACCATGGAGGCCGACATCACCCGGAACCCGGTGCAGGTGGGCCTGGTGGGGCTCTTGGCGGCGGTGCTGCTGGTGCCGGTGACGGTGATGTTGTGCATCACAGTGATCGGCATACCCGTGGCGCTGGTGATGTGGCTGCTCATGCCCATCGCCTTGGCCATGGGCTTCACCGCGCTTGCCAACGTGGTGGGCATGCACCTGCCTTTCGCCCGGGGCCGCCGCACCCAAGCCATCGTCTTGGCGCTGGGCCTCTTGGCAGTGCTGGTGCTCAGTCACTTGCCTGTTTTCGGCGTCATCGCCAGTTTGGCCGCGGGGCTCGTCTCGCTGGGTACGATCGTCCGCACCCGGTTGGGCGCGCGTGGCCAGGGGCAGCCGATTCAAGACATCAGCTTCTTTGATCAGGCGCCGACGCAGCCGGTGGCATAGTCACCACTGTTAACTGTGACGCTCCAAGCTCCCAAGACTGGCATCTACAGAACCGCCCTGTTTCTCGTCTTGAGCGCCTTGGCAACGGCCATCGCCGTGGTGGTTCTGTATGCACTTAAGCAAGGTCTCGACGCCACGGTTCGTGACGATCGGCACTACGTGCGACTGAAGAAGAGCATCGAGATCGCGCATCAGGAAGTCGACCATCGTCCGCTGGCGGATCAGCGGGGGACCATCGATGGGGGGTTCGATGACCTGCTCGAGAGCCGCCTCGACAGACACGCGATCGGCCCCAACGAGTGGCTGAACGACCAAGAGCGAGAGGAATGCCAGCTTTGGTCGCGTGGACAGTCTGAGGCGGGCGCCCGGTGCGAGGCGCTCGAGCAAGCGCATGGCGCGTGGGCACAATCGATCATCGAAACCTCGCGGGCCGCGGGCAAAAGCGACGGCCGAGTCGCTCGACAGGCGTACTTGTACGAGTTCGTTCCAGGCAAGGGCGCCGGCGAGGGAGCGCGACTGTCTCTGGCGCGATCCAGAGCTCTTCATCACGCGATGTGGCTCACCGTCTTTCGGGTGAGACGTCTGGTCATTCGGGGTGATTTCGAGACCGCGCTCGATGTCTGCATCGATGCGCTCGCGTTCCGACGTGCCGTTATTCCGGGAACAGGTCTCGTCGGCCAAATGCTCGCCGTCGGTCGTCTGCCGTCATTGATGCCGCCCTGCGTGGCTGCTGCCGATCGAGCACCGGGCCAGGCAAAGAAGCGTTGGTTGTCGGCGCTCGATGAGCTCGCGGCTACCCTGCCATCTATTGCGCGAAGCATTCGCGAAGATGAAGCCCGTGACGAGCTCAAGGCGTTTGCCTCGACACTACCGGCAGCTTATCAAACGGCGCTTGCTCCTTATCTGTCACAGGTCGTGCCGCACGATTTCAAGGACGCAACGACAAGCCAAAGAGACGAGTTGTCACAAGCGTGGGCTGCGCGAATCGAGCAGGTAGAACGCGCCATCGCCCTCTTCGGAAAGGTTCCCGCGGTACGTGACCCTGGCCTGCAAAGACTGACTGGCGATGCCAAGGCTTCGAATAATCGGCTCATCAGTGGGCTCGCATGGGACTGGGCGCAGACCGCGGCAATGCTCGAACGTGACGCCAACCGAATGGCAGCTCTCCGCCTGGTGACTGACCTCGACATGGCGCCGTGCGATGGCACCCTGCCCGACGCCGGGCGTTGGCGGCTCACCCGTGACGATCAGCATCGCATCACGCTCGACGCCCCCGACGCAGGCGCCTTTGAAATACTGACCGTTTCGCCCGATGCGTGCGCAAGCGCCCGATAGGGGCGGTCTGCTTTCAATCACCATCGATAGTAGGCGGGGTGTCCCGGCTTCACCGCAACGAAGGTACCCTTGCAAGTCGCTCGCACCTTACCGTCAGCTTCGAGCGTACCTTCCACCACCGCGCGATCGGCTGAGGACTCGACGACCCGCGCGCGCAGCAAGACCTCTCCCTCCACCGGGCACGGACGCTTGAGCGCGATCGCATAGTCCGCGGTCACCGTGCACGGGGCCTTGTTCTCGCCGCCCTTCACCATCAAGTGGTGCAGCGCCGCCCAGTTGCAATGACAGTCGAGCAGCGTGCCGATGATGCCGCCGTTGAGCACACCGGGAAACGCCTGGTGGTGCGGCTCAGGCCGAAAGCGGCACACCACCTCGCCCCCTTCGACGAAGCTGCGAATGCGCAGGCCTTTGTCGTTCTTCACTCCGCAGCCAAAGCACACCCCGTCGGGGGCATAGCGTTCCTGCAGGGAAAGCGTCTCGTCGCTCATCGTTGACCACCGATTCCCGAAGGGCCCATCACCTTGGGGCCGTTCACTTCTCGCAGAAACTTTCGTAACGCCTCGCAGTTGCCAGTACAGCGCTCTTCGGTGCTCCCGTCGCGCATCGGCGCTTCGATCAGCCAGTGCTCGCCATCGAAGGCGCCATGGTCCTTTTCGCGCATCACCGCCTGGTGGGCCTCGGGAGTCATCTCGATGACTCCGTTGGCCAGTACCCGGTACGCATCGAACGAACGCGGCGCGCTCGCCCAGTGCGCGATATCGAAGACCGCCGGGCTCATGTGGGTGAACCCGGTCTCGGCATAGAGCAGCCGCGGAGCGTCAGCGCGACCTTCGAGGAGCGGAGCCAAGCTCACCCCTTCTCCCCGAGGGAGCACGGGAGCGCCGAAGAGATCGAGCACCGTGGGGCCGATATCGATGAGCCGCACCAAGGTCTCGATGTGACGCGGCACCGGCTGACCCAGCCGCTCTTTCCATGCTTTGGGCGGCTTCACCGCGAGCACGATGTGGTTTTCGATTTCTCCCAGACGCGCTCCGTGCACCGGAGTCGCCCCCGCGAGCTCGGGCCGGTCTTCGTGAAAGCTCTCTCCGTGGTCTGAAAAAACAATCACCCAAGCGCTGTCGTAGCGCCCGGCGTCTTTGAGCGCCTTCGCCCATTGGCCCCATTGCGCATCGGCCTGGGCGATCAGCTCATCGTAGAGGCCCGCGGCGGCTTCTCGCGCTCTGTGGGGGTCTGTGGGCCCTTTAGCCGCGGCGGCGTCCACCGGCGCGAAGTTCATGCGTAACCGCTGCTCGAGCGGCCACTCGGCCCCCAGCTGGGCCCGGTAGAAGGGGAAACTCGGGTCTCCGGGGAAATGCGCGGCGGTAGCGTGTATCGCGACCAGGGCCGGCCCGTTCTCGCCCGCTTCGACCAGCTTCGTTCCCATGCGTTCCGCGTAGCCGAAGGGCGAATGAATGCCGGCGATCGCCCGGTTGTCGATGAGCTCAGGCAACCACCAAGCTCCCAGAGCGTTGTCGGCGAAGACTCCCACCGCACGAAACCGCAGCTTCTCGAGCACGAAGTTGATCGCGCCTCGTGGCGGTTGCGAGGTCTTCGCGAAGCCTGACGCCGTGCCCTGGAAATTGAAGCGCGAACAGTCGGTGGCGAAGTGCGTCGCCACGCCTGCTTCGTTCAGCACCTGGGGAAAGGTCGTCAACGGCAACAGCTGAAGCTCGGCGGTCAACGGGTGCCGCACTCCGGTCGCCGTCGGCCACTGCGCGGTGAGCAAGCTGCGCCAGGCAGGCTCGGTCTGCGCAATCGGCGTGTACGCCTTGTCGAAGACGATCGCTTCCTCGAGGAGCGCATCGAGGTGGGGCGCAATCACCCGCGTCGCCCCATACGCTTTCAAACGATCGGGACGCAAGGCGTCGATGCCCACCAGAACCACCAGAGGAGCCGACGGCGGCCTCGCCCAAGCACACAACCCCTGCACGGCGGTCACGGCGAGAAGGAGCAGGCCAACCAGCGCCAGAGTTCCTCGCCGATCCAACAGCGCTCGACCGTCAGCGACGACCCGACGCCGCCCCCGCCACAAGGCAAGCGCGCCATGGGCGCCCAGCCAAAAGCCCAGCGCCGTTTGCGCATGCCACGGTTGCCCATGAACGACGAGCGCGCTCAACGTGCCGCGTGCCCAGGCGAGATCGTCGAACAGAGCAGGCCGCTCGACCGCGCGCAGGTATGTCCACAGCACGGCGAGCACCAGCAGCTCCAATACCCAGGTGGCCACCCGAAGACGACGAGGTGACATGATCGAAGCCAGCGCGTAAGCGGCAAGCCCCAACGCCGCGCCCGCGAACGCGTATGCCACCGCGATTCGCCACAACACTTCGACGAGCGCTGGGCGCACCGCCTGCATCAGCGCTGCGAATGGTCCTTGCGTGTCGATGCCGATGCCTATCGCCTGGCTATCGAGAATCATTCGGGCCTCGATGGCAAATAGCACCCCGCCCAGCAACGCACCTGCGAGCACGGCGGGGCACGGCTTCTTCCAGCGTGCCGCTTCTGGCAGCAGCCGTTTCATCCCCGGCGGGCGGTGGTGATCTGCATCGACAAACGCTGCACGGCGAGCTCGGCAGCACGCCGCTCACGTTCGGCCTTCTCGAGCTCTGTGTCTTTCGCCGCCAGCTGACGGCGCATCTCTTCCAGCTCGCGCTCGCGTGCTTCCAGCATCTGCTGCAGCTCGCCCATTTGCATGAGCAAGCCCTGAACCTGAACGATCAACCGGGGCGAATCGGGAGTGCGACCTGAACCAGGTGCCGATGGCACGGGCGCGGGAGGCGCCGCGGCGGCTTGCCTGCTCGAAATACGCAGGCCGTCGTTCATCGTCGCCGGCATCGTGTTGTCATCGGGCGGCTGCGGTGCGTGCGGCACATTTGACGCAGGCGGTGCATGGCGCGGCAACAACGGGCCATCTATCGACACTACCGGCATCGAAGGCTGCGTCGCCTCTTGCTCGGGCAGTGCGAAGGCCTGGTTCAGCACCACCGGGTGCGAAGTGTGAGGCGCGGGAGCACTGGGCGCCAGGTTCGATAGCTGAAGCGGAGCGACTGAACCCGCCGCCGGCAGCGGAGGGGCGTACACCTGCGCGTGTGCCGTGAGGGGTATCGGGTAGTGAGGGTTCGACGGCCGCGCAGCGGCGGCGAGCTCGGCGCTGACCTCGGGAGGAATGGAATCAAACGCTCCCAGGTCTGTGAGCAGCACCATCAGCTGCCGCGCATTGTCGGCGGGCAGGGGGTCGAACTTGATGCGCATGCCCGGCACGGTGCCTTTCTTGGCGGCGGTACGCTCAGCCATCGCCCACACCACTCTGCCCGTCAGCTGCAGCACTTTGGTCCAACCGGGGCGAGCGAGGTTGACCGCCACCGGCATGCCCACAGGCAGCGCTTCAGCCGTCTGAATGAAGAGCCCGCCCGCCGAAATGTTCTGAATCGTGCACGGCGACGACTGGCTGGCGACGTTCAAATGCGCCGAGACATTGCGCGCTTGCACGCGTGGGTACCTGCGTTTGTCGTTGGCAGTGCCGCTCATGGTTAAAGGGTCGGTTCGACCTGCTGCCTTACCATATTTGGCTATGGCGAGAGCGACATCGCCTCTCGCCGTGCGCGATCTTCGTCTTGAAACCGGTCGAAGGCCGCGCGGACCTTGGCGGGGTAGCCACGAAAGGCGTGCAAGCCTCCGGTCGTTCGCAATTCACGCACCCGGCCCGGCCCCGCGTTGTAGGCGATGAGCGCGATATCGAGATCTTGAAAGCGCCGGTGCAAATCAGCCAGGTAACGCACCCCCAAGCGCACGTTCCATTCGACCTCACGGCCCCGGTCACCGTGCACGAGGCTGACACCCTGTTGCTGCGCCAGGTACGCCGCGGTGACGTCGGTCAGCTGCATGAGCCCGCGCGCTCCCACGGGAGAAACCGCGGCAGCATCGAAGTCAGATTCCACTTCCATCACCGCCAGCACCCAGCGCGCATCGTAGCCGACGCGCCGCGCTTCCTCGCAGACCGCGAAAGCCACCCGTTCTTGCTGGGCGAAGGTCAGGTTCTCGGCTCGGGCAAAAATGATTCGGGCCACCGTGGTGCAATCGGCGGCAGCCGGCGCCACGGAAACAGGCACTTCTACGGCGTGCGCTGCGTGGGGGCGGGCCTCAAGAAACAGCAGCAGCGCCACCGCGAGCGTGACGAGCGCGATGAGGCGTTTGCCGATCATGGCTTCAAGCGCTCCAGGCGCTTGGTGAGAGCATCGAGACGCTCGTTCAACCCCTTGATTTCATCGCGGCGAGGCAGCCGAAAACGCTCGAGAGCGCGGCGCACCTTCTCGTCGACCGTGCGCTCGAACTCTTTGCGCTGACCGACCACGCGTTCTGAGAGCTCGCGAATCTGGCGACGCGCTTCGTCGCGTTGTCCCGTCGCTGCATCGGTGAGCCGCCCCACGGCCTTGCCTAGCTCTTCTTCGGCGGTGGCGACGCTGGTTTGCGC
>CXWL01000215.1_pt1 | contig 10992 bp, 5 predicted proteins | sample 590931 | NCBI WGS metagenome assembly CXWL01 (sample SAMEA3498368, study PRJEB10139) | groundwater metagenome | biome: water well; material: biofilm material | place: Germany | collected 2015-04-27 | reverse complement strand
CGGAAAAAGGATCGGCAAACGCACCGTGTTACCCGCAGTTTTGGTCGTGTCGAACCACTAGCCTGGACCGTTCCATCCACTGCTCCAACGTCTTCCACATGGCGTAAGCCAGGAACGAGAACAGGATGTGCGTCTGCACGCGATCCTCGCGATGATGCCAGATGGGACGCAGGTGCAGTTCGGATTTCTGCGTCCTGAACGCCGACTCCGCTTGCGTCAACTGAATGTACGATTTCCAAAGATCTTCCGCCTTCCAGTCGGTCAGGTTCGTACGCAGCACGTAGCACCCTTCGCTGAGTCGCGCCCAATCTCGCCAGGCGTCCTTCTTGTTCCAGGTGACTTCGAGATGTCCCTTCACGCGGTCGCGTTCGATCTCACGAACCGTGACGTCAAACAGCCCGGCGGCCCGCGAATTGCGGCCCAGGATCCGCCCGATCTGCCGCTCCACTTGGCTGCGGTCGGGTTTCTGATGGCAGCGCTCCAGCCGCCCGGCCAGCCGCGCCAGATCATCCTCGATGCGTTTTTCGAAGCGATCGTGCATTGCCTGTTCCATCGCTCGACGCGCGCGGCTGCGGCATACGATGAAGGTCTCATGGCCTTGCGGGCCTGGACACAGCCGGACTTCGACGCCCGTCTCGACCTCCGTCCACGCCTTCCCGAGCAGCTCCTTTTCGAATTCATGCAGCATCGACTTGGGCGTCCCTACGATGTACCGCCCCTCTCGTTCATGGAGGAACGCAATGTTCTCGTCGCTGACCATGCTTCGATCCAGCACCCAGATTCGATCAGCCCGGCCGTGACGCTTCTCCATCGCCTCGACCATCTCCTGCAGTGTGGTGCTGTCATGGCGGTTGCCTTCGAAGACGTCGTAAGCGACCGGGAGCCCCTCTCGGGTGACGACCAGACCGATGCAAACCTGTTTGCAATCGGAGCGGTGATCCCGCGAGTGTCCCCGGCGGGCCTGTGGATTCCGTGAGGCCTCGCCTTCAAAGTACGTGGAGGTGACGTCGTACAGAAGCAGGTCATAGCCGGTGTCGAACAGGGTGGCGAAGCGCTCCTTCAGGTGCGTCTCGATCGCCTCCTTGTGCGGCAGAAGGGCATCGAGGGTGCGGTAAAGTCGTTGCGTATTGACCAGGTGGTCGGGTATGCCGAGCAGGTCGTCCAGCACCGTTCGCAAGTACCAGGTGTCGGCGATGTGCAATTCGCAGGACGGCTCTCGGCTGCCAACTCGGCGCGGTCGCGGACCAGACTCCGTAACAAGGTGAGCACCATTTGAATTACGCTCATTTCACAGATTCGAACACCAACAAAGACGACGAAACGAGCGTACCGAGCCGGGTTCGTAGGTCAACACGAAAACCCTTGCGCCAACAGGAGCAGGGATTTCTCGGGAGGCACAGGAATTGACCATGAGTAATCATGATTCCTACTCCGGCTGTTTCTGCCGGTCACCAACCGGTAGTCAAAGCCAAGCTCTCGGTCTGGCCTCCCTTGACAACCCGGCAGGTTCAATACTAGCATATATGCACCAATATGCAAATGTCAAGACGAAGAAAGACCAAGCCGGTGGCCCGACAGNNCGCTCGGCGACCCAACACGGCTCCACATCCTGATGAATCTGGCTCGATGTTGCGAGCCACAAAGCGTCGGAGACGTGGCCGAGTGCTGTTCCGTCGATTTGTCCGTTGTTTCCCGGCACCTTGCGGTTCTTCGAGAGGCAGGCGTACTGGGCGTGCAGAAGCAAGGACGATCGGTGCTTTATACTGTTCGATTTTCAGAACTCGCACGAACGATGCAGACTCTTTCCGATGCGATCGTAGCGTGCTGTCCGTAGGATCACCTTGAACCAAGCCCAGGCGATAGCCAGTCTGTGCAAGTCGGCCGGAAAAACATAGGTCAAACACCGTCCGAAGTGGGTCCGGCAACCCGTCCGAAAGCGCCTACGGCGACCCCCCTCGTTTTGCCGATGTAAGCATAAGGAATTTTCTTGACATGGGTATGTGCAAAGCTGTCATTCCGGCCGTGGGGAATTGAGGTCGAGCGAGGCGGATTATGCTGGCCCTCTCACGAACGATCGGTTATGCGATCTCGGCGCTGGCCCGGTTGGCGGGGCCGGACGGGACGTGGACGCTCGCCAAAGACATCGCATCGGCGGCCGAAATCCCGAAGGCATACCTTTCTACCATCCTGAACACTTTGGCCCGGGCCGGGCTGATCAAGGCGAAACGCGGATATCGGGGCGGTTTCACGCTCGCCAAGTCTGCCGAGAAGATCAGCGTGCTTCATGTAGTCGAGGCCGTCGAAGGCCGTGCATGGCGTGAACGGTGCTTGCTGGGGCTGAGCCAATGCTCGGACGAACGCGCCTGCGCGTCGCACGCCTTCTGGAAAATCCAACGAGAACAGATCGAGAAGTTCCTGCGCTCCCTGACTCTGGCGCAGGTGGCGGAATTTGAGAATCAATATCAGGCACAACTTCTTCGATCTGCGGGCGTCCGGGACGGAAAGGTGAAGCCGCGCCGGAATCGGACGCGAACGCGCAAAGCGACGGCGATGCACAGCGAGAGAAGGAAGTAAATGGTTCGATGTGGAATGGTGTATGTAGTCGTCGCCCTTGCAGCGGGTTGCGGGGGCCAACTGCGTGGAGATATCGGGCTGGTTTAATCAATGGCCTCCAACGCAACCGACATCGCGCAAATCGGCGGACCCGACGGATACGGCGGACCGGCGATGGCGGAGTACGACGATCACACTCCGTGGATGACGGGCTTCATGGAGTCCGTTGAGCGCGCGGCTGAGGGTGCACGCGCCTGCTGGACGAAACGACGTGCAGCAGAGCGCCGGCAGAAGAAATCGTGGCGCCCGGCTTCAGGGCATCAACTCCAGCGAAATGGCCCGAACTTCTTGACAAGTAAGGTTTTTCGGAGGTCCTATGATGAGAACAAGTAAGTATTTTGGAGATCGCACGATGAGAACAAGTAAACGGATTAATTCTTCGGTGTGCTCGTTGGGTTCCTTGATGGCCCTGTCGGGGATGGTGCCGCTGATCGGCGGCTGCCCCGCAACGCCCCCACCCGTCGTCGGATGTACGGCAGACGTGGACTGCGACGACGGCAACGCCTGTACGGTGGATCAGTGCAACGGCGGCGTATGTGTCAACGACCCTGCTTTTTGCCAGCCCATCGACTTGGGCACCGCGTCCGACGCCGTCGTTGCCGCCCTGGACGTTCAGAGCCAGATCACCGCCATCACCGTCAACAGTCCTCCGGTGGTCGAGTTCGCCGTCACCACAGCCAACGGCTCACCCATCATAGGCATCGGTGCCCTTTGGGAGGAGTCTGAAGAGCATCGCTTCGTCCGCTTCACCCTGACCAAGCTGGTGCCGGGGACCAACGGCGACCCGAGCGTCCGGGCCTCCTACACTCGAAGAACGACCAATGACGGTTCAACTGATCCCACTTACGATACCGGATCATCTTTGGTCGATCACGGAGACGGCACCTATACATTCACCTTCAAAACCGACGTGGCCAATGTGAGCGGCGTGACCTACGAGCCGACTCGGGTCCACCGTGTGGCCGGGCAGATCGGCTCAGACGATTCTCCGCTGGAAGCCCAGAACATGGTGCATGACTTCGTGCCGGCGGGTGGCGAAGTGACTACAACGCGCAACATCGCGACGGTGTCCACCTGTAACGAGTGCCACGACGGCCTGGTGTTCCACGGTCGCCGTTTTCTCGTCGAGTACTGCGTCAACTGCCACACTCCCGACCTCGCCCAGGGCGAAGGCGACATGAAGTCCATGATCCACAAGATCCACTCGGCCCAGAAGTTCGACTTGCTCGACGGCGGCATCGACTACTCCGAGGTCACCTATCCCCAGGACATCAGGAACTGCCGTAAATGTCACAACAGCGAGGACGCAGCGACCCCGGACGGCGACAACTGGAAGAACGTGCCGAGCATGGTGGCTTGCGGGGCTTGCCATTCAACGGTGAACTTCGCGACGGGCGAAAATCACATTGGCGGCGCCCAGACAAGCAACGCCGCGTGCGTTTCATGTCACTCGGCCGCCAGCATTGAAACCTATCACACGAGCGACAACGCCACCCCCAACAATCCCTCTGTGCCCACGGGCGCTGTGAACTTCGCCTACGAGATCGCCTCGGCCACGGTCGCCGGCGCCACGAATGTAGCCACGATCTCCTTCCGCATCCTCGCAGACGGAACCCCGGCCGTGTTTGGTGCACCAGACGCCACCCTCCTCGACGGCTTCACGGGCGGTCCGTCTTTCTTGTTTGCCTATGCGCTGCCCCAGCAGGGCTTTGACAATCCGGCCGACTGGAACAACCTGGGCCGTTCCGCCGCGCAACCACTGAGCATAGCTGTCACCAATATCTGGGACGGCACAGCAGGCACCCTGGCCGGCCCGGACGCGCAGGGCAACTACACAGCCACCGTGCCCGACGCCTTCCCGGCGGGCGCCACAATGCGCACCGTCGCCCTCCAGGGGTACTTCACCCAGGTCCAGGTCGAACCAGCGCTCCCCCTCCCCCGCCACACCCTCTCGGCGGTCTTGACGGTGACCGGGGACGAGATCCGCCGTTTGGTGGTTGATGTCAACAAGTGCGGGAATTGCCACGAGTGGTTCGAAGGCCACGGCGGCAATCGGGTCGTTGGGTTGCAATTGAACCCGGTAGACCAGACGCAACCTTTGGTCTGTGCCCTCTGTCACGTCCCCAACTTGAGCACCAGCGGACGGAGCATTGATCCTGCTAAAGCCGCTGACAGGGACGGCGATCCCCTTACGGCCGATCCCGCAGCCGCCACCGTGGACCTCGGATCGAGTGACACTTGGACCTGGCCGGAGGACACCAATAACCTGAAAGACATGATTCACGGTATCCATGCCTCTGCCGTCCGCACGAACGATTACAAGTTTGTCCGCGGTCGCAACGACGGCATCTACTATAACTGGGCGGAAGTCACCTTCCCGGAGCAGAACGGCGTCCGCAACTGCCTCCTCTGCCACACGGAAGGCACCTACGAGCTGCCGCTCACCGACAACGTGCTGGAGACCACCGTCCGCACCACCGGTACGGATGACGGTCTGGACGGCGACGACTTCGCTGCTGTTGGCACGGCCCGTGGCAGCGTGCCAAATGCGACCGACTGGGTGAGCACGCCCACCGCCTCAACCTGCTACATGTGCCACGATAGCGCAACGGCTTTAGCCCACATTCGACAGAATGGCGGCGTCATCAGCATTGCCAATCCTGACGAGGCAAGCTTTACCCAGCGCCAGAGTGTCATTACGGTCGAGTCCTGCGCGGTGTGCCACAGCAGCGGCAAAATCGCGGATCTGAATGTGGTACACCAGATCAAATAATCCGAAAGTCTGCAGAACCACCGGTGTTTCGGGACAGGAGGGGGCCTTGCGGCCCCCTCCTCCCAGATCACCGGGCCTACTGGGTCCCGTACCGGCACTCCGATCAGCGAGACGGACAATGGACCGTCGCCATTCAAGCGGAACTCTGTTCCGACTGCCGCGCCTGTCTGCGTGTGTGTTCCGAATCCGCTTTGGTGCGCCGCGCGACCGAGGCGGCGGTCAGCCGGCGATCCTCGGAAATCGTTTCGATTGCTACAGAAATCAGGAAATCCACCCACCTATTTCCCTGGTTCCGGGCCAGTGTCGCGAAACGAGTTAATGGCTATGGGTAGATCAATAATATTATTGACACTTCACCAAACAATTGGCATACTAGATGTCCTGATCACGGAGATGCTTCCGCATGCTTTCACTTTCTCAAGCGGCGGGTTATGCGATCCAGGCTCTCAGTTGCCTGGATGAAACCGGTGCGGCGTGGACCCAGGGGAAGGACGTCGCCTCCCAGACTGATGCCCCGCGTCCCTACCTAACACAGGTACTTCACGCCCTCGGCAAGGCCGGACTACTTCATACGAAGCGCGGCTACAAGGGCGGATACCGACTCGTCCGACCGGCCCGGAATATCAGCATGCTCGATGTAGTCAAAGCCGTTGACGGCGAAGACTGCCTCGGTGGCTGCCTGCTGGGTCGCGCGGTTTGTTCCGATCTTCGCGCCTGCCCGACCCACGAGTTCTGGGAGGTGGAGAAGGTCCGGATCGAGAAGTGCCTGGCGGACATTTCGCTGGCCGACGTGGCGGCCTTTGAGCGGAAGCGTGCCAAGTCCTCGAAGAAGAAGCCCGGCCGGGCGCCTTGGTTGCAAGCCAAGCCCAAGGCCGGATAGAGAAGCGCACCTCACCAATGCGCCGAGCGAGCCTCAAATTGAGCGGATGTGGATGCGCCGAGTGGAGGTTGGGCGTTGAGAACGTCAGCGACCGGTCCGTATCGTCGCGGCTTATCGTATTTTGTTGCTTATCTGTTCAAAGGCCACAGCTAATTCTACGTCACGGTCGTGGCTTTGCCGTGGCCCGCGAATTCGCAGCGCGGAGGTTGGTTTGCTGGAGCGAATCTCTCCAGCGCCGAACTGTTTGCGCAGCCCGCAAAACTTGAGAGGAGGAGGGTTTTTTATTATGTCACGTTATTGCCAGATTGATCCGCGCACCGTTTGTGCTTTCACGCTCTGGGTGGCGTGCCTGACATTTCTTGCGGTGTTGCCAGGCAAAGCAGCCGCCCAGTGCGAACAGCGTGAATTTGCGAAACTGACTGCTTCGGACGCGGTCTCGATTGCCGCTTTCGTGTATTCCGTCACCGTCAGCGGGAACTTTGTCGTCGTGGGGACCACTTACAACAACTCCACCACGGGAGCCGCTTACGTGTACCGCTTCAACGGGACAACTCGAATGAGGAGCACAAGCTCGCCGTATCGGATCGCTGGGCAGTTCATTCGGGGATAAGAAGGAGGCCAAACATGTCCAGCCCCAAAAAAACTCGAATCGCGTGTCTTTTGGTCGCCGCAGTCGTCGTGTCGGCCCACGAAAAGTCGCTCGCCGTCGGGCAAACGCTGGCCGGCTGGGGGAGAAACAACTTTGGACAGATCAACGTGCCATCCGGCACATTCAGCGCCGTGTCCGCGGCTGGGTCTCACAGCCTCGCCATCCGCACCGACGGCACGTTGGTGGGGTGGGGCTCGAACGCTGTTGGAGAAATCAACGTGCCCGCAGGCACGTTCATAGCCATCGCGGCGGGAGGTTATCACGGCGTGGCGATTCGCAGTGACGGCACACTGGTCGCCTGGGGGGACAACGTTTGGGGACAAACCAACGTCCCCGGGGGCACATTCGTGGCCGTCTCCGCGGGGATGTTCCACAGCCTAGCGATCCGCAGCGATGGCTCGATCGCCGGATGGGGAGAGAACAGTTGGGGGCAGCTCAACGTCCCCCTGCCTAATACCGGTTTCGTGGCAATCGCCGCGGGCTACGAGCACGGCCTGGCGATCCGTAGCGACGGCACGCTGGTCGGATGGGGGGGCAACGCCTACGGCCAAGCTACCGTCCCCCCCGGCACGTTCACGGCCGTCGCCGCAGGTGATGTTCACGGCGTGGCGATCCGCAGCGACGGAACGCTGGCTGGCTGGGGGAGAAACGACTATGGACAGATCAACGTCCCTGCCGGCACGTTCACCGCGGTCGCAGCGGGCACGTATCACAACTTGGCGATCCGCAGCGACGGCACGCTGGCCGGCTGGGGGTGGAATCTCTACGGACAGACCGACGTTCCCGCCGGCACCTTTACCGCGGTCGAGGCAGGCGAGTCTCACAGCCTTGCGATCGACAGTCCGCCGCCGGTCGTTTATGTCAACGCGAGCGCGACTGGAGCTAACGACGGATCGAGTTGGGGCAATGCATTCCAATACCTTCAGGATGCCCTGGCCGCTGCCGGCGCGGGCAGCGAAATCTGGGTCGCGGCGGGCACGTACAAGCCCGATCATGGAGTGGGGATCACGTTCGGTGATCGAGCGGCCACGTTTCAACTGGAAAACGGCGTGGCACTTTATGGCGGGTTCATTGGCGACATTCGTCGTTGTATGGGCGGCCCTCAGAATGGAAACGCTTGCATCGTCGACCCTGATTGCCCGGTCGGCGTCTGCATCGTCATTGGAGGCGGAACGTGCGTCGGCGGTTCCACCCCCGGCCTTGCTTGCACCACGAATGCGCAATGTCTCGGCCCCGGCGCAATCTGTGTTGGCGGCGAAACGATGCTCAGTCAGCGCGACCCCACGGCGAACCCGACGATCCTCAGCGGCGACCTGCTCGGCGACGACGGACCGAATTTCGCCAACAACGGCGAGAACAGCTACCACGTTGTTTCAGCGGCGTCCGTGGACTCCACGGCGATACTCGACGGCTTCATGGTGACTGCGGGAAACGCGGATTTGCCTGATTACCCTCACCACGCAGGTGGAGGAGTATGGGTGGACGGTGGAAGTCCGCGGATCGTCCAATGTAAAATCAAGAACAATAGCAGTTCCGTCGGGGGTGGCGGAATGAATAGCAACAATGGAGCTCCGTTCATTGAGCAGTGTTTTTTCGAAGGGAACAGGTCGGTTACGTCCGGTGCTCTTAACGTCCACCTCGGCAGCGCGACAGTGAAGTCTTGCACCTTTTACAATAATGCCGCCAACCAAGCTGGCGCCATGGAGGGCAGTAGTTCCACCCTGGTTGTTTCGGATTGCGACTTCATCGAAAACACGGCGGCAGTTCAGGCCGGAGCAGTAAGCGTTGTCTCTGCGGGAGCCGACGCATCGTTTACAAGATGTCGTTTCATTGGAAATGAAGGAGTCGGCCAGGGCGGTGCCATATTGGACTATACGGCAACCAACCTCACACTGGTCAGTTGCAGTTTCCTTGGAAACTCCGCCGGGCCGAGCGGCGGAGGGGCGATTATTGTCGAAGGCAACAATCCGCAGATCACAAATTGCCTGTTCAGCGGGAATACCTCGGCGGGCTTCGGAGGCGCGATTCGCCTTGTCGCCCCTACCAGCCCAACCATCACCAACTGCACGTTCAGCGGTAATTCGGCGGCGGCGTTGGGTGGAGGACTCTACAACGAGAACGGCGTGTCGGTCTCGGTGACCAACAGCATTCTGTTCGGAAACACCGACGCAAGCGGGACCGGGGAGTTTGCGCAAATTACGAACGCGGGTGGTGCCGCCTCTGTGAACTACTCTCTGATCGCCGGATGGACAGGATCACTCGGCGGAACCGGCAACATCGGCGGTGACCCATTGTTCTTCGATCCCGACGGCGCGGATGATGCTGTCGGAACTATCGACGATAATCTGCGCCTGCGGTCCGGGTCGCCGGCCATTGATACTGGAAATGAACTCCTACTGCCGGCCGATGCCTCCGATCTGGACGGCGACCTCAATGTAGCCGAGTCGATCCCCTTCGACTTGGCGGGTAATGTCCGGCAATTCGATACCAACATCATCACGGCGGCGATCCTGGACATGGGGGCCTACGAATACTTCCCCGACTGCAACAACAACGGCATCAATGACGCCACGGACATCGCCGGACCACTCAGCGAAGATTGCAACAGCACCGGCTGGGCGAGCAATGGCATTCCTGATGAGTGCGACATTGCCGCCTGTACTGGTGATCCCGGCTGCGATGACTGTAATCTCAACGGCGTCCCTGACGGCTGCGACATTGGTTCGGGATTCTCAGTGGATACAACGCCCCTGGACGGTGTTCCCGACGAGTGCGCGGCGTTTGCCGCCGCGTGCATCGTTCCGGGCCAGGAGGACTTCTGGACCTGCGGAGGCAACTGGCCGTCCTTGGGCGGAGTGAACTATCCCGACGATGCCGATAGTCAGGCGGGTGTCAGCGTTCTCCTTCCCACCGTTCCTTTACCCCGCGATTCGGAGTCCGCATCCTCGCTCACGGGGTCGGCTCAGGCTTCATGGCGGACTTCTCAAAGGCTCGTCCCCGCCGATGTGTTCCTCAATGCAACCGTGGTGATTCCCACGCTGGACATCGAGCCTGGCAGCCAGTTGCGGATCACACAGACGGACACCGAAGGCGATTTGAACTTTTCGGCCCCCGGCGTGCTGTATAGTCGCGGTACGGTCATCATATCGGGGCCACGCGCGATCGGCGCTGCGGGAGTCCTTCCGACTGTGACGCTGGGTCCGGAAAGCATTTACCAGGCGGAAGTCGGCGCCGTGGGAGTATCAGCGTCTTTCGACGCAGCCTCGATTGCTGTGATTGGCACTGATTGCTTCATTCCCCCCTGTCCCGAGGGAGGTACGATGACGCTGACGGATTCCATGTCGGTGACCACCACGGGAAGTCTCACCATCGACGGTTCCCTGGCCAATGGACCTTGCCATTTGCACGAGGCCCGCGAGACGACACCGCCAGCGGTGTTGAGCTTTCATACTCCGCCGATGATTCGCGTCATCGGCCCGAGCACGGGCGTGATCATCGGATCGAACGCGATTTTATCCGGCGCGGCCGGGTTCCTGCACGAGTCGCTCCTGCCGGTGCAGGTTGGGGGCGACTGGGACAACCAAAGCGTCCGACCGGACTGCTTTGAGTCGTTCAACGGCACGATCCGCATGAATGGAATCGCCCCGCAGACGTACGAAGCGGCCGCGACGGACCTGGGCGCACGGACCATCGACGCCACTGTCGATTTCGTCATCGGCACGCTGGAGATGGCCGCGGGCAGTGTCGTCACGCTCCGCGACACGTTCGACAACGATCTGCAAGGGCAGGCTTCGTGCGGCGAGGCGCAGTACGTGGACACGCTGGTGCTCGAAGCCGGAGCGACGCTTACCGTGCAGAATTGCCGCTTATACTATGGTTCGCTGGTGAAGGACCCCACGGCCCAAATCATCCAGGTGGGCTGCGGCGAAGTTCGTTCTGCGCAGAATCCCGAGCAGCCGTTGGTCGATCCTACCGGCCTGAGCAAGTCCCGGACCATTTCGTTCGTTCCACCGTCCGGAGCAAATCAGTACCGCGACCGCCAGGAAGCGGTATTGGATGTCGTAACGCTCCCAACAC
>CXWL01008789.1_pt1 | contig 10993 bp, 6 predicted proteins | sample 590931 | NCBI WGS metagenome assembly CXWL01 (sample SAMEA3498368, study PRJEB10139) | groundwater metagenome | biome: water well; material: biofilm material | place: Germany | collected 2015-04-27 | reverse complement strand
TACATTGCAGTGACGGTGTACGCCACTCCGGAATGCTGAGGGAGAACGGATGCCTCAGCCAGGCCAAATGTCAGCATCGCCCCGTCGGCCAAGACGATGTTGTTGCGACAACCCGCCACTCGCAAGCGTGGCAACACCACGCTTTCGTAAGCGTCGAACTCCAGCCCGAACGTTGTGGCAAGGCTGGTGTGATAGCCGCGCTCCCCGAAGCGCTCGTAGAGTTTCATAGCGACTTCAGCACCTCCGCACCGCGCGAAGTCAGCCCACGATCGCCGATCAGATGAATGTCCGTCAGGAATCTGATGGCAGGACCAACGCGCGGGTTGGTCATCATCGGTCCGTCCTTGCCACGCAAGCGAATGAGTCCATCGTCAACCTCAATCAAAAACGTGTAATCTCCCTGATGACGAAGCTTACGAAGAGCGACCCAAAGGTGCCGTCGGATCACGCGCTCATGGATGATCCGCCGAATGGTCTCAACAAACTCAGCATCTCCATAGTGGTTCAAAAATCGGGACTCAGTCAGGAGAGAATGGAACAGGCCTTGGTCGAGGTGACCAAACGCCCGTTCGATGAGTGTCGGGTTCTGACGCGCCAGGAGGTGCGTGTGCCCGAGAAGTGCGACGGCTTTCGACGCAAGTTCAGCCGTGCATAGCTTGCTAGAGTCACGCACCTTCAAGACGTCCTCGACGAGCGCGCGCTCGATGCCAGTGGCACGCGCTCGCCCGTTTCCGTCTTTATCAGCGGGGAGGCCATCTAGAAATTGGTTCCATGAAGTTGGTCGCGGATGCGCGACCCGCATCAGCTGCTTCACGCAGTCGTCAAGAAGAAACGACAATGGTACACGTCGCGAGTAGCTTGCGAGCGTATCGAGTGCGTATTTGAGAAGCGTCTCAAGCGCGATGTGACAAAGGTCGTTCGTCTGATAGACGAACCAGCGCCTTCGGTGTGCTTCTACGTCGGGGAGCGAGATGTTGAAAGTGGTACCGCGCTGGACTTCGCCGGTAAAGAGAGCCCACCGAAAGTCATCCGCCGAAATCTTGCGTTTGAGCAGAGCCGCAAGCTCCAGAATCAACCGAAGGCTTTGTCGGCGCGGTGCATCATTGGCTCGCCGCGGTTCATGAAGCCCAAACAACAGCTGTTCGTACTGCAACCGCTCGACGCTGTCTTTCCGGATCATCGACGCATTCACCGCACCTAATTGATCGAGTTCCGCGATGTCGACATGCCCGCGCACGATTGCGTCGTAAAAGGGCTCCGCGAGATCGCCGAGTTCGTGATGGAAAGCGAGTGCAAGCGGCTCACCGATCTCCGGCGAGGGAACGCCAACGCCGTGCTCATTCGAAGTGGCAAGCACGCCAGTTTCAAACAGTTGACTCTGATAGGCGAGACCGAACACACCCCACTCGACCGCAAAGTAAGGCTTTGGACTGCCGGGCTCGGCGCTTTCGCTGAAATCGATTGTGCCCGCTAGCTTCTCGTCTAACGTACGCTTTGCCCAGTTGATTCCGGCGACGCCAGTTTCCCCCGCGCGTTGTCCAGCAAGGGCGTAGAGGGCCTCCGCGCGCCTGACAAACCACTTCCAGCGAGTTCGGCTTGTATCGCCAATACGTTTGGCATAGATCCAACTCAGCCACGCATAAAGGCCATAATAGCGAACGCGGAGCGTCACGTTGCCGATGCCCGGAAGCAGCTTCTGATAGAGATCGATGCTGGCGTTCTGCATCCCCAGCGGGTCAAGCCCTGCCCGGCTTCCCTGCTCGGTCCATTCCGGGAAATGAAATTCCGATCGTGATGTTGTCCGCTTGTTCGCCGAACGCTTCTGGCTTTGTGTCATCGACATAGTCGCTACGCCGCAAGGCTCCCTGTGCAGGCCAGCTCAGTTTGCTGTCATAGGCCATGCCCCGCTCTGTTGAGCCTACCAACACGAGAGCCCTGTGGTAATAGTCGGCGAGTCGGTGGGGCTGTCGACGCTGTCTTCCCCCGGCGGTTGTTTTTGACCATGGCATTGGGAACGGAATGACCAAGCTAACGCTGAGCCAACTAACGAGCCTCTTGTTCAAGGCGTGCGACGAGTTGCGCGGTAACATGGAAGCGTCGGAGTACAAGGAGTTTATCTTCGGCGTTCTGTTCCTGAAGCGCTGCAGCGACCTGTTCGATCAAGAGCGCGAGCGGTTGTCGAAGGAGCTTTCGGGCCGGGGCCTAAGCGGCAAGAAGCTCCAAGACGCGCTCGACAGCACCGACCGCTACACTTTCTTCGTACCAGCGACTGCGCGGTGGGAGACGGTGCGGCATCTGAAGCAGGATGTCGGCAATGGGTTGAACATGGCTCTCCAAGCACTCGAGGGCGCCAACAAGGACGTGCTCGAAGACGTGCTCGAGCACATCAACTTCAACCGCAAGGTCGGCCAGCGCACGCTCGACGACGACACGTTGGTCGGTTTCATCCAGGTGTTCGAACTCATCCCGCTGCGCGACTCGAATTTCGAGTTTCCGGACCTGTTGGGCGCGGCCTATGAGTATCTGATCAAGTACTTTGCCGACTCCGCCGGCAAGAAGGCTGGCGAATTCTACACACCGGCCGAAGTCGTGCGAACAATGGTCGAGATCGTCGACCCGAAGCCCGGCATGAGTATTTATGACCCGACCATCGGATCGGGCGGCATGTTGATTCAGGCGCGCGACTACATCCGTGACACCGGTGGGGAGCCCAGGGACTTGAGCCTCGCGGGCCAGGAACGGATCGGAACGACCTGGTCGATCTGCAAGATGAACATGATCCTCCATGATATTCAGTCGGCGGACATTCGCCAGGAGGATACGCTCAGAGCGCCGCAGCATCGTGCCGCGGACAACGAGCTCCACCGCTTCGACCGGGTGCTCGCCAATCCGCCGTTCAGTCAGAATTACATCAAGAAAGGCATGGAGGCGCCCGGACGCTTCACCGTGTGGATGCCGGAGAAGGGCAAGAAAGCGGATATGATGTTCGTGCAGCACATGCTGGCCGTGCTGAAGAGCGACGGCCGCATGGCGACGGTGATGCCGCACGGTGTGCTGTTTCGCGGTGGCGAAGAACGCGCGGCACGCAAGCACTTTATCGATCACGGCTGGCTGGACGCCGTCATCGGTCTGCCGCCGAACCTGTTCTACGGCACTGGCATTCAGGCCTGCATCTTGGTCATGAACAAGGCAGGCGCTCCGCAGCGCCAAGATGTGCTCTTCGTCAATGCTGATCGCGAATATCGCGAGGGCAAGGCGCAAAACCATTTGCGGCCGGAAGACATCGCCAAGATGGTCGACGTCTATCGCCGGCGTGTGGATGTACCGGGCTATGCGCGCGTCGTGCCGAAGACCGAGATCGTGGCTGAGGAGTATAACTGCAACATCCGCCGCTATGTCGACAACGCGCCACCGCCGGAGCCACACGATGTGCGCGCGCACATTCACGGAGGCGTGCCGGTCAAGGAGATCGACGCCCTCGCCCGCTTCTGGACGAACTATCCGGGGCTGCGTGAGCGCTGCTTCACGCCACGTAAGAACGACGCAGCCTACGCCGACTTCGCGGACGGACTTACCGAGCGGCGACAGATCGCCGGCATTGTGCGCGATGATCCCGGCTTGAAGGCGGCGCATGCGGCGTTCATGAAAAAACTCGACGCCTGGTGGGCACGCAATGCGCCTGAGGTCGAGAAGCTCGCACCGAGGGAGGGCCGCACCGGCAACGTCTATGCGCTACGGCGCGCGCTGTTGGCGGACATCGGAAAGACCTTTGCCGATCAAACGCTGTTGACTGAGTTTCAGGTGCAGGGTGGCCTGGCGCGTTATGTCGACACGTTGAAGGCGGAGTTCAAGTCGGTGGCGGCGAGCGGCTGGGGAGCAGAATTGATCCCGGGCGAGGACATCCTCAACAACCAATTCCCGGACCTGATCGCCGAACTCGAGGTGAAGCGCGCGCGGGTGGAGGAGCTGCAGGCGCTGTTCGCCGCAGCTGACGACGAAGAGTTCGACGACGAGGACGACACCGGCGTGCTTCCGAGCGATGAGGTCAAACGCCTGAAGGACGAGGCGAAGGAACTAGGTGGAGCGCTCAAGGACATGTTCAAAGCAGCAAAAAGTTCGGGCGCGGACCTCTACACCGAACTAAAGCACGAGGGCGTCGCCAAACGCGACGTCGCAATCCGAGGGACGGCGGACGCTCCAGATTTCGAAAGCGTCAAGGCGGCGCTCGTCGCCGCCAAGCGAAAGCGTGCAGCGGCGATGTTCGTGGATCCCCTTCACCGCTTGGCCGAAAGCGGACCGGATGTTGTGACAAAAGTGGCGCGCATCCAAGCGCAACTCGAACGGCACAAAGGTCTTGAGGACGAAGTGAAGCAACTCAAGAGCGCGCTCCGCACGGTGGAGAAGAGGCAGGAAGAGATGATCGAAGCCGCGCGCGCGAAGATCAAACCGGATCAAGCGCAAGAGGTCCTACTGATGCGCTTCCACACGCTTCTTGTTGACGCCTACTGCATGTACTTGGAGGCAGACAGACGCGCATGTGTTGCCGCGGTCGAGAACCTGTTCGACAAATACGCCGTCACAATGCGCGCGATCGAACGATCGCGGGCAAACGCTGAGCGTGAGCTTGACGGACACATGCGAGCTTTAAGCTATGCTTAAACGACTCGATAGACTGGCGGACATCTTCTACGGCAGGTCACCGTCGCGCGTGGTCGATGTCGAAGGGTCGATACCAGTCTACGGGACTGGCGGAATTTACGCGCACGCGACGCGGCCCCAGTATCAGGGCCCAGCAATTATCGTTCCTAGAAAAGGTTCGCTCGGAAAGCCACACCTAGCTCTCGGCCCCTTTTGGGCCTCCGACACGACTTACGCCGTGATACCGAAGACGGATGTCGATGCGCATTGGCTCTTCTACCAGCTCGACCTTTTTGAACTCGAGCGGCTCAACGAAGCCACGGGCGTCCCCAGTATCAGTCGAGAGTGGCTATCGAAGATCACCTTTTCCGACCACGGCCCAGCCGAACAACAAAAATGTGCATCTATGATCCGAGCGGTCGATGCCCAAATCCAAGCCACTGAAAAGCTTATCGCCAAGCAGGAGAAGGTGCGGGCCGGGTTGATTCAGGACCTGTTCACGCGCGGTGTCGACGAAAAGGGACACTTGAGGCCTGCCCGCGAGGAGGCTGCGCACCTGTACCGAGAGACCATACTTGGATGGCTGCCTAAGGCATGGAAGCCGTGGCCACTCGGCGAATTGACATCCCTGATCACGAGCGGATCTCGCGATTGGGCCAAATACTACTCCGTTGATGGGGCACTATTCGTGCGTATTGGAAATCTCACCCGCGCACACGTCAACCTGAGACTAGAAGAAAAGATTCACGTAACTCCTCCGGGAAGCCGAGAAGGCCAACGCACCTCGTTGAAGGCGAGGGATGTCCTTATTTCGATCACCGCAGATCTCGGCATCATTGGTCTGATTCCAGAGGACTTCGGTGAGGCGTACATCAATCAACACATCGCTCTGGTACGCCTCGCGGACCCCACGCTGGCGACTTTCATCGCCAACTTTCTGGGGTGTGCTGCGGGTCAATTTCAGTTTCGGCGAATGAACGATTCCGGTGCCAAGGCAGGTCTCAACCTGCCGACTGTGCAGCGCACCATGGTGCCGATTCCAGCCGAATATGAAGCTCAGAGGATTGGCGAGATTATCACTTCCACTGACACCCAGATTGCCACCTTAAACGGGTCAAAGCGAAAACTGGAAAAGCAACGCGCAGGTCTTATGCGTGACCTTCTCAACGGTGCCGAAATGGCTAGCAATGCGGAACGGGACCACGCCGCATGAGCGAGTACACCCATGTCGAGAAGCCGCTTCTGACCCAGCTTGAGGGGTTGGGGTGGACAGTCGTTGACCAGGGTGTGCAACTCATACCGACGGACCCGGGCCGGAGCCTACGGGCGAGTTTTCGCGAGCTGGTGTTGCCGCACGTGTTTCGCGAGGCTGTGCGCGCGCTGAACCTGACCACCGATGGTCGCGAGTGGCTGAGCGAGCGGCAACTGGTCGGCTTGCTCGACGAGATCTTTCGGCAGCCGAACAGGACGCTGCTTGAGGCGAACGAGGCGGTGCAAGCACTGCTGTTCAAAGCGCAGGTCGATCGCAACGAAGTGACGGGCGAGGAAGACCCGACCGTCCGTCTCATCGACTTCGACCAGCCGGAGCGCAACCAGTTCCACGCCATCAATCAGTTTCGCGTCGACACGCCAGGTTGCGTGCGCGACTTCATTATTCCAGACATCGTGCTGTTCGTGAACGGCCTACCGCTAGTCATCATCGAAGCCAAGATCGGCGACGCGACAACGGCGAACCCGATGCACGAGGCGTTCGTGCAGTTGCAGCGCTATCGCGATGGCCGAGAGGCGACGCGCGCGGCGGGCCTGAGCGAGGGGGAGCCGAAGCTATTCTATCCGAACCTGTTTGTCGTGCGGACCTGCGGCGAGACGGCGGATTACGGCACGGTCAGCGCGCAGCCCGAGCATTTCCATATGTGGCGCAACATCTGGCCCGAGCGCTACGCGACAATTTCGCCGCCACTGGGCGCCGTGCGAGAGCAGGAAACACTCGTTCAAGGGCTGTTGAATCCGTACGCCCTGCTCGACGTGTTGCGTACGTCGACCGTGTTCATGGACTTGCCCAACGACCGGCGGGTCAAGGTTGTCGCGCACTATCAGCAGCACCGCGCGGCGCGCAAGATCGTCGAGCGGTTGCGCACCAAGCAGACGCCGGCGGAGCGCGGCGGTGTCGTCTGGCACACGCAAGGGTCCGGCAAGTCGCTGACCATGGTGTTCGTCGGGCGCATGCTGCGCGCCTCACGCGACCTCAACGACTTCAAGTTGATCCTCGTCGTCGACCGGGACGATCTGGAGAAGCAGTTGACGCAGACCGCGACCCTGATCGGCGGCAAGGTCAACGTGATCGAACGGCGGGATCAGGTACGGCCGCGACTGAGTTCACCCGCGTCCGACGTCAACATGGTGATGATCCATAAGTTTCTGGAGGCGCCGGAGGACTTGCCCAAGGGCGTCGCCGAGGCGTTGGGCAAATTCAAGGCGCCGCCGAGCGCCGAGACGTTCGGCATCGTCAATACGTCCGAGCGCATTCTGATGCTGGTCGACGAAGCGCATCGCACGCAAGGCTCGGATATGGGCGACAATCTGTTCGAGGCGTTTCCCAATGCGACGCGTATCGCCTTCACCGGCACGCCGTTGATCACCGAGCGCCACCAGGGTAAACGCACGGTCAAGCGCTTTGGCGACATGATCGACACCTACAAGATCATGGATTCGGTCGGCGACGGTACGACGTTGCAAATCCTCTACGAGGGGCGGACGGCCAACACGGCGCTGCGCGACAAGGCCGCGTTCGACGCGGCGTTCGAAGACCTGTTCGCTATGCGGACCGAGGAAGAGCTGCTTGCGATCAAGAAGAAGTACGGGGCAACCGGCGACATCCTGGAAGCCGAGAAACGCATCGGCGCCATCGCGTGCGACATCGTCGCCCACTATGTCGACAACATCCTGCCGAACGGGTTCAAGGCGCAGGTCGTATGCCATTCGAAGCTTGCGGCCGTGCGCTATCAGCGCGCACTCAGGTCGGCGTTGGAGGAGCGGTTGGCCCAAGAGCGCGCGGCGCCGTCACCCGACCTCGACCGCATTCGCCGGATCGCCTTCCTAAAAGTCGCCGTCGTGATTTCCGCCGACGCCACGAACGAGCCGGCCGAGATCACGGCCGCGCGCAAGGAGGCGCGGACGTGGAACGCGGTGGAGAACTTCTGCAAGCCGTTCAACCTGGACGACTACGACAAGGTGATGACCGGCATCGGGTTCCTGGTGGTGTGCGACATGCTGCTGACCGGGTTCGATGCGCCGATCGAGCAGGTGATGTACATCGACAAGCGCCTGAAGGAGCACACGCTGCTGCAAGCGATCGCGCGCGTCAATCGTGTGACGAGCGGCAAGCAGCGCGGCTTCATCGTCGATTACATCGGCCTCGCCAACCACTTGACCGAGGCATTGTCGATCTATGCCAGCGAAGACGCGGAAGACCTGCTGCACGGGTTGAAGAGCGCAGGCTCAGAACTGCCGATCTTAGAAGAACGCTATCGACGCTTGCTGCAACATTTCCAGAGCCTCGGCGTACACGACATAGAGGCGTTCGTGACCGGTGACGCGGGGTCACCGGAGGACGAAGTCCGGGTTGTGCACGCGGCGGTCGCCGCGCTCGAGAAGGTCAAGCCACGCGCCGACTTCGAGGTCTATCTCAAGAAGTTTCTGCAGAGTCTCGACCTCGTTCTGCCGGGGTCGGCGGCGCAACCTTTCCGCGGGCCGGCGCGGCGCTTCGGTTATATCCTGCGGATGACGAAGGAGCGCTACAAGGACACGTCGATCGACCTGGCCGGCGTCGGCGAGAAGGTCGCGGCGCTGATCAACAAGCATTTGGTCGAGCTTGGCATCGATCCGAAGATTCCACCTGTCGAACTGCTGGACGCCAACTTCATCGACAAGGTTTCAAGCCACGCCGGCGGCAATCCGCGCGCGAAGGCGAGCGAGATGGAGCACGCCATCCGCAAACACTGCACCGTCCATTTCGAGGAGGACCCCGCCTATTTCCGGCGCATGAGCGAGAAGCTGGATGCGTTGATCAGCAAGCACGGTGAGGACTGGAAAACGCTGGCGGAGCGCTATGCGGAGTTGCGCGCCGAGATCAACGAAGGGCGCAGCGCCGAGACCGATGTTGCAGCCGACCGCGAACGGGCCGTGCTACGCGACAACGTGATGGAACTCATCGCTGAGGCTGGGCCACTCGCGAGTGACGACGTCGTGAAGATCGATGCGCTTGCGGGCCGCGTGCTCGATCACATCAAGCGCACGATCGGCATCGTCGGCTTCTGGCGCAAACCGGAAGAAGTCCGGCGCCTGCGCGCGTTGATCGACACGGAGTTGCTGCTTGCCGATATTGCTGCGATCGAGGAGAACCATCAGCGCATTGCGGTCGAACTGACCAAGCTTGCAGAAAAGCGCCACGAAGAGTTGCTCAAAGTATGAAGAACCGGGTCGGCGAGATCGAATTCACATTGCTGCGCAGTCCGCGCAAGACCGCCGACATCGTCGTCGAGCGCGACGGTTCGGTCGTGGTCCGCGCACCCAGGAGCGTCAGCACGGCGCAGATCGAACGCGCTATTGACCGCCGCGCCGGTTGGGTCCACCGCGCGCTTGCCGAATGGGGGGAGCTGAACGGGCGCCGGTCGCGCCGCGCGCTCGTCCCGGGCAGCGGTATCCCGTATCTGGGCCGCAACTTTCGCCTAAAGTTGATCAAGGATGCGACCGAGCCGCTGACGCTGCGCTCCGGCCGATGGGAACTTTCGGAAGACCTGATCGCTGCTCACAGCGAGCCGCGCGTGCGAAAGGCTTTTCGCGACTTCTACATCACCAAGGGGGGGCCGTTACTCGCGAGCCGTGTCGATGCGTTCGCAAAGAAGGTCGGCGTGCACACCGGCAAGGTGTCGGTCCGCGAACTTGGCTTCCATTGGGCGTCATGCGGCAAGGCGGGCGCCCTGACCTTTCACTGGAAGCTGCTGATGGCACCGGCGACGGCGATCGACTACGTCGTGGTCCACGAATTGTGCCACCTGCGCCACCGCGATCACTCGAAGGCCTTTTGGAACGAAGTCGACAAGGTTCTGCCCCGGTATCGCGAGCGCAAGGATTGGCTGCGGCGGCACGGCGCTTCGCTGGACCTGTAGATCGCGTATCCGTGGCAGTGTCGTGGCCCGTCAGCTATGGGAAATCCCGGTTTGTACGGTCCTGAATAAGATGTGCTAGGACGGCACACATGGGCTCCCCTCAGCCAACCACCTACCCGTACCCTGCTCCCACCCCCATATTTCACATCACACCGATCGTGAACTTGGGGGCGATTGCCACGTCGGGCGTGCTGTACTCCAAGAGCGAATTGACGGCACGCGGGCTCACACCAGCAAACATCTCTTACGATAGTATTCAGAAGCGGCGCGCGATTCGGCGTGTCACCCTTGGGCCAGGTGGTACTGTTCACGACTATGTCCCTTGTCATTTCGCTCCTCGGTCGCCCATGCTTGACGCCATCAACAGGGGCAGAGTGCCAGGATGCAACTACCGCCAACAGGATATCGTCCACTTGGTGATGCGAGCTCAATCAGTGGCGGCAGCTGGCCTGCCATTTGTTTTCACCGACTATCATGCGGTCTTTGACTGGGCGAACTTCTATGACGACCTTGGAGACCTAAATCGGATAAATTGGCCCCTGTTTTTTGAACATCCTCTTCTTGGAGGTTATTGCAAGTACTATTTCAGCGATGAAACCAAGCCGAAGTACGCGCGTCGCGGTGAGACACGACAGGCTGAGTTCCTAATTCACAAAACAGTGCCGATCAGTCAGGTCGTTCAGATTGCCGTTTTCGACAGCGACGCCCTGCAACGCGTAACCCAGCAACTGGCTAAATCAAATTGGGCGCCACCGGTTGTCATCCAACCAGCCTGGTATCATTGAGAGGTGAAATGTGCCAATCCAGATAGCCCAAGGTGATCTCCTAGCTGAACGAGTCGACGCGATAGTGAACACCGTCAACACAGTCGGCATCATGGGCAAAGGTATCGCGCTACAGTTTAAGCGAAAGTGGCCCGCCAACGCGAAGGCCTACGAAGCTGCCTGCAAGCGTGGTGAAGTCCTTCCCGGCCACATGTTTGTCTTCGACAACGGTGGCTTGGTGCAACCAAAGTACATAATCAATTTTCCAACAAAACGAGATTGGCGGCATCCATCACGCATGTCGGATATTGAAAGTGGTCTGGTGGACCTCGTTGCGCAAATTAGACATTTGAACATCCAATCGATTGCAATCCCCCCACTCGGTTGCGGTAACGGTGGTCTGCGATGGTCGGAGGTAAGGCC
>CXWL01007216.1_pt1 | contig 10994 bp, 12 predicted proteins | sample 590931 | NCBI WGS metagenome assembly CXWL01 (sample SAMEA3498368, study PRJEB10139) | groundwater metagenome | biome: water well; material: biofilm material | place: Germany | collected 2015-04-27 | reverse complement strand
AGCCTAAACCGGACATTTCTACTTTGGGAGAAAGAGGACATTTCTAAATTGGGTTGACAGAAATCCTTGTCGTCTTTGCGAATTACGGAACAAAGAACGACCTTTACATGAGACGACTTTTGGAAAAATATGCCGCAATATCCTGGTTTGTTCACGTTGTCGTTCTTACGAACGAGAAGCGGCTCCTTTCGTTGGCCTGGATGGTGGTTGTTTGGCGATGATCACCGCACACACCACAAAGTAATCCGTTTCGTCAATTTTCAACTAAGCTTGGTACACCCTCGCGATAAGTGGTTTGTTGAGATAATTATTCTCCTTCGCCAAATACCCCGTAGCTTGCTACGGGGATGAAGGCGAGGAGAACTCNNAGGGTAGTGGCTTCGTAGAATTTCGCAAGATACCCCGCAGCTTGCTGCGGGGAGCTTCATTGTCGATTATTGTTAGCACCGATAAAGCTCGACCCTTGGCTTCCATCAGGTGTTTAGGAGAAAAGAAACGATGTTGACGTTAGCGAGCAAACTTTTTGGTTCTCAAATTAATATAATCGAGGATGCTACGCCAGTGGCATCCTTGGTGAAGGCCATAGTGCCTGATAATTGGAAACGAGGCTTGCGTGAACGCTTTCTTCCATTGCGAGTCAATCATGTCTTCGGCCCTAGGCAGGTTTCTTTGGCAAACAATGAGGCGGCTGTCACCTGCGTGGTTAAAAACGGTGAATTCTATCTGGACTCATTTGTCGAACATTATTTTCACATGGGTTTCCGCCACATATATTTTCTCGACAATGGCTCGACCGATAAAACGATCGAGCTTGCCAGGAGACACGGGAATGTAACTGTTTATGAGTCCAAGTTGCCTATTGAAGCGTACCAGGCTATTTTCAAGAAGGGTCTCGCCGAAATGGCGGTTCCTGCCGGATGGTGTTTGGATGCTGATATAGACGAGTATTTTGACTACCCATTTTCTTATGAGGTGAGCCTGTCGAAGTTCCTCGAATATCTGAACAGAGGGAGCTACACTGCTGTGCTTACGCAAATGTTGGACATGTTCTCTGAGAGGCCCCTGGCGGCGCTTGCACATAAGATGCCTCAGGAGAACCTCAAGGAGGTATATCGGTATTACGACGTATCTGAGGTAAGTATGGTGGACTACCGGATCGCCGAGCTAACTCGCTCGTACGCTCCAAATAATCAAATCTCGAATGAAAACACGTGCCTGTGCTTTGGGGGAATACGCAAGACCCTTTTTGGAATCAATTGCCTCTTAAGCAAGCATTCTCTCTTCCGCACAGGCGAAGACTTGGAACTCTTCCCTCACGTCCATTTCGTGAACAATGCCAGGGTGGCCGACGTATCGTGCGCCCTGCTTCACTACAAGCTTGTGAGCAATGCCTACGAAACCGCTCTGCAGAACAAAAAGGCATTTTCAAGTACGAGCAGGGGTTATAGCGATTTAATGCAACTTATTGAGATAAGGCCGGAGCAGCGAATTAAGACGGGAACTGCTGTTGAGTTCCATACGGTCGCCGATTTGCTGGAAAGCAACTTGTTATTCTTGTCTAACGATTATCGTCAGTATGCCAAGGTTGGCGGCTTCTAAGCCGAATGTGGAGCATCAGCTAACTGCTAGGAAGTAGATCCTGGGTGGAAATGACGTTGGCCTCGTTCTGAGACGGTTTTTAACTAGAGCAGACGGTTTCTTCGGCGTTCCGTATGGCCTGACGTTGTGCGACAAACTCATCCGGCATCAGGTGGCCGAGTGAGCGATGCGGGCGGCGCTAATTATCGTCGAGCCGCAAGGCTTCAATGAAGTGTTGGGCCTCAGCGAGCGAGGTGACCCGGGGCACGTTCACACACTCGTTTCGTAGTCGGGCGTTAAACGATTCACTAAAGGCATTCTCCACGGGTTTGCCTGGTCGAATGCAGTCGAGTTGCACGCTTCGCCGATAGGCCCAATCCTCGAGCGCCCGCGATTGAAATTCCGTTCCGTGATTGACCGTGGGCCTGAGCCCCCCAGCAGCGTTCGATCTAACGCCTGACCGACTGTCTCTCCCGACATTCGAAACCAGACTTTTAGCATGGGACTTTGCCGATTCCCGTTATCCACGACCGTGAGGATCCGAAACGGCCGGCCATCAGCCAAAGTATCATGCACAAAATCCATGCTCCAGCGCTCCGTTGGTCCTACTGGCGTAGGTGCCGGTCCTCGGTGCAGGGCGATAGGCTTGCGCCGCCGCACCCGCATGCGGAGATACAAACCTTCTAGTCGATAGAGCCGCCGTACCCGTTTCCGATTTACGGACCAGCCTTCGCGCCGCAGCAACACCCAGATCCGCAGATGCCCAAATCGAGGCCGAGCATGGGCCAGATCGCGAATGCGGAGCCGGGGTCCCGATTGATCCTTCGCCCGACTTCGGCGATGCCAGGCCGCTCGACTGAATTGTGCCAACCGGCAGGCCCGCGCACACCGCACCTGAAACGTCGCCTGCAACCACTGGGCGAGCTCCCGACGGCGGACGGGCCTCAGGCTTTTTTTCGCAAGGCCTCCGACAACATGTGTTTGTCGAGCGAGAGGTCAGCGACCAACCGTTTCAACCGGTTGTTTTCTTCTTCGAGTTGCCGGAGCCGCAGCAGCTCGCTCACGCCTATATGGGCATATCTCTTTTTCCAGGCGTAGAAGGTGGCGTCACTCACCCCGAGTTGTCGGCAGAGGTCGCCGACGGGGATGTCTGCGTCGGCCTGTCGGATGGCGTACTCGATCTGTTCCTCTGAGAACTTCGACCACTTCATAGGTCTGCTCCTTTTGTCGAGGACCGCCGAACCCGGTATCTTACTCCAGTTTCAATCTGCCGTCGTTTTCTGGGGAGAGGTCATATTCTTTTCAAATCTATTCCGAATCCAACTTGGTTACTGGTTAGCTAGTACAGGCTCATTTGCCGCCCAGGCAATGAAAATCTTGGCTTCTACGACCGCAGTCGTGTCCATCCAGTATCTATTAGTTTGAATAAGAAATGGTTATCAAGATCGAGGATGGCAATCGAGGAGTGTATTCCCATTATTCCAGATCGGATGAAGCCACTGGTCCGCGGTGGGGGATGGATTAGCAATCGCTTGCTTGCCTCTGAATTTTTGGTTGTGTCCCGAAGAATATGACGCCGGAAATCCCAGTTATGAATCGCGGTCAAGCAAGAGAGCAGCCCGCGATCTATTCAGCCACAAAGTGGGCTTTCGTGATGAACTGGGGAGACAAGGGAGTCAATGCCCTGTTCACGTTCGTTTTGGCCGCCATTCTCGGCCCTCGAGACTTCGGTATTGTGGCGATAGCTCTCGCGTACATCGCGTTTGTACAGATATTTCTGGATCAGGGGTTTTCCGCTGCACTCATTCAGCGGCCGAACTTGGAACCCGAGCATCTGGACACGGTCTTCTGGGTTTGCATGATCATCAGCCCTATTTTAATGGTCTTCACCATTGGGTTGAGCTACTGGGGTGCGCGTGTAAATAATCTTTCTGAGCTCATGATGGTCGTTTCTGTCCTTTCTGTAAGCCTGCCGATTGAAGGTCTCACAGTGGTGCAGGGGGCAATTCTCAAGCGGGCGATGGATTTTAAGACTTTATCATTGCGATCGAATGGATCCGTTCTGGCTGGGGGGGTTGTGGGGTTGGTGATGGCTTTGGCGGGCTACGGTGTTTGGGCGTTGGTGGCTCAGCAGGTCATAAGAGACTTATCGGCTCTGGTCCTTCTATGGGCCGCGAGCACATGGCGACCACACTTGCGCTTTTCATGGAAGCATCTAAGGGAGTTACTCGGTTTCTCCGTGGCGAATTTCATGGCAAAAATGGGCGTTTTTGCAAATAGCCAATTCGATGCCTTGATCATAGGGATTTTTTTGGGTCCGGTGGCAGTCGGTCTATACCGTCTAGCGGAGCGAATCATGGCCACTATGCTCGACATAATGTCAAATTCATTACAGACGATTTCGTTTGCACAATTCTCGCGTGTGCAGTCGGATTCACGAGAGCTCAAGCGCACGGTGTTGTTTTACCTGTGGCTATCCTTGATCTTGACAGTACCTTCGATGGTGGGACTAGGGTTAAGTAGTAATCTAATCATAGACATCATTGGGCAGCAGTGGGCTTCTGCAGCCAATGCATTGAAAATGCTTTGCATTCTAGGCATCGCTATGGCTTTCGTTCCATTCACAGGCCCCCTCCTCCAAGCAGTCTCTAGAGCAAAAAATCTGGCTATGCTGAACTGGATGTTTGCTGGAATATGGGCCGTGGTATTGGCCGGATCTGGATTTGCATTCCGCCACTATGATGTGGATACACAAGTTCCGGGGATTGCTTTGGCACGTCTTCTCATGGGATGCCTAATTTCCACGCCTATTCTCGTCCATGTCTTGATGCGGGTGTGTGGTATTTCCCTTCACGAGATTGCTCATGCGGCTGGATCTAGTATGGTTGCTGCCGTTGCTACTGCGGTCGCAATCGTCGCTATCCAATATACAGGTCTTCTTGAATCTCTACGACCCGTCTACTCTCTTGCGGCGTACGCTGTCACTGGAGGGCTCGCCGCAGGGCTTACCCTAATAACTGTAGATTCACGTGTTAGGAGTCTGGTGAGATTCTATTTCTGTTCTTCTCCTCGGTGAGAGGGTAAACGCAATGCGAAAAACAGCATCAAGCCCTATGAGAGGTTCGCCCAGATGATCGACCGGCACTGCAATGGCAGTGAGGCCTATTGTCAGCCGGAGGATAGAGTCGCCTTGGGATTCGTCGAGGGCGTGAACAACAAGATACGTGTCATTCGGTGGCGGAGCTACGGCTTACGCGACGAGGAATACCTACGACTGAAAGTCCTTACCCACATGCTCGACCCGATATTACCCGCTCGGGAAGGAGAAGACCCATTTTTGTATTTGACCATAGGCATGATTGCGGCATTGGTGTAGGACAGGACAAGGGAGAGATATGAAGCCGGCCCCCAACAAAGTTAGGGTTCTGTACAGTTTCCCACATAAGTTAGGAGCCGATAGGATCTGCTATACAGCCTGGCAGCAGGTCAATGGTCTTGCTGGGGCAGGAGCAGATCTGCTGATATTCCCTGGCGTCCTTCACAAGCAGGTGCCTGCCAACGTGAGAGTTCGCCCAACCCTTGCATGGTGGAAAGCTAGGATTCCGTATAAACTGCTTGGGACAATGCGCGCTTGTGCCTTGCATGACTTTATTGTGTCACGCAGCATTGAGAAACTTGCAGGGCAGATCGACATCATTCATTGCTGGCCGCTGGGGGCGCTGCAAACATTAAGAACTGCCGCAAAGCTTGGGATACCCACAGTGCTGGAAAGACCGAATGCCTATACTAGATTTGCCTATGAGGTGGTGAAAAGGGAATGCGAGCGTGTGGGTGTTTCCATGCCACCAGGGCATGAACATGCTTACAATGAAAAGGTTCTTCAAAGGGAGGAAGAGGAGTATCAACTTGCCGATCGCCTGCTTTGCCCATCTGATTTTGTTGCCAGTACTTTTCTTAAACACGGCTTTGCCGCGTCGAAGCTTGCACGTCATCAATATGGTTTTGATGAAAAAGTGTACTTTCAAAATGGTGAGCCGCGCGGAAAAAATCGAGGACTTACGGTATTATTTGTTGGTGGTTGTACTCCACGAAAGGGTTTGCACTACGCCTTGCAGGCCTGGCTGCAATCTCCGGCCCATGCAGACGGCACTTTTCTAATCGCCGGAGGATTTATACCTGGATATGCCGAGAAACTATCTTCGCAGCTATCCCATTCAAGTATTCGCGTGCTTGGACATCGTCAAGATGTGCCGGAGTTAATGCGGCAGAGCGATATCCTAGTCCTGCCCTCCATCGAGGAGGGCAGTGCACTTGTGACGTCAGAAGCTCGGGGAAGCGGCTGCGTCTTGCTGGTCTCAGAAGCAGCAGGAGCGATTTGTCAACACATGGAAAATGCGATCATACATAAAGTCGGAGACATTCAGGCTCTCACGAGCCATCTCACACTACTGCATGAGGATCGTGCGTTGCTAAAAAGATTACGCACGGCGTCTTTGAGCAGTCTGCACGACATTACGTGGGCTGCAGCTGGAAGGAGACTTGTCCAAGTGTATCAAGATGTGATTGCCGACTGCTCTTAGATGCTGCAATATAGTTGATCTGCCGGCACAGCGGAAGGATGGCAATGTGGGCTAGTCCCGCTTTCGCAATCGCAGAATCCTCATCTACGTTAGGTCATTTAGTGTTTGCAGAAATAAGTGTCAATCTCATCACGTGTAATGAAGCGCTTCGAGCGTTTCAGGTGGATTGGATTTGTTTCCGGCGTCGTCGTGTTATTGTGAGTTGGTGCCACTACGCAAGAGGATTTCAAATTGATTTACATCGAGGATTATGATGACGCGCAAAAATATGTGCTGCTAGCTCTGCTGCGTTATGGGCGCACTGAAATTATGGAGAATTGAGTTATGGCGATTATCGATGGAATTCGAGGAACGTACTCATTATTTGGTTTTAATGGCTTGGTTCTAGTGACAAAGTCTAGGTTGTTGCGGAAACCGCTAGAAGTTGCTGTCTCAGTGCCAGGTATTTTGCATCCTGTCTATCTCAGATTGAGAACCTCAGACGTATCGGTTTTTTCCCAAGTCTTTGTGATTGATCAATATAGCTTAGAACCCATCAAGTACCCGCGAGTTATTGTTGATGCGGGTGCGAACATTGGGCTTACGAGCGTTTTCTACGCCAACAAATACCCAGAGGCAAGGATTCTTGCCATTGAGCCAGAGTCATTGAACTATGAAATGCTGAAGAAAAACATAGCCCCATATTCAAAGGTTACTGCCATCAAAGCAGGGTTGTGGAAAGACAATAAGGACCTACATGTCGTTGATCCTGGTCTTGGGAAATACGGATTTCAAACGGTGGATCATCGCCGGTCGGACAGGCCTGACAGTATCGAAACTGTTTCTGGTGTCACAATCGACAAGCTGATGGTGGACTATGAGATCGAGCACATTGATATTCTTAAGATTGATATCGAAGGCGCGGAGAAAGAGATTTTTGAAAATGCATCATCGTGGATCAGTCGGGTTGGGGTTATTGAAGTGGAAATGCATGACAGGTTAAAGACCGGCTGTAGTCGTGCTGTCTATGGGGCCACGAAGGATTTTGATTATGAATTTCGCAAGGGCGAGACGGTGTATTTAGTGAGAAAAGAATATTGGGCCCAAGGTCAGTTGCCATCCAGCGAATTACTTTGCTCATCTCAGGTAGCGTTGAATTTGTCTAAATGTAAGGTGCCATTTAGGGTGCTCGCCTCCGTATGTGGCGATACGAAAAAAGGCTTATCATATTTTTAATCTCTGATGGTCACACCGGAGTACATGGAATTTTCAAGACTCCAGGTCGAGAATGTGCAACTGAAGAGGGAAAACGAAATTATAATAAAATCCACAGTAGGTTCAGGCGGTGCTTGCACTAGCTGCTTCCAGTTAGCCGCTGGTGTCTGAAACCCCAGTGCCCTCCATAGGCGTTAATTCAATGTAAAACACGATCATGTTCAAGTATACATGAGAGTAGCGTGACAGCTCTTTGCCTTCACGAAAAAGACGCATCATGCGAATGAATTTTCATTCGTGCCATGCTGTCACAGGCTTTGTTGGTCACAAAAATAGACCTGCGCGTTAATGCCGATCTTCAAACGTGTATGCTTGGCTAATTTCATCCCTCGATCCCAGTTTAATAACCGGCGCAATACTAATGGCAGTTATCGCATCTGCGTGCTCAGTGCCGTCACCACGCTGGCCGTATCTTTATCCTGCACCTTCACCAGCAGGGTGAACAGCGATTGACGTTCATCAAGGTACCTATGTGTGTATGCAGTGAACCGCTGATCCGATCTGCTTTCCAATGACTGAGAGTCGCCCGCTCTTTCATGTCAGTAGGGCGGTCCCGGAGTGAGAGGCTATTGATAACCTGCTTGCGCGGTTGATCAGGCATGCTCACTGTTGCCTCTGCCGCATCATTCGCCGGAATCATAGGTGCCCTCTTTATTTATATGGAATACTAGAGTGCCAGCTTGATGATTAGGGTCATTATTATTGGTATTGCTTTGGTGTTTATTTTCGGTCTTGCCTGGGCTTTGAACCAGCCCACGACGAGTGACTGTAGTTCAGAGGTTACAGTAGCCCCCTATCATAATATGCAAATGATTCCCCCGATGAAGATTGTGGTGAGGCCTTGGCTTGGCCAGCATCAAGTTTACGGTATATTCATGGTTCCCGCGCGATACGGGGATGAGACAAAATATAGGACCACGATAAGCATTCGAGGCCTTGATGGTACCTTCGTTTTCGAAGAGGGTGGTGAAAAAATAAATGAGACCGAGTTCATGATTCCGTCGGGGTATTATGTCAAGCGGGTGTATATTCAGACGCGAGTTGCACTATGGTCTCTGCTTACTGGTCACTTTGGGGAGCTACGCTCCCCCTGCAACTGGACCCTTCAATATATTGAACGAGCAAAATGAATGAAGGCTGTTTTTGAGATGCTGTCGGAGAAGTTTGTGCAACTCTCAAATAGTGTAACGCATATTCAATCGTGCAATAGGAAAGGCAAGCATGCGGCTGAGGGATAATTATTTTCTTTTGAAACCGTTCATCCCATGGACCCTTCGGATGACGATTCGAAGATTGCAGGCCAGACGGCGGAAGTCTCGGTTCAGTAGTTCTTGGCCGATCGATGAGGCTGCTGCAGGGGTACCCAATGGGTGGCCTGGTTGGCCGGAGGGTAAGAAGTTCGCGTTCGTACTGACTCACGATGTCGAAGGGAGCAGAGGGTTGGAGCGATGTCGTGCGCTTGCTGAGTTAGAGATGCGTATGGGATTTCGCTCCTCATTTAATTTCGTGCCGGAAGGAGAATATATCGTTCCCGAATCGGTCCGTGCTTTTCTGCGAGAGAACGGGTTTGAAGTCGGTGTCCACGACCTGCACCACGATGGGTCGCTCTATCGTTCTGCGAGGACTTTCAGAATACAGGCTCAGAAAATCAACCAATCTCTGCAATCGTGGGAGGCCGTGGGGTTTCGTTCAGGATTCATGTTTCATAATCTGCAATGGCTCCAGGATCTCAATGTTCTCTACGATGCGTCCACCTTTGATACGGATCCATTTGAGCCCCAACCTGACGGCGTACAGACGATTTTCCCGTTCTGGGTTCCTGGAAAAGATGGCAACGGGTATGTTGAATTGCCCTACACATTGCCGCAGGACTCGACCCTCTTTCTTCTACTTAAGGAACAGACTATTGACGTGTGGGTCAGAAAACTTGATTGGGTGGCCGCGCACGGCGGTATGGTGTTGCTGATTACACATCCAGATTATATGTGTCTCGATGGCACATGTGGACGGAGTGAGTTCCCGGTCCGTTACTATGAGGAGTTTCTATCTTTTGTACGGGAGAAGTATGCAGGTTCGTTCTGGTCTGCGTTGCCGCGCGAAGTAGCCTCTTTCTATCGAGAACATGTGCCGCTTTCTTCCCGTAAGCTTCGAAGGAAGATCTGCATGTTGGAGTATAATAATTACAGTACCGACAACCGAGTTCGACGATATGCAGAAACATTGGTGAAACGGGGCGATCAGGTTGACGTAATCGCGATTACTGACGGAAACCATCCACTTGGAACGACCGTTATTAACGGTGTCACGGTCCATCTCATTCAGCAACGTACGCGCGACGAACGGAGCAAATGGACCTATGCGTGGCGGCTGCTGCGTTTTCTTGTCTTGTCCTCGATTTATTTGACTCGCCTCCATCGCCGGCATCGATTCGATCTGATTCACGTGCATAATGTGCCGGATTTTCTTGTGTTTGCTGCCTCGGTTCCAAAATTGATGGGGGCGAAACTCATTCTGGACATTCACGATATTGTGCCGGAGTTCTTTGCCTCAAAATTTTCGACTAAGACGCGCAATGGGTACGTTCAGCTACTGAAGTCTGTGGAAAAAGCATCAATGGCGTTCGCTGATCATGTCATTATCTCCAACCATCTTTGGCACGAGAAGCTGATTGCTCGTTCTGTTTCACGGGAAAAATCTTCGGTGTTTATAAACCATGTCGACCCGGCGCAGTTCTATCGACATCCGAGAAGAAAGACCGACGATAAATTCATCATCGTGTTCCCTGGTGGTTTCCAGTGGCACCAAGGATTGGATATTGCAATTGAGGCGCTTGCCAGAGTGAAACAGGAGGTGCCAAATGCCGAATTGCATTTGTATGGCGGTGGGAACATTCAGGGGGATCTTGCCAGATTAGCCAAACAGCTTAACCTAAACGACAGTGTGAAGTTTTGTGGGAGCGTACCCCACGATGAAGTTGCCGGAGTGATTGCGAATGCTGACATCGGCATCGTTCCGAAACGATCCGATTCGTTCGGGAACGAGGCGTATAGCACAAAGATCATGGAATTCATGTCTCAGGGTGTCCCGGTGGTCGTATCACGAACGAAAATCGACCTATTTTACTTCGACGACTCTGTCGTCAAATTCTTCGAATCCGGGAATGCCGAGGCCATGGCAGACGCCATGCTACAGGTAATTAAGGACTCATCAATGCGGGAGGCCTTGATTGCCAAGGGCTTTGAATACGTGGCACGTCATAGTTGGGATCACAAAAAAAATGAATATCTGGATTTGGTTGACTCGCTGTGTGCAGGGTCGTTCATCTAGTTTTCTCCTGGCAAAGGGGAAGACTAGGCCATGCACTAGGAAAGGGGTAGAGGGGGTAAGGCGTGAAAGGTGAGACGAGGGTCAGCCGCGAAGTTCTGGAAACTTCGGACCTCGAACCGTTTTCTGTCTCGTTCATCTCTTTTCCCCCCGGCAAGTCTTGCGCGAAGTACGAGATACATTGGTTGAGATCGAGTAATGCTCATGGCCCGTCCGCTGCGGACTGAATTTCCCCACGCGGTTGGCCATGTTACTAGT
>CXWL01033077.1_pt1 | contig 10996 bp, 8 predicted proteins | sample 590931 | NCBI WGS metagenome assembly CXWL01 (sample SAMEA3498368, study PRJEB10139) | groundwater metagenome | biome: water well; material: biofilm material | place: Germany | collected 2015-04-27 | reverse complement strand
CGGCTCGGGTCGCGGACCGAGCCGAATAGGTGGTGGTCAATCCTGGTCAGTTCAAGTGGTCAGTGTCCTCCCCGACCATGGCCACTATCTTCACGCATCCCGTGCTCGAAGTCCTCGGAATGATCCTCGAACCGATCGTCATCTTTGCCTTCCATGCCGTCGTCGTCACGCCCGAAGCAGCCAACTCTCCAGCGTCCCTGCATGAAGCCATTGGGCCGCCTTTCGGAGCTCTGGAACTTCCCTTTGACAATCCCAATCAGCTGGACATTGGCATTATAGATACCGCCGCGGAACCAACCGCCAGCGCGCAGAAACGCCATGCTGTCCGCGTGCTCATTGGGCTTCTGGCCCCAGAAACCGCGGAGCAGCCCTTCGAAGCGTCCATCCTTGTCGATCCACTTGCCGAAGAAAATCTTCTTGCCGGAGTCATTCGTCCCGAAGGTCCCGCGGAGATAGCCGTCGATCAGGCCGCCGCGCGAAATCCACATCCCGTCGAATACACCCGCGCCGGTGGAATCATAACCCCAGTGACCGTTCAGGAATCCGCGCGGGCAGAAAAGGCGCTCGTAGCGGAAGGCGTGAAAGGCCACGGCGTTTGAATCGTCCAGATTCACGATCGTATCGAGCGCAACCAGCTCGCTTAACAGGAAGGTGCGAGAATAAGGACCGGTCTCAAAGCGGACCGTCACAGGACCCGTCACTCCTGAATCCAATAACCACATCGTCGGTGGGACAATAAGATCGACCGCGATACCGTCGTTGCACGGTCCGGTCTGCGAAATCCACGAGACCGTCTTGCGGTCTGTACGCGGGAGAATCGTATCGTTTCTGTGTTCGAAACGAACCTTGCGGCGCACAATCAACGCGCCCCGGGAGATAGAGAGTGATCCGTTCCAATTAGTAATGCTCGTCACTGTAGAATCACAGGGAATCCGCCCCCACATTACGCGCAGGTGAAAGACCCCGGAGTTGCTATCAGCAAGGAGTGAATCGATCAGACCCAGATTCGCGATCGGGTCATTTACCGGCTTCTCGTTGGCAACCGACGCAGCTACAGTCGGATCACCGAATCCGGGCGCTTCGGGTGACGTCGTGAATCCGCCGAATTGCGATTCAATACTCTTATTATTCCCCGGCTGGGTTGGGCTGCTTGAGCAGCCCGCCAACCATACCAGTAGGGCGACGCTCAAGGCAACAAGGACGATTTTTCTGAACATATACTATTCTCCTTTCGGTCAAACGTTCCTGACTCAGTATCAGCGCAGAACATAACAACTACCATGCCGACTGTCGAGACAGATGTAACTTGTTGATTACTATCATGATAATGGGCGGCGGAGAACTCCTGCCACTCACTTCCGTCGTACCATTTGGTACAGCTGTTGATTTGTGAACCAGACGGGACGTAACAACCTCACGGCGAGAGCTCAATCTCGCTCAGGATGAAATGGTTGGTTCTCATGACGTTTCACCCAACCACCCAACTGACCACGCGAGTTTGACTTTTGCTCTCTTCAACGCTACTTTGCTGCCGAGCCTAAAGTTGTAGAAAGAGTAAATGGAGAACGGCAAGACCGAAATACGCAAGCCTGCTGTGGCCGGAAAATTCTATCCCGGAAGCCCGGTTGAACTGACCAAAACCATCGCGGGATTATTTGCCGAAGTTGACAAGGTTTCCGGCATTGGCCGACTGATCGGACTGATCGCCCCGCATGCGGGCTACCCGTACTCCGGCAGGACTGCCGCCAAAGCCTACAAAGCCCTGCAGGGAGAGGAATTTGAAACTGTCGTGATAATCTCTCCCTCGCACACGGTGTTCTTCTCCGGCTCGTCGGTTTATTCCGGGGGGGGCTACGAAACACCCATCGGCGTCGTCGAAACCGACACCAAGCTTGCCGAAAAGATTGCAGCCATCAGTCCGTCTGTCTACTTCTCAGCAATGGGACATGCCAGCGGCTCGACTCGTGGCGAGCACGCCCTCGAGGTCCAGCTTCCGTTTCTCCAAATCGTCCTGGGCAAATTCAAATTAGTGGCGATTGTAATGGGGGATCAGGAACGAAACTCTGTCAATCAGCTGGGCGAGGCGCTGGCGGCCGCTCTCAAAGGAACCAACAGTCTGCTCGTGGCATCAACCGATCTTTCGCACTTTCACGCCGAACGGGATGCCCGGCGGCTTGATTTTGCCGTTCAGAGCGCAATCGAAAAGTACGACCCCAATCTCCTGATGGACACCCTTGAAAACGGCCGAGGGGAAGCGTGCGGCGGCGGACCGGTGTCGGCGGTTATGATCGCAGCCCGCAAGCTGGGGGGCAAGGAAATGAAATTCATCGATTACACGACCTCTGGTTCTGCAACCGGCGACTTCGAAGAAGTAGTCGGGTATCTCTCGGCGGTGATCTTCAAGGGGAGCGAAAAACAAGGGGCTCGCTCGGAGATTGGTTCCCCGCGCGCGACCGATACCCAGACCGATGAACTAAACGAATCTGACAAGAACAAACTCCGCGCCATCGCCCGCGAGGCCATCTCCGCTCGCCTGGAGGGAAGGACCTACACCCCGTCCGACGACGAACGTTTGCGCACCAAGCGCGGCGCCTTCGTTACGCTCAAGATCGACGGCGAGCTCCGCGGCTGCATTGGCCAGATCCGAGGGCGCGAGCCGCTGTCAAAGACGGTCGCCGAAATGGCCTGCGCGGCTGCCTTCGAGGACCCGCGCTTCGACAAGTTGGAAGAAAACGAACTGGAGCGAATGGAGTTCGAAATCTCAGTCCTATCAAGGCTGGATCGAATCCACGACTTCGCCGCAATCAAGATCGGTCGCGACGGCCTCATGATCAAACTTGATCAACATTCCGGACTGCTGCTCCCGCAGGTCGCAGCCGAGTATGGTTGGTCGGTGACAGAGTTCCTGCAGCAGACCTGTCTCAAAGCCGGTCTGCCCAAGAACAGCTATCAAAACAAGCACGCGGAAATCTATCGTTTCACTGCAGATATCTTCTGATCGAAGCAATTCTCCGCAGGCTGCAACACCGCTACCTCTTGTACGGTATCTTCTCCCGGTCGTAGAAGCCCTTAATCTGGCTCACCGCTGAATCAATCCACGTGAAGACCGTATCCTTGCGGGTGCCGTCGATGCCAGTCCCCCAGTGGACAACTCGATAAGCACAGAGTGGCATCTCCCCTTCGTCTATATCAGAGTGCATATCTTTCAGGATTTCCAGGATATTTTCCTTGCCGGAAAACGGAAAACCGTTGGAGAAATCCACATGCTCGCGCCCTTCCTTTATATGCGAGGCAATGAACCCCTTAATCAGGGGCAACTTCGCATACCACGGATAGTGGGTCGACGAACTGTGGCAGTCATAACAGCTTTTCTCCAAAATCGGCTTTACCGTCTGGAAGGACTGGTTGATAAGCGCGAACAGGTTGTCTTGCCTCGCCCGTGCTTCTCCTACTGTCGGAGACGTCTCTGTCTGGACAGGCGAATCATCTTTGTCATCTTCGTCTGCCGATATCAATTCAAAAGCAAGAACTAATCCAAACAGCGCGGCCGCAATCAGCGGCAAGAACATCCGGGTGAGACGATGATTCATGATTGTATCTCCTTCTTGAAAGTTACGTAATGCGCGATATGAAACCGCCGGCCTCGGACAGCCGTCGGGCAGCTTCGTGTCGATCGATCCCGAAGCGATGCATGACTATGGCCAGCTTCACGGATCCGCCTGCTTGCTCGAGAAGTTTCTCAGCGTCTCCAAGAGAAATTCCCAGGAGATCAATGAGGATCTTGCGCGAACGCGCCGCCAATTTTTCCGAACGCGCCTTCAGATCGACCATGAGATTGCCGCAGGTCTTTCCCAGCAGAATCATGGCTGTGGTTGAAATCATATTTAATGTCATTTTCTGCGCGGTACCCGATTTCATCCGGGTCGAACCGGTGATCACCTCCGGTCCCACCGGCAGTTCAATGAGAACATCGGGACGCAAGTGCAGAGAACCGGCTCGATTGCAGACTATGAATGCGGTCGCGCATCCTACAGATGCGGCATGTTCCAGCGCAGCCTGGGTGTAGGGAGTGCGACGCGATGCGGCAAGACCGATCACGAAATCGTTCCGATTCAGTTCGAGCCTCTCAAGATCGCACTTAGCGGCGACCGAATCATCCTCGACTCCCTCCTGGGAAAGCGTGAGCGAACCGTAGCCGCCGGCGATTACTCCGATGATCTGACTGGGGTCCGTCCCAAAAGTGGGCGGACACTCGGCAGCGTCGAGCACGCCGAGCCGCCCGGACGTGCCGGCACCGACATATATCACTTTTCCGCCATTGGCAATGCTCAGCGCAAACAGCTCGGCACACTTCGCAATCTGGGGAAGCGCCTGTTCCACGACCGAGGCGACCCCCTTGTCCTCTGTGTTGATCCGGCGGGTGACCTCCAGCGCGGAGAGTTTGTCAATATCTGTTGTGTTAGGATTTGGCTGTTCAGTGTCCAGCCCCGCGAGTTGGCTGACTAATTCCCTGAAATCACTCATCGCCCTATGGTAAAGCGGTCGGAGAGGGTCGGCAATCCAAAAAAAGGGGAGGGCGGCAATAAGTCCGATTGGTCGGCGCTAGTATCTCACGTGGACCGAGTCGCGCGCGGCGACCCTGATCATCCCGTAGCGACCGTTGATATCCTGCCGACCGGTGAGATTGTCGGTCAACTGGTGCGGGAACGGAACCGGCAAAAGCCCGGCGGTGAGATTGCTGTCGGGAACACCGCTGTATGCATAGACATACACATAATACCAGCCGGTATCAGGCAGAGGGCCGGGGCTCAGCGAAAAGGCTTCGGGGGGGAAGGTGCCAATGGTATTGAACGACGTTACAAACGTGCTGTAGCCGGTCTTCACGTAGGCGTCTTTCTTGAGAACCGCGGCCATAGCATATCCCCGCGCACTGTCCGAAGCCGACCACGCAAGCGAAACCTGCAGGCTTCCGTGCGCGTCCCGATTGGTAGGGAAGATCTGCGTAATCGAGAATGTGCCGGTTACAGTTATCGGAAAAGTGTCACCGAGCAGGGCGGAATCGTTCACAAACAACCTGTTCGTGCCAAGCGAATATCGAGAGGAAGTGCCAAACTGTACCGAAAACAGCGAATCGGGGGTGAATCCTGGCCGGTTAAAGCGAAGGGAATCAGCCCCAAATTGAATGCTTGCCGCCGGTCGTCTCGCCAGTCCTTTTGTCAAGTCTGAGAGAACTATGGAACGTCCAACGCTCTGGTCGACAATACAAGTGGCGGCTATCCGGAAGGCCTGATTATCGTTAGGTTCGGTTGGAGTTCCGTTGCAGCTCAGGAAATACAGAACAACTCCGATCAGCATTGCGACTTTCAGGTAGCCCAGTGATCTCTTTTCGCCGAGGAATGTTTTCATACTTCTAAGTATCGGTAGCCTATCGGCTTTTGTTTAGTTTCCTGTCAGGACTGGCTCGTTTCCTGTCAGAATTGAGAAAAAAGTAGATTTTCGCGAGAAAATCTAGGGAATTTGAAAAAAAAGACTTGAATATTCCTGGACAGCTTGTTTATTATACTCGACTGTAAGCCAATTAGTAGGGCCACAGTGTAGAGGGAGATAGAGCGTCGGTAGCTGCTGATACATACTTGTTGAAGAAGGTTTATTTCTTAAAGATGGCTTTTTCTGAAACCAAGTAGTAACTAATTTGGTTACAAAAGTATGGCGACCCCGTGTCGCCTACTTCGCCCTGTGCCGTTCCCCCTCCCCCCCGGCGCGGGGCGTTTTATTTGTGGGAGGAAGGCTCGAAACCTCGCATCGCTTGGAGCCACAACTTGTGGCGATCAGAACTTCGCCCAGCCGGGAACGCGTGGGAACGGAACCACGTCGCGGATATTGGTCATGCCGGTTATGTACATAAGCGACCGCTCGAACCCTAGCCCGAAACCGGCGTGCGGCACTGAACCGTACTTGCGGATATCAAGATACCATTGATACCCTTCCGTGTTCGTGATCCCCTTTTTCTTCATTCGCTCCACGAGAACGTCGTATCGCTCTTCGCGCTGGCTTCCACCGATGATCTCGCCGATTCGCGGCACCAAGACATCCATCGCTCTGACCGTCTTGCCATCGTCGTTTAAGCGCATATAGAACGCTTTGATCTCTTCGGGATAATTGAACACGATCACCGGTTTTTTGAACACCTGCTCGGTGAGATACCGCTCGTGCTCCGACTGCATATCAAGCCCCCACTCGACAGGGTACTCGAACTTCTTCCCGGATTTCTGGAGAATGCTGATCGCCTCGGAATATGGAAGCCGCTCGAACTGAGACTGGACCACCGACTCAAGGGTGCCGATGACTTCGGGGTCAATCCGCTGGTTGAAAAACGCCATATCATCAGCGCATTCCTCCAGGGCGTAGCGGAAAAGGTACTTCAGGAAGTCCTCAGCCAAGTCCATGTTGTCGGTCAATTCGGCCCAGGCCATTTCCGGTTCGATCATCCAGAACTCTGATGCGTGCCGCGTCGTATTGGAGTTTTCGGCGCGGAAGGTCGGTCCGAAAGTATAGATGTCCCCCAAAGCGGTTGCCAGAAGCTCCCCTTCGAGCTGACCGGAAACCGTGAGAAACGCCTCGCTGCCAAAGAAATCGGAATTCCAGTCGATCTTATCCTCTTTTCGCGGAATGTTATGAAAGTCAAGAGTGGAGACCCTGAACATGTCTCCCGCCCCCTCGCAGTCCGACGCCGAGATGATCGGCGTGTGGATGTAATGGAAACCGCGTTCCTGGTAATATTTGTGGATGGCGTACGCAATCCGCGAACGGGTTCGATTGACTGCTCCGAATGTATTTGAGCGCGGGCGCAGGTGGGCTATTTCACGCAAAAACTCCCACGAATGCTGTTTCTTCTGCAGGGGGAAACTGCTGTCGGCTGCCCCGACCAGCGTTAACTGCTCGACACTCACTTCGTACTTCTGACCTTTCCCCTGTGATAGAAGCAGCCGCCCCCGCACTCGAACCGCCGCGCCGGTCAGGATTTCACTCAGAACCGGGAATTGCGATGGATCGGAGATGACGGCCTGCAGGTTTCTCATGCAGGAGCCGTCATTGATTTCAATAAAGGCGACTTCCTTCCCGACTCGAACAGTGCGCACCCATCCCAGGATAATCACGGAACTTTCGGCCGGAACGGCGTCGTCGACAAGAACGCGTGAAATCTTTGTTCGTGTTGTGTAATCCATCAAATCAACTCCATTTCAACTTCCGTCCTTCGTTTATGGTAAGAGCGGCGATGTGAAAAAGGGAAAATAGCGATTTGTAATCGATCGGCAAGTGTGGAATTGTGGTGCGAATCCTGAACCTTCGAGATGCTGTCAGAAGGACGACGGTGTGGCACGCCGGATCCTCATCCCCCTCTCCAGCGTGCGGGAGAGGGGGGCGCGAAGCGACGGGTGAGGGAAGTTCCTCAGTACTCAATGCGGCAATGACCCACCAGATCACACTGCCACATTCTGGTAGTCCATGAAAAACCTCCCTTTGTCGCCGCATGGACAACAAAACCTCATTTTTCCTCTTGACACACTGGGGGGAGGGATTCGTTATAGTTGAAACAGGACGAGGGCACAGCCCTCGGGAGGTTTAATGAACATGAGAGTAAGAATCCTAAGTGCAGTGTGCGCCTTGCTGTGTGTTGTCGGCGGTCTGCTGCTGACCTGCAGCGATCCACCGAACAAGCCAGTGTCGGAAATTGAGTATCCATTCTATTTCGTCGGCAGCTCCAACAGTATTTATCGCTACCATCCGTCGTCGAGGCGAGTCGATACTGCGGTTCTTCAGTATCGGGCGTATCCAAATATGGCAGTGTCAGCCGATGGCAAGAGCTTGTACCTGCCATATGCAAATTCTACTGTAGTTGTAAGCAGTGATTCGTTTTCGTTCATCACAGAGCTGCACTACCCTAGCAACGGGGGAGTGGCAGTATCCCCGAACGGTGAGATGGTGGCCATCCAAGGTACAGACTTGAACATTCTTTCGACACACGATTACTCCGTCCTCTATCATGATACGGTTGGCTCGAATGGTGGTGTTTTCTCGGCTAATAGTAAGTCTTTTTATGGTCTAGGAGGTCACGTTGTGTTCAGGCTGGATATACAGGCTGGGGTCAAAGGGTTCGGAAAGTCGTTCTCACCCCACATGGTCTGGACTGTGGTGCCGACGAATGACGAGACGAAACTGCTTCTAAGTACGGGGCCAACACCATGCAGCGGGCGGTTCTTGATCTATGACATTGTGAACGATTCCATCATCTACAACCGTCTACTCGATGCAGCACCCAATCGAATCGTCATCACGCCCGACGGCAAATATGCCTTCGCTACAAGTCCGGGCGTCATCCGTCAAGACTGCGGCCCGCCCCCATCATCGATTCTTATGTTCGATATTGAAAAGAACGTGCTCCACGAGGACATTAGCACCGAAGGGCTCATTGGCGACAGTTTGCACGATTACCTTCCGGTGGACGCCATGGCTGTATCGCCTGACGGCAAGCTGATGATAGCGTGTGCATCATTGGGTGGCGGGGATTTCATTATCTTTGACTTATCGAGGGAATTGATCGTTGACCGCAATTCTGTTGGAAATCGGACACAGCTCTACTGGGCGGCGTGCCAGAATGGGCGGTAGGAGTAGGGCAATGATCTCGTGAATTCAAACCGCGCGTTGATATTGGCAATCGGGTTTCCGACAGCGCCAGTCAGGCCGTGCTTCGAGTTCTGAGTGAATTGAGGTTTTCGGTGACAGCCACGATCACCCTAAAATCAAGCTGGGCGGCTCNNCCCCCGCCTACGTCCCCATCTCCCATGAGCTGAGGTATTTTTTCTGCTCTGCGGTCAGCCTGTCGATCGACACCCCCATCGATTTCAATTTCAGGGCAGCAATCGCTTCGTCTATCTTCTGCGGAACGACATACACTTTTCGCTGAAGCTTGGCGTGGGTCTTTACGACGTACTCAGCCGCGAGCGCCTGATTGGCGAACGACATATCCATCACTGTCGCCGGATGCCCCTCAGCCGCAGCCAGGTTAATCAGTCGACCTTCCGACAGAATGTGGACGCGCCTCTTGCCAAAACTGTATTCCTCAACCTGAGGGCGAACGGTGCGATGACTTGATGCCGCCTTCCCAATCGACTCCAGATCAATCTCCACATTGAAATGGCCGCTATTGCAGATAACTGCGCCGTCCTTCATGCGCCGGACATGTTCGAGTCGAATAACATTGATGTCGCCGGTTACGGTGATGAACAGATCTCCCAGCGGCGCCGCTTTCGACATCGGCATAACCTGGTATCCATCCATCGCGGCCTCAATCGCCTTGACCGGATCGATCTCGGTCACGATAATATTTGCACCGAGTCCCTTGGCCCGCACCGCCACGCCCCGTCCGCACCAGCCGTAGCCGGCAATGACAACTGTCGATCCGGCAATCAGCATGTTAGTCGCACGGATGACACCGTCAATCGTGGACTGTCCGGTTCCATAGCGATTGTCAAAAAAGTGCTTGGTCTTGGATTCGTTGACCGCGATTACCGGAAACAGAAGGGCGTTGTCCTTCTCCATGGCCTTCAGTCTGATGACGCCGGTGGTTGTCTCTTCCGTACCGGCCATAATCTTCCCGGCCAAATCCTTGCGCTCGGTGTGCAGGGTCGAGACGAGATCGGCGCCGTCGTCCATCGTGATATGCGGATGAAAATCAAGCGCCTGCCGAATATGCTTGTAGTAGGTCTTATGATCCTCACCATTGATCGCGAAGGTGGCAATCTCATACTCCGCCACCAGAGCCGCGGCCGTGCTATCCTGAGTGGAGAGTGGGTTGGAGGCGCAGAGCGCAAGCTTCGCCCCTCCTGCTTGAAGCGTTCGCATCAGATTCGCGGTCTCGGTCGTGACATGCAGGCAGGCCGCTATGGTGATCCCTTTGAGTGGCTTCTCTTTGGCAAACCGCTCGCGGATCAGCTTCAACACCGGCATGCTGTTGTCGGCCCATTCGATCTTCTGACGCCCATCCTTCGCCAACTTGATATTCTTGATGTCGTGTAGCACGGCCATGACTACGCTTCCTTTGCCAGCACTGCGGCTTTATCGGTTCTCTCCCACGTAAACTCCTTTTCCGTGCGGCCGAAATGGCCGTACGAAGCAGTCTTGCGATAGATCGGTCGGAGGAGATCAAGGGTCTTGATGATACCGCGAGGCGTAAGGTCGAAGTGCTTGTTGATGAGCTGCACAATCCGCTTCTCTGAGACCCGGTTGGTGCTGTCAGTGAACACCATCATCGAGACCGGCTTGACCACGCCAATCGCATAGGCCAGCTGGATCGTGCACTTGTCCGCCAGGCCGCTCGCGACGACATTCTTGGCAATGTACCGTGCCATGTAGCTCGCGCTCCGATCGACTTTCGTCGGGTCCTTGCCGGAAAACGCGCCGCCGCCGTGCGAGGCCATGCCGCCGTAAGTGTCGACAATAATCTTGCGACCGGTCATGCCCGTGTCACTCTGCGGCCCGCCGACGACAAACTTGCCGGTAGGGTTGATGTAGAACTTGGTCCTCCGATCGAGCATCTTCTTAGGCACGACCGGCAGAACGACTTTCTCGATAATCTCCTCTTTCGATCGCTTGGTAATCTGTTTGCCCGATCGATCCAGAATGTTGGCCGTGTGCTGTGACGACACGACCACCGTGTCGACCCGCGCGGGAACGCCATCTTTGTACTCGACCGTAACTTGCGACTTACCGTCAGGCCCTAAGTAGCTTAGTAGCTTCTTTTTGATGACTTCGGCCAAGCGACGCGTGAGTTGATGAGCCAGCATGATCGGCAAAGGCATGAGTTCCTTCGTCTCGCGGCAGGCGTATCCCGACATGAGTCCCTGATCGCCGGCCCCACCCTTGTTGACCCCCTGGGCAATGTCCGGTGACTGCGAGCCGATCGTATTGAGGATCGCGCAGGTGTTGTACGTGAAGC
>CXWL01017914.1_pt1 | contig 10997 bp, 9 predicted proteins | sample 590931 | NCBI WGS metagenome assembly CXWL01 (sample SAMEA3498368, study PRJEB10139) | groundwater metagenome | biome: water well; material: biofilm material | place: Germany | collected 2015-04-27 | reverse complement strand
AACACACGCATTGCGGATTCATGTAAGGTGGCGAACGCGGTTTGTGGCTGCGCTTGAGCGTAATTGCTGTAATTATAGGCAGGAGATGAATTATAATTTGATGCTGTGGTTGCAAAACGTTCTAATGCTTGCGTTCCTACCGTATTGGAAGCCCGAAAACCAGCGTTTGATAATGCATTTCTAATAGCGCCGACAATCATTCCACGAATCATTTGGCTATCGCGGAAACGCACTTCTGCTTTGGCAGGGTGAACATTGACATCAACCTCTGCGCTGGGAAGGTCAATAAACAAGACGACAACAGGGTGGCGATTATGTGCCAAAACATCCTGATACGCACCTTTTACTGCGCCAAGTAACAAGCGATCGCGCACTGGTCTGCCACCAACAAATAAATATTGTTCGCTGGATGTTCCACGATTAAAGGTTGGCAAGGAAGCAAATCCAGTCAAAGTGACTGATTCACGAATATGATTTAGTGGTAGGGAATTTTCAGCAAATCCTTTGCCCATAATATCGCGCAACCTTTCCAGCCTTCCGCTGGTTGCTGCAACCTTAAACATATTTTTTCCGTCGGAAGTCAGTGAAAAAGAAACTTCTGGATGAGCCATTGCTAGGCGACTGAGCATATCAACACTTTGCGAAACTTCTGTACGTTCTGTTTTTAGAAATTTAAGCCGTGCAGGCGTTGCATAAAATAAATCACGCACCTGTATCGATGTGCCTTGTGATAAGGTTGCAGGAATTGGCTCGCTGACATCACCACCCTCTATTGCAATTTGCCACGCGTTTTCACTGCTTGCTGTTCTACTGGTGATACTCATGCGACTCACTGAGCCTATAGATGGTAGAGCCTCGCCACGAAATCCAAGAAAACGAATATCTAATAAATCGTCTGATGGTAATTTAGATGTTGCATGTCTTTGTATGGCAACAGCAAGCTCTTCGCGCGTCATTCCCTTGCCGTTATCGGTAACAATAATGCGGTTTTTGCCGCCTTGTTCAAGAATAACATCAATGCGTGTTGCGCCAGCATCAAGGGCATTTTCCACCAATTCTTTAACTACTGAAGCAGGACGTTCTACAACCTCGCCCGCAGCGATACGATTAATCAATGTTGGTGGTAGAATCCGAATCACTTTCTTTCACCAGATGAGAGATACTGCCGTGCAAGAATCTTACTTTCTTCAACGGCTGGCTGGTCAAAAGGATTAATCTCGAATAGGAATGACATGAACATTATTTCCAATGTGAAATGCATTATAAGCGCGCCGAAATGTTCTGCTGTGAGCGCATCTAACTCAATAAGTCTAGTTGGGCAGCGATTACCAACTAGAGTTTCAAAAGTTGCCTTCTGTTGAGCGGCCATAACATCGCCGAGCGTTTTCCCGTTCATATAGGCAAGTTCTGGACGATTTCCCAAAACCTCTATTTCATCACCTGTTCCTTCACGCCTTAAGGTTATCATATGAAATAGTTTATCTTTAGGACCACTTAGATAAAGCTGTAACTGGCTATGTTGATCGGTGCTGCCCATGGCGCAAGCTGGGGTTGTTCCCTTCCCCTCTTTCCCTAGGCTTTCTGCCCAGCACTGCCTATACCATGCAGCTAATCCTGACAGACGTTGACTGTAGGGAAGCAGCACGCTGATATTACGGCTGCGCTGATAGAAACCATACTGCACCGCTGCGCCAATGGCAGGGGCGAATTCTTCGGGGCTTGTTGCATTTTCCAGTTGCGTTATAACGCTGCGCGCGCCACGACGTAGCGCATAAATATCAATTCCAGCAATAGCTGCGGGAAGTAATCCAACATTGGTCAAAATTGCAAACCTACCACCAATATCGGTTTCATGATCCAAGACCCGAACATCATATTCACGTGCAAGCTGACGCAGAGGGTTTTTTCCTTCATATTCTTCTGGCTCGGTAATAATAATCATTTGTGCAGGAAGAGCAGTGCGCCCAATTTTTTTCTTTATGCGACTAATTATTGCATAGGTCTGGCTTAATGTTTCCAGAGTTGTTCCGCTTTTGCTGATAACGATAAAACAAGTATGCTCAATTTCTATTTTTGCTAAAATATCTTCCAGCATGTCTGGGTCAATATTATCAAGAAAATCAAAGCTAGGAGCAGGGCATGGGGCAAAAGCAAGGAGTGCTGCTCCACTAAGTCCCGAACCGCCAGATCCAACCACCACCACATGATTAAAACGTTTACGGATTGCTTCTGTCAATATTTCAATGGCTTCAAAATCGTCGGTCCTAGAAGTTATATTTAATATCGGATTTGCGCCCACGAAATTGCCAGATTTAAGCTTAGAAAATCCAGATTTCAGCGAGGTCATAAGCCCAGCAACTTCCTCTGTGCTAAGACCATGCACCCCGATTTTTTCCTGCATACAGCAGTCAGTTAAATGACGATATAGATTCATGGCTTACTATTCCCGCCCAGTAGAGGTTTTCCTATCATAATCACCTGCAATTTATCAAGTTGTATCAATCGTTTTGCGAGTTCCCCAACTTGTTTTACGGTGATTGAGTTAATGAGATTATTACGTTTATCCATATAGTCAATTCCAAGATTATATAATTGCATCATAGTGAGAAAACTGACTATTTTGCTGTTACTATCCATGGACACAACAAATGAACCAGTAAGAAAGCGTTTAGCATCAGCCAGTTCGGCTTCATTTGTGCCTTTTTCAGCAAATTCTGCCAGAGTTTGCTTGAGTATGGAAAGTGATTCGCCAGCTTTTTCGTTACGGGTGGCAAATCCGCCCATAAAAATGGCACAATGCTGCATAGGGATTAGATTTGATGATACAGAATAGGACAACCCCCGTTTTTCACGAATCTCATTGTTAAGTCGAGAAGTTAGAGTGCCGCCGCCAAGCAGGTAGTTTACCACATAACCAGTTATGTAATCTGGGTCGCTACGTTTTAAGCCTTTCATTCCAAATCTAATGATAGTCTGCGGAATATCCTGTTCGATAACTATTTGTTTTCCATCATTTGGCAGAGTCGTGTCCGCTAAAATTACATCTGGTTTGTATTTTGTTGGCAAATTACCTAGATTTTTATCGAGCAGGGAAGAGAGTTCTTCTGCGGTTATGTCGCCAACTACGCTTATAATTATATTGCTACGGGTCAAATAATTACTGGTAAAATTACGCAAATCATCACTGCTTAAGTCGCTCACAGTTTTTTCGCTACCAAGTTCTGGTTTGCTATAGGGATGAGCGCTGAAAACTCTTTCCTGCCATGCTCGGGACAAGCGGTAATTGGGCTTTTCCTGCTGCTGTTTTAACGTAGATAGCGTCCGTCTTTTTACGCTTTCTAGTGCATCTTCATCAAAACGTGGCTTTGTTAGAGTCAGTCCCAGATATGAAAAAGCCCGCTCCTTATGTTCGCTAAGGGCTTCTAAATTTGCAGAAAAATTATCTTCATCGGTAGAAAATGAAAGGCGTATAGCGTGTGATTCCAAAGTGCGGGCGAAGGTTTGTGAATCCATGTCCCCTGCCCCTTCCAGCAGCATCGCGGAGGTTACAGCCGTTCGTCCCTCTTTGCCATCTGGGTCATAAGCTGTTCCACTATCTCTGAAGGCAATATTTACGGAAATCAGCGGTTGCGAATGTTCTTCAACCAGCCAAGCTGTAAAACCAGCTGAAGTTTTTACCTCTTTTACGGTTGTTGCAAAAGCTGGTGTCGCAAATAAAATTGTTATAAGAAAAACTATGGTGTATTTATAAAATGCTGGCGATATAATTTTCATTTTTGATAAAATTAATTTGTTTGGTAGCCAAGAATCTTTGACAACTTATCATTCATAACAATGTGACCAGCATCTGCACTATTACATAACTTGAAGAGTTCATCTATATCTACACCTATCGGATCAACCGTTTTACGAAGGTGAAAATCGCAAATTCCAGTGGCAACAGCAACATCATATATTGATTGTAGATCGACTGGCATGAGTTTGTGTAAAGCAAAACGCAACCTTTTGCTTACCACCTCTCTGACATGGTTTATCCACATTTCCGCATTTTTTGTGTCTTCAGAGAACAACAGTACACCGTCCCCAATTATGTAGCCATTACCACCACACATTATAGCCTCGGCAATCAATCGGTCACATTCACCAAAGAAACTTGTCAATATGGAAACCCATAATTTTTCTGGCAAACATGTTTTAAGGTTAGTAAAGCCATCTATATCTGCTAAAACAACAAAGCCATGGGTTTTGCGGAGCTGTATATGTTGTGCAATAAGATCAATAACTTGATCATCAGACATAACAATTTCCTCAAGTTTCAAATTTTTAATACCCCGTTCTTGAAGAATCTTTGTTGATTTTGAAGCGCAGTTTTCTCTTAGCATCGCTGTAACTGTATTTTTTGCCAAAACAGATGTATTATGGAACACGCCCTTGCTAATAGTATATAATTCCGACGCGGAAATTATACGAGTTCTTAATATTTCAGGCGTAACAACGCTACTGCTAACATCTATTGCCCGTGTCTTAGAGAGCGTATCATATTTAATCTCAGCCGCCAGATATAGACCCTCTTTATTTTCTTTGGCTTCGTATTCTACATCAAGAAGACATCCAGATATGACATAACTTTTCATGTCAAAATGATGAGTATGCAAAGGAGAAGATGGAGCACCCTTATCCCAAAAATGCAGCGAAAGTGAACTATCACCGCTTTGGCTATATGCTATTTCAATTTTCTTAAATCCCAAAGGATGTATTTCTGCGTATAGCCTAGGATCTCTGTGTGTAGCAGGGCAAGACCAAACCTCCCACGCTAACATAAATGGGTCTATTTCTTTAGCAATTATACGATCTAAAAGTTTATTTGGCATGTAAACTGAATACTTTTTCTATGTTATTATCATTAACAACGCTTTTCCACTCATAATCATCATTACATAGCTTAAGGGTTATTAGATATTTTTTTAGTTGGTCTTCATTGAAACCTTGATTAAATGTAAATGTTATCACATTGTGCTCAATAGACACACCCTTTAGAGTCTCGCTGCCCATAGATATAGCGGAATTAGTTATGGAGCTTACCATATTAATCATAGCTTTTGCAATAGCGGCATCTTTTGAAAAACAATAAGATTTAGGATATTTCCCACCAGACTTATTTTGAGGAACAAAAAACATTTTTTCATTGGTCATCTCAAATCTAAACCCTCCATATACGGATGGATATAAATAAATATTAATTGCGATATCTTTAGAGTGCGCTGTTTTTAGAAGACAATATAACGAAAGAATCACTAGCTCTTTTCGATTTATACATCTTATCGACTCCCCTGAAGGAGTTATTTCTATTTGGGAATCTTTAAGTGCTTCAAGGCGATACTCTTCTTCTAAATGATTAGGAGAATAAATAGGAATGCAAATAGAAATATTTTTATTATTACAATCTTCCAAAGATTTAAGTCTTGCGGAGGTGTGTATAGCTGGTCCCCCTACTGCCGTAAATGTAGAGCCATTAGTTATGGCATCATCAAGATCCCTGCTATAATCTGAACCTAACTTTGTTTCTGGCTGATATTCTCGTTGAGGCAGGAATTCAGTATGTAATTTTTGTGTCTGTTCCATGAACAATTTTATAATATTTTCCCAGAGAGTTTTTCCACCAAGAAGCCAAATAGCAAGTGCTGTCACAAGACTTGAAATACATCCGAAATAAAAATTCTCTAACAAAGATTTTTTTTGGTCAGATACATAATAAATCCAGATAGATGTAACACATAATGTTGATATGGCAATAATTGCACCAACGAAGGTTCTTTTTGTTAATAGTTCAATAAGGTCTTCCAAGATAATTCTTATACATATCGACCATATAAGCCAAATAAGAAAGAATGCTATAACAATTGATATGAATAGCCCGTTAATATACTGTAATGTATAAATTTTATGCAATTCTGTAATTGCAGGGTTTACAGCCCATATAAGGACAAAAGCAACTAATAAAATAAGAATTATACTAGCCGTTTTTTTAATCAGTAACGTATTTTTTTTAGTTCTCATATTGTTCATACCAATTCGTAAAATCATCCTTTTAATTATCTCTAAATGTATTGTTAATTTAGCGTAAATTCAATGTATTGTTTTTCTTCACATCCTCTGGCAATAATAAGGCAGTTACAGATTGTTCACGCCTCAGAGTTTCTTTAGCAGCAGCGAGTACATCCTCAGCAGAAATTTTATCGACAAGTTCTGAGAAGTTAGTAAAATAACTGCTATCAAGCCCGATCATTCTTATCCAACCTATGACATTGGCTATTTCAGAAAGACCATCGCGGGCAAAAATGGTTTCAGCTTTCAGTAAAGTTTTTGCGCGTGCTAATTCTTCATCTGTGAGACCTTCCTGCAGGAATTTTTCTAGTTCTTTGGCGGCAGCTTCTTCCAGTTTTTCTGGATCAACGCCTTGCTCTGGCACAAGTTCTATAGAAAATTCAGCTGGTCCACGGGTAAATCCGTTATAATCAACATTTATGGCTGTTGCTAATTTTTGTTCAGTCACCAGTGAACGATATAGCCTACTGGTTTTGCCACCACCAAGCACTTGAGCCAGCACGAATAAAGGCAATGCCTGCTCTTTTTTACCGTAACCGAGGCTGGATGTTGCATATACCCGCGATAATTCTGGCTGTGAAACTTGCGAATGGCGCATGGTTATGCGTCGCTCTGCTCGCTGTGGTGGTTCTTCATTCCAGTGGCGTGTAGGAATAGTGGCTCTGGGAATTTTGCCGTAATATTTTTCGGCAAGGGGCTTTACTTCCGCTGCTGTTACGTCACCACCTACAATAAGAATTGCATTATTCGGATGATACCATTTTTTGTGAAAATCAATTACATCCTGCTTGGTAAGAATATTCATTTCATGCTGCCAGCCAATAACAGGCAAGCGGTAAGGGTGATGGCGGAATAATAGAGCATTTACTTGTTCATAAAGAAGCGCGTCAGGATTATTATCAACACGCATCCGCCGTTCTTCAATGATAACCTGTTTTTCTTTTTCCATAGCGTCATCGCTGGCGGTAAGCCCACCCATTCTGTCGGCTTCCATTTCCATAGCCAGAGGCAGATTTTCTTTGGAAATATTGATAAAATAAGCTGTGGCATCATGACCAGTAAAGGCATTCTGTTCACCGCCACTTCGGGCTATTATATTGCTATATTCACCAGACTTATATTTTTTTGTGCCAAGAAACATTGCATGTTCATGGTAATGCGCCAGCCCAGATTTTCCAGATGGATCATCAGCCGCACCGATGCGATACCACAGCGTGTGATTAACGGCAGGAATACGGTGGTTAGGAATTACAATAACTTCCAGCCCGTTTTTTAGGGTAAAATTCTCAATTGCTGGAGCATCAGCCGCATGTAAAGGCGATGTCCAGAAAAACGCCAAAAGCGTGCAGGTAATATTGAATTTGTTACGCATCTACCAGCCAAAAATATTACCAAGGACTCCGCGATCTTTATCTTTTACTTCAGGAGTTTCTCCTTCAGTTACAGGCTTGTTTTCCGCCTTATTCTTTTGGATACGCTCTGCTTCTTTCTTCGCATTCACCAGAGTTTCTTTTTTATCTTTAGTTGCAGTGATGTTGCTCCACCAACTGCCTTCTTCCTGTTTTTCCTGTGCTTCTATTTTTTGTTGGACTAGTGTGTCGCGAACTGTTGGGTCGGCCTTATCAGCTCCAATTTTTTTCAAAAACCCAGATTCATTAGAGCTTTTTTCAGAAGCTGATTTTTTGTCACCCTTTTTAGTAGCAACAGACGGCAGAGTCGCCGAGTCAACAGGTGTAACAGCTGTGTCTGCATCGCCATCCTTTAGGTCAAAAGTATTTTCATCATCTTTTGTATTTTTGCTAGTTTTGGTTTTTACAGCAGTACCAGTGATTATTGATTGCGCCTGTTTATCCGCTGGCACTACGGTTGGTGATTCAGCATTAGCTGAAGGCGGGCGCAGGTTGAATTGTGGAGGAACAGAAAGCGGTGGGCGTGATACCACGCGGAATTCGTCTGGTGCTTTGCGACCTATTCCCAAGGTGTCTTTTACTGTGCCACCACCGCAGGCAGTGAGGGAAAGCAGGCTGCAGGTTGTAAATAGTACGGATAGTTTTGCTGAGAGTTTCATAAGGAATCCTTGGGGCTAATTTTTCTTCTCGAAGAACATACTATAAACGCATAAAACTACAACACCTATGAAGACAAAACTATCGGCAATATTAAACGCTGGCCAGTGCAAATCATTTATATGAAAATCCAAGAAATCGACCACTGCACCATAAAGAATACGATCAACCACATTTCCCACTGCTCCGCCAATAATAAATCCTATGCCTATAGCAACCATAAGTGATGAATTTCGCCATAACCATGCGAGCAATATGGATAAAATTATTGCTGCTATAGCTATGAGCAGTAATGGCTGGTTTTGTCCTGCGAACATTCCAAAACTCACACCGCGGTTAAATACCAGCACAAGGTTGAAGAATGAGGTTACTGCTATTGTTTTATAATTCGATAATTCAGGTTGTTGCAAGATGCTGAATTTGCTCCATTGATCCATTACAAAAATTATTATGGCAATGGTGAGTGAGGATATGCGCGGATTTGGTTTTCTTTTCATATATTACCCAGTAATTTTACCTTCTCGCAATCTATAGCAATTTGAGTTTTTAATTCATCAAGTGATTGGAATTTTTTTTCTTCGCGGATGAATTCTTTGAATTCCACACATAGCCTTTTTCCATATAAATTCTCTGAAAAATCAAACAAATGTACCTCAAGCAATGGGGCGTTAATTCCAAAAGTTGGTTTTACACCTAGGTTAGCAATAGCATTATAATTTTCATTTTTACCTTCAATTTGTACGCTTACCGCATACACCCCGAACCGTGGCAGAAATAATTTATTAAGTGCGATATTGGCGGTAGGAAACCCTATCCTGCTTCCTCTATTTTCGCCATGTTTTACTCTGCCGCTAATGTGGTATGGTTGCCCCAGCAGGTATGCTGCTTTTTTTACATTACCATTACCAAGAAGTAGGCGTATGTTGCTTGAAGATACAGTATTATTCCCATTATCAAGCACTTGTGCGTAAGAGGTATAACCAAACGAAAGCGAAGCAGCCTCGTGTGCCAGTAGCTCTTTATTGCCCTGTCTGTTCTTGCCAAAATGGAAATTTTCGCCAGTTACGATATGGCGTACTTTAAGTTTATCCACCAAAATTTTTTTGATAAAATCATGTGCGCTTAAATTGGTTAGTTTATTATTGAAGCGCAGCAGGAATATGCACTCTATACCCAACGATTTAATGGCAGTAAGCTTGCTGCGCAGGTTGTAAATTCTAAGACCAACACTCCCATTATCTCTGGCAAAAAATTCTCTGGGATGTGGTTCAAAAGTCATCAGCGCAAGAGGTGCTTTTGTGGACGTGGCTATTGCTTTTGCTTCAGCGATTATTGCGCGATGCCCGATATGCAGCCCGTCAAAATTTCCCAGCGTAATAACGGCGTTTTTATACTCCACAGGCACTTCATCAAGATCACGAAAAATTTTCACCGTTTTACCCTTGTAAAATTATTGATATAAATCAATACTGTTTTTTAGTGCAGACGACAGTGCTAACACTAAATTGTGTACTTTATACACTTTACAACCTAACCCATATATTATAGAATGGATCCTGAGCAAGAGTAAGTCCTTCCTTGTGGGATTCCGTAGGTTTCTCGTAAATAGCATGGTTGGCGTTTTGCTCATCTCATCCCCTAAATAATTCCGCATCTTCAACTACAAGATGTTTTATTATATTGTAGTAATTGTCATCTTTATTTTCATATTTTCTAAATGCTGCCCAACTGACAAAGTCAGCTATCTGCAACCCTTTTTCTTCAGCTGGAGTTTTTATTGATACATCAATTTTTATTTGATGCCCAGAATCTATCTGTTTGCTCAAATAGCTTTTGAAATTTTCATTAAGAAAACGATTGGTTTCTCTGCGAGATGCAACTAGATGAACTGTTCCATCTAACGGCACAAGTTTCTTACTGAATATACGATCAAGTAGAATATTAGTTATGTAATTATAAAGGACATGTTTTTCGTCACGAAGTTTAGTATAAACTTTCTGTTTGTTCAACCTTATCAGCATAATCGTTGTGTCAGATTTTTCATGCAGTTGGTGCAAAAGCTTCATTCGCGTGCGAATAGTTGCTTTGTTGGCGTGCAAAGCACTTCCCAAGCGTTGTCTCTCTGGTTTTTTCATATCAGAAAAAATACGTCGTACAATTTTCTCAACAGGTCTTTTATTTGGGACACAGACAAAAGTAATTATAAAATATTTAGAGGTGTTCTTTTTTGTAAAGTCAAATCCTAGACAACCGCTTTCGTCCATAAAAATGTAAGACATACAAACTATGCAGGTTCAACTTTAGCTTCTGTATTAGCGCGTAAATTCAGGTAAATAAGTGTTGGCGCAGAAATAAAAATTGATGAGTATGTACCGATAATAACACCAAATACCATAGCTGCTGAGAAAGCGCGTATCACCTCACCGCCAAATACCAGCAAAGCGATTGAAGCAAGCAGTGTGGTTGATGCGGTGAGAACGGTGCGCGACAATGTTTCATTGATGCTGACGTTTAACAAATCAAAAATTGGCATTTTTTTGAAGCGGCGCATATTTTCGCGGATGCGGTCATAAATCACCACTGAGTCGTTGATGGAATAACCAACTATGGTTAGGATTGCAGCAACTGCGGTAAGCCCGAATTCTAGCCGAGTGAACGCAAAAAAACCAAGAATCAGGATGCTATCATGGATAAGAGCTAAGATAGCACCGACACCATATTGCCACTCGAAACGAAACCAGACATAAAGCATGATGCAGGCAAACGCCGAAAGCACGGCATATATACCCGATTCAATGAGTTCTCGCCCAACCGTTGGGCCTACAT
>CXWL01007048.1_pt1 | contig 10997 bp, 11 predicted proteins | sample 590931 | NCBI WGS metagenome assembly CXWL01 (sample SAMEA3498368, study PRJEB10139) | groundwater metagenome | biome: water well; material: biofilm material | place: Germany | collected 2015-04-27 | reverse complement strand
GGCCGATCAACTCTGCGATCGACTCGCGATTATCGACGGGGGCAAGATCAAAACGCTAGGCTCACCAGTCGAGCTCAAAATTGCCCTCGGTGGAGACATTGTGTCCCTGACCTTGAAAGAGACCGACCGGATTCATTCGTTAGAGTCCGCGCTCAAAGATCGGCCTGCGATCAAGGCCGTGCGGGCAACCACCAAGGGTTTGGATATCAGAGTGGAATCCCCTGAAAAAGCATTGCCCACCATTCTCGAATCGGCCAATCGATTAGGTTGTAACATCGAGTTTNNGCGCTTGGACGATGTGTTCATCGCACATACGGGACGGGCCATCACCGAATCTATCCCGGAATCTGAGACGGTATAAAGGAGTCATGTGGCGCACTACTGGCAAGAAATCAGCGCGTTGACGATGCGGTGGGTTCGGCGATTGAGCCGGGAAAAATTCAGCATGCTGTTCACCTTGGTGCAGCCGATGCTGTTCTGGCTTATCTTCTTCGGAAACCTGTTTCAACGGGCCGCAGACACACAGGTCACGCAGGCTCCCAACTACATCAGCTTCCTCGCGGCCGGGGTCGTCGTTATGACGGTCTTGAACAATGGCTTGGCCGGCGGGGTCGATCTGCTGTTCGACAAGGAAAACGGGTTCCTCGAGCGGTTGATGTCCACGCCGATCCATCGAACCTCCGTCATCCTGAGCCGTTTCATTTTCGTCATGGCCATTACGTCGATGCAAGTCCTTGTGATTCTTGGCGTCTCCTACCTCTTCGGCGTTCACCCAGCGACCGGCATCCTAGGGGTGGCCATGATTCTGCTGATCGGCATGATGTTCGGTGTCGGCCTGACGGCCATCTCCATGGCAATGGCCTTCTCCGTGAAAAGTCACGGTGATTTCTTTTCCGTCTTGGGATTTCTTTCGCTGCCGATGATTTTCCTCAGTTCCGCATTGGTCCCGCTGACGGCGATGCCAGGCTGGATGAGTTTTCTGGCGCAATTCAACCCGATGACCTGGGCGATCGATGCCGTGCGGCCGTTAATTCTGTCCGGCTGGACTGAAGCCTTGCCACACATCGGGATGGTGGTTTTGGTCATGCTGGTGTTCGATGCCCTCTGTCTGTACGGCGGGGCCAAGGCGTTCCGCCGTGCCATGGGGTAACCTCACCCCGAACCGTGGATCCCTTGACTGACGGCAGAATCCGTCAGATCATGACATCAACGCCCCCAGACGTCAGCCTGTGCGCGACGGAGAGTCGTAGGAGATGATGCCGGAGAATCAAATTCGTGCGCTGATTCGCCTGTTGTCCGATGAGGACGACCGAATTGTCCGTACCATCAGCGGGAGACTCATCGATATCGGCCCATCGGCCGTCCCGCTTCTCCAGGAGGCGGAAATTGAGCAACCTGAAATGGCCGATCGGATCGCGTCCGTCCTAGAGGAAATCCGAGGCAGCAAGCTGGAGGATGAACTGGCGAGCCTGACGTCCCTCACGGACGACGCGATGAGCCTCGAAGCCGGCGCCTTCCTGATCGCCCGTTATGCCTATCCTGCCCTTGATGTCGCTCGTTATCGTGATCAGCTCGATACCATGGCAGACGAAGTTCGAGCGCGGATTGGCTATCGAGCGTCCGGTGAAGAGGCCGTCAACGCACTCAACCGATACCTGTTCACCGAACAAGGGTTTAAGGGAAATACTAAAAACTACTATGAAATTGAGAACAGCTATGTCAACTGCGTCATGGATCGGCGAGTCGGTATCCCCATCAGCTTGTCAGCCGTCTATCTCTTGATCGGACAGCGTTTGGCACTCCCGCTGTATGGCGTCGGCATGCCGGGGCATTTCTTGGTGAAGTACGAGTCTGATCGCTATAAGATTTTCATCGACTGCTTCAACGGCGGAGCCTTGCTCACCGAAAAAAACTGCGCTCGCTTTCTGACCGAGGCCGGATACGGGTTTGATGAGAAGTATCTCCAAAAAAGTCCGGTTCAAGCCATTCTGTCTCGCATGATCAAAAATCTCTTGGCGATCTACTCCAAGTCGGGGGAAGAGGGAAAGACCGCTCGCCTGACAAAATTCATCGAGATCTTGGGCGGCGCTCCCCGCGAAGAAGGTCTCTAGCAGGATGCTGAAAAAGTCTCCCAGCGGCGTTCTCACGTCGCTCAGAGACTCAACGTACCGAAGCGTACGCCTCGCCTCTTCGCTCGCTGCGGCCTTGCTGAACGTCCTTTTTGAGCAGTCTGCATTGTGCACACGCCTGGTCTTTTAGACGCACCGACCAGTGGAATTCTGTCGTGCTCACAGAATTTTTCCGCAGCCTGCTATAGCTTAATCGTCAGCAAATCCTTCCCCTTCCAAATCTTGCCACTGTACTGCTCAGCCGCTTGAACCCTGACGTCGTATCGATCCGCAATTGGATAGAAATGCGAGAGAACAAGTTGGCCTACCCCGGCCTCCTTCGCCACCTGACCACACTGTCCAGCGTGCAGATGGGCAGGGCCAGGCTTGTTTGCAGGAAATGAACAATCGAGCACAGCCAGGTCGGCATCGGTGCACAGTCGGATAAGCGCATCACAATATTGCGTATCTCCAGAATACACGATCGCCTTTCCCCGATACTCGATCCGATAACCGACGGACGAGAGGTCTGGTACGTGGACCACTGGTTTGGGAACGATACGAGTTTCTCCGATCATGAACGGCTTGCTGGATACCTCGCGCAAGGTCACGCAGAATGGAGCTGAGTCAAAACTCGGGAAACTGCGCATGATCGACCGTAAAAGACGGATCGTCCCCTTCGGTCCGATCAGCGTCATCCCTGGGCGATGTCCTCCTCCGTATTTGGCATAGATGATCGCATCGAAAAAGAAGGTGATGAAATCAGAAAAGTGATCGGCGTGAAAATGCGAGAATAGGATGTGAGTGATCTTGTGTCGATTCACACCGGTTTTAATCAGGTTCATCAAGGTACGGGGGCCAAAATCGAGGAGGATGTTCTGGTCCGTCCGCACCAGGTAACCGGCAGCGGCACGCGTTGGATGGACATTAGTCCCGGAGCCAAGAATGGTTAAGCGCATAGGCATGTGTCAAAAGTTTGAACCCATGCAAAGTAACTGCACAGCGAGGATAAGGTCAAGTCGTTGCTTTTATAGACACTCTGTTCATTTTCCCCTCTAAGAGCCGTGCAAATCTGGCTAATCCAGCCAGACCATCAAGACCGTCAAAACCGTGAGATTGATCTGAAATTTGAGCATATTGATTCCTCAACAAGGCTACTGCTAGGCTATCCCTTGTTTTTTGAGTGTCTTTAAGAAAAGGCTGCGCCATGCGTAAGTCACTGAAGCGGATCTTGGATCGCACAATTGGATGGAAATATCTTGGGTATGCGATATTCATTTTCTTACTAATTCCTGTCGTCGTGATTTGGTATCTGCTAAGGGGCGAAGAACCGCCACAGAGTCACAAGGCCCATTATTTGGCTGTAGCTCTCGAATTGCTTTTGGGATTTTTGCTTGTTGAGCTCATTTGGCATGGCCATGAAAAAAGGGAACAGGAGCGGGAGAAACAGAAAGAAATAGACAAAAAGAAAGAACAGCTTCGGCATATAAAAAGTTATATGTTCCACGCTCGCATGAGAACATTATTCATCGCGAATTTCATGGCGATAAAATCTTCCAGTATATCCCTCGGCAATCTTTTGAAGGCTGATCCGAAGATTCCCATAGTCAAACCCGATATCGAGTTAATCCATTATGAAACGCAGAGCGCTAAAATCGGAGTAATCCAGGAATACGTCAAGGCCACGGATGTTTGGGAGAAATTTCTTGAACTGGGTATCATGTTTGGCTTCGAACACATGGTGAGAGAGATGACAAGAATTCTTCAACTTGTGGCGGAGGTGAAGGAACTTTTCCCATCTGAGTCCATTAATAACATGCCAGCTCACGAGTTCGCAGCACAGCTTGCCCAAGATCTCCACACTGATTTGGTAGACCAGTTTGAACCAATCATATCTACAGGGATTGTAAAATTTTATGAATATCTAGAAGATCTTCGCCAATCTGACCAAAAGCTATTTTATAACCTTCGAGCTTTTTACTCCCGCGCTTACGAGAGAGAACTAGCGCAACAAACAGTACGGCGGCGGGGGGAGCAGGTAACTGTAATAATTAGTAGTCTGACAGAAGAGACACCTGTGAGGAAAGAGTCATAGGACTGAAATTACAGTCCGGGAGCATAAAGCAGGACAAGAATCGAGAGAATGATTTCTGCCCCCCCCAAATGCTCCACAGGGCAAAATTGTCCTTCGCTGTACCGGTGCTCTAAGTTCGTTTTGCTGACTTCGCAAATCTTTCCTTCAGCAGGACTCCATTCGGCTTTAACCCCTTGGCCTGTACCGTTTGCTCAACAGCTTGAATGCGGCTGGAAAAGTTTGGGTGTGTTTTAAAAAACGCCTGGTCGTCTCCTTTGGTCGTCCGTAATCGAGTGAGGAGCATCAGATAGGCATTTGCATCATAGCCAACTCGCGCAGCAAACACATCGCCGAGTTGGTCAGCTTCGATCTCTTTGCCCTGATCAAGCCCTTCATCTAAGAGTTTCTTCACTGCCTCGTCCACCACTCCTTTAAACTTTGATGGATCCTGTTTGAAATAGGAAAGTCCGGCTTCGGTGATGCCGGCAAGCTGTTTCGAGCGTTGAATGATGTTCAACATGTGTTTCTGCGACACGTGTGAGATCTCATGACCAAGCACGGCGGCGAGTTCGGCCTCGTTCCGGATCTGATCAAGCAAGCCACGCGTAACAAAGATATACCCACCCGGCGTCGCAAACGCATTGATGGAAGAGTGATTCAATATAGCGAAATGGTAATCAATATCTGGCCGGTCGCAGGCGTTGGCCACTGCTTGCCCAACCAGAGACACGTACTCGGTCATGCGTGGATCGGTTATGATCCCTCCGTACCGAGAGACAACCTGTAAAGACATCGCCTGGCCGATAGCCAGTTCCTCATCATAAGCGATCGGCAGCAACGCATCCATTGTCTTCTTTGTGATTTTAATCACATTATCGGCATGGGGAATAGTAGCGCTAGCAATCATCTCGGCCCCTCTGGTGGCCTGCTCCAGCTCCTTACAGCTCCCGAACAACAGCGCGATCACTCCAAGTGTCCATGGCAAGAAAGGCCTATTTTGCATAGTCGCCTAAGCCTCCTTCTTTAAGAAAGGCTTCCAACTGCTTGTCATCTATTTGATAGCTCGTCATCTTGTCTACGGCTGCACGGTTTTCGCTAGAGATACCACTGCCGTCCGCATACCCTTCCGCGACTTTATCCAAACCACGTGCACCTGCCGAAACGGTGGGCTGCGACGCCCCTGACCTTACGATTGCTGTGACAATTCCATAGGAACTTTGATCCGCTCCCGGCTGGCTGCTACTCAGCTTTGAAACATGAATCAATCCTTGAGCCTTGCTCTTGGTTTCTACTCGCACCCACTCATTTTCTTTCCCAATCGACTCCACAGCATCACCGTAATGAACTGTATCTGTGATTGCATCGAGCGACGTTATCCCGGAGCGAACCTTGGCCGACTTCACAATGACGTAGAGTTTCTCCGCTAGCGCCACGCCACTCAAGATTAAGAGGACGATCAGCGTGGAGAGAGGACAAACCCAACGTCTCTTCACAGGACTCATCGGTTACCTCACTGCGGATGGAGTGTGGGAGTGATCTCGCGCATTGGCTGTTACTTGGACTTTAGTTCAAAGACACCATCCCAATCAAGAGGGGGAGGATATTTCCTATATTTATGCACGCATTCTAGGAAGGCCTTGGTAGGGCCGTCATTAGGCTCCTGACTTAAAACTTGCTCAAAGCATTCCTTGGCTTTGTCGAACAGTCGATTGTGGTACGCGTTAACTCCTTCTTTGTATATCGGCAACCATGCTTGACGAATAGGATCAAGTCGTCCGACTTGCGCCAACAATTCATACACATAGACCGGCTCTTTCTTCCCCTGTACCCGAATTAGGCCGATCGGCCTCGCCTCTATATCATCCTTCGCAAGCCTATAGGTGCGCGGGCCGATCATAATCTTCGTCTGGAAGGGCTTGTTCGCTCCCTCGAGTCGAGAAGCTAAATTGACGGTATCGCCTATGGCGGTGTATTCCACCCGCTCACTCGAGCCTACGTTCCCGACAATTAAATCCCCTGTGCTGATACCGATACGGGCGGTGATGCTCGGATACCCTTCGGCAATCCAGGTTTCTCTGAGTTGTTCAAGTTGCGCCTGCATGGCAAGCGCAGACAGGCACGCCAAGGTCGCATGATTCGATTCTTTGAGCGGTGCACCGAACATCGCCATAATGCCGTCACCTAAGTACTTGTTGACGTTTCCACGATTGGCTCGGATGGTGTTCGTCATAGCTGAAAGATATCGATTAAGAAATTGGACAAGGTTTTCAGGTGACAGCCTCTCTGATATGTCAGTAAATCCAGCTACGTCCGAAAACAACACTGTGATCTCTCTCTTTTCACCTCCCAGAGTAATGGTATCGGGATGCAACATGATTTCATCCACAACTTCCGCCGACATATATTTATCAAAAGCTGCTCGGATCTGACGCCGTTTTTGTCCTTCCGTGAAGTATTCAACCGTCGTCACTGACGCAAACGTCACACCCTGTGCGCCGAGCGGCAAGACGAGCTCAATCCACCACTGGGCCTCGAGAAAAGCCAAGACGGCGATGCCGTAATAGGCCACGGCAAGTCCAGCAACTACCCCTATCTTCATCACCATTGAGTGAAAGTACCGCTGGCTCCATGCCGAGATGAGGCATAAACCAACGATAGCCAGAGCGGGGAAATACCAAGACGAGGCCTTCATAAAACGCCCCTGGAGCAGATCATCCAACATCGCCATGTGGATGAGTACCCCCGGACTGGTTGCAGAAAGGGGTGTCGGCCGTGTCTCGTATGTTCCGGCTGCCGTCGTGGCTATAAATACAATTTTGTCCTTGAATGCGGATGGGTCAAGCAGTGATGGGCGATCGTTCTTCATGTTCTGAGCTGATTGAACCACCGCTCCCAATGAATAGGATCGATAGGCGCTTCCTTCCAAGGTTCCATGCCAATTGATCAACATCCGTCCGTGAGACGCCAAGGGAGCCAGGATGCCTCCAAGGTAGATGCCGTCCGAGTCCATTTCCAGCCTGTCGACCTTTACCAATACTCTCGCGGCAGCCAACGCAAGAACCGGCACTTCGACATTATTAACACGGCCTACCAATGGGACACGCCTGACGGTACCGTCTCGATCAGGAGTCAGATTGACAAACCCCTGCCCTAGCGCCGATTGTGCAAGCGAAGGAATGGGGATTTTCAAGCCGGACTTATTATAAGTGTCGGGTGGAGCTTTAGGATGCCGTTGAACGGGCACCGTGGACTTGGCCAGAAATTCCGGTGAAGGAAAGTCGACGTCATCGACCAAAAGATTAGCGAGTACCACATTTCCTGCCGCCAAAATAGACTGCGCAAATATACCGTCGAATTCTGGATCACAGTTGTCGGGCTCTAAAAAGGTCATGTCGAAAACGATGATTTTGGCTCCCGCCGCCTTCAAAAACTCCACTGCGTAACCATGTAAGTCTCGATGCCAAGGCCATCGACCTATCGCCTTTATACTTGATTCATCGGCGGCCACCAACACGATATCTGATCGAGCTTGCACAGGGTCAGCATACCGACGGAACCGATGATCCAATGATTTCATCTCTACGGCGTCAATCCATTCCGTCTGATGCAATACCAATGCAACACAGGACACAATTAGTGCCGTGATCGTTGTGGGAATGAACTGTTTGTAAGAAGACGAGATGCTCATTGTCACTGGCTCTTGGAACTGTCGGGATTCTAGAGGCAATACTCCACCTTGGCAACCGAATCTTCTGGCCTCTCATGGCTAGCGCAGATCGAGACTGCGAATCGGAGCAGAACACTGCGCCGATCATGCTGAGGATGCAGAAGCATGATCGGGCTCACATGTGGCCGCGTGAAGCACCGCAGCAACACTTCTTGACACTACAAGGCATGACCATTGTCTGAGATGCAGGTCGACAGCGGAGCGGTTCTGAATGTGAGCATCATCGATTCGTTGACGACTAATCGACTCCACTCGTATGATTTCTCCCCCATGACCAAACAACCTCAGCAGGGGCAGATGATCCCCCTCCTATTTGTTGCACTGATCATCCTCATCATCGTCGCAGTATGGACCTGGAAACGGCTTTCGGTCGAGGCCCAGGACTATATCGTTGATCAGGCGGTGCCGATGGCTGCGATCGGTCTGGCACTCGCTATTTTACTGTTCATCTCGATGAAAGCGGTGCTTCGCCGCCGTGCGAAATCCCAAGAACGAGCCAAACTCTTGACATTGTTTGAGCGAGAAACCGTTCAAGACAAGAAGCTGGAGCTGGCGTTCGCGTTGCTTGAGATGAATGGGTATCACGTTGATGGACTCGAAACGGCCGTCCCTACCCTAAAGGAGCTGTTTATCACCACCCTACAACGAGCGTTGGGGGATAAACAGCATCGCATCAGGGGCATGGCAGCCAGTCACCTGGGGGCGTTGCAAGATCTGTCGGTAGTGCCGCTGCTCGTGAAGGCCCTGGAAGATGACCATGCCTACGTCCGTTCTTGCGCTGCGTTGGGGCTTGGACGGCTACGGGCAACTGAAGCACGTGAACGGTTAAAAACCGTGATGGAGCAGGACTGGGACCAAACCGTCAGAAGTCGAGCGAGAGAAGCACTCGAACGAATGCGGGAGTGACGATCATGCGGTTGCGACTTGGCCTATGCCTATATCCAGTCAATCACCGCAATCTCAGGCCGACAGTTCAAACGAAATGGGAGGAACGACCACCCTAACCCTCGGTTGACGTACAGCCGGTGTTGGCCGGATTCGTACCAGCCTGCCACGCGGCCGTTACATCCAGGAGGAAGCCAGAAGGTGGGTATGCCCGGCACCCGCCATTGCCCTCCATGGCTGTGTCCGCAGAGGATGAGGTCAATGGCATGATGATCTTCCACATAGTCGAGGATGTTGGGGGCATGGGCGAGCAGCAAGGTAAAGCGTAACTCGGCGCGAGGCGGGACACATCGAAGGTCCGCACGGTGAAGCGATGGGTCATCGACGCCGACAATCGCGAGTTCTCCCTTTCCCGTTGAGACGATGGCGCTTTGATTCACCAGCAGCGTGATCTTGTGTCGATCGGCCAGTTCAGCATATTGTGCCACCGGTACACCGCTATAGTGATCATGATTGCCCAACGTCATGTAGATGGGGGCTATGGCGCGTAGCTGTTCGAGGAATCGAAAGAGATGGGATAAACCCTCTGGCACATTGAGCAGATCGCCGGTAATGAAAATCCAGTCTGGATGGAGCTCATCCACGGTCTGTACGATGCGCTCGTGCCGCAGGCAATACCGGTCAATATGCAGGTCCGTAATATGGACGGCACGACCAGCCAGAACACCATGCACCTGCGTGTACCGCGTCACCTCATGCTCTGCAAGGCCGAATTCCCAGTCTGGGATGAGGCTGAATAGTCGGTAGAGGGGATAGCCGAGACAGTAACCAATAGAGGCTCGCGCGCGATCAGGCCATGACACCGTCCGTCGCCGGCTCATTCCGTAACCTGTCTATGGCCTGATCGTTTCCACATGGACGGGGAAAGTATACCATGGGCTTACGTTTCACCAGATTTGACAACACATTTGCGCTGATAATGGTCAGTCCAACGAAGGAATACCTGTGACGCAACCAATCGACCCCTTCCTCACCAGCAACGTGCCTGGAATCGGTGGACAAATCCGCAGCGTGCCCGAAGACTTTCAGGTCGAGGAACGGCCGCTCTACCAGCCGTGCGGGGAAGGTGAACATCTGTACATCACGATCACTAAGCGAGGCCTCTCCACGCCGGATCTTGTTCGGCGTCTTTCCTCGACATTGGGAATCAAGGCGCAAGCCATCGGTGTCGCTGGGCTGAAAGATGCACGAGCCGTCACGACACAGATGGTGTCGCTGCAAGGAGTCACACCGGAACAGGTATCCGGCATCAAGACCGATGACTCACTCTTGAGTTTTCAGATCCTCGGACGCCATCGGAATCGGCTCCGGACCGGCCACCATGCCGGGAATCGCTTCCGCTTAGTCATTCGCCAAGTCGCCGACCATGCGCGGGACACCGTGCCCTCTGTCCTTGACCACCTGCGCACACGCGGCGTGCCCAACTACTTTGGCCCTCAACGTCAAGGAAAGCGGGGCGATAACTACGAGGTGGGCGCCGCACTCCTGCATGATGCCCGTCGGCGCGAAAAGATGAATCGTGCTCAGCGCATCTGGTATCTCAATGCCTATCAGTCGTTTTTGTTCAATCGGATGCTGGCCCGACGTATCCATACAATCGATCGAGTCTTCGTGGGCGACTGGGCGACAAAACTTGAGAACGGTGCCTGTTTTGAGGTTGATGACGCCGAGAAGGAACAGCCACGAGTGGATCGTTTTGAGATCAGTCCAACGAAGGAATACCTGTGACGCAACCAATCGACCCCTTCCTCACCAGCAACGTGCCNNGAAGGAACAGCCACGAGTGGATCGTTTTGAGATCAGTCCAACCGGGATTCTTTTCGGCTCGCGTGTATCCTGGGCAAGTGGCGAACCAGGCAGCATCGAAGAAGCCGTCATTGCCGAAACGGGTACAACCAAGGAAGCCCTTGTCGCCGCCGCCAAGGCTTGTGGATTTCGTGGCGAGCGCAGAGCGCTTCGCATCCCCCTCGCTGAACTCGAATGGTCACTCAGCGGTGATGTCCTTACCCTGTCTTTCAGACTCCCTCCCGGCGCCTACGCCACGAGCGTACTCCGAGAACTGATGAAAATATCCCCCACAAACGCTTAGTTCCTCTCATTTTCTTTCCCCTGCCATAGCGGGTGGTACTATATGGTCACACCC
>CXWL01000656.1_pt1 | contig 10997 bp, 8 predicted proteins | sample 590931 | NCBI WGS metagenome assembly CXWL01 (sample SAMEA3498368, study PRJEB10139) | groundwater metagenome | biome: water well; material: biofilm material | place: Germany | collected 2015-04-27 | reverse complement strand
TTTTTTATGACAGGTACTAAGGGACATTGAACGTGATACGCCTCATTGTGGGTCTGGGTAATCTAGGACACGAATACGAAAATACCCGCCACAACGTCGGATTCTGGTGGGTGGACGAACTTGCCCAATCACAGAAAATAAACTTCAAAAGCGAAGCGAAATTTCACGGCATCACAGGGAGGGGCATGTCGCACGGGCATGACGTGTTATTGCTCAAGCCGCAAACCTTTATGAACCACAGCGGTCGCGCCGTTGGCGCACTCGCCCAGTTTTACAAAATTGAGCCCGCCGAAATTTTGGTCGTACATGACGAATTGGACTTGCAGCCTGGCACAGCGCGCCTGAAAATGGGCGGTGGTCATGGCGGACATAACGGGCTCAAGGACATCATCGCGCATCTCGGCACTAAAGATTTTTGGCGGCTGCGTTTTGGCATCGGGCATCCCGGCGAGCGCAACGAAGTATCCAACTACGTGCTGGGCAATCCCCGCGCAGAAGATCGTGGGCTGATAAACGATGCAATGCACAAAGCGCATCACACGGCACACCTCATCATCGAAGGCAAAATCGAAGCGGCAATGTTGAAGCTGCATAGCGCGTAAGCGTTTATTTTCGCCGCAATTTCTTAAAATTCTCCGGCTCCCATTTGCGCGTGGCGAGCAACAGCCCGATACCACTCCGCTTACCGAGTGGCACGCTCAGGCTTGCCTCATGCAGCTCTGCAAATTTTTGACGCAGATGGCGCAGTTCATCCTGCATTTGTGAGCGTGCGTGATCGCTAAACATGCCGTGCACGAATGCCATGGTTTCGTCTTCTTGGGCGAAATTGCTTGCCAAGAAATCAGGTAGCCCTTTGCTTTGGAAGTATTGCCTGATAGGCCCGAACGGCAACCAATCAAAATCACGCGCCACATTGATACGGATGCGATTATTCGGAAGTAAATCGATGATGCGCAGCTTGTCGAGCCGCAACAGATATTTGATGCACGCGGCTTGGGTGAGCTGGTAATACTCAAGCATTTCGTCCAACGTCCAATGGTTTAACGCGCAGACTGCAACAACCAGTAGCTTGGGGTCGGACACCACATCACGCTCCTGTTTTTCTGTCAGTGTCGTCAAGCGCGGCTGTTCAAGAACGGCTTCTTTAGTGAGTTCTGCCAGTGTGTAGCCCAACAAATTGCTGATTTGTAGCAAGCGATCAATGGTGAGTCGCCCGGACGTTAGTATTCGTTTGACGCTGGGTTCGGATAAATCCAATGCACGAGCAAGGTCGCGGTAAGTGATTCCCTGGTTTTTCAGCCTTTTCTTGATGGTTAAAACGAGTTGGGTGGTTTCTGACATAGCATAAAGTATCGTAATTTAATACTTATCAGTCTAATAATTGAGTCTATTAAGGTCAATGTTTTAATTTTCAAAACCTTTCATTATTGTGGCATCACTTAAACAACACGAAAGATGACGCACATGTTGACCCTTCCCACGCTTCGCCGACTGACCTTGTTTTTTCTGATGAATGCAGCACTGCTCGCTCAAAATGTCCGCGCAGATGAGCAAGCACCCCAAAATGAGATGAGCAAATTGGCTCTTGGCAAAACACTCAAGGTCGGTGATGTGGTGTTTATTCGCATCCCTTTCTCGCCGTTCACAGAGGTTGCCAAAACGACGATGAGCTGGACGAATCATGTTGGCATTGTGGTGGAAATTTCCGGTAAAGAGCCTTTGATTGCCGAGAGTAAATTTCCGCTTTCCGGGCAAGCCACTTGGTCGAAATTCGTCAAGCGTTCGGATAAAGGCAGAGTAGCAATTACGCGATTGCCCACACCGCTTAATGCAACACAACAAGCCAAGCTAAAACTAGCCGTTGCGGAACGCAACGGCATTGCTTACGACACAGGGTTTAATCTGCATTCGCACAAGCAATTTTGTTCCCGCTATGTACGTGAAGTGCTGCAAGAAGCTGCTCATGTTGAATTAGGTCAGATCGAAAAATTTTCAACCTTATTAAAGAACAACCCACAAGCCAACCAGAAGTTTTGGAAGTCATGGTTTTTTGGCAATATTCCGTGGGAACGTGAAACCGTCACGCCAGCGAGCTTGCTGCGCGATGATAAGATGGAGAAGATATTTGATGGCCGCGTAATTTAGAAAGATGCTGATTAAATCGTCATTGCGAGCGCAGCGAAGCAATCCAGAGATTTTTAGAAATTGCATCTTGTGTGCTGGATTGCTTCGCTGCGCTCGCAATGACGGAGTGCGTGAACAAATCAGTGTTTCATTAGTTTTTGACAGGGATATAAATAATGAGAAATGTCATTCGATGGTTGTTAAAGCAGGTGTTCCAACTCTTGTTCCGTGTTCGTACAACGGGATTGGACAAGGAAATCGATACCAGCAAGTTACTGGTGATCGCCAACCATGAATCATTTTTGGATGGCATGTTGCTGGGGTTGTATCTGCCGTTTGACCCCGTCTTTGTAGTGCATACCGGCGTAACACGCAGTCCATTTTTCCGCATGATATTGAGCTTGGTGGATTATCTTGCAGTTGACCCCACCAGTCCGATGGCGATCAAAAAAATCATCAAGCTGGTCGAATCGGGTCGCCCCGTGGTGATTTTTCCTGAAGGGCGGATTACGCAAACAGGCTCGTTGATGAAGGTGTATGAAGGTCCTGCATTTGTTGCTGCCAAAACGGGTGCAACGATACTTCCCGTGCGTTTGGACGGTCCCGCACGATCTTATTTCAGCCGTATTTCAGGCAAATATCCGCGTCGCCTGTTTCCACGCATCACGCTTTCAGCGATGGATACGACGGTCATCGCCATGCCAGACGAAGTGACCGCCAAGCTACGCCGCCGCAAGGCAGGTGAAGCGATGCGTCAGGTGATGCAGAAAATGATTTTTGAGTCTCATCCCAAGCAGACGCTTTATTCTGGCTTATTGGATGTGATGGCTATCTATGGACGTGGTCGTCGTATCGTCGAAGATGCCAAGCAGATTGAGTATTCCTACAACGATATGCTGAAGATGACCCTTGCGTTGGGTCGCATGGTTGCCAAGCATAGTGAGACCAATGAGTGTGTGGGCATTTTCATGCCCAACCTTGCCGCCACCGTTTGCATGATGATAGGCGTGGGCGCACAAGGTCGTGCGCCTGCCATGCTGAATTACAAGGCAGGCGCAGCGGGCATTCAAGATGCCTGCACGGCGGCAAAAATTCGTACCATTTTTGCATCGCGTGCATTCATTGAACAAGCAAAGTTGGAAGCAGATGTTGCTGCGATTCAAGGTGTAAAAATTCTGTACCTAGAAGATTTACGTCCAGCCATGGGTTTGCTCGATAAGCTATGGGTGCTGGTTGGCATGATGTTTCCCCGCATGATGGAGGCACAATCTGACCCAGATAAAACTGCCGTGGTGCTATTCACTTCTGGGTCAGAAGGCAAGCCCAAGGGCGTGGTGTTATCGCACCGCGCGCTGTTGTCCAACATTGCACAGATTCGCTCAGTCATTGAGTTTTCATCTGAAGACAAAGTGCTTAACGCGCTGCCGATATTCCATTCGTTTGGCTTAACGGGCGGAGCATTGCTGCCAATTATGACGGGGATGAATTTATTTTTATATCCCACGCCTCTGCACTATCGTGTGATTCCAGAAATTGCCTATGATCGCAATTGCAGCGTGTTGTTTGGCACCAGCACCTTCCTCGCCAACTATGCCAAGTTTGCGCACCCTTACGATTTCTATCGTTTGCGCTATGTCGTTGCAGGTGCGGAAAAATTATCTACCGCAGTGCGTGATGTTTGGTTTGAGAAATTTGGCATTCGTATTTTGGAAGGTTATGGCGCAACCGAGACTGCTCCCGTGCTGGCGGTAAACACCCCTATGGCATATCGCAGCGGCACGGTGGGTCAGTTACTGCCGTGTATCGAGCATCGCTTAATTCCTGTCACTGGTATTGAGAAGGGGGGCATGTTGCATGTACGCGGCCCGAATGTGATGTCTGGTTACTATCGTTTTGATCACCCCGGACAGTTGCAAACTCCGTCATCGGAAGCGGGCGAGGGTTGGTATGAAACAGGCGATGTCGTTTCAATCGATGCCGAAGGATTTGTTTCTATCGTGGGTCGCGTCAAACGCTTCGCCAAAGTGGCGGGTGAAATGGTCTCGCTTGAAGTGGTGGAAAAATTAGCCACTCATGCTTCACCTACCGCAATGCACGGTGCATCCAGCCAAGTGGATGGTGGGCGTGGTGAAGCCATTGTGTTGTTTACCACCGACGCAACGTTGACGCGGGACATGCTATCCGCATCGGCAAAAAATTTAGGCAATCCCGAAATTGCCGTACCGCGCAAAATTCAATATGTGGAAACTCTGCCGCTTTTGGGTACGGGGAAAACCGATTACGTGACGTTGAAAAAAATGGCGGAGACTCTGTAATGAACGAAAGAAAATCACTCGATATGCCGCTGATGTCGGTAGGCATGATGTCGGTATTGGTGGCGCAATTTTTCTCCGCATTGGCGGATAACGCCATCTTGATTGCCGCCATTGCCATTGTTAAATCGCAGGGCTTGCCGAATCTTGTGCCGTTGCTACAAGAATCCTTCGTCCTGCCATTTATTTTGCTCGCGCCTTTTGTCGGACAAATCTCGGATGGATTCCCCAAAGGGCGGGTAATGTTGGTGGGCAACTTGCTCAAGCTGGCAGGCGCAATCGCCATGGTGTCGGGCATCAATCCGCTCACCGCTTATGGCTTGATCGGCATCGGTGCGGCGATGTATTCACCCGCGAAATACGGCATCCTCTCGCAGATGTTTGGTGCAACCTCATTGGTACGCGCCAACGGCATGATGGAAGGTTCAACCATTGTCGCCATCCTGCTGGGTGTGCTCATGGGTGGATGGCTGGCCGACCACTCGCTACAGTGGGCATTTGTTGGTGTGATGAGTGCTTATGGTTTGGCGGCATTCGCCAATTTATTTATCCCTAAGCTAGAGGCAGAAAATCCCGCTGCGAGTTTTAATCCGTGGATGCTCATCAAACAATTTTGGGCATCACTCGCCATGCTGTTCAAAAATCCAGACTCTCGCTTTAGCTTGATCGGCACGAGTGTATTCTGGGGTAGCGGCACAACCCTACGTCTCATGTTGTTCGCATGGGTGCCTGTTGCCTTGTTGATTACCGACAACCAAACCCCCGCCAACCTGATGGGCGCAGTGTCGATCGGCATCGTATTGGGCGCAGTGGCGGCAGGGGCATGGGTATCGTTAGCCAACGTCAATCGCGCACTGATCGGCGGCTTGCTCCTCGGTCCGGCAGTGCTTGCGCTCGCCTTAGTTCACAGCCTCACCTTTGCCGCAGTCGTGATGATTGCGATTGGGCTATGTGGTGGATTGTTCGTTGTGCCGCTCAACGCCTTGCTGCAAGAAAAAGGACACGAAACCATAGGCGCAGGTAACGCATTAGCGGTGCAAAATTTTGTGGAGAATTTAGTGATGCTGATGTTTGTAGGCGGCTACAGCTTGGTCGCTGCGATGGGCATTCCAGTCACCCAAATTTTGATTGGCTTTGGTTTGATTTTGCTGGTGTTTATTGGCGCTCTAGCGGCTCTCAGGATGAGGCGAGTAAGTGTTGGGGAAATTTAACTTTTTGAAAAGGAATAATCATGAAAACCAGAATCAAGCTTAAAGATTTCATATTGTTATTAGTTTGTATCTTATGCGTAGCTGGTTGCGCAACGAATCAAGCGCGACACAACTCTGCGAGTGTTGTTGATTTTCTTTACCCAGATACCAAAGATCCTGTGGTTGTGCCTGGCATTCCTGTACTAACGTTGCCGTTAAAAGTGGGCATCGCGTTTGTCCCTAGCATTAACAACTATGACTCAACGTTGACCGAGCAGCGCAAAATGGAACTGATGAATCAGATTGGAAATCATTTCAAGCAATATCCTTATGTGAAAGACATTGAATTTATTCCTACTGCGTATCTGAGGGTCAAGGGGGGATTTTCAAATTTGGATCAAATACGAACAATGTATGGGGTAGATGTCATTGCCTTGGTATCTTACGATCAAGTTCAATTCACAGACCAAGGTGTTTTTAGTCTGGCATATTGGACTATCGTTGGCGCGTATATCGTTCCAGGGGAGAAGAACGATACTCATACCATGCTCGACACCGTCGTCGTTGATATAAATAGCCGAAAGATGTTGTTTCGCGCACCAGGGATGGGGCATGTGAAAGGCTTGGCGACACCTATCAATTTGAGCGAACAGCTTAGAGCCGATAGCAAAACAAGCTTTGATAATGCGACGACTGAGATGATCAACAACCTAGATCAGCAATTGGCTACTTTCAAAGATAAGGTGAAGGCTCGTCCAGAAGAGTACAAGGTTGTGCCAACCGCTGAATATCGGGCGCGTGCGGGTGGTGGAGACCTAGATGTAATTTGGTTATTGATGGTTGCCGCATTGGGCATTTCTTTTATAGTGCTTCGCCGTAAAACTTGGCTCGCATGATATTGCCACGTTGGACATTTTTGGCTGTGGGAATCGCTACCATTGTATATTTACTGCCTAGTTTGGGCGACGCACTAATTTATGATCGAGCATCAATACAAGCAGGTGAGTGGTGGCGTTTGCTGACGGGTAATTGGGTGCATTTATCCGATATGCACTTTATTTCTGACGTGATTGGTTTGCTGGTTATAGGTTCAATGCTAGAACAGCAAAAAAATTCAGGTATGTGGCTTGTGTATCTCATATCAGGGATTGTTATTGGGATGGTAATTTTTTTATGCTTACCGACGCTGCAATTCTTTGGCGGACTTTCGGGCATTGTTACCGCCACATTAGTTTACTTTTGCTTGACAGGGCTTATCAAACAAGGTGCTTGGCGAAGGGTGTGTCTATCACTGCTGGTAATGGTTGCGCTCAAAATAGCAATCGAGTTTATGCTGGGCGTATCGATTCTCTCATCAACGAACCAACAGTCTTTTATACCAGTACCCGCAAGCCACCTATCAGGGGCAGCTTCTGCCTTGCTTGTGTTTGCCTTAACAAGGTTTAACTTATTTTCCAAATAGCACAAGAGGAGTAAACATGCGGTTCATAGGTTTGATAATCGGAGTTGTGCTGGGCAGTTGGGTTGGCTCAATCGGTGGAGCATGGGTTGGTGGTATTTTGGGGTTAATCGCTGGTTGGGTTTATAACGAGCGATCACGCAATAATCAGCCATTAGAATCTCGTGTGGCGGCATTAGAAAAACAGGTTAGGCAGTTATCCGACCAAGTTTCCGCACTCAAGTCTAGCAAGCCTTCTGAGGCGATAGCTCATCCCCAAATCATTGCTGAGCCAGAGCTTACGCAACCCAGAGCTATTGCTCAAACACCGCCAGATTCAATCTACGCATCTAGTGCATTTTTCGATGCCCTACCAACCTCAGCCACGCCATCCGATTCGTTCGAAGCACCTCCATCGAGCCGCCCCATAACTCCCGACACTCCGCGTGCAAAGTTACGTGATCAACAGCTCAGTGAGCCAACGCCGAATCGCAACCTGAACAACAATCAATGGTTGTCCAATCTCTTCAAGGGTAATGTCCTCGCCAAAATTGGCGTGGTCATTTTGTTTTTCGGGATTGCGTCAGGCTTGAAGCTGGCGGTGGATATGGGGCTATTCCCTGTGTCTGTGCGTCTGGTGTTGGGCGCATTTGCCGCGATTGCCTTGAGCGTATTTGGCTATCACCGCGCGCAACAGCCAGAACACAAAATGTTCGGTCAGGCTATGCAGGGCGGAGGCTTGGGTATTCTGTATCTGCTGGTGTATTTCATGTTGGCACGCTATCAGATTATTGGTGAGACGCTCGCCTTCGCACTCTTCACGTTGATGGGCGTTACTTGTGTACTGTTGGCGGCTCGTCAAGATAGTCGCTCGCTGGCGATGTTGGGTATCTCTGGCGCATTCCTTTCGCCTGTTATGGCGGCGAGTTCGGGCGGGAGTCAAATCACTTTGTTCAGCTATTTTCTATTGCTGAATGCTTTCATCATCAGCGTGAATTGGTTTAAGGGTTGGCGTGAACTCAACCTGTCTGGCTTTATCTTCACATTGGTGATCGGGATGAATTGGGCATTTCGATCCTATATGCCTAGCGATTTCCCGGTTTCAGAAACTTTCTTGATTCTGTTTTTTCTGCTCTATTCCGCAACACCTGTCCTGTTTAATTTATTCAATGCGCCAGGTCGTCTCAGCTGGGGTGATGGCATGTTGCTGTATGGCACCCCGCTTGCCGCCGCTGCGTTACAGCATCATCTGCTGCAAGGTCAAGACATGACATTGGCATGGAACGCCTGCGGGGCGGGTGGTTATTATTTGCTGTTGTGGCGGACAATGAACCGCAAGCCACATGAGGAAACCATCTGGCTGGAAAAAAGTTTATTGGGTATCGCAATCGGATTTTTTACGCTGGCGATTCCACTGGCGTTTAATGCCCAATTCACCGCTGCTTTCTGGACGTTAGAAGGATTCGGCGTGCTGTATCTTGGCGTGCAGCAAAATCGTTTTTTTGCTCGACTATCCGGCTCTGCCCTGCAAGTGTTGGCGGGCGCATATTTCTTTATGCACAGCCACGAATTGCAGCGCACATTTCCTATCTTTAACGATTGGTATGTGGGCTGTGTGATCATTGTTGGTGCGGCCATGGCAAGTGCATTGCTGTTGCGGCACACCGCAGACAAACCAAACAATGCCGAGCAAACGGTAGCTTGGGCTGCGTCAATCAATACAGCTTATTTCGCTATCCCATTTTTTTATTGGGCATTGTTATGGTGGTTCGGCGCGGGGTTTGTTGAAATCGAACGTTTCTCACCCACCGCCCACCAAATGGCTGAGATGCTCGGCTTGTGTGTCAGCACGTTTATCGGGCTGGAGTGGTTAGGTAAATTTCGCAATTGGCACGCCATCCGTCAACCCTCTGCGGCATTGATTTTGGCTATTTTAATTGCAGCGGTTGACGGGTATCAAAAAAATGGTCATGCCCTGTATGGCGTAATGAGTATGCTCATACCCGCCACAGTGCTGGTGAATTATTGGCTGCTGTATCGACACGATCAAGACGCGATGCCGGCCGCATCTGAATTGCGTCACGCACTTGCCTATTGGTCGCTGCTTGCTTTAGTTGGCAGCGAACTTGCGTGGGTAGCGGAACAGCTCACGGTGGATAGCGTGCTTTGGTCTTGGCTGGCATGGGGCATTTCAGGTGCAACGGGCTTGTTGGTTTCAATAGGGGGATCAAAAAAACAGTCATGGCCATTTACGCTACACCGAGAACTTTATCTCAACAGATTGCAGCTCCCTGTTGTGGCACTACTGTGCGCTTGGATCATCTATGGCAATGCTGCTCATTCTGGGGGCGGAAGCGAGTTGCCCTATTTGCCCGTGCTTAACCCGTTTGACTTGATTCAACTGTTGGCAATGTACGCGGTATGGAAATGGCTGCGCGAAACCACCAGCTTATGGCTACCAGTCGTATATGGCATGGCATTTATTTGGGTGAGTGCCGAAGCCGCACGTCTTAGCCATCATTGGGGAAACGTGCCGTTTGATTGGTCACAATTATTTGCCTCTGCAACGTTTCAAGCCAGCTTGTCGATATTGTGGACAGCGATTGCGATGGGCGTAATGGTCTATGCCTCACGTTGCAAACAACGTGCTTTGTGGTTTTATGGGTTTGGACTGCTGGCAATTGTCGGGGGCAAATTGATGATGGTTGATTTGTCCAACAAAGGCACGGCACTTTGGACAGCATCACTCATCGGTATCGCATTGTTGATTATTGCGACCAGTTACTTTTCCCCTGCACCGCCTAAAGAGGAGGCATCAAACTATGCTGATGCGAATTAAAGTCCACCAGCATGGAAGTCGAGCCATGCTAACTCCTATTGGGTAATAAGTTTGATTCAGACTTCATGTTGGGGGCGAACCGTAACGATTGCCCCCATTTTTTGTTTTAGATGTGATTGTTGACAGTAGGTGGCACAGTATTGCCGCTGGCCTGCATGTTAATCGCTTCTGGATGGGTTTGATAATGTTCCCGCACGCAATTCGCCAATGCTTGTTTGGTATCGTCTTCCACAGGACAGACTTCTTGGTTCGGCAAGCAGACCAGCATTCCGCTTAGTAATTGATCTTGAGGTGCCGGCATCTTGGCTACCCACGAAGCCAGCAAGGGGCGGTTAAGGTGTGAAGGCAGCGAGGCTAGGATGCCAATGTCGTTCTGGTTATGAACCAGCAGGCCGGATGTGGTGCCTCTATCCAGCGTCAATACTTGGAAGAAGTAGAGGGTATGGTAGTCCAGTTGTTTTTTACGGTCGGCTTCTGTGGGTGAAGTGCGTGTTTCGATTGCAGCAGACAGAATGTCGCAGTAGGTATCGATTGCCGCTTCGCCCACTGTCCTGGCCATTTTGAGGTCTGCATCGAAATTTCCGCTGGTATAGTTCTCCAGATAAAAATGCGTCACGCCGCGATGCCGCCCCAACACGGGGATGTTGAAATATCGGTCACCCTGCGCCGAACCTTCGTCATATTGTTGCGGTGCTGCCTGTTTAATTTTATTGGCGAACAGGGTTTTGTCTTCGGCATTCTCAATCGAAGGGTTGAGGTCTGCCATGACACGCCAGTAACCGTTGCCATTCTTCAATTCTGTCCAACTGATATGGATGTGTACCGAGGGGGCTAACGGATTGACGGGGTGAATGATCGTGGAAATGGCGGAAGCGGATGCCAATTGCTTTGTATCATCATCGTCATATTGAACTTGGGAGGTATTAACCGATGCGCGATTAAAGAGCGATTCGTCTGTCGCCATAAAGCGCACGCCACCGCCATGCTTTCCCTCGTCCCGAAACCATTCGGTGGGTTCATAAGGCTTGCCATTGCCGAATGTTTTGCTGATCGCATTCAGCTTGGTTACAAAGCGTTGCTGTAAATCTGTTACG
>CXWL01033644.1_pt1 | contig 10998 bp, 6 predicted proteins | sample 590931 | NCBI WGS metagenome assembly CXWL01 (sample SAMEA3498368, study PRJEB10139) | groundwater metagenome | biome: water well; material: biofilm material | place: Germany | collected 2015-04-27 | reverse complement strand
TGAAGGATTGGCTGGTGCAGCGCGTGACAGCCGTTTTGATGACGCTTTATCTCATAGGGCTGGTCAGTGTTTTATATGTTGTCGCACCGCAAGATTACGCAGCATGGAAAGGCCTATTCAGTCACCAAGTGATGCGCATCGCGACCTTTGTATTTTTCATTTGCGTTTTCTGGCATGCCTGGATCGGGATGCGTAATATCCTGATGGATTATGTGCATCCCGTGGCAATCCGCCTAACCGTGCAAATTCTGGTGATTACTGCCTTGCTGTTTTATCTGGTGTGGACTGCTGACATATTGTGGAGTTGATGTGGCAATAACCAAAAGAAAATTTGATGTAGCCATTGTTGGCGCAGGTGGCGCCGGGATGCGCGCTGCGTTGCAGTTGTCCGAGGCAGGATTAAAAGTGGCGGTGCTGTCCAAGGTATTTCCCACGCGTTCGCATACCGTCTCAGCACAAGGCGGGATTGCTGCTTCGCTGGGAAATGTCACGGAAGACAACTGGCACTGGCATATGTATGACACCGTGAAAGGATCGGATTATCTGGGTGACCAGGATGCCATCGAATTCATGTGCCGTCAGGCCAATGAAGTCGTCTATGAACTGGAACATTTCGGCATGCCGTTCGATCGCCTGGAAAATGGAAAAATTTATCAGCGTCCGTTTGGCGGGCAATCGCAGAATTTTGGCGGCGCACAGGCCACGCGTTCTTGTGCGGCGGCTGACCGCACCGGGCATGCGCTATTGCATACACTGTATCAGCGCAACGTCAGCGCCAACACGCAATTTTTCATTGAATGGATGGCACTTGATCTGATTCGTGATGAGCAGGGCGACGTGTTAGGTGTGACCGCGATGGAAATGGAAACGGGCGAGATCTTGGTCTTACAGGCCAGAGCCACCTTGTTTGCTACCGGTGGCGGCGGGCGGATTTTTCAAGCCAGTACCAATGCCTTGATCAATACCGGTGATGGTCTTGGGATTGCCGCGCGGGCTGGGATTCCGCTGGAAGACATGGAATTCTGGCAATTCCATCCTACCGGTGTTTACGGTGTGGGCGTATTGATCAGCGAAGCTGTGCGCGGCGAGGGCGGTTATTTGCTGAATAGGAACGGCGAGCGTTTTATGGAACGTTATGCGCCTAACGCCAAGGATCTGGCCAGCCGTGACGTGGTTTCACGCGCTATGACGACGGAAATGAAGGACGGGCGCGGCTGCGGCGAGGAGAGCGACCATTTGCTGTTAAAACTCGATCATTTGGGCGCTGAAATTATCAAAACCCGGTTACCGGGTATCCGTGAACTGGCGATTAAATTTGCCCATGCCGATCCGATCAATGAACCGATTCCGGTCGTGCCCACCGCGCATTACATGATGGGCGGTATTCCAACCAATTACTTCGGTCAGGTTGTGGCACCGTATAAAACCGGTCCGGAAGAAATTGTCTCCGGCTTTTACGCGGTGGGAGAGTGCGCTTGTGTCTCCGTGCACGGCGCCAACCGCTTGGGCACTAATTCGCTGCTCGACCTGGTGGTATTCGGCCGCGCCGCAGCCAATCAGATTATTGAGGATTTGAAAACCAATCCGCATCACAAGCTGTTGCCAGAGAATGCTGCGGATAAAACATTGACTCGCTTAACTCGCCTGGAGAGTCAGAAAGACGGTGAGAGCGTCGCGCAGGTGGGTGCTGCCTTGGCTAAAACAATGCAGACGTATTGCGGTGTTTTCCGTTTTGAAGACATGCTACAAAAAGGTGTGGAAAAAATTCTTGAAGTCGGCGAGCGGGTCGGCCACACGGAAATCAAGGATAAAAGCAAAGTGTTCAATACCGCCCGGATCGAAGCGCTGGAACTGGATAACTTAAAAGAAGTCGCTACTGCAACCATGATCTCCGCCGAAGCCCGGCATGAAAGCCGTGGTGCGCATGCACGCGATGATTATCCCGAACGGGATGATGTCAAATGGTTAAAACATACGCTGTTTTTCAGTGAAGATAATCGATTGGATTATAAGCCGGTGCGGTTGAAACCAATAACAGTGGAATCTTTCCCGCCCAAAGCCAGAACTTACTGATCTGTAATTGTAATGACATCATGAACTTCCTCTTGATGCTGGTTCTGAGCCTAACAGGCCGTTGAAAAACTATCTGTGTTGCCGCTGCGGTGTTAAAAACAGACTCAAAATGCTCATTTATTATGCATAAACTGCGCTTTTTCGCCTGTTTTTGCCTTGCATCGGCTGCCTCGAATACGTTTTTCAACGGCCTGCTAGAACCTGCACATCGTAGCACAAGAAAATTGCATGCCCTGATTCTGAGCAAATTTCTCCTTCGTAGTCACGTCGACTCCTATACTGAGTAACTTATGACACAACAATCAGCCTCCAATGCTCCGCCCGCCGTCACCATGCAAGGTTCTGAACATCTTTATCAATGGCTAGATGGCGAACAAATTAGCCTTGCTTTTACCACCTATCAAACTAATCGCTTGTTTTTAATTGGACGCAATGAAAATAGGCATTTGGCGGTTAATGAGCGCTTGTTCGATAAGCCGATGGGTTTGTATGCCAGTAACGAAAGCCTTTATATGGCAACCCGCTACCAGATTTGGCAACTAGAAAACCGACTGGCAAAGGATGAGCAGTATCAAGGCTGTGATCGTTTGTATGTGCCGAGCCAATCGCACACCACCGGTGATCTGAATGTGCATGATGTCGTGGTGACTCAAGGGAAAAAAATACTGTTTATCAATACCGATTTTAGTTGCTTGGCCACTTTACAGGCGGGGTTTAGTTTTGCTCCTATCTGGAAACCGCCCTTTATCACCAAACTTGCCGCGGAAGATCGTTGCCATTTAAACGGACTGGCCATGCAAGACGGTGAACCCATGTATGTGACAGCGTGCAGCACTACTAATGAAGCGGCAGGCTGGCGCAATCACCGGTTGGATGGGGGCGTGGTAATGCACATTCCCAGCCATGAAATCATTGCCACTGGCTTATCCATGCCGCATTCACCGCGTTGGTATCGCGGTAAACTATGGCTACTCAATTCCGGCACGGGAGAATTGGGTTACTTGGACGGCAATCAATTTGTGCCGATCACATTCTGCCCAGGCTTTGTGCGTGGCCTGGCATTCTGCAAGAATTTTGCCCTGGTGGGGCTATCAAAATTACGTTCAAAAGCTTTTTCAGGCCTGTCACTGGAGAACCGACTCGCAGCCAAGAACATGGTTTCTCAATGCGGTTTGGTCGTAGTCGATTTAGATACGGGCAACCTATTGCATGCGCTACACATTGGCGGAGTGGTCGAAGAATTATTCGATGTCGTGGTGTTACCGGATGTGCGTCAACCCAGAGCGCTAGGTTTTCAGGACGATGACATTGATCGCCTGATTTCTTTTCCCGATTCGGGAGGGATGATTACTACCATGCCTACCGTAAAACGCCCTGGTTTGAGTCAACCAGCGCAGGTGGCCGGGTTACCACGTGCTTCGCAATTGGCTCAATCAGAAGATATGCCTATTAAGTATCAGAGAGTGTATCATTTGACACAAGAGAATCTTTTGCGTTATGAATCTATGACTTATCCGAGTTTGCAAAAACGTTGGCAAACCCAGTCGCAACGGGGCGAATTGTTCGGCGTATCCGCATTGGTTGAAGGCGAAATGATTGGTTTTGCCGTAGCGGAATGCTGGCAGGAGGGCGGGCAACCTTGTTTTGAATTGCTATCGTCCTATGTTTTACCCGCCTATCGGCATCAACCGATTGAAAGGCAATTGCATCAGCACTTGCAGCAAGCGACGAATGATGTGGTACAACGTGTTAAATCTTAGTATTTATTGGGGGTAATTTGATATGGCTGATCCTATTTTTAATTATGTTGCTGCCAATCCGTTTGGATTGAGTAATGTGGGCTCCGAGGCTAGTCCCACGTTGGTTGATATCGACGGCGATAGCGATTTGGATGCATTCGTAGGAAATTGGGATGGCAATACGCTGTTTTTTAAAAATACAGGAACAGTCAATAGCCCAAGTTTTATTGCTGCTGTCACCAATCCATTTGGCTTGAGCGATGTAGGTACTGGCGCTAACCCCAATTTTGTAGATATCGACGGCGATGGTGATCTGGATGCTTTCACGGGTGCCTATGATGGCGATACGCTGTTTTTTAAAAATACAGGAACAATCAACAATCCGAGCTTTGCTGCAGCTGTCGCCAATCCGTTTGGTTTATTTGATGTAGGCGGTCATACTGCACCTTCTTTTGTTGATATCGACGGAGATGGTGATTTAGATGCTATCGTAAGTTCGAGTCACTATACTGGCGGCGCCACGTTATTTTTTAGGAATATCGGAACAACTGGCAATCCATTATTTTACTATGACAGCTCTGCTCCATTTGGTTTAGGCGATACGAACTATGACAAACTTACCTTCGCTGATATCGACGACGATAACGATTTGGATGCCTTCATAGGCGCTGCTGACGGTGACACGCTGTTTTTCCAAAATTCAGGGACAGGCAATATTCCGCATTTTTCTTGGAAAGGATCGTTTGGCTTGCAAAATGTAGGTGATTCTCCAAATCCTACTTTTGTTGATATCGATGGCGATGGCGATTTAGATGCCTTTGTTGGTCAAGGCTATTCCTATTATTCTGGTGGTGAGGGCAAGGGTGATACGCTATTTTTTGAGAATGCCGGAACCGCCAGAAATCCGGTATTTGCTACTGCTATCACCAACCCGTTTGGTTTGAGTAATTCGGGCAATTTTGCCCATCCTACTTTTGTCGATATTGATGGCGATAGCGATCTAGATGCCTTCATAGGTAATGATGCAGGCAATATGCTGTTTCAGAGGAACACCGGGACAGTCGGTAATCCAATCTTTACTGCTACTGTCACCAATCCGTTTGGCTTGAGTGATGTGGGTACTGATGCTGTCCCCACTTTTGTTGATATCGACAGCGATGGTGATTCAGATGTTTTTGTGAACGATGTATTTTTTAAAAATATAGGATCAATTAGCAACCCGGTGTTCGCCGCTCCCCAAAGCAATCCGTTTGGCTTGGGTAGCTCTAGCTTTGTTTTTAGGGATGTTGATGGCGATGGTGATTTGGATGCCTTGGGATTTGCTAGTTTATACAGGAATACGGGGACAGCGAATACCCCGGTATTTTCTCAGGAGAGTAGTCCGTTTGACTTACCGGATGCTGGTTATCGTAGTAGTTTTACCAGCAAAACCTTCGTGGATATCGACGGTGATGGCGATTTAGATGCCTACATGACGGAAATTTTTGAGTACGGCGGTTTTAGCTCCACTTCGGAGAGTTTTCTCATTAACAATAATGCACCTAACGTCGCCGACATCACAATTCCTGAAACCTATACCAGAAACACGCCACTCAATTTGACTAATATTGTCATCAGCGACCCGGACAGCGCGAATGTCACTGCGATATTGAAGGTATCCAATAGTGCGGCGGGCAGTCTAAGCACGGGAACATCAGGTGCTGTGACATCCACTTTTAACGCCGGTACGGGAACATGGACAGCCAGTGGTGCGTTGGCCAACGTGAATGCGTTGTTAGCGGGTGTAATTTTTACGCCTGCTGCGAATTTCACGGACGTTTTCACAATCAACACCAGCATTTCAGATAGTGTGGCAGTGCTTCGTGGCAATAAAAATTTCAGCGCATTGTTGGTCAGTACACCCGGAGACGATATGTTGACGGGCACAACATTTGACAGCGATACCCTGACCTATGCCTCCGCTACTGGCCCAGTAACCGTTTCATTGAATATCAACACGCAGCAAAACACGATCGGTGCGGGATTGGATACCATCGCCAAGGTTGAGAATCTGATTGGCAGCCCTTTCGCTGACAACTTAACCGGTAACTCAGCCAATAATATCCTGGAAGGCAAGGGCGGTAATGATACGTTGATCGGCTGGTCCGGTGCGGATACCATGATCGGCGGGCTAGGCAATGACAGTTATTTCGTTGAAAATCCCAAAGATGTTGTGCTTGAAAAGCTCGGCGAAGGCACGGATACCGTCAGTAGTCGGTTGACTTACACACTGCCCGCCAATGTGGAAAATCTGATACTGACCGGCACAGCGGTGATCAATGGCACAGGCAATGATCTGGATAACAGTATCACAGGAAATAGCGCTGCCAATCAGTTAAATGGACAGGCAGGTAACGATACATTGATTGGTGGAGGCGGTGACGATACCCTCACGGGCTGGTCTGGCGCAGACATTATGATCGGCGGCTTGGGGAATGACAGTTATTTTGTCGAGAATGCGGGCGATGTGGTTACTGAAACCCTCAACCAGGGCACTGATACGGTCAGCAGCCGGCTGGCTTACACATTATCCGCTAATGTGGAGAATCTAATACTAACGGGTACAGCGGCGGTCAATGGCACAGGCAATGATCTGGATAACAATATCACAGGAAATAGCGCTGCCAATCAGTTAAATGGACAGGCAGGCAACGATACATTGATTGGTGGAGGCGGTGACGATATCCTCACGGGCTGGTCTGGCGCAGATACTATGATCGGCGGCTTGGGGAATGACAGTTATTTTGTCGAGAATGCGGGCGATGTGGTCACTGAAAACCTCAACCAGGGCACTGATACGGTCAGCAGCCGAGTGGGCTACACATTACCCGCTAATGTGGAGAATCTGATACTGACGGGTACAGCAGCGGTCAATGGCGCAGGCAATGATTTGAATAACAGTATCACAGGCAATGCAGTGATCAATAGTCTCAGTGGCGGCGCAGGTAATGACACGCTCAATGGTGGGGCGGGTAACGATATGCTCAGTGGCGGCACTGGAAAAGATACCCTGACAGGCGGAACAGGGAGCGATACTTTCAGATTTATTGCAAAAGACAGTATTGACAAGATTGTTGACTATAACATCGTTGATGACACTATTCAGCTCGAAGACTCTATATTCACGGCATTAACGACGATTGGCACATTGGCTGCTAATAATTTTATCATTGGCACAAGCGCAGCCGATTCGAACGACTTTATCGTATATAACACTGCAACAGGTGCGCTGCTCTATGATGCGGATGGCAATGGCGCTGTTGCTACCGTACAAATTGCTACACTTACGGGTGGATTAGCTTTGACCAATATGGATTTTGTGGTGATTTAGGTTCTTGAGTCAGCTGAAAGCTAAAGATTATTGTAATATCAATGCGCTAGGATGCTGGATCAGCATGGTGTAACTGTCTTTCTTGCGTGCTACCCAACCGCGGATTTCAAGCGATTTGCCTACATAGGAATCCAGCGCAGGAAATAAATTGAGGTTGGTATTAGCGACGCGGATGTCAACCTTGTCATTAAACAACAGTCGCGTATATTTTTTGTTTTTCTTAATCGCAACCGGGGTCCCGATGAATCGTTGCCAGCCTTTGGCGTGAGTGGTAATTTTATTAATGAGCCGGGGCTGATACTCCGGCATAGCCCAAATACCCAGTTTCAATTTCTCAGCGTGCTGTTGCGCTTGAATCAGTTTATCGGTGTAACGCCCATTAGGCGGGATGATACTGATTACAGCCAAGCCGTTTTCCAGCAAAGCAAGGTTGAGATGTTTGCCATCCGGTAAAAATACATGCGCCAATAAACGTTTATATTTATCCCGTCTTACTTGGTCATATTCCAAATAAACCTTGTTTTCCTGCAACTGAGCTTGCAACCATTTTTTTGCGGCGACACCGCCGGGTTCTTCTGCGCGCTGACGGCTTTCAATTTCGGGTGTGTTGACTCCCAATAGCCGGATATGCTTCTTGTCTTCTAGAATAATCGTATCACCATCGTATACGCGGGCGACTTGATATAATTGCCGGCTCGGCTGGCTGATGATCTTTACGGGCTCTGCACCGGTGGAAGGTCTGTCCGAATAAGTTACGCGGCCTTTTTCATCGACACTGCGGTATATTTCGGTAGCAAATGAGACCGGGATAGCAAAACCGAGAATCAAACAAAAGATTAAATAATGTTTTTTGCTGAAGAACATGGCGTTATCGTGGAAAAATAGTGTGTTTCATATTTGGTAGATCACGTATGACGCTATGGTATGCTAAGCCTAGGGAATATGGCAAAATGAAAAAATTTAGCGGTTGTTGCACATTAGGCTTAGAAAGCGAGTTTATGCAAAAGAAAGAAATATTATCAGTTAAATGGCTATCGGTTTTGCTTGGATAAAGCCTGTTTCAGTTTTCTCTTTTACCGCGTATAAAAATTCTGAAATAAATTAGATCAAATGTACCGTATGCGTCAAACACAATGCGTTTGACATGTTTTGTACAACGGAGTGCTTTAATTAATGGAAATTGATAAGGTCATTGATTCCACTTTTGAACCTGTTTCAAACGCTGTGGCGTCGGTAATTTTTTACAGTGTTCAATTATTGGATCTTGAGATCAAATTGGTATTGATTTGGCTGGTTGCCGCGGCACTTTTCTTTACTGTATATCTTGGTTTTATCAATATTCGCTATTTCAAGCACGCCATTGATGTTTTGCGCGGGAAACATGATAGCGGAATTTCAAACGGACACATCAGCCGGTTTCAGGCTTTGATGACTTCACTGTCGGCAACGATTGGCCTGGGTAATATTGCGGGCGTGGCAGTTGCCATTTCAATAGGCGGTCCGGGCGCTACATTCTGGATGGCCATCATGGGTTTTTTCAGCATGTCGACCAAGTTTGTTGAAGTCACCTTGGGGATTAAATACCGGCAATATGGAAGCAAGCACAATCCGGATACCATTTCGGGTGGCCCTATGTATTATTTGCGCAGTGCTTTTGATCGCCTGCAGCAGCCGAAAATGGGCAGATTTATGGCGGGATTGTTTGCGGTATGCTGTATTGGCGGCACCATCGGTGCGGGTGGCTTGTTTCAGGCTAATCAGGCCTATCAACAAGTATTGGTTGTGACGGGTGGCGATGCCAGCTTTTGGGCTGATAAGGGCTGGCTTTTTGGTTTATTTATGGCTATTTTGGTCGGCATGGTGATTATCGGCGGCATCCAATGGATTGCGGCCGTAGCTGGGCGTGTGGTTCCTGTGATGGCGATCATTTATATCATCGCCGGTTTGGTAGTGATCGGTATTCACCATGCGGCAATCCCCGGTGCATTAAGCACCATTTTTGAGATGGCATTGTATCCGCAGGCAGGTGTGGGTGCTTTAATGGGCGCATTGCTGATGGGCGTGCAGCGCGCTACTTTTTCCAATGAAGCCGGATTGGGTTCATCGGCGATTGCACATTCCGCGGTAAAAACCGATGTGCCGGTCAGTCAGGGAATGGTTGCAATGCTCGGCCCATTTATTGATACTGTAGTGATTTGTATGATTACGGCATTGGTGATTGTCATATCTGGCACCTATGTGGAAGGTGGCGGCATTGAAGGAGTACAATTGGCTTCTCGTGCGTTCGCAACTGGCATTTCGTGGTTTCCTTACGTGTTATCCTTAACGGTTTTTCTGTTTGCCTATTCCACCATGATTTCCTGGTCATATTATGGATTGATATGCACGACGTATTTATTTGGGGAGCGGCTTGTTGTAGCAGGGATTTATAAAATTCTATTTTGCGCATTCATTATCATTGGTGCATCGGCGCAACTATCCAATATTATTTTATTTACCGATTCGATGGTATTTGCCATGGCGATTCCCAATATCATTGGGCTATATATGCTGGCACCCGAGATTAAGAATGATTTGCGGGTTTACTTGCAGGATCTGAAGGAAAAAACAGAAAAACGATCGTGAGAACGCATATAACGCAATATTTCAAAGGAAAGTGGATTAAAATTGCTACTCGCCCGATTTACGGATATTCAATCAATTCATAGCGCGCCTATTTCATAGCCAAATTGTATGACAGCTGAAACTCTAATTGAGGTCAATGACCTGAATTTTTCCTATGGTACGCGCGCGATCCTGAGAGGCATTCAAATGTCGATGCCGCGTGGCCAGGTCGTGGCGATCATGGGTGGGAGCGGGTCGGGAAAAACAACACTACTCAAATTGATCGGTGGCACAATTCAACCCACTTCCGGCTATGTGAAGTTTGCCGGAGAGGTCGTGCATGAACTCAATCGCGATGCGCTATTCAAACTGCGTCGTAAGATGGGAATGCTGTTTCAGTTTGGCGCATTATTTACCGACTTGTCGGTTTTTGACAATGTCGCGTTTCAGATGCGCGAGCATACCAATTTGCCGGAATCGATGATTCGCGATCTGGTATTAATGAAACTGCATGCAGTGGGTTTGCGCGGGGCGCATCACCTAATGCCCAATGAGTTATCCGGCGGTATGGCGCGGCGCGTTGCTTTGGCGCGCTCCATTGCACTCGACCCGATGCTGATTATGTACGATGAACCCTTTACCGGGCTAGATCCGATTTCATTGAGTGTAATTGGAAATCTGATACGCCGGTTGACTGACGCATTGGGTATGACGTCGATCGTGGTAACACACGATGTGCAGGAATCTTTGAAAATTGTTGATTATGTTTATTTCATTGCAGATGGTGTGATAGCCGCCGAGGGTACACCGAAAGAAGTGCGAGAATCGATCGCACCTTTTGTACATCAATTTGTTCACGGTGAAGAAGACGGGCCGGTGCCGTTTCATTATCCTGCACAGACTTACAAAAAGGATTTGAACCTGGAGGATACTTTTGCCTAGACGTATCGTTTCCAGTATTCAGAATATCGGACACCGGGTGATTGAAAGCACTTGGCGGTTGGGTGTTGCCAGTCGCTTTTTTATCCTGGTTTTATTAAAATCAGGCACCAGTTTGCGCCGTTTTAATCTGGTTATACGTGAATTGTATTTCACCGGTGTTTTGTCTCTGATCATTATTGTCGTATCCGGACTGTTTGTGGGTATGGTGCTGGGACTTCAGGGCTATGAGACATTACAGAAATATGGTTCGGAATCAGCGGTGGGTACACT
>CXWL01022122.1_pt1 | contig 10998 bp, 10 predicted proteins | sample 590931 | NCBI WGS metagenome assembly CXWL01 (sample SAMEA3498368, study PRJEB10139) | groundwater metagenome | biome: water well; material: biofilm material | place: Germany | collected 2015-04-27 | reverse complement strand
GTAAGGCGCGACCGTCAGTTGACCGTTCTCGAAAACCGCGCAGTGCCCGGGCGCCAGGCGCTGTACGCCGCGGTACACCGTGCGCGGCGACGGGATGACGTGGAAATAGAGATAGTCGAACAGGGCTTGCGGGTCCAGATCGCCATCGCCCGCACCCAGCGCATCGGCGCGCGCCGCAACCTTCAGTTCCAATCCGTCGACGCGATAGCACAGCGTTTGGGATCCGAAGCGGTCCACCGCCAGCACCGTGCGGCCGCCGGGCTCGCGCCAAGCCAGCGCGAAGTCGCCCTTCAGCGCCGCCAGGGCAGCCGCCATGCCGTGCTCGTGCGCCGCTTGCTGGCAGGAGGCGATGACGTTGTTCTGGTCTGTGCCGCCTGCGCCGGATTCAAAGCGCGGGCTGCCAAGGCTGAGCAGGGNNGAGCAGGGTTTCAGCGGGTGTGGTCATGGGGGGTCTCTTGCGTCAGGGGCGGCGGCGCGCCGGGCACGCCAGCGCGCAGACACACTGCCCGCCACATGCGCGATTTCGGTCCAGAAAGGATGCTTCGAATACCTCAGGGCCAGCAACCACAGCACTGCGGAGGCCGCGCCGCACACGACCAGGAAGCGGATGTAGTTGTGCTCGTCCTGCGCCACCAGCGTGGCCGCCAGCCAGACCGGGGCGGCCACGGCCAGGGTCACGATGGCGCTGGGCATGCAGGCGCGTGCCAGGTCCGCCAGGCTCAACCCCAATGTGCGGTGAAGATGGCCCTGCGCGATATATCCGCCCGCCACGGCGGCGGCGACCAGGCCCCAGCAGGCCCCCATCAGGCCGTATGGCACGACCAGCACCAGGCTGGCCACGCGCAGGCCCTGCACCACGAACTGCAGCCGGTTGGCCTGCTCGATCCGGCCCTCGGCGATCATCACTTCCTTGGTCAGCCAGTACGGCAGCTCGGCCAGTGCCGCGAGGCAAAGGATCTGGGCCAATACCACCGCGGCGCCCCACTGCGGGCCATAGAGCAGCCTGATCGCGGAGAACGACAGCGCGCCGATGACGGCAAAAAATGGCCAGCCCACGCCGGTGAGCAGCGTCGTCGCCTTCAGAAACCCTGGCCCTGTGCTCTGCCCGGCGCGTGCCGACTGGGCAAAGTACGGCACGCAGATCGGCCACGTTGCCCGAAGCACTGTGCGGTTGAAGACCTCCATCAATCCGTTGGCACGGCTGAAGAAGGCCACCGAAGCCATGTCCAGCACGCGCCCGATCACGGCCTCGGGTGCGCCCTTACCCAGTTGTCCGATGAAGTAGATGCTCATGGCATGCTTGGAGAATGCGATGACATCGCCAATGCCGTCCCATGCAGGCCAGCGCGGCATGTGCGCGGGCCGAAACCACATCATCACACCGACTGTCACCGCCAGGCCGGCAAGCGAGGACCAGGCAAGGCTCATGTAGCTCAAGCCCGCGAGCACGCCACCGATGGCAACCGCAAATGACACCAGATTGGCGCAAAGACCTGCGATGAAGACTGGCCGGTAAACCATCTCACGCTGGAAGTACGCATTGGTGACAGCGCCAAAGGGCACGATCAGGAAATTGACGGCCTGCAAGCGCATGATCTGGCCCACGCCTGGCTCGCGGTAGAAGTCCGCCACCGACCAACTCGAACCCAGTAGCACGGCGGCCATCAACCAGGACACGATGATGTTGGCGGCAAACGCTGCGCGGATCTTGCGATCAGTGAGGTCCTTCTCCTGGGCCACGTATTCATTGAGTCCGAACTCGCGGAAGTGGCCTGCCATCGCCATCAGCACGGCCGCGACTGAGAAGATACCGATTTCGGCGGGCGTGAGCAGACGCGCAATGATTGCCGCAGACACGATCTGCAGCACGAGCCCGACGTAGCTGTTGGCGAGTTGCGCGAGGATGGACTTTCGGACTGAACTCACGCGTTGAGCCCTGACACCGCGAGGCTGGGGCCGCCGAGTGAAGACCTCACTGTATCGGCCGCGTTGCTGCGCTGGCTGCGGGTTCGGTGGCCCCCGAAGCGGACGCGGCGGAGGCTGCAGAGGCCGGTACAGAGGCCGCGCGCGGAATGGTGCTTGGGTCACCGCCCAGACGACGATAGAGCGCGACCAGGGGGGTGGCGTCGGGTGAGTGTGCAAGCCCGGAGCGCACCAATGCTGCCGCGTCGGCCTTCTTGCCAATGCCGGCTAGGAACTCAGCCCACTGCGAATAGGCCGGCCAGTAGTCCGGCTTGATGCTGCGCGCCATCGCGTAGGCCTCGAGCGCCTGCGCCACTTCGCCAGCAAGTAGCGAGGCCTCTCCAATTCGCGTCCAGACTTCCGGCAGGAGGACGAAGTCCGACTTCGCGTTGTGGATCACGAACAGGTACTCGTCGACGATTTGCTTGGCGAAATACTTCCTGTTGGGCGTGTTGGCACGGCCTGAGCGCAGGCGATTGAGGTTCACAAGGCCCCAGCAGTAGTGGTGCATGGTCCAAAACGACCGCCCCATCTGGGCAACCCAACCATCGGCGCGTGGCGATTTGTTGAGCGAGTACTCGTGGCCGTAGATGAACGCCTCGGTGTCGATGCAATAGGGCGGCAGCAGCGCCANNGGACGTGCAGGCAAGCACCAGACCCAATCGAAGAAAAATCCAGCGCATCAACGGAGCAGGCAAGAGTGCCATTTCAATTTTTCACAAGTCCTGAACACGGGCCCGTCGCCAATAACTATCTTGATGAACGACGAACGTGGTCTCCACTGACCGACCGAGCGGCGAGTACGCGCTTGGCAGCGCGCTTCAATTTGTGCACGAAATAGCCCGCCGCGCCGCAGGCGCCACGGCCATAGACCCAGATTTGGTGTCTCTTGTATAGCTGCGTGTAGTTAGACCAACGCAACTTGTGCGGCTCTGCCTTGCCCATGTAATCAAACATCACTACGCCGCGTTCGCGCAGCGCGTTGATCAAGTGCAGGTTTACAAGGTGGCCGGGGCTGAGCGCCTCGTATTCCGCCGTCTGGCTTACATTCAGGGACGAGTAGACACCTGACTTCAGCAATCCATAGTTGTATGCAAGTGGAGACTCGTCTAAGTACAGAACTTGACCATAGAGCAGCCCCGCGCGCAAGGCCGGGGCAAAGAACGCGCGGCAGAACGCCTCCTGTGTTGGCTTGCTCGTGATTGCGCTGCCGGCGGCTTGCTTCCACGATGCGCGGTCGATCGAAAGTATCGCGTCTAGTGCCTTGTCCGCCGAGGCAGGATCGGCGATTTCGACCACCCGCAACTGGCCCATCGATCGGAACTTGTTGGTTGCGGTTCTCATCGTTTGCTTCAACCCTTTCGACATGCCAGCCATGAACTGCTGCTCGTCGGCTAACACTGGGAAGAAGGGCGATTCCGATCCAGGTTCTTCGATGATGCGCAGGCCCAACTGGGGGCAGACGGTTCGCAACAGGCGCTCACTGGGACTGTCGTCGACCAGCGTGATGCGGATCGACTGCCAGGGCCCGAACGCCTGCTTGGCAGCCTGGAGGAGTGCGCCGAGCAAGGCCGGGTCTGGGTACTTCAAGAGAAACCCGTTTCGACCGCCATAGAGACTGGTGGCAAGCGTCAACTGGCGGCACCCGAGTCGCCCGGGTTCGGCGATCAGAGGTAGCACCCCGGCCACTTCGCCATGGTTGCGCAAGACGACGATCCTGGCCGAGCGTGCGGCGGGGAATGTCCTTGTCAAGGCTTGGAACCAGTCGGGGCCGTTGGTCGCGTCCAGACCGCGCAGACCGTCTCGGTCTTCCGCGACCAGGGCTTCCCAGTCGGGCACGAGACCGTCCAGTCGAGAGAGGTCGCTCAGTATTTCTGTGCTCAGCTTCATGGCGACACGGGCTGTTTCAACTCTGTCTCGATGACCTGAACCATGCCGGCGGATGTGGTGCGGGGGCTGCGGTCATTCAACCTGGGGCTCGCGAGGGTTCGGGGGGGTGATGCAACAACATGCCAGGGCGCGCGCCACTGTTGGCAACATGTGACCTTATCGCAAGCTTGCAGGGCCTGGTGACCTTGAGCACGCGGATCTGACAGCAAATGGGCAATCGCTCACGCACGCACCGGCGATGCAGCCGATTCGACAGGTAGTCGGTGGGCTATTCTGCCAGCCGGCCCCAAGCGCAGGCCTCCAAGACCATGCTCTTCAATTCCTTCGGGTTTCTCTTCGCGTTCATGCCGGTCACGGTGATCGGCTTCTTCGTCCTTGCCCGCTATAGCAGGGCACTGGCCGCGGCGTGGTTGTTCGCCGCCTCGCTCTTCTTCTACGGCTGGTGGAACCCGGTCTATCTTGCGCTGCTGCTCGCTTCGACGGGGTTCAACTTCGTGACCGGGCGCGCACTCGCGCAGGGGGGCGACGTCGGTTCCACCCGCCGGCGCAGGCTGCTGGCATTGGGTGTCACTGCCAACCTCGCGCTGCTGGGCTACTTCAAATATGCGGACTTCTTCATCGCCACGACCAACGCGCTTGCGGGTGCCTCCCTGCCCCTGCTGCACGTCGTCCTGCCCCTGGGGATTTCGTTCTTCACCTTCACGCAGATCGCGTTCCTGGTCGATGCCGCGCGCGGCGAAGCGCATGAATTCAACCCGGTCCACTACGGGCTGTTTGTCACCTACTTCCCGCACCTGATCGCGGGGCCCGTGCTGCATCACAAGGAAATGATGCCGCAGTTCAACGAGCCACTGACCTATGTCCCGCGCAGCAGTTGCTTCGCGGTGGGTTTGACCGTCTTCGCGATCGGCCTGTTCAAGAAGGTCGTCCTCGCCGACGGCGTCGCACCGCATGCCATCAGGCTGTTCGGCGCCGTGGAGGGCGGTGCCGCGCCGCAATTGCTCGACGCCTGGGCCGGCGCATTGGCCTACACGCTGCAGCTGTACTTTGATTTCTCGGGCTACTCGGACATGGCCATCGGCTTGTCCTACGTCTTCGGTATCCGGCTGCCGATCAACTTCAACTCGCCCTACAAGGCCGCCAATATCGCCGAATTCTGGCGGCGCTGGCACATGACGCTGTCGCGCTTCTTGCGCGACTACCTGTATATCCCGCTCGGCGGCAATCGCNNGCCGGTTGGACTTTCGTCATCTGGGGCGGCCTGCACGGCGTCTGTCTGGTCGTGCACCAGGCGTGGCAGGCGATGCGCGCTCGACTCGGCGGCGCGGTGCGCGAGCCGGGCCGCATCGAACACTTCCTGGCCACGGCCCTGACATTTCTCGTCGTGGTCGTGGGCTGGGTCTTCTTCCGCGCGAACTCGCTCGACGGCGCCTTGCGTATGCTCGCCGGCATGGCGGGCCTCAACGGCGTTTCGCTGCCGGCAGGCATCGGGCTGCGGCTGGGCCAGGCTGGTGTCTGGGCAGCGCAGGCGGGCGTTGCGTTCGTGAATGGCGGTGGCGCCGAGTTCGTGCGCGCCTGGGGCTGGATCCTGGCCCTGCTGCCCATCGTCTTCCTGGCGCCGAATTCACAGCAGATCATGCGGCGATTTGCGCCTTCGCTGGATGCTCGCGTCGACCCAGCCGACCCCGGCTTGGCGTGGCGCCCGAGCCTGATGTGGGCCGGTGCGATGGCTGTCGTGCTGGCGTTGGGTCTGCTATCGCTCACGCGGCCCAGCGAGTTTCTCTACTTCCAGTTCTGACGCGCACGCATGCGAACCTACCTTGCCTGGTGGTCTTCGATCACGGCGCTGTGCCTGTGCGCTGCGGCGGTGGTCAACGTCATCGTCGATCCTTACAGCGTGTACGGGCTTGTGGATCGCCGGGGCTTGAATCATGTCAAGCCGCATGCTGGCACGCATGGCGAGGCGGCCAAGATGCATATGCTCGTGCGCGCCGCGCCTGTTGCGCTGGTGCTTGGCAATTCCCGCGCCGAGGTCGGATTCGATCCCGAGCATGCGGCCTGGCCACAGGCGATGCGGCCGGTATTCAACGCGGCGCTGCCAGGCACCGGGCCAGACACCTCACTCCAGTTTTTGCGGCATGCGCTTGCCGTGGCGCGGCAGACCGGAGGCTCGGCCCCGAGGCTCGTGGTCTGGGGCGTCGACTTCATGGACTTCCTGCCAAGTCCGCAGTCCTTGCCGGCCACGACCAAGAGCGTCATCGCAAGCGAGGGCGGAGACTTGCGCACGGTCACGGGCCGAATGCAGGCCACGCTGACGTTGGACGCGCTGCTGGATTCGCTGGCCACGGTTGCCGCGCAGCGCGACCCCTACTCACAGCACCTCACCGCGCAGGGCTTCAACCCGATGCGCGACTACGAGCGCATCGCCGCGCAAGAGGGGTATCGCGCGCTCTTTCGGCAGCGCAGCGAGAGCCAGGTCAGGACCCTCGTCGCCTGGGCTGCGCTGTCACCGCGTCCGCGGGTGGACCAGGCCGAGGAGTTCGAGACGGTGCGCCAGGTTATGGCACTGTGTGCGCAGGAAGGGATCGAACTCAAGATCGTCCTCTACCCCTACCACGCGCGGCTCCTTCACTCCGTGCGGCTGGCTGGGATCTGGGGTGAATTCGAAGCCTGGAAAACGGCGTTGGTGCGCACCGTGGACGAGGAATCGCTGCGCCTTGGCAACCAGGTGCCGGTGTGGGACTTTGCGTTGTTCAACAGCCGCATGGTCGAGATGGTGCCCCGCCCGGGCGACCGGCAATCGGTGCTGCTGGGCTATTGGGAGGCCGGCCACTTCAAGCAGGCGTTGGGCGACCTGGTTCTTGCACGGGTGCTCGACGCGGTTGCAGTAGACGACGAGTTCGGTTTGCAGCTGAGTTCGCTCAATGTGCCAGCCGTGCTGGAGCGCCAGCGCCAACTTGCGGATGAACACGCGCTGCGCGACACCGATGCGGTGTCCGAATTGACGGGCATCGTGAATCAGGCGCGTCAGGCGGCCGCCATGCGGCGGCGACCCGCAGGCCATCCCTAGTAGCCGCTGCTTCGTAGCCCGGCGCCAGGCCGCCACGCAGCCCGCTGATCGAGTTGGCGGCACAAAACACCATGAAAATCGAATATGGTGTGGCGGAATATCATGGTAATGGCTGCTAACATGACACCATGTTGAGACGAGTCGATCTGGAGGAGGCCATACGCGTGGCGCTGGGGCGCTCACGCGGGGTCGTGCTCAGTGGTCCGCGCCAGTCCGGCAAGAGCACGCTGGCGCAACGGTTCCTGAGCCGCGAGTCACCCAATTATTTTGATCTGGAGTACCCGCCGCACGCGCAGCGTCTTGAGGAGCCCACGCAGACCCTGCAGCAACTCGCGGGTCTGGTGGTGATAGACGAAGTGCAATTCAAGCCCGGTCTGTTTCCGTTGCTGCGGACGCTGATGGACCGATCCAACGCGCCCGGCCAGTATTTGTTGCTGGGCAGCGCCTCGCCGGCCCTGCTGCGTCAGGCCGGGGAATCGCTGTTGGGGCGGGTGGAGACGGTTGAAGTGGGCGGTTTTGATCTGCGCGAGATCACCTCGCATGAGGGCCGATATCACGACGACGCCGTCACGCGCCTGTGGCTGCGTGGGGGCTTTCCGCGCTCCTACCTTGCCGCCACCGACGAGGACAGCCTGGTCTGGCGCAACCAGGCCATAGCGGACCATGTACGCGTGGACCTGCCTCAATTCGGCGTCAACATAGCCGCCCCCGCGATGCAGCGTTTCTGGGCCATGCTGGCGCACTACCACGGGCAAATCTGGTCGGCCGCGCGTCCGGCGCAGTCCATGGCTGCGTCCGAGCCCACCATGCGGCGTTATCTCGACACGCTGACGCAAACGCTGATGATTCGTCAGTTGCAACCTTGGCACGAGAACCTGGGCAAGCGCCAGGTCAAGGCGCCCAAGATCTACTTTCGCGATACCGGCCTGCTGCACGCGCTGATGGGCATCAGGACGGTGGCGGAACTTGTCACCCACCCCCACTGCGGCGCAAGCTGGGAAGGATTTGCCCTGGAGCAGGTGCTGCGCATTGCGCGCCCGGATGCGGCCTACTTCTGGGCCACCCACCAGGGTGCCGAGCTCGACCTGCTCATGCTCAAAGGCCGCCAGCGCGTCGGCGTGGAGTTCAAGCGCGCCGACGCGCCCAAGGTGTCCGCCAGCATGCGCATCGCGATGCACGATCTGAAGCTGGATGCGCTCTACGTGGTGCACCCGGGAGCGCACCGCTACGCCATGGCCGATGGCATTGAAGCCGTGCCGCTGTGGGCGCTGCTGCCTGCCGTATGACTGAGAACACTTCGTGGCCACGCCTGTCGACCCTGCCGCCAAGGAAAAGCGCCGTTTGAACGGTCTATCCTCCAGCGCGTTGCCGACAGCCAATGTTTTAGGCGCTGCGGGTCGAGACAAATATTATCAGCAGTTGATATAGTTCGGGTTCAATGAACAGTCCCGATCCCGGCCTCGAGACGCTTCTTGAACTGGACGGCGGCGTCCTGGAGCAGGAGGGCGGCTTCTGGATCAAGATCGAGGCACGGCCGGTTCCGCCTTCGCCGCATGCTCTCTATGGCATCCGATACAGCCTCACGCTGCACGATCGGTTCGGAACACGGATTCTCGGTTACGACAACGCACACGCGGTGAAGCCTCTGAAGAAGTTCAAGTTCGCAGGGCAGCGCCTGCCCTACGACCACCGCCACCGAACCGCAAGCGACAAAGGCGTCCCCTACGCGTTCGAGTCGGCGCAGCGACTGCTGGTGGATTTCTTTGGAGAGATGGATCGTGTGATCAAGGAAGCACAGCAATGAAGACCGTCGTCATCGGTGTCATGTCCCAGGAACAAATCCGGGCCCGCGCGATCGCCATCGCCAAGGGCGAGTACAAACCCAAGCCGGGGGAGCCCAAGATCTGGTTCACCTCCATGAAGTCGGTGGCTGAGGTGCTGAGCGATCAAAATCGCGCGCTACTCAAAGTCATCAGAGAGACCAACCCGGATTCCATGGCCGTGCTGGCCAAGGCCACAGGACGACAGCCTGGCAACCTGTCGCGCACCTTGAAGACGATGTCGCGCTACGGGCTGGTGGATCTCCAGCGCGACAAGACGCATGTCAGGCCGGTGGTGAAGGCGACTGGATTCCGCATCATGGCCGCCGCCTGAGGTCGTGCGCTGGCCGGCTGCAGACCTTGGGGCGCAGCCACGACCGTGCCGCTGTGGGTACTGCTGCCTGCCGCTTGACTAAGAACACTTCGTGGCCACGGCCCCTTCAGCCGCCGCCAGCACCCGGGTCGCGTTGCCCGCCCAGTGGTAGCCGCGCTGCTGCAGCGCCAGCCGGGCCGCAGTGCCCAGGCGGTGGCGCAGCTCGGCGTCGGCCAGCAGCAGATCCAGCCGCGCTTCGACGCCTTGCGGGGCCTGCGGGTCGTACATGTCGCAGTCCACGCCCCGCACCAGCACTTCGTGGTGGTTGGCCTGGTCGGGTGCCAGGATGGCCTTGCCCATGGCCATGTACTCGAAAAGGCACAGCGGCGAGGCATATGGCACGAGCGCGGTCTGCAGCGCGATGTCGAACGCCATCGCTGCGGCGGGCACCTGTGCCCGCGGAACGACGCCCGTGAATACGAGCTTGTGCGCGATGCCCAGGCTGCGGGCCTGGGCCTCCAGTGCCGGGCGCACCGGGCCGTCGCCCACGATCATGAGCATGGCCGGGTCATCTGCCGGGCGCCGCGCGAGCCAGGCCACGATGCGGTCGAGCTGGTCCCACTCGCGCACGAAGCCGATGAAGCCGATCACCGTGCGGCCACTCAGGCCGTGCGCGGCCTTGGCGGCCTCAGGCGTGGGCAGCGCCGAGAAATCGCGCGGGTTGATGCCGTTGGGGATGACGCGTATGCGCTGTTCCTGCACGCCCATCGCCACCAGCATGTCGCCCAGCACGCGGGTGACCGGGAATACCTGCGTGGCGCCCCGGAAGGTGTAGCGCTCAAACCAGTCGGCCAGCCAGCCGAGCCTGAGCTGGCTGTATTTGCGCCGCGCGATCGCGTACGGTGCGTTGACTTCCAGCAACAACGGGATGCCGGTGCGCTTGCTGGCCCACACGCCGGCGGGTTGGAAGAGGGCATAGCGCTCGTAGATCACGTCGGGCCGAAACTCGCTCATCGCACGGCGCAGACGCCGGTAGGCCACCAGCGAGTAGGCAGCTTCGGCCACCTCGTACAGCGCGCCGGGCAGGGTGGCCTTGAGCCGGCCCACCCAGCCGGCGCTGCCGCCCTCGCCGGTGTCGGACTGGTGCACGTCGGGCCCGACGACACGCACCTCATGGCCCAGATGGCCCAGCGCCGCGACCATCTCTTCGATGTGCGTGGACTGGCCGTCCTTGGAGGCGATGCGGTGGTGGTAGAGGATGCGCATGGTTCGGGCGGGGTGTTGCGGTGTTGCGGTGTCGTGGTGTCGATTCTCAACCGCCGCGCAGCCGTTCGCCGAGTGCGGCGCGCACACGCTCGACCTCGGGCCACAGTGGGTGCTGAAACCAGCGCAGGCACATCAGCCACCACAAGGTGAAGAGCAGCCCGCCGGCCACGCCCGCGATCAGGAAATTGCCTTCGTCGATGGGCCACAGCCAGACCCACGCCGCGAGCGGGGCCACGGCGATGACGCTCACCTGCACGCTGGGCCGCAGTGCCGCCCACACCTCGCGCCACGCCATGCCGGTGGTGCGTGCCAGCACCCGATGGCTAACCAGCGTGCCGCCGATCGCTGCAACCAGCAAGCCCCAGCAGGCGCCTGCCAGACCGTAGGGGATGGCGGCGAGCAGGCCGAGGATGCGCAGGCCCTGGTTGCTCATCTGCAGCGCGTTGCACTCGCGCACATGCCCGGTGGCCAGCAGGGCTTCCTTGGCCGCGAAGTAGACCAGCTCCACGGCGGCCGCCGCGCACAGCACCTGCGCCAGGGGCACGGCCGCGAGCCATTGCGTGCCGTACATCAGCCGGATCACGGCGTAGGCGGCCACCCCCATGAAAAGCATAAAAGGCCAGCCCACGCCGGTGAGCAGCGACATGGTGTGCAGCAGCGCGCGCCGCGGCGTGCCG
>CXWL01001380.1_pt1 | contig 10998 bp, 9 predicted proteins | sample 590931 | NCBI WGS metagenome assembly CXWL01 (sample SAMEA3498368, study PRJEB10139) | groundwater metagenome | biome: water well; material: biofilm material | place: Germany | collected 2015-04-27 | reverse complement strand
CGAGCGCGAGGCCCGCCGGCACCGGCTTCCGCTCCTCGCGCAGCGAGGCCTGGCGCATGCCGACGCCGATCGCGAGCTTGTAGGCCCACTGCTGGAACCAGCCGGCTTCCTTGAGGCCGATCATCACCGCGGAGTAGAACTTCTCCCAGACCCGGGGCACCGCGGTGAACACCGTGGGCGAGATCTCGCGCACGTTCTCGGGCACGGTTTCCGGGTTCTCGACGAAGTTGAGCACCGCCCCCGTGTAGAGCGCGTGGTACTCGCCGCCGACGCGCTCGGCGATGTGGCACAGGGGCAGGAAGGCCATGCGCTCGTCACTGCCGTCCTGCGGGAACGCGGCCTGGTAGGCGGCGCAGGTGGCGATGATGTTCCGGTGCGAGATCATCGCGCCCTTGGGCTTGCCGGTGGTGCCCGAGGTATAGACCAGGATCGCGAGCTCCTCGGGCTTCCTCGCCCCGAGCCGCCGTTCCCACTCGCCGGGGTGCGCCGCGTCGTGCGCGCGGCCCAGCTCGCGCAGCCGGTCCAGGCTCAGCACCTGCGGGTCCTCCAGCTCGTGCAGGCCTTCCATGTCGAAGACGATGATCTTGCGCAGCTTCGGCAGGCGCTCGCGCACCTCCAGCACCTTGTCCAGCTGCTCGTCGTCCTCGACGAACACGTGCACCGAGCCCGAGTCCTTGACCAGGTACTCGACCTGCGCCGCGGCGTCGGTCGGGTAGATGCCGTTGACCACGCCGCCGGCGCACAGGGCGCCCATGTCGGCGTAGACCCACGCCTGGTTGGTATTCGACAGGATGGAGGCCACCTCGCCTGGCTCGTAGCCGAGCGCCGCCAGGCCCATCCCGGTCTCGCGCACTGCCTGGCCGAGTTCCTCCCAGCGCACCGCCCGCCAGATGCCGAAGTCCTTCTGGCGGAAGATGGTGCGCCCGGCGCGCGACCGCACGCCGGCCCAGAACATCGCCGGGATCGTGCTCTGGTCCGCTACAGCCGAAGTGTCTATCGCCACTGCTTCTTTTTCTTCCATCTGCGCTGCCCCCTCACGCCCTCCGACTTCATGCCGAGATAGAACTCCTGCACGTCTTCCCTCCTGGCGAGGTTGGCGCAGGTGTCTTCCATCACGATGCGGCCGACTTCCAGCACATAGCCGAACTCCGCCACCTCCAGCGCCATGTTGGCATTCTGCTCCACCAGCAGGATGGTGGTGCCCTGCTCGCGGTTGATGCGCGCGATGATGCGGAAGATCTCCTGCGTCAGCAGCGGCGACAGGCCGAGGCTGGGCTCGTCCATCAGCATCAGCTTGGGCCGCGACAGCATCGCCCGGCTGATGGCCAGCATCTGCTGCTGGCCGCCGGAGAGCAGCCCCGCCTCCTGCCTTGCCCGCTCCCTGAGGATCGGGAAGTAGCCGTAGACCAGCTCGATATCGCTCGCCACCCCGGCCGCGTCGCCGCGGGTGTAGGCGCCCATCTTCAGGTTCTCTTCCACCGTGAGCAGCGGAAACACCTCTCGCCCTTCCGGCACATGGCCGATGCCGCGGCGCACGATCAGCGCGGGATCCTTGCGCTGGATCTCCTCGCCGTCGAAACGGATCTGGCCCTTGCGCGGATCGATGATCCCGGAGATGGTCTTCAGGATGGTGGACTTGCCGGCGCCGTTGGCGCCCAGCACCGTGACGATCTTGCCACGCGGCACCTTCAGGCTGACCCCGCGCAGCGCCTGCACCGGGCCGTAGCTGGCCTCGATGTTGGCCAACTCAAGGATGATGTCTGCGTTGCCGCTTTCGTTCATGCGGCCTTGCCCAGGTAGGCCTCGATCACTGCCGGGTGCGCCTGCACCTCGGCCGGCGTGCCCTCGGCGAGCACCGTGCCCATGTTGAGCGCCAGCACGCGATCGGAGACGCGCGACACCAGGTTCATGTCGTGCTCGACCATCAGCACGGTTACGCCCAGGTGGCGCTTGATATCCTCGATCCAGAACGCCATGTCGTCGGTTTCCTCGGGATTCAGGCCCGAGGAGGGCTCATCGAGCAGCAGCAGCCTGGGCTCGGTGGCGAGCGCGCGCCCGAGCTCGACCACCTTGCGCACGCCGTAGGGCAGCCCCGCCACCAGGCTGTCGCGGTACTTCGCCAGCTCCAGGAAGTCGATCACCTTCTCCACCGCCTCGCGCTGCGCGATCTCGGCCTGGCGCACCGAGGAGGAAAACAGGATCTCCTGCCACAGCGAAGTGCGGCGGTGGCGGTGGCGGCCGATGAGCAGGTTCTGCAGCACGGTGGCGTGCTCGAACAGCTCGATGTTCTGGAAGGTGCGCGCGATGCCCAGTTCCGCGACCTTGTGCGGCGGCAGGCCGGTGAGGTCGCGGCCCTCGTACAGGATGCGGCCGCTGGTCGCGGGGTAGATCAGGCCAATGAGGTTGAAGATGGTGGTCTTGCCGGCGCCGTTGGGGCCGATGATGGTGAACACCTCGCCGCGCTTCACCTCGAAGCCGACCTTGTCCACCGCCACCACGCCGCCGAAGCGGATGCCGAGATTTTCGACGCGGAAAAAGCTCATGTGAAGGAGATGCCCCTGGTCATCGCAGCCTTTCCGACTTCATGTAGCTCTTCTGCCGCCGGAACATGCCCTTGCGGTAGAACGGGAACAACTCGAAGTACGTGCGTATCTTCAGCCAGCGCCCGTACAGTCCGAGCGGCTCGAAGATGATCACCAGGATCAGGAGCACGCCGAACACCACCGCCTGCATCCCGGAGGGCACCGCGCCGTCCGGCAGCCAGCCCTTGGCGATCGAGATCAGCTGCGGCAGCACGATGATGAACGCGGCGCCCAGCACCGCGCCGTGCAGGAAGCCGATGCCGCCCAGGATCACGATGGTGATCAGCTCGATGGACTGGAACAGCGTGAATTGCTCGGGCGAGATGAAGGCCAGCTTGTGCGCGTACAGCGCGCCGCCGATGCCGGTGAGCGCCGCGGAGAAGGCGAAGGCGACGGTCTTGTACTTGGCCAGGTGCACGCCCATGCAGGAGGCCGACACCTCGGAGTCGCGGATGGCGACGAAGGCGCGCCCGGTGGGCGAACGCAGCAGGTTGACGCAGGCCAGGCAGCAGAGCACCGTGAGCGCCAGGCACAGGTAGTAGAACTCGGCGTCCGACTCCAGCTCCCAGCCGAAGATCTCCACCGGCTTCAGGTGCTTGCCCTCGTTGCCGCCGGTCACCTTGTGCCAGCGCGCGATGATCTCCTCGACGATGACGTTGAAGGCGATGGTGGCGATGGTGAGGTAGATGCCCTTCAGGCGCAGCGCGGGCAGGCCGACGATGATGCCCACCACGGCGGAGAACAGCGCCGCGCAGGAAATCGAGACGAAGAACGGCACCCCCGCGGCCTGCAGCAGCGCCTCGGTGTAGGCGCCCACGGCGAGGAAGGCGGCGTGCCCGAGCGACACCTGCCCGGTGAAGCCGGTGAGCATCATCAGGCCGAAGCCGACGATGGAGTAGATCAGGATGAAATGCAGCTGCGACATGACGTACTCGCCGGCCCACCACGGCGCCAGCAGCAGCGCCACCGCCAGAAGCCCGTACCAGAAGCGCTGGCCGCCGTGCTTGAAGAGGCGGACGTCCTGCTCGTAGCTGGTCTTGAAAACGAAGCGCACGGTCTTGAGCCCCTAGACTTTCTTCCGGGCGGTTTCGCCGAAGATCCCCGAGGGCCGGACCATCAGCACGACGAGCACCACCACGTAGGCGGCGACGTCCTTGAAGCCTTCCGGGAGGTAGTAGCCCGCCAGCGCCTCGACCACGCCGATGATCAGGCCGCCGACGATGGCGCCGGGCACGCTGCCGAAGCCCCCCAGCACCGCGGCCGGGAAGGCCTTCAGGCCGATGAAGCCCATGTTGGAATGGATGAAGGTGGCCGGCGCGAGCAGGATGCCGGCGAAGGCGGCCACCCCGGCGGACAGGCCCCAGATCATCATGTTGACGCGCCGCACCGGGATGCCCATGTAGTAGGCGGCGAGCTGGTTCTGCGAGGTGGCCTGCATCGCCACGCCCAGCTTGGAGAAGCGGAAGAACAGGTACAACACGGCGCACAGCGCGGAGGTCATGGCGATGACGCCCAGCTGCTGCACCGGCAGCACCACGCCCCCCACTTTCCAGATCTCGTCGGCGAACGGGGTCACGATCTGGTGCGTGTCGGTGCCCCAGCCGGGGATCATGGTGACCACGCCGCGCACCACGTAGCCGATGCCGATGGTGATCATCACCACGGTGAAGGCCGGCTGCCCGAGCACCGGCCGCAACACGATGCGCTCGGCCAGCATGCCCACCGCGGCCATGACCGCGACCGCGAACACGATGGTCGCCCAGTACGGCCAGCCCATCATGACGCTGGCGGTGAGCGCGAAGAAGGCGCCCAGCATCATCAGGTCGCCCTGGGCGAAATTGACGGTCTCGGTGGCCTTGTAGATGAGGACGAAGCCCAGCGCGACCAGCGCGTAGACGCAGCCGAGCGAGACGCCCGCCACCAGCAGTTGCAGCAGATCGACCAATGCCCCTCCTCCGGCGCGAATTGTACAGTCGTACAATCCCGTCGTGAACGCGCAGGCCGGAAGCAGCATGAATCCCGAGGCGCCCGTGGCCAGGGGCGAGGAGTTCCGTATCCAGGAACCGCGGGCGCGCCGCTTGCCGCCGGCCGAACTGGCGCCGCTGACCACCCTTGCACCATGGAAGAGCATCGCTTCGCTGGCCTGGAGCTACGGCGGCCTCGCGCTGGCGATCGGGCTCGCGCTTGTATTCTGGACACCTTGGGTGGTAGTTCCCTGCGTGCTCGTCATCGCCTGCTTCCAGCACTCCCTGGCGATCATTTCCCACGAGGCTACGCACTACCGCCTGTTCGAATCGCGTTTCGCCAATGACCTCGTCGGCCGGGTAAGCGGAATGCTGATCGGTGTCTCGACCTTCTCCTACCGCATCGTGCACCGGCTCCACCACAACCACCTGTACACGTCCGTGGACCCGGACATCGCGCTGATGGCGGGCTACCCGCGCGGCAAGGCTTACCTGGCGAAGAAACTGCTCAAGGACCTCGCTGGACTGACCGCACCGCTCAACTACGCCTATTTCTTCGGCGCGCCCGGCGCCAACCAGGAGACCGGCGTGGCGCAGCGGCCGCTGGACGACACCACCGCCCGCCTGCGCGATCTCGCCCTCACCGACCGCTGGGTGGTGGTGGCGTTCCATGTCGTCGCCTTGGCAGTCGCCATCGCCACTGGCTGGTGGCTGGAATACCTGGTGCTGTGGGTGCTGCCGCTGGTGACGCTGATGCAGGCCATCCTGCGGCTGCGCGCGGTGATGGAGCACGGCGCGGTATCGGACCTGTCCTCGCCGCTCACCGCGGCGCGCACCAACGTCGACCTTCCGTGGTGGGGCCGCTTCGCGTTCTTCCCCCACAACGTCAACTACCACATCGACCACCACCTCTACCCGGCGGTGCCGCACTACAACCTGCCGGCGCTGCATGAGGCGCTGAAGCGCCACGGCATACTCGAGGGCGCGGAGGTACGGACGTTCCGCGACACGTTGAAGCGGGTGTTCGGACCGCGCGGCAGCGTGCCTGTGAAGGTAATCGAGGTCGCTTGACGTCCTAGGCAATTCGGTACCATAATGGCTCCAAATGGAGCCATATTGGAGCCATTATGCCCGTGAATCTATCAGTCAAGAATGTCCCCGATGCGCTGGCCGAGCGCCTGCGTCAGCGCGCCGAGCGCAACCATCGATCCATGCAGGGTGAGCTCATGGCGCTTCTTGAGGCCGCCGTGAACGACGTTCAAGCTCAACGTGCAAATACCCCCGCTGCCGGATATGAGCTTGGGGCGACCAGTGTCCCGTCTGACACCCTGCTAGATCGGCTGATGGCAATCGCCGGAGACCGCGGGATCGATACAACGAAACGCCTGACACGAGAGCAATCGCACGACCGCAAGGCGCTGCGCAAGGCAGGAATCTGACGTGGCGGTGTCGCATTGCCTGGATTCAAACGTTCTCGTGTACGCGTTCTCGAAAGTCTCGCGGGATGCTGGCAAATCGCGCGTCGCCCGAGAGTGGATTGCTCGCGAGGACTGGGGCGTATCGGTTCAGGTGCTGCAGGAGTTCTATGTGAACGCGGTTCGTGGGCCGCAGGATCTGGGACACGATGACGCGCTCGCCATGATCGCTGAGATCGCGGACAGCCGACCGGTGATCGCAGTGGATTTGCCATTGATTCGACACGCGTTCCAGCTCAAAAGCCGATACCGCATTGCCTACTGGGATGCCGCCATTCTCGCCGGCGCCCGCCGCCTTGGAGCATCGATACTGGTGAGCGAAGACCTTTCGCACGGCCAGGATTACGGGGGCGTAAAGGTGCTGAATCCTTTTCTGAACGCCTGATCTCTCGCATGGGAATGTTCGACACCATGTTGTGCCGCCTGCCGCTTCCGGATGGACTGGTTGCGGATGAGTTTCAGACGAAGTCGCTACATTGCGCACTTTCGACGTACGAGATCGGTGCGGACGGTCGGTTGCGAGAGCTCGCTTACACCGCACAAAGGAACAATCCCTCGGAAGCGAGGCGCGATACGGGATTTCACGGAGTACTTCGTTTCTACACGCTCGCGGGAAAAGACCTGAGACAATACGAAGCGAAGTTCACGGACGGTTCGCTGAACACTCTTCGCACAGCGGGGGAAGCGCTTTACGACGAGCGCGGATTGCTTCGGAGGCAGGAACAATGAACGCGCGCGAACGCTTCTTGGGGTTGCTCAAGAACGACATCCTGAAGCTCGATCTTGCCGATCTGAGCTTTGGCGTGTACCGGATCCTCAATGCGCGACGCGATCTCGTGCTGAAGTTCCTCGATGAGGAGCTCCCCTCCCACATCTCCACGGAACTCAAGTCCCTGGCGGGCACGCCTAGCGAAGACGAGGAAGCGCGCATCTATGCCGCCCTCGACACGTTCTTCCACCGCTATTGGGATGATGGCGACTTTATTCTCCGTCAACGCCGCGGACGCGGCGGCGCCTACAGCGTTCCCTACGATGGCTCGGATGATCATTTCCATTGGGCGACCAAGGGTAGCCACTACGTCAAGAGTGGAGAGTTCCTTAGAACGTACGCCTTCAAACCCGACGAAGCGGGCGGCGAGGTGCGCTTCCAGGTTGTCTCGGCTCAAGAAGAGAAGGACAACGTCAAAGGTGCAAAGCGCTACTTTGTGCCTGTGCGGAAGTCACAGGACGGCGTCGCACTCGTGTTTAGCTTCGCGTTCCGCCCACTTGCGGAGGCGGAAGCCAAGAAGTACGAAGGCAAGAAGTCCAAGGAGGGAAGCGAAGCAGAGAACGGTGGTGGCCCACTCGCCAACAGCAAGGTTCAGGACAGGCTGCTTCGTGCTTGGCTTGACGGATCAGACTTCAAGGGCGCTGCGGTACCGGCCGGCTTGCGCAGTCCAGGATTCTCCAAGCATGTCGCCCGCTATGTGCGCCGGCAGACCAGTGATTTCTTCGTCCATCCGCAGTTGGGGCCATTCCTCGAAGGCGAGCTCGACTATTACTTGAAGAACGAGTTCTTGCAGGTTTGGGATCACGCTACCCCGGATGCACTGGTACGAGAGAGGGGCAAGTTCGGCATCGTCAGGAACATCGGCCGGCGAATCATTTCCTTCCTGCATCAGATCGAGGACTTCCAGGCCAGGGTATTCGAGAAGCGCAAGTTCGTTCTTCGGACTGACTGGCTGGTCATGGCGTCGGCACTCGCGGAGCGCGAAGGAGGATCGGAGCTGGTTGCCACGGCTTGCGGGAACAAGAACCAGGTGGCTGAGTGGCGGGGCTGGGTTGGGGATGAAAAGTCGTCCGGGAAAGCGCTGTTGGCGAAGTATCCGCATTTGCCGATTCATACGATTCACTTTGGCGACGAGTACCGTTGCGCCCTACTCGAGTGTTTTGATGACATTGAGGCCGAATCTGGCGGATTGCTTGTCAATGGTGACAACTACGGAGCGTTGCGAACTTTGGAGCCCGCGTTCCTCGATCGCATCCAAGCCATATACATCGACCCTCCGTACAACACTGACGCTGGTCCGATTGACTATAAGAACGAGTACAAATCATCGTCATGGTCGTCACTCATACATCCAAGAGTCCTTGCTAGCAGGCGGCTCCTCCGCAAGGACGGGATAGCGGTGGTCACCATAGATGACTATGAGGTCCATACCCTAGCCAAGCTCCTGCAGGATGCATTCGGTCACGACAATGAGCTTGGAATTGTCGCAATCCGAAACAATCCCTCTGGACGATCCACCGTGAGGGGATTCTCCGTCTGTCATGAGTATGCGTTTTTCTTCGGAAACTCTCCGGACGCTCTGCTGCAAAGATTGCCGCGGACAGAGAAGCAGCTTGAACGATTCACGACTGAGGAAGGCACGATTGTTGACTGGAGAAACTTCCGAAAGGACGGAGGCGCTGTAACTTACAGAAGTGCACGCCCAAAGCAGTTCTATCCGATCTTTGTGACCAAAGACCTGAAGTCGATCCGCATTCCAAAGTTGGAATGGAATCAAGAGAGGAAAGCTTGGAATGTGCTTGAGAAACCTGCCTCGAATGAGGAAGTCGCACTCCCTGTAGACGACAAGGGGCGCGATCGCGTTTGGAGCCTTACTCACGGCTCCGTAGAGATCTCAGATCTCAGAGCTAAGCGTGACAAGGACGGCAAACTCATGCTCCAACGGCGACATCTGCCGGCGAGCGGAGTGCTGCCGCGCTCATGGTGGGACAAGCCAGCCTATGCAGCTAGAGAGCATGGAAGTGCTGCCCTATCTGACCTTTTTGGTGACAGCGCTAGCTTCTCCTTTGCGAAGTCGCCGTTTGCAGTTCAAGACTGCATTTGGATTTCCGGTCTTTCGGAAGAATCGAACGGCACGGTGCTTGACTTCTTCGCCGGATCTGGGACTACAGCGCACGCTGTCATGAATATGAATCGACAGGACAACGGAAACCGGCGTTTCGCATTGGTTGAGCAAGCGAACTACTTCGATGCGGTACTCGTTCCTCGGGTTGCGAAGGTTATGGCATGTCCGAGCTGGAAAGCGGGTCTCCCACAAGCTGACGTAAACCACAACAGCAGCAAGGACGATCACTGGTCTGAGTCAACTCTCCCGTTAGTAAAAATTCTCCGCATTGAACGCTACGAAGACTCCCTCGACGCCCTAGAAACTCGAGAAGAGTTCGACGCGCGCCGCGCCGGAGTCCAAGAGATGGCCGGCGCCGACTACACCCTTCGCTATCTTCTGGAAGAGGAAACTCGCGGCTCCACCCTCTTCGCGCCGGGCCGCCTCTTCGATGCACCGTTCTCCGCGAAGCTACCCGTTCATACCCCAAGCGGCTTAAGGCCCGTCCCTATAGACCTCGCGGAAACAACGCTCGCGATGCTGGGACTCCGCCTCGTGCGCATTTTCGAGGCCACCTTCGACAACCGCCGCTACCGCATCATGGCGACTCGGTCGCGCACCGACGAGGCCCAACTGGTCATCCTCCGCGATCTCCTTCCGACGCCCCCCAAGACGTTCTGGGAGAAGGAGTACCGCTGGCTGGCAAAGGTGGTCACGGAGCGCTGGGGAAGCAAGCTCTCTGACTACGCCCGCGTCTGGCACAACGGCGACACGCTGTTCCTCGAAGGCGAGCATGGCGCAAGCATCGACAGCGAGTTCACCAGGGTGATGCAAGAGCGCGACCCCAATGCGTCCGGCTAGAACCATCGGCGGCCAAGGCCGCCCGTTCACGCGGGACCTTGCGCTGGTGGACTGGTTGACCGCGCAGATCGCCGGCAACTACGACCGTCTGCTGGACACGCTGGCGGCATGCGCGACGGGAGCCAGCGAGAGCGGCCACTCGCACTACGCACGTGCGGTGGTTTCCCTCAAGGACTGCAGGATAGGTCCGGAGGTATTGGCAGCGGACAGCCGGATTGCCGCCCATGTCGAGCGAATCGCACAAGCGAGGCCCGACTTTGCGCTGACATATTTCCAGTGGCTGGCATGCCTTTTCACAGAAATCTATCTCTCCCGACTGAAGCGCGATCGCGCCAGCCTGCTAGCCGCAGTTGAAGCGCATCGCCGCGCCCGCTTCCTACACCTTCCGCCTTACGCCGAAAGTGATCTCGATCGCATTGCATGCTTCATGGCGACCGGCGCCGGCAAAACGCTATTGCTGCACATCAATTTGCTGCAGTTCCTCGAGCATCGTCCGTTCGAGCCTGAGAACATCCTGTTGATCACGCCTAACGAATCGCTGTCTGCGCAGCACCGGGCGGAACTCGAATTATCTGGCCTTGCCGGACTTCCCGTCACAGTCACTGAGATCACGAAGTTCTACTTCTCCGGTGGCTCAACCCGCCGAAAAGGCGGCGGCGTACAGGAACCCGTGGACCGCTACAGAGGCCCGAACCTCCTGCTCGTGGATGAAGGACACAAAGGTACTCGCAGTGACGAGGCACGGAATTTAGACCCGGATGGCCCCGGCACGTGGCGCGACATCCGCGAATCACTCGCCGGTCATCCCAACGCGCGCCAGCCCGTGGAAGGGAAATCGGGATTCACGTTCGAATATTCCGCCACCTTCGCGCAGGTTGCAGCACTCGCGCCGGACTTGCATGCCGAGTACGCCAAATGCGTCTTCGTCGATTTCGGATACGCCCGCTTCTGGCGAGAGGGCTTCGGGAAGGACTTTCGCGTCGTCAACACCAAGAACCCGATTCAGGAAGATCTGCTCCTGACGATCGGCCTGCTCGGATTCTATGAACAGGCGAGATTCCACGACGAGCATCCGCTGCTAGTCTCCGAGTTCAATCTAGCCCCTCCCCTCGCTGTGCTTGTAGGAAGCCGTGTGCAGGGTGACGCAGACCAAGCCTCCGAAGTTGCCCGGGTAACGCATTTCCTGCACCGTGCCGCCAGCGACCGGTCCTGGCTGGCGAAGTTGACGCAGAAGGTCCTGAAG
>CXWL01002288.1_pt1 | contig 10999 bp, 6 predicted proteins | sample 590931 | NCBI WGS metagenome assembly CXWL01 (sample SAMEA3498368, study PRJEB10139) | groundwater metagenome | biome: water well; material: biofilm material | place: Germany | collected 2015-04-27 | reverse complement strand
GCCGGGAGGGGAGGAGAGGGAATCGGCGCCAGTGAGGATGCCTTCGTAGGTGGTGAGGTCCATTTCATGGTACGAGTTTTCGGTATTGCCGAAATGACAGCCTGTGCAGGCTTGTGAGCCTTCATACCAGACACCGTTTTGTGTGAACAACGGAAGAACATCTGCTTGAAAGGTGCCTTCGCAGGATGAACCATCCTCGGCGGCAAATGGGAACGCGTCTGTTTCAGGCGCGCCAGCATTTACCCATTCGCCAATGAGGTTGACAGCTTTGACCTCGCATTCGCCTGTGCCAAATGTTATCTCTGCCGAGGCGTCAACTTCAATGGGCGCTCCATGAAGCACCAAGGGGCCGTCGCGGTTTTCCTCGGTGATGTCAAACTCGATACCGGGAGGCATACGGTTGTTTCTCATGCGCTCGCGAAGTTTGGAAGAACCCCAGTTGAAATCGGTTGCGCCCACCGCACTCGCACCGAGGATGGAAACACCGGGAGGCGCCGAGAGGGAATCCGCGCCCGTGACGATGCCTTCGTAGCTGGTCAGGTCCATCTCGTGGTAGGAGTTCTCGGTATTGCCGAAGTGACAGCCCGTGCAGGCTTGTGAACCGTCGAACCACATGTCGGGTTGGGTGAAGAAGGGAAGCACATCCCGGTCAAAGGTGAGTTGCGCGCCGCCATATTCGAAGGCGTCCGTTTCAGGAGCGCCCGCCTCAACCCACGTTCCGATCAGGCCGACGCCATTGAGATCACAGCCATATTGATTGGGAAGGGTGGTCACGCCGCTGTCGCCGACTTCGATGCAAAGACCGTCACGGTTGGTTTCGGTAATGTCGAAAGTCCAGCCTGGGGGCATACGGTTGTTTCTCATGCGTGCGCGGAGCTTGGAGTGGCTCCAATCGAAATCAGTTGCGCCCACTGCGCTTGCGCCAAGGATCGAAACGCCGGGAGGGGAGGAGAGGGAATCGGCGCCAGTGAGGATGCCTTCGTAGGTGGTGAGGTCCATCTCATGGTACGAGTTTTCGGTATTGCCGAAATGACAGCCTGTGCAGGCTTGTGAGCCTTCATACCAGACACCGTTTTGTGTGAACAACGGAAGAACATCTGTTTGAAAGTCGCCTGTGTAGGTTTTGCCATCCACGCCAGTGTATTCGAATGTATCTGTTTCAGGCGCGCCAGCATTTACCCAGGCGCCGATCAGATCAACAGCTTTGGCTGCTGCGCCTGAAGTTGCATCCAGGGTATGCGTTTCGATGGCTGGCGGTTCTGTTGGCGTGGGCAAGGGGGGAGGCTCAGTTGGCGGGGCCGTGGGCAGGGCTCCGCTGGCGCAAGCGCCGATGAGCGCGCTTCCCATCAGGGTGGTTAGAAGCAGGATAACTCCTCTCTTCATCCCATGCGCCCTCTTGTGAAATATCGAGTTTAGCATTTCTATTCTCCTTCTCTAAGTGGGTGAAACAATATACAACAACCTTATGCTTTATTTTTTGCAGCGCACCTCCTGAGAATAATGTTTAGCCAACCAATAAGGCAGACATTATCTATAATAAACACAAAAAATAAGATAACGTTACCGTTAATTGGAATTGTAAATTTGCCAATAGGATTTACGAATAAAGAGTGGCTTGCCGTTTAAAAAAATTCCCGCACCAGATTAAATAGCGCTGCATTTTTTTGTTGTTAACGATGCTGCCTATAATAAGTGGCGCGCATTGTAGCATTATCAAGTAGTGAAGTCAAATCTTATATTTCACAATCAACAATGCGTACTTGCCTTGAAAATCCCGTCAAAATAATTGTTGACTCACCTTACCGTCTCATGGGAAAATTTGCATAAGGTGAGTCGTTAATTTGCCTTGCAATTAAAAAAACAGTCTCGTTGACATCGCGTCCGAGACTGTTTTGCGTTGAATGACCAGCTATTTCGTGCTCTTGTTTTTCGCTTCGCACTCCGACCAGAGAATTCCAATTTCCTCTCTGGCTTTCTGGCGGGTATACCCGTATTTGACCTGAAGCATGGTGACAAATTTATCGAACTTCACATCTGCCTTGTCCACTTTGATCAAATCATACTCCACCATCAGGCTCCACTTGGCATTGATCTGCCCGCGGATCTGAGTCCATTTTTCCTCGAAAATAGCTTTATTCATCATGCGGTTCTCCTTGGGACAGCGCTTTTTCTATTGGGAGTTTTCGTGATTTCGTTTTCAAGCGACCATCCATTTCCCCCATGAACAGGCAAAACAAAATTTTAAAACTCAAAATCGAACTTCATTGTACTACGTACCAGCGATAATAGTGGGATTTTGCCATGGCAATTTTTATTTTCTGCCTTTGAATTGAAAAACGGCCCCGTTGAGATTGCCTTCCGAGATCGTTTTGTTTGTGCATCGCTTATATTAGGGCACAAAATAGCTGATGATTAATTTGGGAAGGTTTCCATTCACAGAGTTGCCCGAGAAGAATTTTATGTAATCGGCGCTCATATCATCATTATCATCCTTTGCGAAGAGCAGACGAAACTGTGTGATTCCGTACTTGTTGATGAATGTCAGGTTGGCGGAACTGAACTGGGTGGTGTACCAGCTCGAGGTTAAGGGAACGAAGCGTTCCTGGCTGGCGCCCGGCGCGCCCGCTGAGTTAAAGTCGCTTGTTTGCAAATTAAGATTGTTGCTAAATGTTCCGGTACGGATGTCTATTAAAAGATCGCCATGTGTCGTAAGGGGGTTGGCGCCGACAATGCCCTGCCTCTTTACATCCAAATGGGCTGACGTGATGATGGCGTTATCTGGAAGGGACGCGGTGTTGAAGGATAGGATGCCTCGATATTGTCTATCCCGCGCATCATCCCCGACGTTGAAGGTGGTTGCCAGTCTATTGAGCGACCCTCCACTGTTGCTATTCTCGCCCGCTTCGAGTACCCAGCCATCATGGACAGCTTTGGATCTGAAGGTGGTGGAAATCGTTTGATGATTGGAGACTTCCAAAATGTAACGCGCCAGGAGCGCCCGCCCGTTGCTGGCGCCGGCCACGACAACCATTCCATCTGGCTGAATGGTAATTCCATTTCCAAGATCAGGCGCGCTTCCAAGGTCTTTTATTATTTTTCCGTTCTCACCGAAGGAGTTGTCGAGGGCGCCATCGCTGGTATAGCGAACAAGCAGGATATCGGAAAAATTGGATGCGTATATTGTTCCAACCAGGATTATTTTTCCGTCTGGCTGGATGACAAGGTCGGACCCTTTTTCATTGTTGCCGAGATCTGTTGTGACTATCCCAGTCCCTCCAAATGTGGTGTCCAGTGCGCCATTGGTGTTGAAGCGCGCCAGGGCTAGGTTTTCGATGGTATTGCCGGCGTTGGTTACGGTTCCTGCCACAACGATCTTGCCGTTTTGCTGGAGGGCAAGGGCGCCGCTGCTGTGATTAAAATCAGGAAGCGCTGCGGTGATGGTTCCCTTTCCGTTTGTACCAAAGCTGGATGTGTCGAGTGAACCATCCTGATTGAGGCGCGCAAGAGAGATTTGTCCATTGGCATCATTATCCAGCATGCCTCCTGACATGACAATTTTGCCGTCTGATTGAATGGCAACAGCGGCGCAGCTGTTAAAGCGGTTGTTCGGAAAATCGACCTTGTCAATTATTCTGAAGAAGTCCTGCGTGCCATCCGTGTTGAATCGAGCGATCGCGAAGTTGGTGAAATTACCTTGATTACTATGAGTGCCAACCACGATGATCTTTTGATCGGGCTGGATGACAAGGTCGCTAATCCCGTAGCGGGAATCCCCAGAATCGGAAGGAATTTTCGCGACTCCATTTACGCCAAAGTTACTATCAAGACTTGTGCCATTGCTCACATAACGAGCAACGGCAAAGCTGCCATTGCTCGACCCTGCCACAATCAGTTTCCCATCTGATTGGATGGCAATTCGGGAGCCTGAGAATGCGCCGATTGTGGGTGTGAGACTGCCATTTGTGCCGAAGGATGTGTCTACCATGCCGTTGTTGTTATAACGCGCAATGAAAGGGAGTGAGTTTTGATAATTCCCCGCGATGATAATCTTGCCGTCTGTTTGCAGGATGACGCGGTTGGTGTAGTTATTAATGCCTTCGAAACCGGACATCACGATTCCGTTTGTCCCAAAATTCGGATCCAACATTTCGTCCGCGGCCAGTACGCTTGTGAACACAAGCAATGCAGTTATAATCGCCAGTGTAAAGGATATGCGGCGGCTCTTTTTGAAGATTGAAATTTTGTTTCTCATATTTGTCTTCCTTTCAATTGACTCAACTATATTTTAAGAATTCGAGAGATGGAATTCAAGTAACAATATAATTGCAGTTCCTGGATTTCCAATGTTTAAGATGGTTTTCGTGGGGTTTCATAAAAACACAAAAACGGCCCGGTGGACATTAATCCGAGACCGTTTTTGTGTGGAATGATTTTCATGAATTTGTAGAACTCGACTTCTGCCTAATTGAAAATCAAAGGTCGATATTAGACTTTGTCGGAAATAACATACGAACATCGTCCCGAAGGTTTATTTCGAGTAATTTGAGCGCATGATGGCAACCTTCGGGACGTTTTTCTAATTACCGATAAAGTCAATTGTAAAATGATCGAGTCGTCAAACCATACAAGGAGTATTGCCGTGTTCAACAAAGAGCCAAAAATGAATCGGGTGTGTTTCAAATGAGTTGAAGGTTGGAACGACCCGAAGGTTTTCTCCGAAAAAAGAAATAAACAAAAACGGCCTCGGTGACATTACATCCGAGACCGTTTTTGTTTGTGGATCAATTTACTTTGTTGCGGGGCGTTTGCTTTTTTTGACTATCGTGCCAGGGACGCTGTTTCTGCGGGCTTCCTGTTTTACCTGACGGATATGTTTGGCCATTCCTTTGGAAGGGCGTTTGGCTTTGACTTTGGTGGGGGTTGCGTTCATTTGACTTGCTCCTTGGGCGCTGCTTAAATTTGATTCGGACTTAAATAACCAGATGCGCCTCCAACAAGGCGACAACTGTTCAATGCTCCGATGATATAAGGTTTTCGTTGGGCTGCTTACAAGCAATGTTCCAATCCCCCGCACATAGGCAATTTACCATCAAGTGACCTGATTTCATTGTACTACGGAGTTGGGAGAATGTCGGGATTTGCCTTGGGAAAACAAAATGTCTCCGTTGACATCACGTCGGCGTAGCCCAGACGTTAACGTCGGGGCGGGTCTCATTTGCAGAAAAATGCCTATCATAACGGCAGCGAGTTGATTAACGATTTTGGGTTAACACAGAAATACGGTCTTTGCAAAGTCGCTTGACAAAACTGAAATATGTCGCCCTGAGCGTAGCGAAGGGTCTCTACGACGGGTGAGAGACCCTTCGGTCGCGACGAACACGCTCCCTCAGAACAACATAAATTGGATTTTGCAAAAGCCATGAACAAGGAAAATACCACCCTTGACGGATTTCCGTTTCTGCCTATAATCGAACGAAATCACAGGCCCATGAATCCATCTTTGTTCAACCTTTCCATTATTGTAGTCGTCCTTGCGGTCCTTATTATTAAGGATCAATTTTTGGTTAGGATGGCAACGGTGAGAACGAAGTAGATCACTGAGTAAGTGCAAAGAGCCGCCCTAACCACGGGCGGCTCTTTTTTTTTATCAATTAAGAATCGACCACCGACAATAGACCGCAGACGATCAAAATATCGTCAATTGTCCATCGTCCATGGTCTAAAACTAAAGGAGTACCATGCGTTCAGACACAGTCAAAAAAGGATATGAGAAAGCGCCGCATCGCGCGTTGTTGAGGGCCACAGGTTTGCAGGACGATGATTTCAAGAAGCCGTTTGTTGCAATCGTCAATTCGTATGTGGATATTGTCCCCGGGCATGTGCATTTGCAGGACTTCGGCAAACTGGTAAAGGATGCTGTCCGCGCGGCGGGCGGGGTGCCGTTCGAGTTCAACACCATCGGCGTGGATGACGGCATTGCGATGGGTCACGCGGGGATGAAGTACTCGCTTCCTTCTCGTGAACTAATTGCTGACTGCGTCGAGACCATGATCGAAGCCCACAGATTCGATGCCATGGTCTGCATCCCGAACTGCGACAAAATAGTCCCTGGCATGTTGCTGGCTGCCATGCGCGTCAACGTCCCCACCATCTTTGTCTCTGGCGGTGCGATGAAAGCGGGCGTCACTCCCGATGGCGAGACGATTGATTTGATCTCGGTCTTTGAAGGCGTGGGCGCATTTTCAGCGGGGAAGATTGATGAGAAGCGATTATCCATTTTGGAAAAATTTGCCTGTCCTTCGTGCGGATCATGCTCTGGCATGTTTACCGCCAACTCAATGAACTGTCTGATGGAAGTGCTTGGCTTGGCATTACCTTATAACGGTTCTGCATTAGCAAAGACTCCTGAGCGCGAAGATTTGGCAAGACGAGCCGCCGCACAGGTGATGACTCTGATCGAGCGCGACATCAAGCCGCGAGACATTGTCACCGCCGAAGCAATTGATGATGCATTCGCGCTGGACATGGCAATGGGCGGCTCGTCGAATACAGTGCTGCACACTTTGGCATTAGCCAACGAAGCAGGCGTGGACTATCCGCTGGACAGAATCAATTCAGTCGCCGATAAAGTGCCGCATATCTGCAAAGTGAGTCCAGCGGGCAAATGGCACATGGAAGATGTTCATCGCGCGGGAGGAATCCCTGCCATATTGAACGAAGTCCAACGGGGGACAGGCATGCTCCATTTTGACCGCATGACGGTGACAGGCAAAACTTTGGGGGAATCGATTCAAGGCTGTGAGATCAAAGATGAAGAAGTCATTCATAAATACGAGAATGCTTATTCCAAGCGCGGCGGCTTGTCCATTTTGTTTGGCAATCTCGCTCCCAAAGGATCGGTTGTGAAAGTGGGCGGCGTGAGCGAAGCCATGATGAAGTTTGAAGGTCCTGCGGTTATCTTTGAATCGCAGGATGAAGCGATGGCTGGTATTCTCGCTGGAAAAGTGAAAGCAGGGGATTGTGTTGTTGTGCGCTACGAAGGTCCAAAAGGCGGACCTGGGATGCAGGAGATGTTATCGCCCACATCCGCGATCATGGGGCAGGGGCTCGGCGATAAAGTTGCGCTCATCACCGATGGCCGTTTCAGCGGTGGGACTCGTGGCGCGTGTATCGGTCACGTTTCACCGGAAGCTGCTGCGGGCGGCCCGATTGGGGCGATCAAGGCTGGGGATGTCATCCAAATTGATTTAATGGCACGCAGGCTCAACGTTAAGTTAAGCGACGCGGAGATACACAGTCGGCTGGATGCGCTGCCTCCATTCAAATCCACGACCACATCCAAATGGTTAAAGCGATATTCGTATTTTGTAACCAGCGCGGATACGGGTGCGGTGTTAGAAAGTTAACCGTCATTACGAGATTGCTTCGGACAAAAAGCAAGAGCGTCCTCGCAATGACGAATACATAAGGAGAGCAGATGAAAAAAACTGGCGCGGAAATTATGTGGGAGTGTGTGGTGCGCGAAGGCGTGGAGGTGGTCTTCGGTTACCCTGGCGGGGCGAACATGCCGATCTATGATGCGATGTTGAGTTACCCGATCCATCATGTGTTGGTGCGGCATGAGCAGGGCGGCGCGCACATGGCGGATGGGTATGCGCGCGCTTCGGGCAAGGTGGGGATGGCGATGGGGACGTCGGGACCTGGCGCGACAAATTTGGTGACGGGCATTGCCACGGCGATGATGGATTCTGTTCCCGTTGTTTTTGTTACGGGACAGGTCGCTGCGCACCTGATCGGCGGGGACGCGTTTCAAGAAGTGGATGTGACGGGCATTACGCTGCCGATCACAAAACATAATTACCTTGTGACTCGCGCCGATGAAATTGCCGAAGTGGTGCGCGAAGCATTTTATATTGCGCGGAGCGGACGCCCCGGCCCCGTGTTGATTGACATTTGCAAAAACGCGCAAGTGGAACAATGCGAGTTTGTGTACCCTGAAACTGTGAAGTTGCCTGGCTATCAGCCTGTTGACCATGCGCCAAAGGATGCGCTGGAACATGCAGTCAAGTTGATCGAGAAGGCGCAGCGTCCGATCATTTTGTGCGGACATGGCGTGTTGATGTCGGAGGCGGAAGAAGCGCTCATGCAATTCGCGGTGAAGACTCAAACGCCCGTGGCAAGCACATTGCTTGGGCTGGGCGCGTTCCCCGCTTCGCATGAGTTGAGTCTCGGCATGATGGGTATGCACGGCGAAGTCCACACCAACATGGCGATCCAGAATTCCGATTTGATCCTTGCCTTCGGAATGCGCTTCGATGACCGCGTGACTGGAACTTTGAAAACATACGCGCCGCACGCGAAGAAAATTCACGTTGAAATTGATCCATCGGAAGTGCATAAAAACGTGGCAGTGGATGTTCCGCTCGTGGGCGATTTAAAAACTGTGTTGAGCGACCTGATTCCATTGGTGGATGAATACGATCACGAAGAATGGAAGAAGCAGATCAACGCATGGAAATCCGAAGCGGACTCGCGCAGTATTATGAATTGGACTGATGACGGCAAGTTATATGTGCCGCATCTCATCGCCGATATTTGGAAAGCTACAGGCGGCGGCGCGATTGTGACGACAGATGTCGGTCAACACCAGATGTGGACGGCGCAATATTATCAACTGGATAAACCGAATCGCTGGCTGACTTCGGGCGGCGCGGGCACGATGGGCTTTGGCCTGCCCTCAGCGATTGGCGCGTGGTTTGCGGACAAGACTCAGGAAGTGTGGGCTGTGGCGGGCGACGGCGGTTTCCAGATGACTGCCGCAGAGTTGACCACTGCCGTTCAAGAAGGCGCGAATGTAAAAGTTGCGATTATGAATAACAGTTTTCTCGGCATGGTGCGTCAGTGGCAGGAGTTTTTCTTCGAGAAGCGTTATTCGGCGGTCAACATGCTCTCGCCCGATTTTGTGAAACTCGCCGAAGCGCACGGTGTTCCTGCCCGCCGCGTGACCAAGCGCGAAGAAGTGGATGAAGCGATTGCATGGGCGCGCAGTATTCAAGGTCCCACCGTGATCGAATTCCGCGTGGAGCAGGAGGAAGCCGTCTACCCGATGGTTCCCGCAGGCGCGGCGTTGGATCAGATGTTGCAGAGACCGGTGAAGAAATAAAGATCGACCATAGACGATGGACGGCGGACGGTGGTCTGCGGTCAATTGTCTATCGTCGAAAAAGGAGTTACAAAGAATGAACTACACTTTCATTGCATTGGTAGAAAACAGACCTGGCGTGTTGAACCGCGTGGCATCTTTGTTCCGCCGTCGCAATTTCAATATTGAGTCGCTGGCTGTCGGGCGGACGGAAGACCCCCAAGTCTCGCGTATGACCGTTGTTGTGGATTGTCCCAACGGCGATATGGATGCGCACAAGATCGAGGCGAATCTATATAAACTGGTCAACGTGATTGACGTGCAGGACGTCACGCATCAACCTTCGGTGACCCGCGACCTGGCTCTGATCAAGATAAAGGTCGGCCCCGATAAACGCGCCGAAGTGAACGGCCTTGCTGAAATTTTCCGCGCTCATATCGTGGACGTGGCGGTTGATTCTGTTATCGTGGAAATCACTGGCACGGAGGATAAGATCGAAGGCATGATCGAGTTGTTACGTCCGCTTGGCATTGTGGAAATGGTACGCACTGGGCAGGTTGCGATGACTCGCGGTGTGAATGATGGAGTCCGCCGTGTGCCAGGGGTGATTGGAAATCGGTACGAGGATTTGGAGGAGTTGGCGGAGATGGGGCCGTAGGGAAAAGGACACTTGCGCCGCACGCCAGTGCAGGTGTGAATTGTGAAGGATGAAGGATGAATAAAAACGTGTTGCGTGTTCCGTTTCTTCGATTACGCTCACGCAAAGCACGTGGTTTGGTGGTGCGTAATTTGTAAGAAGTCCTAATCGAGAGTTCTTCTTGCTCGTATTGAGACCAACACGCAACCCTGCCCTGAGCGTAGCCGAAGGGACGCAACACGCAACACGTAACATATATAAAAATAAAAAACAGGAGAATCACAATCATGGCAAAGATCGATTTTGGCGGTACGGAAGAAGTGGTTGTCACACGCGATGAGTTTTCGCTTGAAAAGGCGCGTGAAGTTTTGAAGAATGAAGTTGTGGCGGTTTTAGGCTACGGCGTGCAAGGTCCCGCGCAGGCGATGAATATGCGCGACAATGGGATCAATGTGATTGTCGGTCAGCGTGAGGGGACGAAGAACTGGGACAAGGCTGTTGCAGACGGCTGGATTCCCGGTAAGACATTATTCAATGTTGAAGAAGCCGCGGAAAAAGGAACTGTTATTCAGTATTTGCTTTCGGATGCAGGTCAGCGCTCGCAATGGTCGAAGATCGTGGAATGTTTGAACGAAGGCGATATGCTGTATTTCTCGCACGGATTTTCTGTCACTTTCAAAGACGACACGGGTGTGATTCCGCCTCCGCATGTGGATGTGGCTTTGGTCGCGCCGAAGGGCTCTGGCACAAGCGTGAGACGCAACTTTTTGGCGGGGAGTGGAATCAACGCCAGTTATGCAGTCCATCAGGATCACACGGGGCGTGCGAATGAACGCGCGATTGCTTTGGGCATTGCCATCGGCGCGGGCTATTTATTCCCAACCACTTTCAAGAACGAAGTGTATAGCGACCTGACAGGTGAGCGCGGCGTTCTCATCGGCGCATTATCGGGCGTGATGGAAGCGCAGTACAACGTCCTCCGCAAGCATGGACATTCCCCATCCGAGGCCTTTAACGAAACTGTGGAAGAACTCACGCAATCGTTGATTCGCCTCGTCGGTGAAAACGGCATGGACTTTATGTACGCCAACTGTTCCACCACCGCGCAACGCGGCGCACTCGATTGGCATCCGCGCTTCCGTGATGCGGTGGCTCCCGTGTTTGACGCGCTCTACGAATCTGTTTTGAGCGGCAACGAAGCCCGTATTACTCTCGAAGCC
>CXWL01030206.1_pt1 | contig 11000 bp, 15 predicted proteins | sample 590931 | NCBI WGS metagenome assembly CXWL01 (sample SAMEA3498368, study PRJEB10139) | groundwater metagenome | biome: water well; material: biofilm material | place: Germany | collected 2015-04-27 | reverse complement strand
GGTAGAGCAGCTCATTCGTAATGAGAAGGTCGGGTGTTCGATTCATCTCTCCGGCACCAATCAAGATAAGGGTTCATTGCTATTAATTTAGTAGTGAGCCCTTTCTACTTTGTGGCCATGTAGCCACGGTGTAGCCGGCGGTACGGGGTTTTGTACAAAATCCATCAGCCAACGGCTGCCCATTGCCCGCTTTTGTTGCATCCTAGAGCGCCATCGCTTTGGATAAAGCAGGGTGTGGAATACCGTACCAGCGTTTATGTAACCAGTGAATGCATTTCCGAAACCCGAAGAATGTCATCCCAGCAACGGCCATCAATGCAATCTTCAAGACGACCATTGTGACCATTTCCACGGTTATTGCTGATGGATTCGCTACCCATGTCGCGACTGGCAACAAGCCAACAACTTGCCACCCAAAAACTAGCCCGACCAAGGTGCGAAGTAGCCGCAGAAGTAGAAAGGAAGCGGTTTCTACAAGAGTCTTACTCTCGGGGTTTCGTTCCCTAACCACCACCACAGTTGCCGGGTCGGAAACCTCTTTATCTTGCTTGGCATTGTTCCTCGTTAAAACCCATCCCACAGCACTGACCAATATCGTAACGACCCATTGAGCCAAGAGTACCGCAACGTTTACCGAAGCAACTTGATTACCAAGCTTCGGTGGGTCGAACAGGAATCCATACCCCATGTTCATTTCTGTGCCACTTCTCACAACATGGAAAGGTGGGTACAACATCATCCCAACAGCAACAAAAGCAAAAACTAGCAAGACTAGTTTTTCATCCCTCCTTACTACAAGATAGCCAGTCAAACCAGCAATCAATAAAACCCAAGCCACGACTGTGCCAGTTCCCCCCGCGTCAAGCATGTCCCGCGCTTGAGTTTTTTCGGTGTTGACCTCAACGCCGTCAACAAGCGATGCTGTAGATGGATCAAAGGGCACCTGCGCCCGAGTGTTTTCAGCTTTGACCTTAACACCCCCGAAAAGAGGGATAACAGCACCAGCGTATTCAGTGTATTCCGCAGCCTGCTCCCGAACGTGTTCAGAATTGACCTCAACACCGCTTCGCCTGTCGAGTAGGCTGGACGGTTTTACGGGCGGTGCAAGCGGCTGATTGGATTCAGGGTCGAGTGTGTCTGCCAAAGAGTTCAGCTTTTTTTGTGCTGCTTCACCACTGTTAACCTGGGTACTTGGGGGTGCCGAACTTGCGTCAACTAATGGGGCTGCTTCCCACCAATTCTCAAGCTTTGTTTCCTTGGTTTGTTGTCCTACTGGCTTGGCCAATGGTTGCCCATTCGGTCGTGAGGTCTGAGCCTCACTAGCACTTTGCCCCAACAGAATCAAAATTCCAATTGCGCACGCAACAGCGAGCACTTGAAGGTCACGTTTTTCACGAAGAAACACAATAGACCTCTCTGTGTTGATGGCTGCCAGGAACCGCGTTTTTCTGGCGGTGAGCCGCGATTTCCAGCGCGGCCTTGACCAGCATTCGGCTCATCTGGCGTTGGTTTGAATCGCTGGGGAGCTTACTCGCATCCGAAGGACTCAAGCAGTTGAATCATCTGCCTGTCCTTACGCAGCTTCGCCAGGTCGAGAAGTGTATTGCCCTTCTCGTCAGAACCAAGCGGCGAAACACCTTCCTTCAGCATTGCGGCAACCGTTGCCCAGTTTCCGGCCCACACAGCGGATAACAGGGCAGGGTCAGCAATACCCTCGCGCTGTCGCCTGTCAATTTCCATCTGCATGAAGTCGGCTTCTGCTGCTGCGGTCTTTTGCGCCCTTCGAAGTTCTTCCGCCGAGCCAATTGCGGCGGCACGCCGCTTGATGTAGCGCGCCTTGGTTTTGGCTTCATCGCCGTCAGTCTCCGCGTACAAGCGCGCCCACAATCCCTTGTCGAGATTGCCGGCTTCGATTTCGTCCGAGGCGGTCGCAAAGTTTTGGTTGTCGTTTACCGGCGAGACCAGTCCTGAAAGCGTCGCGCCGTGGCCACCGGATGGCGACACCATGTCGGGAGCAGTCGCGGCGCCTTCGTCAATGCGTGCCGAGTTGCCGAGTTCAGCCTGTTGTGCATCACCCCAAGCCATTGACTGTGCCACTCGCTGGGACTTTGGCTTACGCACATGCCCCCACAATGCACCGGCACCAAACGCCACCGCACCCGAAACAATGGCGCCCAAAACCGCCAGCGCCAGCGAGTCCGTCGGTTTCCCATACCCGCCAATCATTTGCGAAAAGTATCTTGTGAGCGGGGTAACCAACGTTGCAGCAGCGGCCCAAGCCATCCAACGTCGACCTGTCGCAATCGGAGTGAGCCCTTTCACGTTCATGCCAAGTAGTAACCAAAGGAAATAGGCACATGCGGAAGCGAGCATCACCGACAACAAGACAGTGCCAGTTGCGTCCATGATGTTCCGTGCCGGCGCGCGGTCGGGCTTGGCCTCATTACTGGTGGGGTTGCCGAACTTGCCGAAAACGTACGGCGTTGGCTTCCCATCTTGAGTCCGAGCGTCTCCTGCGCTTGTTTTGTCGGGGGCGACAACTCCGCCAGCGTTGGAACTGGGGTCAACCTGTGCGACACCTGACAACGGTGGTTTTGGAGATAGGGAGTCCCAAGTCACTGCTGGCTTGGATTCAATTTGCGTCGCTTCAGTTCTTGTTGACTTGTCGCCAATTGCTTCTTTGAGTTTCGTGGGCGTCGTTCGATAGAAGTTCGCGGTGAATTCAATCAGCTCTTCATCAGTAAGTGCTGCTGCGGCTGGATATTTGGCTCGTAGTTCTTGAATGCTCGGTGGCATCTTCGGTGCGGCCGCTGGATGCTGCTTCGGCGTGGTTGTTTTCTGCTTCTTCCCTGTCTCTTCGGGACTGACTTCAAGCAAACACCTCGCCACCATCGTTGGGTCAACTTCCTCCGGGGAGATTTTGAACTTCCCACCCAGTTCAGCTCTGCAATCATTTGCCGATTTGGATTGAACCGCTTTAGTCGCTACAGTCTGCGCACTGCAAACAATCGGTCCCGCTAGCATCGCACCTACAAATGCCAACATTGCGCCAGTGCGACGCGCGCCAACTGTAGATACATTCAGAGTCATCGAAGGTCTCCCGCCCAAAGGTCAATTCAGGAGTTGAAGTTGTTCCACTCCGGGCAACGAATCCCACCGGTCGACGGCTTCAACTAGACAATGATGCTGCCAAAATTGGCGACGAACATATCGACTGGGGCGGCCCCATTCATGGTGTATTTCTTGCGATTGGTGTCCACGCTTATTGTGACCGACAGCATTGGTCCCGGTGAAATCTTGCCAGTGGAAATCAAGATTTGCATGTGGCTACTTGGAATGATGACGTACTCATTTTCAAGTCCGCGACGAAGAACAAACACGTAAAACATTTCAGAACCTCGATGCGCAATGAACGAACTGTTCTTGATGGTGAACTGAAATCTCCCATCACCGTGCTCTACGGCGGTCTTTACCTGAATATGGAAATACTTGTTGTTCTTGCTGGCGACAACATCGATGCCACTATCCACGGTCATTACAGATGCGTTGTATCCCCAGAAAAGAAGCTCACTCATGACAGCAAACTCTCCGGCTTTGCCAACAAATGCTTTGTCTGCATTTTCAGGTGGGACCACTTGAGAGACCACAGTTCCAGTTTTGTCAATCTTCGCTCGATACCACCCCCTTTTGTAGGTTCCCTTCTTGCTACCTTCAACTCGTACAAACGACGGCTTGCTGGTTTTTAGCTTTAGATTTGCTGCCAGCGCACCTTGCAGCCTTCGAGAAAAATCTGGTGCAGACATCCCCCCATTTTTGTTGGCTGCAACTGCAGACTCAGCTATTTCGTCAACGTGCATGCCCTTGAGGCCAGCAGATTTGAGTATCTCTTTGGCCGTCTCCAGTATCGGCGTAAGTGTTGATGTTGCCATTCGGTCATCTCCTTTAAGAGTGGCATGTACCCTTGAGGCGGCTGCCCAAGCTCCAACATACATTAACACGACGCCACCAGTTCCCTCGCCTGCCTGACTTCAGCGTTCACCACCTTGGCCAGTTCGCGCAGCGTCTGCCGGTGTCCGCCCTTGAAAGCGTTGCGGCTCACCCGCAATCTGCCCTCAACGCTGGTTGGCCCGGTGGACTGGTTCCACGGTTTCCACCGCTTGATTGATTCTGCCTGCCGCGCCCTGCGCTCCAATGTCCAACCGTTCGCCATCGCATGCCTCCAATAGTTTGTTTTGCACGACTTCGGTTTTCCCCGCCTGCGAGTGCGCGGGTGCGTACTTGTCGGGCTTCGCACCGTTGTTCACCTGCTGCGGCCCGTTACTGATGTTGGCCTGCTTGATGTAGGGCTGCGGGTACTTCAGCAAGGCCAGGGCCTCGGCGGTAGCTCGGGCCTGCGCCTGCGCCTTCAGCGCCAGGCGGAAGTAAACCTCCATGCCCTTCATGTACTCGGCCTTGCCGGCCCTTTGTGCCAGGTTGTTGAAGATGGCATCCAGCGACAGGGCTTGATTGGTCAACATGCGTTCGACCCGGCTGAGGTCACCCCCGACCACGCCATTGCCAGCGTTGCGCATTTCATCAATCAGGTCTGTCACTTCGAGTCGGTCGCCACCACCCGAAAACTGCTTGAGCGTGATGGCCGACGTGTACGTTGCGTCGCTGGCCACCAGCGCAAGCAGTTGCGATGTCGTCATGTCCTTGTTGAAGCCATTCACCCCGTCCAGAACCTTGTAGGCGTTTGAGTCAACCTTTTTCGCCAGCGTTTTCGTCGCCGATTTTTTGATGGTCATGGCGGAGGCTTTCAATGCGTGGTCGCAGGCGCACAGGTCACCAGTCCAGTGAAGAAGTGCACGGGCTTCGCGGCCAGTCGCTGATAGTTGCCGTGCCCTTCACCGTCGGCTGTTTGCCTCCCGGACTGGTAAACATATAAAGGAGTGCTACGCGGTGCCCTATGGGTGGCCTTATCACCGTCGTCGCCGAAACCCGCCGTAGCCCGCATCAATGCTGGGTTTGCGGGGTTGGTCACCATAGTCACGCCGTGCCCCGGTTTTGAGTTCCATGGTTCATGAGGTGCCCTTGTTTTTGGCTTGACCATGGCATCCAATGCCACGGTACGTGGCACCGCGTGCCCTAGGTGCATTTTTTCCGATGCATCCTTTTTGGCGCGAGTCTCGGCCGCCTTGATTACGTCAAGACCTTGTTGCGCACTGGTGATGCGCTTCCAGTCGTGGGTTTCTTTCATGGCCTCAAGGTGTTTGGCCGGGATGGCATAGCACTCGCGGTCGGTCATTCGGTAGAGCGTCGGCAAGCGCTGTCCACCTCTACTGCACCCACCACGGCGTGCTATAGCCACCAGCCCCACGGCGCACAAGGCGCGCAGACTCCGGGCCAGCGTCTTCGGATGGCTGATCCCGCATTTCTTGGCGCGGCTCAGTGGCAGTGAGAGGTCGCCATTGTTGTAGCCCTTTAACTCACGCAACAAAGCAAGGTAGGCCATCACGTCATGTGGCGACAACGCGGAGAAAGCTGGGCTGTCGTATACGTCCGCGTACACGCGCAAGCTATGCCCTCTCGGATCACGCTGGGGCTTGTTGGGCTTGCTCATGATGCGTTCCCCCTCTTGTACATCCAATGGCGAACGGCACTGCGCCCTTGCGGGGTCAGGTAGTAGACGCCGGGCCTGCAAGTGCAGCCATCGCGGTCGGTGATTTCGATACGCGTGCAAGGTAGATGATCCGGCCCGAGTCCGTAGCTGCGCAGGCGTGCAATCAGGTCCGGTCCATTCGAGCAGCCCACCTCGCGGTCGAACACTTCGCGCGGCACCGACGGCCGGCGCAGCAGCAGTGCAAGTGCTCGCAGTTCGCGTGGGTTGTCGGTGCCTGTGAATCGCGCCGGACTGGGGCTAGAATTGGCTGCGTCAGCCGCAGGGAAGTAGCCCGCTTGTGCCGTGGAAAGTTCAGCGGGCTTTTTCATGCTGGCACCCCCAGCACGCGGCGAAGGTCCGACACCTTCCAGGCCAGACGGCCCGAAATGCGGATGGGGTTCACTGCCCCGTCCTGATAAACCGCCCAGCAGCGCAGAGTCTGCGGTTTGCGATTGAGGTAGTAGGCAGCGGCGGCGGTATCCACCGTCGGGCGGGTTACAGATTCCAGTGTGGGGAACTGTTGCGGAGTCGCGGTTTTCATGCTGAACCATCCTTTGCCTTGCGGCGTTGTTGATGGTTCTGAACTATTTACTCCCGGCGGTCCCGTGATGCCCGGCTGGATTCGCGGGAATTGCGGGAATGACGCATGCCTGTTTAGCGGCCTGCTGTAAGGTCAGGCCACGCAGTGTTCTGCAGCGTCTTCAATGTGAACGGCTTGCTGATTTCGCGAACAAAGAGACTACCTCTATTGGGGCCGGTTCCAACTTCAAAGGGTGAGCCTTCACCTGCCTTCATTTCCAGCGCCTTGTAAAAGTCTTTCGCAGTCGCGTATTGCCCCGCCGTGAAAGTTGCCTTCAGATAAGGCCAAGCCACATCCTTCCAGTTCCGCCGCTTCGCTCGCGGACGTTGGAATCGCCCGGCGCCACCTAACGCGCCCACATCCTCCACGGCAGCGGTCATAGCGATGATTTGCGTTGACCCCGAAGTGGCAGGCATCATGCCGAGACGGGTGTCTTGCCAGGGCTCTGACTCGCCTCCACCCACGTGGTTTCGATAGAATCCCGCCTCAATAATTTCGCCGTGTCCAGTTTCAGAAAAGTTTCTGAGGTCCGAATGCGTCATCGTGCCAGGCGTTTCTTCGAACAGAAAGCTGTCGCCGAAGGCTTTCCCCCAGTCGATCAAGTGTTGACGCTTGGCGTAGATGAAGGGAAGGATGTCTTTTGCCTCAACGGCCTCAGCCAGTTCGGTTCCCGCTAACTCGGCGGCCAGTGCTTTCGCTGTCTCGACCAACTCCTTCGCGCTGACAACGACACCATGACAATCGCAGACCGTCAAGTGCCCACTATCGACAGCCTTCAACAGCAGTAACTCGCGGTCCGGGCGGAGATTCTCCAAAGTGGGCATGTGGAGAGGAAGCGTCCCGTAATCGGTCGCTGCATGCCGCGCCATGGCCGTGGCAACATAAATCAGTGGGACCGTGTCGCCATGCATAGCGGTCCAAACTCTCACCCGGTATTCCATTTGACATCCCTTCACGCAAAGTCTGTTCAGAGCCCAACGGGTCGGTCACTGCGTCCGACTTTTCGCCAACGGAAATTGCTCGCAGGCCCGGCATAAACGGTTCGGGCAGCAGCGCAGCCCTCACTCATGTTTAGGCAGCCGGGTTACCCTAATCAGGAAGCGTTCAACGTCGTTCTTGCGCCGTATTGCCCGCGCTTCCGCTTCCGCCATTTGAGCCAAACCGCCAGCGTGCTCCGGGTTTTCTTCCAACAGTTCGGCGAACGACTTATGCGGCCAGTGGCTGGTGTCCATGCTCAGTAGCGCGTCCATTTCGTTCTCGTAGCTGGCCGCCATTCTGTCGAACTCGCATCGCCAAACTGCCATCGCCTCACGAAACGACTGCATGCCGTCAAAGTCCTCGCGTTGCGGCGGCGTGGGAACTTTGTCGCCCCTGTTTGAGTTGAAAGTGCTCACGATGCGTCCCTCGTAGCCCTAGCCAGTCAGGCGTGCGCAGGTGCCACACTCAGGCGAAGCCCCACCGTGTGCAACACCTTGCGAACCGTGGTCAGCGTCGGGTTGCACTCGGCGCTGAGTGCCTCAAAAACCATCATGTCGCTCACATTGGCGCGGCGGGCCACTTCTGCCATGCCGTGCGCTGTGGCAACGTGTCGCAGCGCCACCAGCAGCGCGGCGGGGTCGTCCAATTCCATGACAGCCTCGACATAGGCGGCGGCTTCGGCTGGGTCTTTCAATGATTGACCCATGTAGTCGTCGTAGTTCTTGTCACGCGGTGCATTCATGCGGCCCCCACTTATGCCGCAATCGGCGCGGGCTGAACGTGCATGGGCGCGGTCTTGAACTTCTGCGCTGCTTGCCAAACGTCATAAGCGCTCTGCTCTGCCAACCACAGACGGACCTCGCCCCCACGCTCCACGCCTAGCCATGCCTCGATACGCAAGGCCATTTCCGCCGAGATAGCAGCGCGGCCATTCAGCACACGGGACAACGCCACGCGGGACACGTCAAGCTGTTGGGCGGCCTGGGTGACGTTCAGCCCCAGCGCGGGCAATACGTCATCGCGCAGCGTCAAGCCAGGATGCGGGGGACCAAACATGCGAGCCATCGTGAATTCACCCGTTCAAGTGTGCTCAGGCTCGCGCCCTTGGACTGCCATCCGGGCAATGAACCCTGAGCGGGTTTCCCCCGCGCTGCGGGCGCGGGCATCCAGGCGATGCAGCACTCGGCGCGGCAGGCTGATATTCACGCGCTCCAGGGTGTCGTCCAGCACTGCCGGGTCAACCTTCACCAGTGCCCACAACCAGCCCTCAAGTTCAGGATGGGCGGCGCGAAGTGCTTCAATGTGTGAAGGCGCCGGAATTTCTTGCCCGTCATCAATGGCCGCCTCAATCCAGCCGGCAATGGCCTCCTCTGCCTGAATCAGGGCCTCTTCCAGTGTGTCGCCAGCCGAAAAGCAGCCGGGCAGGTCTGGCATCACCACGCCCCACGCGGTAGTGTCATTTCTGGGTTCGATAGCGATGGGGTAGCGCACAGTTGGGCCTTTCAATCACCACCGTTCAGGCAATCGCTGACGCGGTCGCCCGCCTGACGCGTTTGTGCTTCACGGCCTTCGGTTTGGACACTTTCACCGTGGGGCTCATGCCGGCGGTGGCGGCCATGTCAATCAATGTGTCCAACGAGAACAGGTTTATTTTGCCGCGCATCAGGTCAGACACGCGGGGCTGGGTTACACCAAACATGGTGGCGGCATCACCCTGGGTCATGCCCCGTTCCCGGATAACTTCGGTCAGGTTCATCATCAGTTCCGAGCGTGCCCGCATGCTGGCGGCCTGCTGCGGGGTGTCTTCCAGAGCATCCCACACGCTGGCGAATCTTTGTTTGTCTGTCATCTTGAAAGCTCCTTCACCAGTTCCTTAAAACGCTTGCGGGCCAGTTCAATATCCGGCTGCGAAGTCTGCTGCGTCTTCTTCTTGAAACAGTGCAACACATAAACGGCATCCTCGAACTTGGCGACATAGACCACCCTGAATGTTCCGGCTTCATCCCAGATTCGCAGTTCCATGACACCCGCGCCAATCGTCGGCATGGGCTTGCAATCATCCGGCGTGAGCCCGTGCTGCACCTTATCAAGTTGATGCCCAGCTTCACGCATTGCCGTTTGCGGAAAGTCCCGCAAATCGCTCAGTGAACCACCGCGAAATTCAACGTCTTTCATCGCCAAAGTATATATGTTTTTGTATGTCAAAATTCAAGTACGTCAACTGAGTGAACGGCCTTAGGTCACCACGCGCAGCTTGCCCGGTTCAGCCTTGGCATCAAACGTCACCCCGGCCTGTTTGAGAATGTGCGCTTCAATCTGCGCCAAGAACGGGCGCAAGGCATCCACGCTACGCGGCCTGTAGCCCTCAGCGGTGGCGCTTGGCTTGTGCCCCATCACTTGGGCGATGGCGCCGGCAGGCGCCCCTGCAGCCTCCCCCAGCAGCGAGAACGAACGGCGCAGGCCGTGGATAGTCAGCCCATCGATTCCGGCGCTCTGCAACGCCTTGGCATGGCTGGCGCGGGTGTCGGTCAGCCTGCCGGTCTTGCTGGTGCTGGCGAACACAAACGGGCTGTGCGTCTTGTCGGCAAGCACGGCGCGCGGCAAAGTCGCCAGCAACTGCGCGAGATAGGGAGTCAATGGAATGGTGCGTGTTGACTCCACCTTGTCGGCAATGGTCAGCTTCTTCCAGCGAAAGTCCACATTGGCCCAAGTCAGCCCGGCCATTTCCTCGCGCCGCGCGCCGGTCAGCAGCAAGGCGCGCAAGTAGACCGATGCGGCGCGGTTGCCCAGTTGCTCCACGCCGGCCCACCAGCCGGGCAACTGCGCGGCCTCCAGGCAGTCGGTGCGCTTGTTCTCCGATGTGCTGGGCAATAGGTCCAGAATCGCGGCGGCGCGGCCTGCCTCACGGTCCACCAAGGAGCGGTATTCAGGCTTGGCAGAACACCAACGCAAGAAGCCGCGAAACATCATCAGGCCGCGCGCCGCTTGGTGCTTGCTGGCAAGTGCCTCGCGGTCGAACCAGCTTTTCAGGGCGTCCTCGTCAATCGCCACCAACGCCAGCGCGATCAAGGGGTACAGCGGCCCCGGTCGCGTCACACCAGCCCCGCGCTTCTTCTTCTCGCCACCGGGCGCGGCCATCAGTTCAAGGTCGGCTTTGTACCCGGCCTTCCAGGCATCGCGGCGCTTGGGGCGACCCTCGGCCAGGTAGCGCGGCCACACCTCGCCCACCGTGAGCCCTTGAATGGCAGCGGCGGCCCTTGCGGCCTGTTGCAGACGTTCTACTTCTCGCGGGTCGGTGCCACTGTCCAAGGTCACGCGCAGTCGGTTGGCCTCAGTCCGTGCAGCCTCTATAGACCACGCTCTTACGTCTCCAATGGTTCGCCGAATAGTCTTGCGGTTCAGCTTGGCCTCAAAGACAAATGACTTAGCGCCGGTATTGGTGACTCGAACTCGCAGGCCGGGTGACTTGGTGTCACGCAAGAAGGCCTGACACTTTTTGTCAGTCGGGCACGCCAGGCGCTCTATCAAACCAGCAGTCAACTCCTGTGTTTGGCTTAGGTCAATCGTTGCGTTTTTCTTCGGTCGTGCCATGTTGATTTCAATCCTGTGTAGCCACTGTGTAGCCAACTTATCGCTATTTAGGCGAATGCCAATCAACGGTCACTTTGTCGAAGTGTCCGCTCTTTCACTCTCAAAACGTTGATTTTCATTGATTGTAGATACGCCAATCAACACCGGCAAATACTATTTCAGTCTCATTCGTAATGAGAAGGTCGGGTGTTCGATTCATCTCTCCGGCAC
>CXWL01013544.1_pt1 | contig 11000 bp, 10 predicted proteins | sample 590931 | NCBI WGS metagenome assembly CXWL01 (sample SAMEA3498368, study PRJEB10139) | groundwater metagenome | biome: water well; material: biofilm material | place: Germany | collected 2015-04-27 | reverse complement strand
CCGCGAAAACATAGAACTCCCTCTCTATAAGATTCTCTCCGGTCAGGCGGTGCTGGTGGAGATCGGCCGCCTGCCGCTCGAAAACGTCAAGCCCGAGAATCGTTAACCGTGTCCAGAGAGCGTATAACCAACAGGCGGACTATATGAGTGAAAAACAGATTGCCATCAAGATGGTTGTCGACGGCAAGGAGAAGGACATTTCATTCGAGGAGCTGACACTCTCGAATAATCTTGCCCTCGAAGCCCTGGCCAGAGTGCTGATCGAAAAGAAGCTGTTCGACCCGAAAGATCTGCTGGATATGATGGAGCGCGTCCGCAAGGAACGGTACCGTACGCCCGGTGCGCCCGAAAAGTAAGATGGACGAGAAACGACCAGAATCATCCCCGCACGCCGACGACACGGCGGTTCTGACCTGGACTACCCACCCGCTCAAACGCCGGCTCTGGGTGTCGGTGGCGGTCACCCTGTTTATTCTCGTGATCGCGGTTATGGTCCATGCGGCCACCGAGTCCCGCATCTTCACCGTCCTGTCCCTGATTGTTCTCTTCGGGTCACTCTCGAAGTTCTACTTTCCAACGACGTACCGTCTGAGTGAAACGACCCTCTCGGTACGAACCACTACGCACACCCTCGTGAGAAATTGGAGCCAATATCGAACCTGTTATCCGGACAAGAACGGCATTCTGCTCTCGCCCTTCATCCAGCCCTCACGTCTGGAAAACTTCCGAGGTCTCTACCTGATGTTTGAAGGTAACGGCGACGCGGTAACCCCCTTTGTACGCACCCGTCTGGAATACGCGCGCAAGGCAGATCACGAGCGTCATCCTGATTCTTCCCGTGGAGTTGCGTCATGAAGCTGTTCCGAGGCCGTGTTGATCTGCCTGATCCGCCGCAAGAGAGTCTTCCGGAAGAAGAGGCCGCCGTTCTCGAGCGCGTGGCAAAGAAGGTGGTCGACAAAGGATGGACCGTACCAGCGATTCTTTTCCTCGAATCGGTCAAACCCCTCAACTTCATCAGCTCGCAAGCGATGGTCTTCTTCGAGCCGATTGTGCAGGGTATTTTCAATCTTCGTGACTACGACACTTTCCGCACGGCTCTGGAAAAACGGATTACGATTGAGCTGCTCATTCAGAGAATCGAAGCGCTTGACGCTGTGGCGCTAGCGCGCGAGAAGCGCATCAAGAAGTTCCTGAAAGAAGAACGCAAGAAGTGGACGTGGTACCAGCGCTGGCTCGGAATCGCCACACCCAGACTGGTCTATCCCGACGAAGTCCTCAACGGCCCCCCGCCTGAACCCTCAGAAAAAAAGGACGATTCGTAGAACCGTCCCTTCTCGTGCTGTCATTCCGGTTGATTCTAATCGGGTCTATACGTCAAGATTCCGCACGTACTGGGCGTTTTCCTGAATAAATCTGCGGCGTGGCTCGATCTCGGTCCCCATCAGAACGGTGAACAGATGTTCGGCAGCGGCCCCCTCTTCGCAGGAGACCTGTAAGAGCGTTCTGATTTCGGGGTCCATTGTCGTTCGCCACAATTGCTCCGGATTCATTTCACCAAGCCCCTTGAAGCGCTGAATCGTGACCCCCGTGCTCGGGAGTTTCTTGACTACTCGATCCCGTTCTTCGTCGGAATAGGCGAACTGTTCGACCTTCCCGTGGCGAATCCGAAAGAGAGGAGGTTGGGCAATGTACACCCGCCCCAGATCGATCAACCCGCGCATGTGGCGGAAGAAGAAGGTCAAGAGTAGGGTGCGAATATGCGAACCATCAACATCGGCATCGGTCATGATTACCACCTTATGGTAGCGCACTTTTTCCGGATCGAAGTCATCGCCGATTCCACATCCGAGGGCAGTGATCACCGTCCGGACTTCTTCGTTGGAGAGAATCTTGTCCAGACGCGCCTTCTCGACGTTGATAATCTTTCCCTTGAGCGGAAGGATCGCCTGGAATCTGCGGTCGCGCCCTTGTTTGGCTGAGCCACCCGCGGAATCTCCCTCGACAATGTAGATTTCGCACGACTCCGGATCACGCGAACTGCAATCCGCCAGTTTTCCCGGCAGCGACGCCGAGTCAAGCGCGGTCTTGCGACGGGTCAGCTCTTTGGCCTTGCGGGCCGCTTCACGCGCAGCGGCGGCCAGCACCATCTTTTCGATGACTTTCTTGCCGATCGACGGATTCTCTTCGAAATAGGCCCCGAGGAATTCGTTCGTGAGCGACTCAACCACACCTTTCACCTCTGAATTCCCCAGGCGGGTCTTGGTCTGCCCCTCAAACTGTGGATCGCGCACGCGCACTGCAATCACGGCGGTCAGTCCCTCTTTACTGTCGTCTCCCGCCAGCGAGACCGCCTCCTTCTTGAACAGGTTGTTCTTGGAAGCGTAGTTGTTGATCGAGCGGGTAAGGGCGGTGCGTAAACCGGTCAGATGCGTTCCCCCCTCAATCGTGTTGATATTATTTACATACGAGTAGACCGATTCGGAATAGCCGTCATTGTACTGTAAAGCGATCTCCACTTCGACGTCATCGCGCGATTTCTGGAAGTGAATCGGCTTCGAAAAGAGTACGGCCTTATTCTCGTTGAGGTACGCCACGAACGCCGACAGCCCTCCCTTGTAGTAGAACGACTCCGTCTTATCCGAGCGGTGGTCGGTCAGGTTGATTGTGAGCCCTTGATTCAGAAACGCCAGTTCGCGCAGACGTGAAGCCACAATGTCGAATTTGAACTCAACTTTTGAAAACAGCTCCGAATCGGGGTAGAAGCTGGTTCTGGTGCCGAGCTTCTTGGTGGAACCTACTTTGGCCACCGGCTTCTGCGGTTCCCCATGACGGTACTCCTGACGATAGACCCCGCCGTCGCGCGATACTTCCACCCAGCACCATTCGGAAAGCGCGTTGACGACGCTCACGCCGACACCATGCAGTCCGCCCGACACCTTGTAGCTTTCGTGCGAGAATTTTCCACCCGCGTGAAGCGTGCACATCACAACTTCCAGCGCCGACACATGTTGCTCTGGGTGCATTTCAACGGGGATGCCGCGCCCGTTATCGGTGACGGTCACCGATCCATCCTTGTTTATCTCCACGTCGATGGTATCGCAGTGTCCGGCCATCGCCTCGTCAACCGAGTTGTCGACCACTTCATACACGAGGTGGTGCAATCCGCGCTGCCCAACGTCGCCGATATACATCGCCGGTCGCTTCCGCACCGCTTCAAGTCCCTTTAGGACCGTGATACTGGAGGCATCGTAAGTCTGGCCGTTTGGCTTTGAGCCGTTCGTCACTTTATCTTTCGTCGAAATCTCTTCGGTATCAGGCGCCATCTTCTCTATTAGCCTTTCTCGCTCCGGACGAAACGAATCTGCTTCACAGATCCCCCGTACGGATAGCTTCTGATTTTCCTAAGCATCTGTTCCAGCTCCATGGCCAGGTTTTGCCGCAGTGATGCGTCCGCAACCGCTACGAACAAGACACCATCATCGTATTTGGTGGCATGCGCTCCGGCGCGGTCGATGTCGGCAAATATCTCGGGCCACTTCAACACTACTGTCCAGCCGTTGTAGCCATCGGTCAAGCCCAGCGAACCGATCAGGCTCGGAATCACGCCGGAAATTTCGTGGGTCTGCCGCTTCTTCGATACGGTTTTGTTCAACTGATTCATAAACTATTTCCTATGTAAGGAAGATAGCTGTTTTGTGAACCGACGGCAAGGAAAAACTACCAGTCAATCCGTTGTGGTACAATGACTTATTGACGGTTTTGAGCGTGCTCAATCCGACCTTGTACGAGATGGTCGGAAAGGGCTACAGGAAGTGTCGGCGATGATGTAAGAATCAGTCCTTCGGGTATCCGAATGAGGCCAGCTGCGGATCACTCAAGAGCGTGGAACACTAAAGGAAGCGCGTCGATCAAGTCGCCCGCAATCATGGCGCGTTCGGTATGTTTTCCAGCCGCGATATCTCCCGCCAAACCGTGAAGGTACACGCCACACAGCGCCGCATCGATCGCACACAATCCCTGTGCGAGAAACGAACCGATCATCCCCGACAGAACATCCCCCGAGCCGCCGGTCGCCATTCCGGAATTGCCGGTTGGATTCAGGTAACACACACCCTCAGGACTTGCAACGACGGTCGGGCTTCCTTTGAGCACAAGCACCGCCTTCATCGCACGTGCCGTCATGATCGCGAGAGCGATTCGCTCGTAGATGTTGGATGGAACAACCGCACCGGTCATGGCCTCGAACTCACCGGCATGGGGTGTGAGGACTATTTCACCAGGCCCACTGCGTTCCGCCAATTGCTCCGCATGCCCCTTCAAGGCCTTAAGGGCGTCGGCGTCGACGATCGAGGGTATCGCCATGTTGCTCAGCAGTCGCCGCACCAACTCGGCTGTTTCGTGATGCAGCCCCAGTCCCGGACCNNTGTCCCGGACCGATCACCAGCGCGTCATGCTGCGCCACTAACTTTCGTACCTCGCCGAGTGAGCGAAGCGCCAGCGCCCCCCGCTTGCGAACATCGGGCAGCGGCACTGCCATGCACTCTGTCAGCTTCACCGCCAGCACCGGCTGCACCGATGTCGGACACCCGACTTTCACCGTACCACAGCCCGATCGTGCGGCGGCAGCTGCCGCGAAAGTCGCGGCGCCCGTCAATCCCGTCGACCCGCCCACAACCAGCAGTTTGCCGAAGTCTCCTTTGTGCCCGTCGGGCTTGCGAGCGGGAAGAGTGGCGATGACCCACTCGGAGGTGATCAATTCAGCCAGTGCCCCGAATTTCTCAATCACAGAATCGGGGATACCGATCGGGACCACGTCGATCTCACCTGCAAGCTCTCGCCCGGGCGACAGAAACAATCCATATTTTGGCAGAGCGAGCGTGTATGTATAGTCCGCGTCGACGATACATCCTTCATGCTGGCCGGTATCGGCGTTGAGTCCTGAGGGGAGGTCAATTGACACGACGGTCACGTCCTGCAGGTTGATATACTCGATCATCTCCGCGGCCAGGCCATGAGGCGCTCCGACAAATCCGGTTCCGAAGATAGCGTCGATCGCAATGTCGCAGTCAAGTCGCGCAGGCAGATCCTTTGCCCGGGCAATCTCCGTCAGCGATATCCCAAGCCCGGCCGCCCGATCGAAATTAAGCCGTGCCTCGGCGCTCAGTTGGTCAATTGGGCCAAGGAAGAACACGCGAACGTCGACACTCGCGTCATAGAGAGCGCGGGCGACGACATAGCCGTCACCGCCATTATTCCCCTTGCCGCAAAACAGAGCGACTCTGGCGTCTGCCGGAGAATCAATGAGGTCGGAGAGAATAAGTTCCGCGATTCCCTGACCGGCGTTTTCCATCAGGCTCGGGCCGGGAATGCCGTGGGTGTCGATTGTCTCGCGGTCAATCGCTCGCATGAGCGACGACGTCACCAATTTCATGCGCCCATCCTGTGGCACAAGGCTATGCTTTGCGCCCACGCGATCGGCTCTTGGCCGAGCCGCCGTCCAACGCAAACTTGATTGCCGACATCATGTCGGAGAAATATCGCATCGTCAGATTCTTCTTCACTTCAGCGGGAAGATCGGCCGTGTCCTTGCGATTATCTTCAGGCAACAATACTGTTTTGACTCCGGCTCGAAGAGCGCCGAGCAATTTTTCCTTTAGACCGCCGATGGCCAAGAGTTCGCCGCGAAGGGTGATCTCGCCGGTCATGGCCAATCCCGGTTTTACCNNAGCCATCGTGATGCCAGCCGACGGGCCATCCTTGGGCGTCGCACCGGACGGCACGTGAATATGCACATCCATATTGTCAAAACACTCGCGTCGTAAGTTCAATTCCTGGCAGTTTGATCGGATGAACGACAGCGCCGCCTGCGCCGACTCCTTCATCACATTCCCCAGATGTCCGGTCAGCATCAGACTGTTCTTGCCGGTCATCGACGTCGCCTCGATAAAGAGCACTTCGCCGCCCACCGACGTATACGCCAGCCCGGGCACAACGCCCGCCCGCCCCTGGCGTTTGATCACCTCGCGGGTGAACCGCCGAGGTCCGAGCAATCGTCCGATTTCCTTACTATCCACAGTCAGCTTTCGAGTGCTCCCCGAGGCCACTTTGCGGGCCACCTTGCGGGCAACGGAAGCGATCTCTCGCTCAAGATTGCGCAGGCCCGCTTCGCGGGTGTAGCCGTCGATGAGCAGCCTGATGGCGCTGTCGTCCATAATCAGGTGCGACTTGTTCAGCCCGTGATTGTCGAGTTGCTTTGGCATGAGGTGTCGCTTGGCAATCGCCAGTTTCTCAATGTCAGTATAGCCCGGAATCGTGATGACTTCCATCCGATCCAGCAACACGGCCGGTATCGGTTCCAGCCAGTTGGCTGTCGTGATGAACATCACCTTCGACAAGTCGAACGGCAGATCGAGATAATGATCGGTGAACGAATCATTTTGTTCCGGATCCAGCACTTCAAGCAGCGCCGACGCCGGATCGCCACGGAAATCGGAACCGATCTTATCCACCTCGTCAAGCATGATGATTGGATTGTTCGAGCCGCAACGCCGCACGCTCTGGATCACCCGCCCCGGCATCGAGCCGATATAGGTGCGCCGATGTCCGCGGATTTCGGCCTCGTCGCGCATTCCGCCGAGCGATACTCGCATGAATTCGCGCCCCATAGCGCGCGCAATCGATTTTCCGAGCGATGTCTTGCCCACTCCGGGCGGACCGACAAAACAGAGGATCGGCCCCTTGATATCCGCCTTGAGTTTGCGTACGGCGAGGTGTTCCAGGATACGATCCTTCACGCGCTCGAGATCAAAATGATCTTCATCCAGAATCTTCTTGGCCTTCTTCAGGTCGAGAATGTCTTTCGTTGATTTGTTCCACGGTAGCGTCACCAGCCAGTCAAGATACGTACGCGAAACCGTATATTCAGCCGACGACGGAGTCATGTGTGACAGTCGGTCCAGCTCTTTGTATGCTGCCTGCTCGGCGCTCTCGGGCATTCCCGACGCCTTGATCTTCTTCTCAAATTCCTCGATTTCCCCTTTGTCGTCCCCGTCTCCCAGTTCCCGTTTGATCGCTTTGAGCTGTTCGCGAAGGATGTAATCGCGCTGCGACTTCCCCAGCTCGGTCGCTGCCTGCGCCTGTATTTTCTGCGAAAGCTCCAGCACTTCAATCTCTTTGTTGATCGCGTGATAGAGCATCGTCATCCGCTGATAGACATCAAGCTCCTCGAGCAGAAGCTGCTTCTGCTCAACCGAGATATTCAGGTTCGAGGCCACGAAGTCGGTCAGTTTCGAGGGTGTCTCCTGGTTGATCGCCGTGACATGGAATTCTTCAGTCAGATACGGCGCCAGTTCGACGAGTGTCTTTACCCGATCGATGAGATTGCGCTGCAGCGCTTCTGTGCGAACCGACTCCCGTGTTGTCTCGGTCAGCTCCTCAAATTCGGCCGTCAAGTATGGCGAAGTACCGACAAACTGCTTGATCCGAATGCGGGTAAGTCCCTGAATCAGGAACCGAACTGTGCCATCCGGGAAGCGCAACATCTTCAGAATATTTCCGGCCGTTCCGACCGTGTACAAATCATCGGGGTCAGGGTTTTCCTTCTTGGCGTCTTTCTGCAGGAACAGGCCGATGCGTGAGCCGCGCATGAGCGCATCGTCGACCAGTCGCGTCTGCTCAGCCTGCTGGATCATGAGCGGCACAACCAGAAACGGATACACGATTGTCCCGCGCAGGGGGAGAATCGGCAACGCCTGCGTCTCTATCGCATCGTCCGGAATTGTCTTATCAACAGTTGTAGTCACATTCATCCTCGAAGTCGCATGCTCTCACCATCTACTACTATTCATCGGTCGCTTGTCCAAAAAATGAACAGCCCCGTGCGGTCACACATTGAACCGAAACAGCACCACGTCCCCGTCGTCGACCGTATACTCTTTCCCCTCCAGCCGCATCTTACCGGCCGCCTTCAGTGCGGCGGGTGTCTTGAACTGAACGTAATCAGCGTACCGAATGACTTCCGCGCGTATAAACCCACGCTCGATATCGCTATGGATCACTCCCGCGGCTCGCTGGGCGTTGGTTCCTTTCCTAATGGTCCAGGCCCGCACTTCCGGTTCACCGGCTGTCAGGAAGGAAATCAGGCCGAGCAGATCGTACGACGTTTGAATCACACGCTCCATCGCCGGCTTGGCGATCCCCAACTCCTTCAGGAACTGAGCACGTTCTTCGGTCTCCAGCGTAACCAGTTCCGCTTCGATCTTGCCGCACACGATCACGACTTCCCGTTTGCCTGAGGCCACAAAGCGGGCGAACCGCTCTTCTAATCCAGCAACATTCGCGATCGAATCCTCGGCAACGTTGACGACAATCAGCAACGGCTTCAACGACAGAAACGCATACCCGCGCACCGCGCGCAGCTCGTCGTCTCCGAGCGTCATCTCGAGCAGGGGCCGCTCCTGCTCCACCCACGCCAGACACTGCTTCATTGTCTCCAGATCACGCAGTTCCGACTTGTCGGCAGTAAGGTTCATCTTGCGCGCTTTCTTATCGATCGTGCTTTCCAGCAGCGCCTGATCCATGAGAATCATCTCGTCAATCAAATTCTTGATGTCCGCTTCCGGAGTCGCCTCGGAACTGAAAGCGTTTGCCACCATCATGAAAGCGTCCATCTTGCGCAGATCGGGGTGGATCTCCAGACCGGTCGATTTCTTCCCCTCACCGGAAAACCCGGGTGCGTCGAGGAATTCAATCTCGGCATAGGTGATCTTCTTCGGATTTACCAACTCTGCCAATTGCTCCAGCCGCTCATCGGGAACCTTGATCACGGCCCGATGCACCGCCTGACTGAAATCTCCAACGGCTTCCTGCATGCCCGACGCGGCATTGAAAATCGTCGTCTTGCCGCTCTGCGGCTTGCCAATAATTCCAAGTTTCATAGGGTTAGCAGTGTACGACAAACTGCCGGTCGATGCAAGGAGTATGTCCTGAGGAGACAGGGGAGAGGATGGACGGAAGGCGCAGGTCGCCGATACTTATTTCGCGACCAGTCCGCGCAGGACCTTCAGGTTCGCGATATCCTCTTTGAGATCCTCTTCCTTCGGGGTCTCGATGATCTTCGGGACTTTGGCCAGCCGGGCATCGTTGACCACATTACGAAACCCTTCAAGTCCGATATGCCCCTTCCCGATATGTTCATGACGGTCCACCCGCGAACCAAGTTCTTTCTTGCTGTCGTTCATGTGGATCACGCGGAGTCGTTTCAATCCGATCACTTCGTCGAACTTCTTCATGGTCTTCTTGTACTCTTTGGGATCGGCGATCGGATAGCCGGCGGCAAAGATATGGCAGGTGTCAAGGCAGACTCCCATCTGCTCATTGTCCACGACCTTCCCGATCATGTAGGCTATCTGCTCAAACGTGTAACCGAGATTCGATCCCTGACCGGCTGTCGTTTCGAGGCAAACCGTTACCCTGTTTTCCTTGATCTCGCTAAACACGCGATTGAGATTAGCCGCGATCCGATCCATTCCCGCCTCTTCACCGGTTCCCAGATGCGACCCTGGATGGATCACCAGATTAGGTATTTTCAAAACGTTGCAGCGTTCCACCTCTTCCCTAAACGACGCGTACGACTTTTCGTTCAAGGCCGGATCCCCCGATGCCAGGTTGATGAGGTAACTGGAGTGTGAACAGGCCACGCTGATCCCGGTCTCTTCAATCGTCGCAAAGAACCGTTCAATCTCCTCGGTCGTCAGAATCTTGGCCCGCCACTGGCTGTTGGATTTGTTGAACATCTGGATTGTATCGCACGTGGCCGTCTGTCCACGAAGGATCGCGTTGAACACCCCGCCTTCAATTGATTCATGCGCGCCGAATAACATCATCGCCTCACTAAATTGGATTTTATTAGTCCAGTATCTACCGCTTCAAACATATGCGATCGGGCCCGGAGTCGCAAGAACGGAAAGTCGCCGTCTATTCTGCCAGTCGGTGTCTATCGTACATTCAGCGCCAGCAGTTTCGGTTCAGTCATATCTTCGATTGCGTAACGCACCCCTTCGCGCCCGAGGCCGGATCGCTTGACGCCGCCGTAGGGCATATGATCGACGCGATAGGTTGGGACGTCGTTGACCACCACTCCGCCGCACTCGATCCGCCGAAACGCAAACATGATATCCTTCATCCGATTGGTGAACAGCCCCGCCTGTAGGCCGTATTCAGAATCGTTGATTGCGGCAACCACATCCTCGAATCTCCGGTAGGTCTCCACAACGGCCAACGGCGCAAACGCTTCCTGGGTGCAGACCGCCATGCTCCGTTTGACATCAGTGAGGAGCGTCGGCCAGAACAGAGTTCCTTTCGCCACTCCTCCACAGAGCAGTCTGGCGCCATCCCTGACCGCGGCGGCAATTGTCGCGAGCGTATTGGCCACGGCCGTGGAGTCGACCATGGCGCCGATATCTGTCGACGGATCGAGCGGGTCGCCGACTTTGAGCTTCGCTATTTTCGCCAGCATCAGGTTGAGGAACTCCCGCTGAATCGCTTCATGCACATAGATTCGTTGGACCGAGATGCATGACTGACCCGCGACGCCAAACGCCCCGAACAGCAGCCTTGTGGTGGCATACTCCAGGTCGGCGTCGTCGGCAACAACAACGCCCGCGTTCCCGCCCAGCTCCAGCAGCACTGGCTTTCGACCGCTATGCGCCTTTATCCACCAGCCCACATTTGCTGAACCTGTGAAGGTAACCAGCTTCACCCGCTCATCGTCAAGAAGCGGCGCCGCGTCGGATGCCGTCGCCGGCAGGATCGATACGCCTCCTTTCGGATACTCAGTCTGATCGATCAGTTCTGCCAGCAAGAGCGCGCTCAGGGGAGTCTTAGTCGCGGGCTTGAGAACAATGGTATTCCCTGATGCAATCGCCGGTCCGAGCTTATGCGCGACAAGGTTGAGAGGAAAGTTGAACGGCGTGATCGCCCCGATAACACCTCGCGGAAAC
>CXWL01057263.1_pt1 | contig 11001 bp, 11 predicted proteins | sample 590931 | NCBI WGS metagenome assembly CXWL01 (sample SAMEA3498368, study PRJEB10139) | groundwater metagenome | biome: water well; material: biofilm material | place: Germany | collected 2015-04-27 | reverse complement strand
TTTAATTACCAAATTACTATACTTTGGTTTCCAAATTGGTGTATACTGGCACCCGTCAATAACCAAATACGGATAATAATCATGAAGCTCGCAATCGTCATATTTTTAACTGCGGCTGTCACCGGTTGCGCTGGGAAAACAGGAACATTACCCACGTTAGACGGTACACAGCGAGTACCAATCAACAAACAGGTGCCAACAATTAATCAACAGGAGAGTAATCATGTCAGGAAATAATCCTAAAGATTTGCACGACGACGCAATGGATTGGGAGGCCTCTAAAACCCTTGCTCGGGAGAAATCAGAACGCCGCGCTTGGAGTGTCGCCATATTGGCAGGAATCATGACCGTTTTATCGTGGCTCGCCATTGTAATTATGATGCCCCTAAAGGAGAGCGTGCCGTATGTTATCCGCGTGGACAACGCAACCGGCGTGCCTGACATCGTAACCGCAATGGACGATAAAAAAGTGACGGGCGACGAAGTGATGGATAAGTATTGGCTTGCTCAATACGTCCTTGCCCGCGAAACCTACGACTGGCACACATTACAGCAAGACTATGACAAGGTAGGCCTGCTATCGTCGCCTAATGTCGGCAAAGCTTATGCTGAATTGTTCGATGGAAAAGACGCGCTCGATAAACGCTATGGGGAAAACATTCGCGCAACAGTGAAAGTTATCAGTGTTGTGCCATCTGGCGCAGAAACCGGCACTGTTCGGTTTATAAAAACGACAAAGCGGGTTGATGAAGAGGGGCCGNNACAGGGGCCGGGGACTTCCACGTCTTGGCTTGCAACCATTGCTTTTGAATATCGTAATCCATCCGTCATTAAAGAAAGTCAACGCTTAGTCAATCCGTTTGGCTTCCAAGTGCTGAGCTATCGCGTCGATCCTGAAATGATTGGAGGTAAACAATGATTCGCGCACTGTCACTTTCTATAGCAATTGCGCTGGCATTGCATAGCACGGCCACTATCGCGGTGGACATGCCGCAAAGTTCTAAGTTCGACAACCGTATTCAGCATGTTGATTACAATGCTGGTGATGTTGTTGTCGTCCGAACAGTACCGGGCATCAGTACCCGAGTAGTTTTTAGCCCTGGTGAAAATGTTCTGGATATAGCATCCGGATTTACGCAAGGCTGGAATTTTCAAGAACGAGAAAACGTTTTATACATCAAGCCGCAATCCATCAAAGGTGAAAACGGTCAGCCGTCTATGCCACCAGAGGCCGGGAAATGGAATACCAATCTGCTCGTGAAAACGAACCTGCGTCTATACGACTTCGATTTGCAGCTACTTCCCGGTTCGAATAGCGGCGCTCCAGCCACCAATCAGCGGATTTCTTACCGCGTCGAATTCCGTTATCCGGAGGATGAAGCCGAAAAAGCGAAAAAGGCACTAGAAGCGCAAGCGGCCAAGGTAAAGCTGGATGCCAAAACGGCCCCTCGAAACTGGAATTATTCCATGCAAGTCGGACCGGATTCTGAAGGTATCGCTCCAACTCTAGCCTATGACGACGGCCGGTTTACCTACCTCAAATTTCCAAACAACAGGGATTTCCCGGCCGTGTTTCTAGTGGCCGCCGATAAAACCGAAAGTCTAGTGAACACGCATGTAGACAAAGATGTAATGGTCATTCAACGCGTCGCGTCCGAGCTTGTGCTTAGGCTCGGGAATTCGGTCGTTGGTATTTATAACGATAGTTACGACATAGACGGCGTGCCGGCGAATGATGGCACAACGGTTCCGGGTGTGAAGCGCGTCATTATTTCAGGAGAGGAGACGAATCATGAATGAAGTAAATCAACAAGAAGCTGAGCTACATGCGCTCGAAGGTGAGCGTGGAATGCCTAGCGTCAATGAGCGTGGGCCATCGACCGCGACACGCGGCGTGATTGTCTTTTTCATCGCTCTATTCATCGTCCTGGCCGGAAGCCTGGGATATTGGAAATATCAGATTAACCAAGATCGAAACGCACAAAATGCCGCACAAAAGGAATTGCAAATCACAAGTGCAGTGCCATCACGCACCTTTACCGATCTTCCCGCTAAACCACAGGCGGCACCGGCTACGCCGGCACCGACCGTGATTCCAGTCGCGGAAAACAAACCGCCAATCGTGTTCGATAAATCCGGACATTCTCAAATGGCAGACAGCAAGCCGCCACAAATATTAGACAAGTCCGGTTCAACCATGATGGTCGGGGGCGCAAAAAACCAAGATGCAGCCGTATTGACCGGCCACGCATCGCCGGCATTGCAACGCGAAGCGCCTGGTGAAATGGCGACACTATTGACCTCGACACGTACACCGCCTAGTTCGGCTGGCACGCTGGGGAACCGCAACTTCATCTTGGCAAAAGGTAGTTTTATCGATTGTGCATTGCAAACCCGATTGGACTCAACCGTACCGGGCATGACCGCGTGCGTAATTACGCGCAATATTTATAGCGATAATGGCAAAGTGTTGTTGCTCGAACGCGGGTCTGAAGTTACCGGCGAATATCAGTCAAACATGAAGCACGGGATGGCTCGAATTTTCGTGCTATGGAATCGCATAAAAACCCCGAATGGTATCGTGATAGCGCTCGATTCACCGGGTACCGACCAACTCGGCGGCGCTGGTTTACCTGGCTATATTGATAATCATTTTTGGGATCGGTTCGGCGGGGCGTTGCTACTGACATTGATTAACAGTGCGGCACAAGGCCTATCAAGCTATGTCGGGAATCTAAGTAGTCAAGCGGGCCTTCAGCAGAATTTTAATGGAGGCGGCGGCTCGGCCAGCGCACAAAACGTTGCAACAGAAGCCTTGCGAAACACCATCAACATTCCTCCGACTCTGTACAAAAATCAGGGTGAACAAGTCGGCATTTATGTTGCCCGCGACCTTAACTTTTCGAGTGTGTACGATGTCTCAGCAGCTCAATGATTATATTGCCGGTGAAGTGAACCGGGCCACGTCGGTCAATTACCATTTGGAGTTCGTTCGTGAATGGATGGCCGACCCTCAAATTACCGAAGTTGTGGTCAACAGACCCTTTGAAGTGTGGTGCGAAAGGCAAAACGTGTGGGAAAAGCACGAAGTGCCTGAACTCACGTTCGAACACTTGATGTCATTAGCAACCGCAACGGCCAAATTTGCCAATAATGACGTGTCAGATACAAGGCCGATTTTATCGGCCATCCTGCCCGGTGGTGAACGCGTTCAAATCGTGCTACCGCCGGCATGTGAACATGGCACGATTTCGGTCACGATCCGGAAGCCCTCTTTTAATGTTCGAACCTTAGCGGACTATGAAAAACAAGGCTTTTTCAACCACATTCGGCCAATGGCCAGCGAATTGAACGAAGATGAAAAAGAACTGTTACGCCTCAAGGAAAGTCAAGATTACATGCAATTCCTACGTCGCGCAGTTCAACTCGAAAAGGTCATTGTCGTAGCGGGTGAAACGGGATCGGGCAAAACAACGTTCATGAAGTCCTTGATGGAAGAAATTCCATCAAACCAGCGCATCATTACGATAGAAGACGTGCCGGAACTGTTCTTGCCATCACACCCTAATCACGTCCACCTGTTCTATCCAAGCGAAGCCAAAGAGGAAGAGAACGCAATGGTAACGGCGGCGGCCTTGCTAAAAAGCTGCCTACGGATGAAGCCGACTCGCATTCTGCTTGCAGAATTGCGCGGTGCTGAAACATTCGATTTTATCAACGTGGCCGCGTCCGGTCACGGTGGCAGCATTACCAGTTTACACGCAGGATCACCGCAACTCGCATTCGAGCGTTTGGCGTTGATGATTCTACAAAACCGTCAAGGCCGAACCCTGCCCTACCCTGTTATACGCCGCTTACTGTATTTGGTAGTCGATGTGGTGATTCATATCCACAACGATACAGAAGGGGGCGCTGGCCGACATATTACAGAAGTGTGGTTTGAGCCGACGCTTAAACGCAAACCTTCCCCGGATGTCGGCGCATAGCGTGTACGTGCAATTGGCGACTGGCGGCCGACATCGATCGCGCGTCACTGTCACCATTGGAGACAAACACGCCTCCGCCGGCGCGTCTCGCTGTCTCCAAATTATCCAACTGGCGACAAAACAAGCCTACCTGGTTACTTGAAATGTCACCAAGCGTCTAAATAAGGATTGAATTATGGAAATGCCTAAATGGGTTAAATGGTTAATCGGAATCGTGGTATTCGCCGCCGCGACAATAGCCATTGCGTGGCTGGCCGGCTTCGTATTTTTTGTGCTTAGCAAGACAAACCCTTTCGATAAAACCGAATTATCCACTTGGTGGACATACTGGCAATACTATCAGGATGATCCTGTTATCTTTAAACGGCTAAAGGTGTCCGGAATCATTGCGGCCGTTATCGGTTATGGTGCGCCTCTTCTTGTGATTAGCGATTTAATGCGCGAAGTTCGCACGTTGCACGGCGAAGCCCGCTTTGCTAACACAAGCGAGATAGAGAAGGCCGGACTATTAGGTAATGTCGGCATCATTGTAGGCAAGTGGAAAGATCGGTTCTTACTCTTTCCTGGTATGCAGTTCGTTTTACTGGCGGCACCAACGCGCTCAGGTAAAGGCGTCGGCATTGTCGTACCGAATTTGTTGAATTTTCCGGAGTCGGTGGTTGCGCTGGATGTGAAGCTGGAAAACTTCCTGATTACCTCTAAGTTTCGCGCCCGCCACGGGCAAGAAGTTTACTTGTTCAATCCGTTCGCGGCAGACGGAAGAACGCACCGCTATAACCCGCTGGGCTACATTAGCAATAATCCAAGGCTTCGAGTAACGGAAATTCTGGCGATTGGTTACGCGCTATATCCTGGCGCTAGTAGAGATTCGTTTTTTGATGATACCGCCCGAAACCTGTTCCTTGGCTTGACCTTGTACCTCTGCGAAACGCCGGGCCTGCCGCGCACTTTTGGTGAACTGCTTCGGCAATCATCCGGCAAAGGCCAACCAATTAAGACCTATCTGCAAAACCTAATCATTTCCCGCAACTACCGGGAAGTTGAGGAAGTGGACGAAGACGGGGTAATCACAAAAAATCTGGTTCCAATTCTTCATTGGGATGGTAAAGGCCTGCCGCCGCTGTCAATGGAATGCGTGGACGCCTTAAATCGTTTCACCTGCACGTCGGATAACACGTTATCAAGCATTCTCACAACGTTCAACGCCCCGCTGACAATCTGGGTTAGCCCGATAGTCGATGCCGCTACCAGCGCCAACGACTTCGATCTACGAGACGTGCGCAAAAGGCGCATGTCCATCTATCTAGGCATTCCCGCTAACAAGCTTGCTGAAGCCGAATTGTTGCTCAATCTGTTTTTCTCACAGTTAGTGAATCTCAACACAGACGATTTGCTGTACTCAAAACCTGAGCTTAAATATCAATGCCTAATGTTGATGGACGAATTCGCTGCACCTGGCCGGATCGGCATTATCGACAAATCCAATTCCTACATGGCCGGGTATGGTATGCGAATGCTAACCATCATTCAGTCGCCGTCTCAGATTGAGGCCGAACCCCGTAAAGGATATGGCCGCGAAGGGGCAGGGACGCTGATAACGAACCATGCCTTGCAAATCCTTTATACGCCGCGAAAACAAAGCGACGCAAACGAGTATTCGGAAATGCTGGGCTACTACACGTTCAAGGCAAAAGGGTTGAGCCGGCAACGCGGCGGCCGAAACGAAGGCGGCCATAGTGAATCCGAATCGGATCAAAAACGGGCCTTGATGCTCCCGCAAGAACTCAAGGAAATGAGTCTGCGGAAGCAAATCATTAACCTTGAAAATACAAAGCCCATTCAATGCGAAAAGATCGCCTATTACGCGGATCACGTATTCATTGACCGCCTCAAATCGGTATCGCCGACGCTTGCGGCGTTAGACAACACACCTATTCGCAACTGGTTTCGCAAGAAAGGCATCATCATCAAAGCAAAGCCATCCAAGGAGCTGTTAGAAGCAACCTGGGGGAGCGGTGAACTAGCGAGCAATATCCCTTTGATCGACCTGGATTTGCACGACGCCATCGTACAAGAACGCAGTCGGCCAATGACGACAGCAGACGTTTCCAAGGGCATTGATCTTAGCAAGCTCGCCCTCGACGCATCGAATATTTCAATTCCAACCGGCCCCGATTTACAGCCTGAAGAAATCGAAGCGTTTGTAGACGATTTCTTTAGCGCCCTTGATGCCGTGAATGAATATGAGGAAGACGAGGCGAGTAAACAGCCAAGGGTCAACGTTGGTAACGGCCTGGATGATGAACGCCTTGAAACATTCCTCGACAACATATTTGGGCCAAGCGAGCCAATAAAACACCATGACGAAGACGGCGCAAGCGAGCGCCCTAGCGATGAAGAACTTGAAGCATTGGACGCCCAAGCAAGCAATGAAATAGAGCGAGTGGAACCATCGGCAGATGAACTTGCGGGCATGATGGAAGACTTTTATCCGGACGACGACGGAATAATGGATGAAACGGAAATGCTTGCCGCTATGGCCGCCGAAGAATCGGCGGATTATCCAAGTTGGATCGATGAACCAATCCTTGACTTAAGTGTGCTTGAAAAGCCGGTTACACCAAGAGAGCGCGATTGAATTAAGGCAATGAATTTGATTGATGCCCGAAAGGGCTAGATCAATACGGGCGACGCCCAAGAGCGGCTTTATCGAGAGCCGCATATTTTTATCGACTATGGAGCCTCAACATGACAGACCGCACGACTCAACCAGCAGAACCAAAGAAAAAAAACCCTGGCAAATATTTGTCAAAGATCGATGAAGTTCCGAAGGAAATTCGGGATTACGCCATAAACAAACTAAACCCACTTGATTCGGATGGAAACCGAATTAAAGACGGCCAAGGAAACGAAGTTACCGCGTCGATTTCAACCGCCAAAGAAAACGGCAGTTATTACGGCCCCGTCATTCTAAACAATGACAATTATCTGGTTCAGGCGGTCGGGAAAGATCGTTTGTTTGCCATCGTCCATGAAAAACAAAATGTTGCCTTTCAAGGCGCTGCATTGCCTACGCTGGATGCGAAAAAAAGCCTAAATGGTACCAACATTCAAATTCACTACACCAACGACAAGGCAAAAGCCTATCCCTGGACTGATAAAACTCAAAACGTCGAATCAAAACAGGAACCCGGCGAAAAAACCATCAAGCCGGATGAGTTTTTGAAAAAAGCCGCCGAATATGCCGACGCCAATATCAAGAATCCAATCCAGCGACAGGCATTTTTGAAACACCTCAATAATGTGACCGAGCAGGTCGTTAATAAGCAACAACCAGAAGCCAATCAGCATCGTGCAGAGTCCGCGCCTGAACAGGGAAAACAAACCGAAACCGGCATTGAGCGATAGCAATTAAGGAGAAAATGATGGAAGCACAACCTAACAACGCAAGCGGACAAGAATTAGTCGAACGAATTCAAAACGACTTATCAAAAGCACAATATCGATATGGAGTGCAAGACCCGTTTACTGACGCACAATATTACATGAGCACAGCAAACGAAATGATCGCCAAGGCCGACCAACTTGGTTTTACTCGATTCCAAGGTTATACCGCCGATAGAGAGGTATCCCAAATCAGTAAAATAGATGGCGAATGGAAGCGTGACGATGGCAAAACTCTTGCCGAAATACAGGCCGGTATCGATCAACATAGTATCGAAGAAATTTCTAGCCGTGCGCAACTGAGGGCGAAAGCTGGAGAAGATGTAGATCACAATAGCGACCGAAAATTAGCCTTGGCGGATGCCAGCGCCTTTCTGCGTATTCAAGACCCGAAAATGCAAGAACTGGCAGCGGTAGTAATTGCCGATAACACCCGTGAATTTCCTAATTACAAAACAGGCCTGGAAGTAGCGTATTCCGGCTATTTACGGAATCCGCCCCAAATATCACCTATTGCCGCGCGAGTTGCAGAACTGGACGCCATAAGCGCCGCTCGGGAAACGGCCAATGAAAAAAACATTGTTGAACCGGTGACTGAAAAGGAGATTTTCATTGACGGTGCCGATGCTGTTGCGCGTGCCGCGCAAAATCGTCAGCGTGACCGCGACCAGTTAGCGGGTGAACAAAATCGTCTTGGTACGCTTGCCGAAGGTAAACGCATCGATGTCGAAAACTTATCGGAAAAAGCAACCGAGCAAGATACAGCCAATGACGTTGCTGAACGCACAAGTAATACCGCCGACAGGCAAGGGCAACAATTCACCGAACGGGAGAAAAATCGTCAAATCGAACTGATGGAACAATTACACCATCAATTTCGCGTGTCCGGTGCCAAATTCCACTTTAAAGATCAGCCTGGTCAAATCGCCTTTAAGGATAAAGGCGAAAAGATGGTGTCTGCATCAAACGATGAACGAGTAGCTAAAGCAATGGCGACAATGGCAGACGCCAAGGGCTGGAAAACAATCAAAGTATCAGGGCACCCCGATTTTCAGCGCGAGGTTTGGATGGAGGCCAGTTTGCGCGGTCTTGAAGTCCGTGGCTTCAAACCATCGGAGCAGGATATAAAAGCGCTTGATGGTCGCCGGGAACATACCATGAAAAATATCGTTGAACAGGATGCAACAGGGCGTAGCCGTAATGCCACCTCAGAACGCCAAGAACAGCCAGATAAGACAACGGACAGGCCAGCGCCGAAGGTAGAGGCGAAAAAGAGCGTAGAAGCGGATTCTCGCGTATTTACCGGCCGTGTGCTTGAGCACGGCCAAGCTAACTACAATCACGATCCGGAAGAGAAACAAAGCTATTTTGTGAAGCTTGACACCAAGGCCGGCGAAAAAACGGTCTGGGGCGTGGATCTCAATCGCGCAATGTCCGAATCAAAGGCGGGGGCTGGTGACGAGGTAAAGCTTGAGTTTAAAGGGAAGGAACGGGTGGTCGTTGATGCCTTAGATCGTGACGAGGCGGGTAAGGTTATCGGGAAAAAACCAATCGAGACAAATCGTAATACCTGGGAAGTGCAAATATCCGATAAAGCCAAGGTGGTTGAGGCGGTGGCGGCGACTTTGATCGACTCAAAAGTCAAAGACCCGGCTAGTCAACAAATCTTAAAAGCGGCGGTAGGCGCTCGGCTTGTTGAACGTGAGCAGCTCGGCAAAGTTCCCGAAGTGCCGATGTATGACAAAGATGCAGCGAAACAACCGAAGCACCCGGAACAAATAAGCCCTCAAGTCCAAAGAACAGAACGAACCCGGTAACAAACTCAAACGCTGAAACTGTCTTGCAAGACAATTTCAGCGTGATTATATTGCTTATTGAAAACCAATATATATAATATTGGTACGCAAACATTAGATAAAATGGAGTTCAACAATATGCGAAAAATAGCAGTTATATCTAGCGCGGCCTTAATGGCCGCCTGCTCGTCATTGCCGGTACCGCCAGTCGTTGACGGTAGCGACAGGCATCCAGTAAACAGTCGAGAAACAGCCGAATTATTAGCACTTCGCGCTCAATTGGCCCAAACCCAGGAACTCTTGCAACTACGCGAGCAAAACACAACCTCGCCCGTAGCACTCAACCCAACCCCCATGCCCGCGCCGGTATCGCTAATCACGTCGCAGACGGTCAGCGTGCTTTTTCCATTCAATGGAACGAAGTTTAACCCGACAATAGGCCAAACCGAGACACTACACCCACTATTGACCAATGCAAATCANNCTATTGACCAATGCAAAACGTATTGTAGTACGCGGTAGAACAGACGGACAACATGCGAGTGCCGCCGATGAACAAGTCGCATTAAACCGCGCACTGTCCGCGCAACGATATTTAGTAAATCAAGGCGTATCGCCGTTGATTATCTCGGTTAATTACCTGTCTGCCGGCGACTATGTAGCTGACAACAACTCAGTAACCGGCCGCGCTCAAAATCGCCGCGTAGAAATCGAAGTACACACCGAAAATAATTAAGTCAGTCGCTACACCCGCCAATTCATCAACAACCTAAAGGAAACTATGAAAAATCGTAAATATAGGGCACTGGTTATTGCCTTCAGTAGCCTGGTGTTATTGCCTTCATGTGCGCAAATGACATCATATCAACCGACCGTAGACGCCTATGGTGATCCGAACGCATATCGTCTTAATCAAGACATGCAGGAATGCCAACAATTGGCCGCCCATGCTTCGGGCGGAACCGCCAAAGAAACGGCAATAGGCGCAGGAGTCGGGGGGTTAATAGGCGCTGGTGGCGGCGCGGCATTGGGGGCCATTTTAGGCAATCCCGGTACTGGCGCTGCCATTGGTGCGGCGGTGGGTGGTCTAGGGGGCGCTACAAAACAGGGATTACAGTCGGATGACCGTTATAAGTACGCCTATAACAGTTGTCTTAGACAACGTGGTCATAGAGTCATTAACTAAACAAGGAAAAAATATGCATCCAATCATTGCAAAAACCTTCGGCGGCTTAACACCGCAATACTACTTCAGACATTTCGTATTTGGTTTGATATTTCCGGCATTTATTATCTACGCCAGTAGTCAATCGCCAACTCACAACGCACTACAGGCCGGAGCCATTGCGTTTTTTGCAATCAATACGGTTCTATATCCATACTCAAGGTTCGTTTATGAAAGCGTGGTCGATTTCATCATGGGCAAAAACGTATTCTTTGTGAACGCCTTGATGATGTTGTTTGTGAAAGCTTTTACGATGCTTATCTGTTGGGCAGGTGCAATTTTCATTGCTCCAGTCGGCCTTATTTATTTGTTCTTCAGGAACAGCAAAACCGATTAAGCACGTCGCCCCCCTGCCTAACCGCCTTCGGGCGGAACTCACAACGCCTTGCTTACCTATTAAGAAGGCGTTTTTTTTGCTGGACACTACCGTCTTTATTATCTGGCTTCACGTCCGGAAGCGACAAAAAAATAAAAACAACAAAAAAACAATATACAAACGCCCCTAAAAGCGCCGCCCAGTTTTCGCTTAAAAATCCAATAAGTACATCCA
>CXWL01006094.1_pt1 | contig 11002 bp, 8 predicted proteins | sample 590931 | NCBI WGS metagenome assembly CXWL01 (sample SAMEA3498368, study PRJEB10139) | groundwater metagenome | biome: water well; material: biofilm material | place: Germany | collected 2015-04-27 | reverse complement strand
CGAATACCGTTCAGGTGTTTCTATTCTTTTCAGTAGCCCGCTCCCAAGATAACGGGTCATGGGAGCGGGCTACTGAGGTGACCCAGGCGGCTGCTGCAAAACCAGTGGTCAAGGTCGTGCCGAAAAACGGCACCAACCCCGCCTTTGGCATGAATATGCCTTTGATGAGCAGCGCGTTCGATACTGCGGCCTGGCTCAACGCCGCTTGACTGGCGCTGCCCCAGAAAAGCCCTCGCATGCGAGGGCTTTTTCACGCCGCAGGCCGGCGCGCCAGGGCCAGATACTGCGCCACCGGCACCTCCTCGGCGCGGCGTTGCAGATCAAACGGCACATCGATGCCTTGGGCCTCGATCCAGCGCCCCAGGGTATGCCGAAGCAGCTTGCGGCGCTGCGAGAACGCGACTGTCACCAGGGCGCCGAGCCGGCCAGCGTCGATGCCGGAGTCCACCGGCAACGGCTCCATGCGCACCACTGCCGAATCCACCCGTGGCGGTGGCTCAAAGGCCTGCGGCGGCACATCGAGCACCTCTTCGATGCGGTAGCGCCACTGCAACATCACCGACAGGCGCCCGAAGTCCTTGCCTCCCGGCGCGGCGGCCATGCGCGCGACCACTTCCTTCTGCAGCATGAAGTGTTGGTCCCGCACATGCTCGCTGGCGCCCAGCAGGTGAAAGAGGATGGGAGTGGAGATGTTGTAGGGCAGATTGCCCACCAGTCGCAGCCTGCGCCCCGCCGCCAGCGCCGCGAAGTCGACCTTCAACACATCAGCCTCGATCACGTCCAAGCCGGCCTGGCGCCGCAGCCGCGCGGCAAGATCGCGGTCGAGCTCGATCACCGTCAGCGCCTGGCAGCGCTGCAGCAGCGGCCCGGTGAGTGCGCCCAGACCGGGGCCGATCTCGATGAGCGCTTCGCCCGGGCGCGGATCGATGGCGCGGACGATGTCGTCTATCACCGCGTTGTCGGCCAGAAAGTGCTGGCCGAAGCGCTTGCGAGCAATGTGCTTCACGACCCCTCAGCCGTTGGCAGGCCAGGGCGAAACTGGCCCCCTCACTGCGGCGGCTCGCGCATTTCAACGTAGGCCCGCGAGCGCAGCTCCTTCGTCCAATCGAGGTAGGCCTGCTCGAATTTCTGCTCGCGCAATACATTGCGTGCCTGCTCGCGCACCTGTTTGAGCTCGAGCACGACATCGCGTCGCTCCAGCACCTGGATCAGGTGCACGCCAAACCGCGAGACCACCGGCGCAGACAAACCACCGACCTGGATCTCGTTCATTGCGGTCTCAAACTCGGGCACCATCACGCCCGGCGCCGCCCAGCCGAGGTCGCCGCCGCCGGCTGCGCTGCCGTCTTCGCTGTACTGGCGCGCGATATCTTCAAACGTCTTGCTGCCGGTTTCGATCTGGCGGCGGTATTCGGCCAGCCGACGCCCGGCCAACTCGGCGCTGAGCTGCGGCGACGTGCGCAGCAAGACATGGCGCGCGCGGGTCTGGGTGACGCGCCCCAGCGGCGCCTCCTTGCGCCCGATCAGGCGCAGGGCGTGGAAGCCGGCCCCGGTGCGCAGCAATTGCGGCGTAATCTCGCCTGCCTTGAGCGTCTTGACGGCCTCCACAAATATGTCTGGCAGGCGTGCCGCCGGGCGCAGGCCGATCTCGCCGCCCTTGGGGCTGTTGCCGTCTTCCGAGATTTCGCGCGCCACCTTGTCAAAGGCCTCGCCCCCGAGCACGCGGGCCAGCGCGCCCTGTGCGCGGGCGCGGCGCACTTCCACGGCGGCAGCATCGGCGCCATCGGGGACGGTGACCAGGATCTGCGCAATATTGAGTTCGGCATCGGCACTCGCGGCAGCGCGCTGCTGCTCAAGAGCGCGGTCCACGTCTTCATCGCTTACGCGGATGCGCTGGTAGACCTCGCGCTCGCGCAAGCGCTCGATCATGATCTGGTCGCGCAGGTTGGCGCGGAAGCGCCCGTAGTCGATACCTTCGCTGCGCAAGCGCTCGCGCAGCGCCTCCAGGGTCACCTGGTTCTGCTGGGCGATGTTCTGCACCGCGCGGTCGATATCCGGGTCTTCGACACGCACGCCGCTCTCGCGGGCGCTGGTGATCATGGCTCGCTCGTCGATCAACGCGTCCAGCGCCTGGCGGCGCACATCCGCCTCGGGCGGCGGCCGCGCACCGCTGCGCCCGGCTTCGGCCAAGGCGCGTTCGACGCGCCGCTCGACCTCGCCGGCGGTGACCAGCTCCTGGTTGACGACGGCGGCAATGTAGTCACCGTTGCGCACACCACGGGCCTGCGCGGCGGCCGGGGGGCTGCTGGCAAGCAGAGCCACCAGCACGGCGGCGGCAGCGGCCCGGCACAGAGGGATTTCAGTCATAGAACGGGGCGAGCTGACCTTCGGATGGCGTAGCGGTATTGCTGCGCTCCTCGCGCAGCAGGCGGTAACCGGGGATATTGTCCTTCAAGACCCGCAACGGGTTGGAGCCGAAGTTGAGCTTGGAGAAGCCGGTCAGTTCCAACTGGATGCTCAGCCGCGTGGTGGCTTCGTTGCGGCCGGTGGACAGGCGCGTCGCGACGACCCGCGTGATCCAGCAACCCGCGTCGTACTCCAGCCCGAGCACCGCATCGGTGACTCGGCTGTCCTTCAGGCTGTAGTTCACGCGCCCCACCGAGTACCAGGCGCCGCTGCAACTGCCGCCGCTGCGGCCGGCCACCGGCGCGCTGCCGTGGACCGGCCACTGCCAGCCGATCTCCAGCTGCTCGGACAGGCCACGCGCCAGGCGGTAGGTGCCGCCGACCGTGCGAAACGGCCCCGGCGAATAGCGCGCGCCCATGATCGAGCGAACGGCACGCTGGCTGTCCGGGCTGTATTGCATCGCCGCATCCAGCGTCCAACCCGGCAGCACGCTGGTCGAACCGAGCAGCAGCGCGTCCGAGAAGCGCTGCGTCAGCGCCGGGCCATCCGGTGTGCCATCGGCCTGCGGGCTGACGCGCTGGGTGCGCAACAGGTACCTCTGCACCAGACCCAGGCGCAAGGCTTCGGCACCGCTCTCGGCATCGACCAGGCGGGTGGTAAAGCCGGCCGTGAACTGGTTCGCGTCGGAGACACGGTCCACGCCCGAGAAGGCGTTGTCGGTGTAGATCGAGACGAAATTGAAATCCCGCGCCGCGGAATCGTAATTTGGCAAGTGGCTCTGTTCGCGATAAGGCGTATTGACATACAGCAGGCGCGGCTCCAGCGTCTGGTGCAACGCGCGGCCAAAGGCCTCGGTACGCCGTTCAAGCTCAAGCCCGGCGTCGATGCTGAGGGTGGGGATCACCCGGCTCGCACGGGTCGACGCCGTGGTCATCGCTCCGCCGCCGCTGTAGCTCGCTGCGTTGACGGAAACTTTGGGCACCACCCACCAGCCCGGCTCGCGCCAGGGTCGGCTCAGGGCTCCCAGCAGGTGCAAGCGCTCACCGGTGGGCCGCCCGCTGGCTGCCCCCTGGCCGCCCGGCAGCGTAAAGCGGTTGTATTCGGTCTCCACACCATACTGCCAGCCGGCCAGCGCGCCGGACAGCCGCACACCGACCTGCGGGCTGCGCTCGTAGGGTGATGCGATGTAGGAGTCATCCGCCTGCAGCACCTGCCAGGCCAGGGCGCGGGCGTACAGCAGGCCAGCACTGCCGTCTGCCACGAACGGGCGCTCCAACCCCAGGCGCACAGGCAGCAGCCGCGCCGTGAAGCTGCGGCCGGCGTCGGGGAAGTCCTTCCACCAGTCGGCGTCGGAGACACGCACGCCTTCGATGCGCAGGCGGATGTCGCCCGGCAGACGGCCTTCATGCCACCACTGCACCGCCTCGCGGGAGCGGCCGGCGACACGGTCGTTGGGCAGCCAGTCGAGCGCCACGCTGCCCTCGAAGCCAGGATCCAGGTAGCGGAACTCGGTCTCCACGCCCAAGCCGCGCCGGGTGTTGATGCGCGGCGCAATCGTCGCGTCGCGGTCGGGCGCGACATTCCAGTAGTAGGGCACCGCAAGCACCACGCCGCTGCGGTTGTCGATGTCGATCGAGGGCGGCAGCCAGCCCGACCTGCGCGCGTCGTTGAGCGGGAAGCTCAGGCTGGGCAGCGCCAGGATCGGGGTGCCCAGGAAGCGCAGCACGGCCCCTTCAGCGACGCCGTCGTTGGCGTCGAGGTCGATCGTCACGGTCCTGGCTTGCAGCACCCAGGCTGGCTCCTCGGGGCCGTCGCGCGGGCAACTGGTATAGGCCGCGTTGGTCGCGCGCGAGCGCGCATTGCCGAGGAAATCGATCCGGTCGGCGCGTCCACCCGAGCCGATCTGCAGAAACTCGAACTCGGGTTGCAGGAAAAAACCTTCGAAGCGCTGCACGCGCAGCTCGAGCTCGGGGCCGGCATAGACGGCGCCCTGCCGGCTGACGCGCACCTGGCCGCTGGCTTTGGCCATATCTTGCGGCGAGTCGTAGACCAGTCGATCAGCGCGGATCACGAGGCCGCCGCGGCGGAACTCGACCTCGCCTTCGGCCACCGCCTCCAGGTCGGGTTGCAGGCGCAGGCTGCGCGCCTGCAAGACGATAGGCAGCTTGCTCGCCTCGGCGCGCGGCAGAGCCTGCAGCACCGTACTGGGTTGCAGGGCAGGTGCAAGGGCAGGTCGCGGGGCCGGCGGCGGGGCATCGTCGCCGCGTGCCTCAGCGCCGCTGACCAGCAGGCCAGCCGCCAGGGCCAGCGGTGTGATACGCATGCGGGGGACGACGCTTTCGAACTCGATGCGGGGCTTGTCACCCCCAGTAAAATCGATTATCCATGACCGCTGCGCCGAGAAATATCGCCTGGCCCGATGCCGCGCGCCAGGCTGCTTTCGAGCGCTGGATCGCTGCCGCAGCGCCGCGTCATGGCATCGACATCGGCACGCTGGCCCCGGCCTCGGCCGACGCGAGCTTTCGACGCTACCTGCGCGTGCAGGCCCGCGGCACCAGCCTGATCGTGATGGACGCGCCGCCGCCGCTGGAAGACGTGCGGCCGTTCGTGCAGGTGGCCGGGCTCATCAGCGCGGCGGGGCTGAACGCCCCCAAGGTGCTCGAAGCCGACGTCGCGCACGGCTTCCTGCTCATCACCGACCTCGGGCAGCGCCTGTATCTCGACGCGCTGAGCACGGCCACGCCGGCCGACGCCGACCCACTGATGCGCGAGGCCTTGCACGCGCTGGTCCACTTCCAGCAGCACGTCGCGGTCGATACGCTGCCACCCTGCGACGAAGCCCTGCTGGCGCGCGAGCTGGCGCTATTCCCCCAGTGGTGCGTGCAGCGCGAATTCGGCATCACCTGGTCGGCGGCCGAGCAGAAGACGTGGCAGGACTTGTGCCGGCTGCTGATCGACAGTGCCTTGGCGCAGCCCCGCGTGGCGGTGCATGCCGACTGGATGCCGCGCAACCTGATGCTGGCCGAACCAGGCTGCAGCAATCCTGGCATCCTGGACTTCCAGGACGCCCTGCACGGCCCGATCACCTACGACCTGGCCTCGCTGTTGCGCGACGCCTTCATCTCCTGGAGCGAGGCGCAAGAGCTCGACTGGGCCGTGCGCTGGTGGCACCAGGCACGCGCCGCCGGGCTGCCGGTAGCTGCCGACTTCGGCGAGTTCTGGCGCGCGCTGGAGTGGATGGGCCTGCAGCGCCATCTCAAGGTGATGGGCATCTTCTGCCGCCTCAAGCAGCGCGACGGCAAGGCCCGCTATGCGGCCGACCTGCCGCGTTTTCTTGGCTACGCCACCAAGGTGGCGATGCGCTACGGTCCGCTCAGACCCTTGCTCGGGCTGCTCGAACCGATATCCGGCGCGCGTGTGCACGCCGGGTTCACATTCTGAGCGACGCATCAGCCAGCCAGCACGCGCTGCAGTTGCAAGGCCTCGGCGACGTGGGCGGTGGTGATGGTCTCGCTGGCGGCCAGGTCAGCCACTGTGCGGGCCACCTTCAGGCAACGGTGCAGGCGCCGGCCGCTCCAGCCCAGGCGCTCGGCGGCGGTACGGATGAAGCGCGCCGCAGCGTCGTCCAGGCGGCAGAACGCATCGATGCGCCCGGCCTCCAGCATCGCATTGGGCTCGCCCTGTCGAGCCATCTGAAGCTGGCGCGCCGCCGCCACCCGCGCCGCCACCACGGCGCTGGGTTCGCCATCGGGCAGCGCCAGCAGCGCGGCGGCCGGCGCCGCCAGCACTTCCACCTGCAGGTCGATGCGGTCGAGCAGCGGGCCTGACAGTTTGCCCTGGTAGCGCGCCACCGCGTCCGGCGTGCAGCGGCAGGCCTTGCCCAGCGCGGCCGGCGCGCCCATCCAGCCGCACGGGCAGGGGTTCATCGCAGCGATGAGCTGGAAGCGCGCCGGAAACGACGCCTGCCGGGCCGCGCGCGAAATCGTGATGCGGCCGGTCTCCAGCGGCTCGCGCAGCGCTTCCAGCGCGGCCCGCGGGAACTCCGGGGTCTCATCGAGAAAGAGCACGCCGCCGTGAGCCAGCGAGATTTCGCCCGGTCGCGGCGGTGAGCCACCACCCACCAGCGCCACCGCGCTCGCCGTGTGGTGCGGGCTGCGCACCGGGCGGGCTCCGAAAGGCAGCGCCTCGGCCGCACGGTGGCTCAGGCCCTGCAGGGCGGCGCTGGCCAGCGCTTCGACATCGCCCATCGGCGGCAGCAGCCAGGGCAGGCGCTGGGCAAGCATCGACTTGCCGGTGCCGGGCGGGCCCACCAGCAGTAGGCTGTGCGCGCCCGCCGCAGCGATCTCAAGCGCCCGTTTGGCGGCAGCCTGGCCTTTGACATCGCGCAGGTCCGGGCCGCCCGCCAACGTCTCACGCGGCATCGGCACCGCCACTGGCAGCGGCACAGCGGCATCACCCGCGAGCAGCGAAGCCACCACTTCGGCCAGCGTGCTGGCGGCGCGCACGTCGAGCCACGGCACCTGGGCGGCGGCGCGCGCACTCGCGGCAGGCAGCACCAGGGTGCGGCCGCTGCCGTGGCGCTGCAGCGCCAGCGCCAGCGCCAGCGCGCCGCGCACCGGGCGCAACTCGCCGGCCAGCGAGAGCTCGCCGGCGAATTCGCACGCCGCCAGCCGTGCCGCATCCAGTTGCCCGGCCGCCGCCAGGATGCCCAGCGCAATCGGCAGATCAAAACGCCCGGATTCCTTGGGCAGCTCGGCCGGCGCCAGGTTCACCGTGATGCGCTTGTTGTGCGGAAAGGCAAAGCCACTCTGTTGCAGGGCGGCGCGCACGCGCTCGCGCGATTCCTTGACCTCGGTATCGGCCAGGCCCACCAGCGTGAAGCTCGGCAGCCCGTTGGCGAGCTGCACTTCGACATGCACTTCGGGCGCCTCCAGGCCGTCCAGCGCCCGACTCATCACGACAGACAGCGTCATCGTCGCCTCCTGAATCGATTGTCGATGGGGCCCTGACGTGCGCACCATGCACCAGTAGCGTGCACCCGCTCGGGTGCCCCCATCCTGGTGCGCCGTGATGGTGCCGCCGGTGAACCGTCTCACTGCGCCCACGCGGGCAGAACGGTTTGGCACAGAACCTGCAATCCGGGGCTGGCCCACCCTCCCTTACGCACGGACCCGGAGTACACATGAAGCATTCGATCCCCGGCCTGCATGCCGCCCTCGCCGCCCTGGCCCTGGGCGCGCTGCCCATCGCCTCGCAGGCGGATACCACCTACAACATCGGCGCTGCCAGCGATTACCGCTACCGCGGCATCTCGCAGACGCGGCTCAAGCCTGCGCTGCAGGGCGGCGTGGACTACACCGCAGGCGCTCTGTACCTGGGGGCCTGGGCCTCCAGCATCCAGTGGATCAAGGACTTTGGCGGCGACGCCCGCATCGAGCTCGATCTCTACGGTGGCTACAAGGGCGAGATCGCCAAGGACCTGGCCTACGACGTCGGCGTACTGACTTACCAGTACCCCGGCAACAAGCTCCACCCGAGCGCCAATACCACCGAGCTGTATGGCGCGCTCAGCTACGGCCCGGCCACGCTCAAATACTCGCATGCCGTAAGCGACACCTTTGGCAACCTGGACAGCAAGAACAGCTACTACCTTGATCTGGCCGCCACGTTTGACCTCGGCGTGGTCACGCTCACGCCGCATCTGGGCTACCAGAAGATCAAGGGGCCCTACGCCGGCCCCGGCAGCTACACCGACTATTCGCTCACCGTGGCCAAGGACTTCAGCGGCGTGGTGGTCAGCGCCGCGCTCGTCGGCACCGATGCCGACAAGAGTTTCTATTCGTCGCCGATCAACGGCAAGCAGCTTGGCAAGAGCGGCCTCGTGCTGGCCGTCAAGTACAACTTTTGAAAACCCAAGGAGACCACGACCATGAAGATGGTGACTGCGATCGTCAAGCCCTTCAAGCTTGATGAAGTTCGTGAAGCTCTCAGCGCCATCGGCGTGCAGGGCATCACGGTGACTGAAGTCAAGGGCTTCGGTCGCCAGAAGGGCCATACCGAGCTGTACCGCGGCGCGGAATATGTCGTCGATTTCCTGCCCAAGGTGAAGATCGAGGCGGCGGTGGACGAGTCCATCGTCGACCGCGTGATCGAAGCCATCGAAGCCTCGGCCCGCACCGGCAAGATCGGTGACGGCAAGATCTTCGTCACCGCGCTGGAGCAAGTGGTGCGCATACGCACCGGCGAAACCGGCAAGGACGCCCTCTAGGCGGCCGCACCCCAAGAGCCTCATCATGAAAAAACTCATCACCATCTTCGCCCTCGCCCTGGCTGCGCTGGGCCCGGCCGGCAGCGCGCTGGCGCAAACCGCCGCAGCTGCGGCCTCGGCACCGGTTGCGGAGGCCTCGGCCGCTGCAGCGGCGCCGGCTGCGGCCCTCGCAGCGGCATCGGCCCCGGCGGCAGCGGCTTCTGCCGCCGCCCCGGTGCCCAACAAGGGCGACGTGAGCTGGATGCTCGTCTCCACCCTGCTCGTCATCATGATGGCGATCCCCGGCCTGGCGCTGTTCTACGGCGGCCTTGTGCGCAGCAAGAACATGCTGTCGGTGCTGATGCAGGTCTTCGTGACCTTCTCGCTGATCACCGTGCTTTGGGTCGTGTATGGCTACAGCCTGGCATTTACCGAAGGCAATGCGTTTGTCGGCGGCCTGGATCGGCTGTTCCTCAAGGGCGTCTTCGATCCGGCCACCGGCGCGTTTGCGATGGCGGCCACCTTCAGCAAGGGCGTGGTCATCCCGGAGATCGTCTTCGTGGTCTTCCAGGCCACCTTCGCGGCCATCACCTGCGGCCTCATCGTGGGCGCCTTTGCCGAGCGCGCCAAGTTCTCGGCGGTCTTGCTGTTCATGGTGATCTGGTTCACCTTCAGCTACGCCCCGATCGCCCACATGGTGTGGTTCTGGATGGGCCCCGACGCCTACACCGGCAAGGCCGTGGTTGACGCCATGAACGCCAAGGCCGGCCTGGTCTGGCAGTGGGGCGCGCTCGACTTCGCCGGCGGCACCGTGGTCCACATCAACGCCGCCGTGGCCGGCCTGGTGGGGGCCTACATGATGGGCAAGCGCGTCGGCTACGGCAAGGAAGCCATGGCGCCGCACAACCTGCCGCTGACGATGGTCGGCGCGGCGCTGCTGTGGGTGGGCTGGTTCGGCTTCAACGCCGGCTCGGCGCTCGAAGCCGGCAACAGCGCCGCGCTGGCTTTCCTGAATACCTTTACCGCCACCGCGATGGCCGTGCTGGCCTGGTGCACGGGTGAAGCGCTGATGCGCGGCAAGGCCTCGATGCTGGGTGCAGCCTCAGGCGCGGTGGCGGGCCTGGTGGCCATCACGCCGGCGGCCGGCAACGTGGGCATCGTGGGCGGCCTGGTCATCGGCGGCGTGGCGGGGCTGGCCTGCCTGTGGGGCGTGAACGGGCTCAAGAAGATGCTCGGCGCCGACGACACGCTAGACGTCTTCGGCGTGCACGGCATCGGTGGCATCACCGGCGCGCTGCTGACGGGCGTCTTCAACAGCCAGCTGCTCGGCGGCCCGGGCCTGGTCACCGATTGGGTCACCGCCACCGTCGGCTCGGCCGGCATCTTCGACCAGGTCTGGATCCAGGCCAAGGCGGTGGCACTGACGATCGTCTGGTCTGGCGTGGTGGCGCTGGCCGCCTTCAAGATCGTGGACATGACGGTCGGCCTGCGCGTGCCCGAAGACGAAGAGCGCGAGGGCCTGGATATCACCTCGCACGGCGAGACCGCGTACAACAAGTGACGCGCCAGGCGGCGCTGCCGCCGGGCGACCGAGGGCCACCATGCGGTGGCCCTTTTTCGTTTTGACATGCCTTGAATTTGCGGGGCTGGTGCGGCCCGACCCATAAAATTCCGCACCACCGCGCCAACCAGGCTTGCCCATGGTCCCCCACCTCACCACNNCCTCACCACCGCCCTCACCGGCCCCATCAACGAGCTGGAGGCGCGCGTCCTGGAGTCCATGCCGGCCATCGAGCGCTGGTTCCGGCTGGAATGGATGGAACACACGCCGCCTTTCTACAGCTCGGTCGACCTGCGCAATGCCGGCTTCAAGCTGGCGCCGGTGGCCACCGATCTGTTCCCCGCGGGCTTCAACAACCTGACTCCCGAGATGCTGCCGCTGGCGGTGCAGGCGGCGATGGCGGCAATCGAGAAGATCTGCCCCGAGGCCAAGAATCTGCTGCTGATCCCCGGCCAGCACACCGACGACACCTTCTACCTGATGCACCTGCAGCGCCTGGTGCAGATCTTCAACCAGGCCGGCCTCAATGTGCGCCTGGGTGGGCTGGACGAAACCGCGCCCTCGACACTGGCCCTGCCCGACGGCGGCGAACTCCTGCTCGAACCGCTGGCGCGCAAGCGCGGCCGCCTGGGGTTGAAGGATTTCGACCCCTGCACGATCCTGCTCAACAACGATCTCGCCGCCGGCACGCCGCGCGTGCTGGCGCACCTGCATCAGCAATATGTCCTGCCGCCCTTGCACGCCGGCTGGACGGTGCGGCGCAAGAGCCGGCACTTCCAGAGCTACGA
>CXWL01019396.1_pt1 | contig 11004 bp, 6 predicted proteins | sample 590931 | NCBI WGS metagenome assembly CXWL01 (sample SAMEA3498368, study PRJEB10139) | groundwater metagenome | biome: water well; material: biofilm material | place: Germany | collected 2015-04-27 | reverse complement strand
ATATCAAGTTACAAGTACCGGCTGGTAAAGCTAATCCAAGTCCACCCATTGGACCTGCGCTAGGTCAGCGTCAATTAAATATCATGGAATTTTGTAAAGCGTTTAACGCGGCAACGCAGAAAATTGAACCGGGATTGCCAGTGCCGGTAGTAATTACTGCGTATGCCGATAAAAGTTTTACGTTTGTAATGAAAACGACACCGGCATCTGTCTTAATCAAGAAGGCTGCAGGTGTTGGCAAAGGGAGTCCTAGACCACATTTGGATAAAGTAGGAAAATTAAGTCGTAGTCAGGCAGAAGAAATTGCTAAAACAAAGATGCCAGATTTAACAGCAGCAAATTTGGATGCTGCTGTGCGTACTATTGCAGGTAGTGCAAGAAGTATGGGTATAGAAGTAGAGGGTATATAAAAATGGCACGATTATCAAAACGCTACAAAGTAATAGCAGGGAAAGTTGACCGTAATAGGGCATATCAGATTGATGACGCACTGGGGCTTGTTAAAGAAGCAGCTACAGCTAAGTTTAATGAGTCTATTGATGTGGCGGTTAATTTGGGAATTGATGCAAAGAAATCAGATCAGGCGGTGCGCGGATCGGTAGTTTTGCCAGCAGGAACAGGGAAAACAGTACGTGTCGCAGTATTTGCACAAGGTGATAAGGCAAAAGAAGCCCAAGAAGCAGGTGCGGACATTGTGGGTTTTGAAGATTTAGCAGCTGATATTAAAGCCGGAAATATCAATTTTGATGTTGCTATCGCAAGTCCGGATGCTATGCGCATAGTCGGTCAATTAGGTCAGATTCTGGGGCCACGTAGCTTAATGCCAAACCCGAAAGTTGGTACGGTAACGGTTGATATTGCTGGCGCTGTTAAAAATGCTAAAGCCGGGCAAGTACAATTTAGAGCTGATAAAACCGGTATTATACATTGTACGATTGGGCGAGCATCATTTACAGCGGATTCGTTAAAACAAAATTTGATGGCGTTGATTGATGCGCTTAATAAATCTAAACCAGCTTCGTCAAAAGGTGTTTATTTGAGAAAAGTATCTATTTCAAGCACAATGGGAATTGGTGTTCGGGTAGATCAAACGAGTATTACGCAGCAATAAAGAACTTTGGACCACTGAATGCAATATATATTTAAGTGGGTTGTCAAAGACCGCTGGGGTAAATAGAGAGAAAGCAAGTTTAGTTTACTTGACGATACTTAAAAGTTCGGCTGTAAAAAAAGAATCAATTTATAAGATTATTTTTTTCATTTCAGTTGAGTACCCAGCGTAGATGGTGAATCCAAAACAGGAGTTATTTTCCTGGTTTAAGGTCGCCAGTTTGTGGTGTTTGGAAAAGAGTAACTAAATTAGATATTATTTATACCAAATACTATTTTTACTGATGGAGAATGAACCTTGAGTCTTAGTCTTGAAGAGAAAAAAGCTATAGTAGCTGAAGTGAGTGCTCAAGTAGCAAGTGCTCAAGCTATTATTATTGCAGAGTATCGTGGGATGGAAGTTGGTAAAATGACACAACTGAGAGCAAAAACTCGTGAATCAGGAATTTATTTTCGTGTCATAAAAAATTCATTGGTTCGCCGTGCCGTTGCTGATACGCCTTATGAAGGGCTTGCTAAGCATATGATCGGTCCGCTTGTCTATGGCATTGGTGCCGATCCTGTAGCAGCAGCGAAAGTGCTACATGAATTTTCAAAGGACAATGAAAAATTTGTGATCAAGGTTGGTGCAATAGGTGAACATGTAATGTCGCGTGAGGAGATTACTGCGCTTGCCGCATTGCCAAGTCGAGAAGAGTTGTTATCAAGATTGCTGGGAACAATGCAGGCACCAATCACCAAGTTTGTTCAAACACTTAATGAAGTACCAGCACGATTTGTGCGTGGTTTAGCCATGGTACGTGATAGCAAATAATTCTAAAGGCTTCTATTTAATACGATAGCAATAGCTAAATACAGAAAATAACCAGGAGAAAATGATGGCTGTAACAAAAGATGAGATATTAGATGCAATTTCAAATATGACGGTACTTGAATTGTCGAAATTGATTAAAGAAATGGAAGAAAAGTTTGGTGTATCTGCGGCGGCCACGGCAGCTGTTGCAGTTGCCGCGCCAGGTGGTAACAGTGCCCCTGCTGAAGCAGAACAAACCGAATTTACTGTGATTCTTACTGCAGCTGGTGATAGTAAAGTGAATGTAATTAAAGTAGTAAGAGCAGTGACTGGCTTAGGCTTGAAGGAAGCTAAAGACTTAGTTGATGGCGCGCCAAAACCTGTTAAGGAAGGAGTATCCAAAGAAGATGCTGCTGCAATCCAGAAACAATTGCTAGAAGCTGGCGCTACTTGCGAAATTAAGTAAAAAAAATTATAAAATTTCAAGGCTGGTGTGCATATTAGGGCTGCCAGCCTTTGGTATTTTGATCACTTGATGTGTCATTCTAGGTATTAACAATTGATAGTTATTTGGTCTCAACTCTTCAATCCTCTGTCTTCTTCTTCCGGAGAAAATTCATGAGCTATTCGTTCACAGAGAAAAAACGTATCCGTAAAAGTTTTGCTAAACGCGCGAGCGTATTGCCAATTCCATTTCTTCTCGCTACCCAGCTCGAATCATATGCGGCTTTCTTGCAGGAAAAGGTGGCACCCAATAAACGTCAAAACCAAGGGCTGCAGGCTGCTTTTAACTCAATATTCCCTATTGAGAGCCATACCAAAAATGCGCGGTTAGATTTTATCAGTTACGAACTTGGATCACCTGTATTCGATGTTAAGGAATGTCAGCAGCGTGGACTTACCTATGCATCGCCTTTGCGTGCCAGGGTTAGACTCACGATTATGGATAAAGAAATATCCAAGCCAACTGTGAAAGAAGTCAAAGAGCAAGAAGTCTATATGGGTGAAATTCCTCTAATGACCGACACAGGATCGTTTGTAATTAATGGCACCGAACGTGTGATTGTTTCACAATTACATCGCTCGCCTGGCGTATTTTTTGAACACGACCGAGGTAAAACCCACTCATCCGGTAAGTTATTATTTTCTGCACGCATTATTCCTTATCGCGGTTCTTGGCTTGATTTTGAATTTGATCCAAAGGATTGTTTGTATTTCAGGATAGATCGCCGCCGCAAAATGCCTGTTACTACTCTATTAAAAGCAATTAGTTGTACTTCAGAGCAGATATTAAAAGAATTCTTTATATTTGATTGCTTTTATTTCTCAGATAAAAGTATTCAGTTTGTACTTGTGCCCGAGCGTATGCGTGGAGAAGTAGCGAGTTTTGATATTCTGGCCAAAGGAAAAAAGGTGATTGTCCAGAAAGATAAGCGTATTACAGCTAAACATATCCGAGAGATGCAAGAAGCTAAGATTGATCAACTGGAAGTACCTGAAGATTTTTTACTCGGAAGAATACTTGCGCAGAACATTGTTGATAAGGAAACGGGTGAAGTTGTTGCGTTAGCCAATGATGAAATTACGGAAGAGACATTGGATAAGTTTCGTAAAGCCGGTATAAAGAAAATTAATACGCTTTACGTGAATGATCTTAATCATGGTGCTTTTATTTCTCAAACGCTAAAAATTGATGATACAACCGATGAATTGAATGCGCAGGTTGCTATTTATCGGATGATGCGACCAGGAGAGCCACCAACTGAAGAAGCTGTTAAGGCATTGTTTACTGGATTGTTCTATTCGCCCGAACGCTATGATTTATCGGTTGTAGGTAGAATGAAATTTAATCGCAGAGTGGGCAGAACTGAATTGACAGGATCTCAAACACTATCGAATGAAGATATTATTGCAGTTATCAAAATCCTGGTAGAACTGCGAAATGGTCGTGGAGAGATAGATGATATTGATCATCTCGGTAATCGACGGGTACGATCAGTAGGTGAATTGGCGGAAAATCAGTTCAGATCGGGACTAGTGCGTGTCGAACGTGCTGTGAAAGAACGGTTAAGCCAAGCTGAATCGGATAATCTAATGCCACATGATCTGATCAATGCAAAGCCAGTTTCTGCAGCGGCGCGTGAATTCTTTGGATCGAGTCAATTATCTCAATTTATGGATCAAACCAACCCATTATCTGAAATTACGCATAAGCGGCGTATTTCAGCTTTGGGGCCAGGTGGATTGACACGTGAAAGAGCTGGTTTTGAAGTGCGCGATGTGCATCCGACACATTATGGTCGTGTATGTCCTATTGAAACGCCGGAAGGACCCAATATTGGTCTTATTAATTCGTTGGCATTGTACGCGCGAACAAATGAGTATGGATTCATTGAAACGCCGTATAGTAAAGTGAAAAATTGTCGGGTTACTGAAGAAATAGATTACTTGTCGGCAATTGAAGAAGGTAATTATATGATTGCTCAGGCTAATGCTGAGCTTGATGATAGTAACCATTTTATTAGTGAAATTGTTTCTTGCCGTCATAAGAATGAATTTGCATTGTCAGCACCAGAGCGAATCGAATATGTCGATGTGGCACCCGCTCAAATTGTTTCAGTGGCAGCTTCACTTATACCATTCTTAGAGCATGATGATGCTAACCGCGCTTTGATGGGCTCAAATATGCAACGCCAGGCGGTTCCATGCTTACGTGCTGAGAAATCGCTTGTTGGTACAGGTATTGAGAGGGTAGTAGCAGTACATTCAGGAACTACTGTTCGAGCGAAACGTGGCGGAATTGTGGATTACGTGGATGCCGGGCGAATTGTGGTGCGAGTGTACGATGCAGAGACTCGAATGGGTGAAGTAGGTGTTGATATTTATAATCTTATCAAATATACCCGCTCTAACCAGAATACTAATATTAATCAGCGTCCACTGGTCAAGATTGGAGATAGGATTGAAAAAGACGATGTCATTGCGGATGGTGCTTCCACTGATATGGGTGAGCTTGCATTAGGGCAAAATATGCTGGTGGCATTTATGCCATGGAATGGATATAACTTTGAGGATTCAATTCTGATATCAGAGCGAGTTGTGGCCGAGGATCGTTTTACATCCATACATATTGAAGAATTGTCCGTTGTGAGCCGGGATACCAAGCTTGGGACAGAAGAGATAACTGCTGATATCCCAAATTTATCAGAGCATCAGTTAGGACGCCTTGACGAATCAGGTATTGTTTATATCGGTGCAGAAGTTGAAGCGGGTGATGTATTGGTTGGAAAAGTTACGCCAAAAGGTGAAACACAACTCACTCCGGAAGAAAAATTATTACGGGCAATTTTTGGTGAAAAAGCATCAGATGTGAAAGATACTTCACTACGAGTGCCATCAGGAATATCAGGGACAGTCATTGACGTGCAAGTGTTCACGCGAGAAGGTATTGAGCGTGATAAGCGTGCGCAAAAGATTATTGACGATGAGCTTGATCGCTATAAGAAAGATTTGGCCGACCAAATGCGTATTGTGGAAGAGGATGCTTTTGAACGTCTTGAGCGCTTACTGATAGGTAAAGTTGCTACAGGTGGCCCTAATAAGCTGGCAAAAGGAAAAGAAATAACCGCTGAATACCTAAAGAGTTTTGATCCGCATTATTGGTTTGATATCCGATTGGCTGATGAAGATTCGAGCATACAGTTGGAACAAGTACGCGAAAGTATGGCGCAGAAACGTAAAGCATTTGATGCCGCATTTGAAGAAAAAAAGAAAAAACTCACGCAGGGTGATGAACTTGCACCTGGTGTGCAAAAAATGGTAAAAATTTATATCGCGGTTAAACGACGTTTGCAACCAGGCGATAAAATGGCGGGACGTCATGGTAATAAGGGTGTAATCTCTAAGATTGTACCTTTAGAAGATATGCCTTATATGGCGGATGGAACACCTGTCGATGTGGTGCTAAATCCATTAGGAGTTCCTTCTCGGATGAATGTAGGACAGATTCTTGAAGTACATTTGGGATGGGCCGCTAAAGGGCTCGGCAGGAAAATTGATGAGATGCTGAAAGCACAGCAGAATGCAAATGAAATCAGAGAATTTCTTGACAAGATTTATAACGGAAGTGGTAAAAAGGAAGATATCGCTTCGCTATCAGATAAAGAAATAATGTCGCTAGCTGGAAATTTAACCGAAGGTGTTCCTTTTGCCACCCCGGTATTTGATGGAGCAACAGAAGGCGAAATTAAAGACATGTTGGCGCTAGCCGGATTACCAAAATCTGGTCAGATTACATTATATGATGGTCGAACCGGAGAAGCTTTTGATCGGCAAGTGACAGTTGGCTATATGCATGTTCTGAAACTGCATCATTTGGTGGATGATAAGATGCATGCGCGATCGACAGGCCCCTATAGTTTGGTAACGCAACAACCATTAGGTGGTAAAGCGCAATTTGGTGGACAACGTTTTGGCGAGATGGAGGTTTGGGCACTGGAAGCATACGGTGCTGCCTATACCTTGCAGGAAATGTTAACCGTTAAATCGGATGATGTCACGGGACGTACCAAAGTGTATGAAAGTATTGTTAAGGGCGATCATAAGATCGATGCTGGAATGCCGGAATCATTTAATGTATTGGTAAAAGAAATACGTTCACTGGGAATGGATATTGATTTAGAACAACATTGATTATATAGAATATTTATGGTGATTAAACTGGATTCGATCCTGACACCCATATTTAAATTTGTACCAATTATTTATTATTGCCCCCTGATTTACAGGAGTGACAAATGAAAGCACTGCTAGATTTATTTAAACAAGTTACCCACAAAGAAGAATTTGATGCAATTAAAATCGGCCTCGCTTCTCCAGAGAAAATTCGATCGTGGTCATACGGTGAAGTAAAAAAGCCTGAGACGATTAATTATCGTACATTTAAACCTGAAAGAGACGGTTTATTTTGCGCCAAGATCTTTGGTCCGGTTAAGGACTATGAGTGTCTGTGTGGAAAATATAAGCGCCTCAAGCACCGTGGTGTTATCTGTGAAAAATGTGGCGTTGAAGTTACTTTATCAAAAGTACGGCGTGAACGAATGGGGCACATTGAGCTGGCCTCGCCAGTTTCGCATATTTGGTTCTTGAAATCACTGCCGTCTCGTTTAGGCATGGTATTGGACATGACTTTGCGTGATATCGAGCGCGTGTTGTATTTTGAAGCTTACGTAGTCACTGATCCGGGTTTGACGCCATTAACTCGATGCCAGCTGCTAACGGAAGATGATTATTTAATCAAAACAGAAGAATATGGTGACGATTTTAGTGCCAGTATGGGCGCAGAAGGTATTCGTAACCTACTGGGTAATCTGGATATTGGCTCTGAGATTGAGAGCCTGCGCCGTGAAATGGAAAGTACAGGTTCGGAAACAAAGATCAAGAAAATTTCTAAGCGTCTTAAGTTACTTGAGGCATTTAATAAATCTGGAATTAAACCACAATGGATGGTGTTGACTGTACTGCCTGTCTTACCACCAGATCTTCGTCCGCTAGTTCCTCTCGATGGCGGACGTTTTGCGACATCTGATCTGAATGATTTGTATCGACGTGTTATCAATCGAAATAATCGATTAAAGCGATTGCTTGAATTGAAAGCACCAGAAATTATCGTTCGTAATGAAAAACGCATGTTGCAAGAAGCCGTTGATTCATTGTTGGATAATGGTCGCCGTGGTAAAGCAATGACGGGGGCCAATAAACGAGCACTTAAATCCTTAGCTGATATGATCAAAGGTAAAGGAGGGCGCTTCCGTCAAAACCTTTTGGGTAAACGCGTTGATTACTCGGGACGTTCGGTTATTGTTGTAGGTCCGCAGCTTAAACTACATCAATGTGGATTACCGAAGAAAATGGCACTCGAACTGTTTAAGCCGTTTATTTTCAATAAGCTGGAAATAATGGGCATTGCAAGTACCATTAAAGCTGCCAAGCGCGAGGTTGAAAATGAAAGCGCAGTGGTGTGGGATATACTTGAAGACGTCATCCGTGAACATCCGGTTATGTTGAATCGAGCGCCGACGCTGCATCGATTGGGCATTCAGGCCTTTGAACCCGTCTTGATTGAAGGTAAGGCAATTCAATTACATCCATTGGTGTGCGCAGCATTTAATGCTGACTTTGATGGTGATCAGATGGCCGTTCACGTACCATTGTCATTAGAAGCGCAGATGGAGTGCCGTACGTTAATGATGTCAACCAATAATGTACTGTCTCCAGCTAATGGGGAACCCATTATTGTGCCATCACAAGATATCGTGCTGGGGCTTTATTATACAACGCGTGAGAAAATAGGTGCACGCGGTGAAGGAATGCTATTTCAAAATGTTGCTGAAGTATCGCGCGCGTATGAAAGTCGTAATGTAGAGTTAAATGCTAAGATTACGGTTAGGATCAAGGAATATGATACAACCGTAGATGGTGAATCATATGAGAAAATTACTCGCTATGAAACGACTGCAGGTCGGACATTGTTATTTGAGATTTTTCCGTCTGGTCTACCTTTCTCTCTGCTTAACAAAACTTTGAAAAAGAAAGAAATTTCGAAGCTTATTAATGCAAGCTTTAGACGTTGTGGTTTGCGTGAAACTGTTATATTCGCAGATAAATTGATGTATTCGGGTTTCACTTATGCAACGCGAGCGGGCATTTCGATTTGTGCAGATGACATGTTAATTCCGACGCAAAAGAGCGATATTATTGCTGCGGCAGAGAAAGAAGTGAAGGAAATTGAAGGACAATATACTTCAGGGCTAGTAACACAAGGTGAACGTTACAACAAGGTTGTGGATATCTGGGGACGTGCAGGTGACCATGTAGCGAAAGCTATGATGAATCAATTAGGCGTAGAACCGGTGTGTGATCAGGTTACCGGTGAAATTCAGTTGAACGAAGACGGTAAGCCATTGACACAGGAATCATTTAATTCAATTTATATGATGGCGGATTCTGGTGCGCGAGGTTCTGCAGCACAAATACGCCAGCTATCTGGTATGCGCGGATTAATGGCAAAACCTGANNGGTTCTATTATTGAAACGCCAATTACGGCTAACTTCCGTGAAGGGCTGAATGTTTTACAGTATTTTATTTCAACACACGGTGCGCGCAAGGGTTTGGCTGACACTGCGCTAAAAACCGCAAACTCTGGATATTTAACCCGCCGTTTAGTGGATGTTACTCAAGACCTTGTTGTCACAGAAGAAGACTGCGATACAGGTAACGGTGTTGTTATGAAAGCGCTTGTAGAAGGTGGTGAAATTATCGAAGCATTGCGTGAACGGATTCTTGGTAGAGTCGTAGCTAACGATGTGGTCAATCCGGAAAATCAGGCGGTTGTTTTTGCCTCGGGTGTATTGCTGGATGAAGATGCCGTTGATTTAATTGAGTCATTGGGAATCGATGAAGTAAAAGTTCGTACACCTTTGACTTGTGAAACACGCTTTGGATTATGTGCCAAATGCTATGGCCGAGATTTGGGGCGTGGTACGCCAGTTAATGTGGGCGAAGCGGTGGGTGTCATTGCAGCGCAATCGATTGGTGAACCAGGTACGCAGTTAACGATGCGTACATTCCACATTGGTGGTGCAGCATCAAGAACGGCAGTAGTGAGTCAAGTTGAAGGTAAATCAAGCGGAACAGTGCATTATTCCTCTACAATGCGTTATGTGACTAATGCGCAGAATGAATTGATAGCCATTTCACGAAGTGGTGAAATCATCATACAGGACGAAAATGGTCGTGAACGTGAGCGGCATAAAGCATCTTATGGCGCGACATTATTAGTACGGAACGGAGAAGTTGTGAAAGCTGGTCAACTATTGACTACATGGGATCCACATACTCGCCCAATTATTACTGAATATGCTGGTAAGGTGCGCTTTGAGAATGTTGAAGAGGGAGTAACAGTAGCCAAGCAGATTGATGAAGTAACTGGGCTGTCTACGCTGGTAGTCATTGATCCAAAGCGCCGTAGTGTCACGCAATCAAAAGGCTTGCGTCCATTGGTTAAGTTTCTGGATGATGAAGGAAATGAAATCAAAATAGTTGGTAGTAATCAGCCTGTGAGCATAACATTCCAGATCGGCTGTATCATTACTGTGCGTGATGGACAACAAGTTACTGTCGGTGAAGTTTTGGCAAGGATTCCACAAGAGACATCGAAAACTCGTGATATTACAGGTGGTTTGCCGCGTGTGGCAGAATTATTTGAAGCGAGATCACCAAAAGATGCTGGCATGCTAGCTGAGGTAACTGGCATTGTGTCGTTTGGGAAGGATACCAAAGGTAAGCAGCGACTTGTTATTACAGATCTCGAGGGCATCGTACATGAATATTTGATAACTAAAGATAAGCATGTAATGGCGCACGATGGACAAGTTGTTAATAAAGGTGAGAACATAGTCGATGGTCCTGCTGATCCACGTGATATATTACGCTTGCAGGGTGTTGAAGCATTGGCGCGCTATATTACTGACGAAGTTCAAGATGTATATCGTTTACAGGGTGTTAGGATAAATGACAAACATATTGAAGTGATTGTTCGCCAAATGTTGAGGCGGGTTCAAATTAGCAATTCTGGAGATTCAACGTTTATACAAGGCGAACAGGTTGAGAGAGCCGACTTATTAACTGAAAATGAGCGTCTGATTGCTGAGAAAAAGATGCCTGCTACTTATGAATTCATGCTTCTTGGTATTACAAAAGCATCGTTATCAACAGATTCATTTATATCTGCAGCATCATTCCAAGAAACAACACGTGTTTTAACCGAAGCAGCCATCATGGGTAAAAAGGATGATTTGCGCGGACTGAAAGAAAACGTTATTGTAGGAAGACTGGTTCCAGCAGGTACAGGATTGTCTTTCCATAGTAAGCGCAAGAACCAAGGAAAAACACTTGAATTTAACCTAGAGTCAAATATTGCAATCGATAGTGTAGTTTAGAATTTAATAAAATGGTGATTGCAACTTCAGGTAAAAATTCTTGACAGGTTAGTTATGAGTCAGTAGTCTGGCCTGGATGGGTTGTTTTGGGCATGATGGAA
>CXWL01049393.1_pt1 | contig 11006 bp, 14 predicted proteins | sample 590931 | NCBI WGS metagenome assembly CXWL01 (sample SAMEA3498368, study PRJEB10139) | groundwater metagenome | biome: water well; material: biofilm material | place: Germany | collected 2015-04-27 | reverse complement strand
GCGTGGCTGATGATGGCGTCGGGGTTGGCCGAGGCGCCGAACGAGGGAAAGGAGGCCGGGATGCCGCCGATCGGGCCGGACTCCACCGTCATGACGAAATCCCCCAGCCCTTCCTCGCGCGCCACCTCGCCGACGCCGGAGGGCATGCCCACGCCCAGGTTGACGATCGGCTTCTTCCACTTCGTCAGTTCGAACACCGCGCGGCGCTGGATGATTTTCCTGAGGTCAAGCGGGATCGGCTTCGCAGCGCCTCGCGCGAAGCGCTCGTCTCCACAGTAGGCAGGATTGAATTCCTCGCCGTAGGTCTGCCAGTGGTCCTCGGCGTTCTCCGCCACCACGACGTAGTCCACGAGTATCCCGGGCACCTTCACCTGCATCGGGTGGATCGTCCCGTTCGCCTTCAGGCGCTTGACCTGCGCGATGACGATGCCGCCTGAATTGTGGGCGGCCTGCGCCAGCGGCAGGACGTCATTGAAATGCGGCTCCTCTTCCATGCTGAGGTTGCCGTCCTCGTCCGCGGAGGTGGCGCGCAGGATGGCGCAGTGGATCGGCATCGAGGGGTAGAACAGGTACTCGCGGCCGCGCAGCGTCACCAGCTCGACCAGCTCCTCGGTGGTGACGCTATTGAGCTTGCTGCCGTCGTGGCGCGGGTCGATGAAGGTGTGCAGCCCGATCTGCGACACCACGCCGGGCTTGCCGCCGGCGATGGCGCGGTACAGCTGCGCGATCACGCCCTGCGGCCAGTTGTAGGCCTCGACCTTGTTCGCCACCGCGAGCGCGCCCAGGCGCGGCGCGGCGCCCCAGTGGCCGCCGATGATGCGTTTCACCAGCCCTTCGTGGCCGTAGCGCCCGGTGCCGCGGGTGGCGCGGTCGCCCTGGCCGGCGGCGTAGAGCAGCGTCAGGCCGCGCGGGCGGCCGGTTTCCAGGAAGCGCTTTTCCACCGCGGCGGAAACGCCCTCGGCGTGGCCCGACCCGGTGAACCCCGAGGTGGACACGGTCCAGCCGTCCTCCAGGAGTTGCGCCGCTTCGGCGCAGGTGATCCGCTTCATGCTGGGTTCAACTGCCCGGGTTCGGCTGCATGTTTTGGATTATCCTTCACGCCACCATGTCCGACCAGTTCATCGGCGTCAAACCGGTCGAGGAACGCCATCGATTCGATGTCGCGCGCCTGCAGGATCACCTTCGCGGCCGGGTCGATGGATTCGACGGCGCGCTGGTCGTGGAGCAGTTCAAGGGCGGCCAGTCCAATCCCACCTACCGCATCACCGCGGGCGGCAAGCGCTACGCGCTGCGCCGCAAGCCCCCGGGCAAGCTGCTGCCCTCGGCGCACGCGGTGGACCGCGAGTTCAAGGTCATCTCGGCGCTGCACAAGCAGGGGTTCCCGGTGGCCAGGCCCTACGTGCTGTGCGAGGACGATTCGGTCATCGGCACCGCGTTCTACCTCATGGACTGCGTCGACGGACGTGTGCTTTGGGACCAGTCGCTGCCCGGGATGGACCGGGCCGGGCGCGCCGCGATCTGGGACGAGCTGAACCGCGTCATCGCGCTGCTGCACTCGATCGACTACAAGGCCGCCGGGCTGGAGGATTTCGGCAAGGCGGGCAGCTACATCGAGCGCCAGGTCGGGCGCTGGACCAGGCAGTACCAGGCCTCGGAGACGGTGAAGATCGAGGCCATGGACAAGCTGATGGCCTGGCTGCCGAAGAACATCCCGGCGAACGACGAGACCACCGTGGTCCACGGCGATTACCGCCTGGACAACACCGTGTTCCATCCGACTGAGCCGCGCATCCTGGCGGTGCTGGATTGGGAACTGTCCACGCTCGGCGACCCGCTGGCGGACTTCTCCTACCATTGCATGAGCTGGCACATCCCGCCGGGCAAGTTCCGCGGCATTGCGGGCCTTGACCTGGCGGCGCTGGGCATTCCGGGGGAGGACGAATACGTGGCGCGCTATTTCCAGCGCACCGGGCGCAGGCAACCCGACGCCGCCACCTGGGGCTACTACATGGCCTACAACCTGTTCCGGATCGCAGCCATATTGCAGGGCATCGCCAAGCGCGTCGTGGACGGCACCGCCGCCTCGACGCACGCGGCCGAGGCGGGCGGGCGGGCGCCGATCATGGCCGAGCTGGGCTGGCAGCAGGTCGAGAACATTCTGAAAAGGAGTCAGTGATGGATTTCGAATACAGCGCGAGGACGAAGGAACTGCAGAAAAAGCTGCTCGCCTTCATGGACGAGCACATCTACCCCAACGAGGCGAAGTACTACGCGCACGTGCGCAGCGACAAGCGCTGGGAGCCGGTGCCCGTCATCGAGGAGCTCAAGCCCAAGGCGAAGGCCGCCGGGCTGTGGAACCTGTTCCTGCCGAAGTCGCCGCGCGCCCCCGGCGGCNNCAAGTGGTGGTCCTCGGGCGCCGGCGACCCGCGCTGCAAGATCTACATCGTCATGGGCAAGACCAACCCGGACCACGCCTCGCGCCACAGCCAGCAGTCCATGGTGCTGGTCCCGGCGGGCACCCCCGGGGTGAAGATCCTGCGCTACCTGCCGGTGTTCGGCTACGACGACGCGCCGCACGGCCACATGGAAATCGACTTCAAGGACGTGCGCGTCCCGGCGGCCAGCATCCTGCTGGGCGAGGGCCGCGGCTTCGAGATCGCGCAAGGGCGCCTTGGGCCGGGCCGCATCCACCACTGCATGCGCTCCATCGGCCAGGCCGAGCGCGCGCTGGAGAAGATGTGCAAGCGCGCGACGCAACGCGTCGCCTTCGGCCGCAGCGTCGCCGAGCAGGGCGTGACGCGCGAGCGGATCGCCGAGGCGCGCATCATGATCGACAGCGCTCGCTTCATGGTGCTGCACGCCGCCTGGCGCATGGATACCGCGGGCAACAAGGTGGCGCGCAAGGAAATCGCCATGATCAAGGTGCTCGCGCCCAACATGGCGCTGCAGGTGATCGACTGGGCGATGCAGGTGCATGGCGCCGCCGGCGTGTCGGACGACTTCGGCCTCGCCAACGCCTATGCGCACCAGAGGACGCTGCGCTTCGCGGACGGCCCGGACGAGGTGCACCGCAACGCCATCGCCAAGCAGGAGATCGCCGACCAGACCACGATCGCGGAGGCGCTGGCGAAGGGAAAGAGTGCGTGATGAGGCGACTGGCGGCTTCGCTGCTCGCGCTGCTGGCGACGGCCGCGGCGGCGCAGGAGGTGCTGGCGCCGCCGGCCGGCACCGAGTTCGTCATGAACTGCTCCGGCGGCCAGCAGTCGACCTGGGTGTTCGCGGAGAACGCGAACGGCGTGGTGAAGGTCCAACAGGCGGACAAGCCGGCGGTCTACCGGCTCGCGCCCGCCTGGGCCTACATGCTGGGCGACATCTACGACGTGCTGGGCACCGGGCAGGGCACGATCCGGATGACGCGGCTGCGGGGGGCCGAGCAGGGCGTGCAGAAACTGGTGGTGGGCGACCGCCACCGCTTCACGTACAAATGGGCCTCGTCGCGCGGCGAGGCCGAGCGCACCCATACGATCACGGTGCGCGGCCAGCGGCGCGTGGCGACGGCGGCCTTCGGCGAGCAGGAGGTGTTCGACGTCGTCGACGACAGTTCCAGCTCGTTCCATGACCTGCGGCGCGAAGTGCAGTACGCGCCGGCGCTGAAGATGTTCGTCTCGTTCAAGGTGCGCAACAACCGCACCAGTTTCGAGCAGGGCTGCGAGCTGGTGTCGTTCAAGGCGCCCTGAGGGGCAATGGCGACCTACAAAAGTAACCGATCGGTTACATTCATCGGTCCCGCTCGGCGCGAACCGGCTAACCCGCCGGCTTGATCTATGCGTTTCATTCGGGGAGGTCCACTTGATTCCACCCGACATGGAACCGGAAACTCTGCCCGACTACTCGGCCGCCCCACGCGCGCGCCGGTTGCGCAAACAGGATTGGTACCGCAAGCGAAAGCTCCCGCCTCACGCCCCGCGCCCCGACCCGTCCGCCGACAACCCGATCCACGCCGACGTGCGCGAGTACCTGGAGCACTGGCGCACGATGGGCTACCGCGAAGCGGGCGTGGTGCTGAGGCGAAAGGCGCTGCGGCGCTTCGTGGCCTGGGCGGATGCTCGCGGCCTGCGTTCCGTCGCGGCGCTGACCCTGCCGCTCCTGGAGCGCTACCAGCGCGACCTCTTCCTCTACCGCAAGGCGGACCGCAACTCGCTGGCGATGACCTCGCAGCAACTCCTGCTCGTGCCGCTCAAGGGCTTCTTCAAATGGCTCGCCCGCTGCGGCCGCATCCCCGCCAACCCTGCGGTGGACCTGACTTTGCCTCGCAAGCCGCTGCGTTTGCCCGCGCGTGTGCTGTCGGTGATGGAAGTGGGCCGCGTGATCCGCGAAGCCGATACGGCCACGCCCTGGGGCCTAAGGGACCGCGCGTTGCTGGAGATCCTGTACTCGACCGGGATGCGCCGCGCCGAGCTTGCCGCCCTTACGATCCCGGACTGGAACCGGGAGCGGGGTTCGCTCTCCATCCGCCAGGGCAAAGGCGGCCGGGACAGGATCGTGCCGGTCGGAATGCGGGCCGCAACCTGGCTCGGCCGGTACCTGGAGTTCGTCCGTCCATCACTGGCACTCGAACCGGATGAAGGCACCCTGTTTCTCACTGACTATGGGGAGCCGTTCCTGAAGAATCGAATGGGCGACCTGGTGCGGCGTTACCTGGACTGGGCCGGCATCCGCACCCCGGGCGCCTGTCACCAGCTGCGGCACGCCTGCGCGACGCACATGCTGGAAAACGGAGCCGACATTCGCTACATCCAGGTGCTGCTCGGGCACGCCGACCTGCGCTCAACGCAGATTTACACCCAGGTCTCGATCATTAAACTCAAGGAAGTGCATGCGGCGACGCATCCGGCGGGGAGGGAATGAGGCGTGGGGCAACTAGATGATCCGCGTGAATCTTCTCGCCCCTAAAGAGAACTGCTTCCATGCGTCTGATCGCCTCGCGTGCCACGGACCTTGGCAAGGTAAATCATAGTCACCACTGCAAGCCCCAGCACCAACAACTGCAGAACAAACATCGGTATCACAAGGTGAGGTGACGGCGTTATCAGCATGATGTAGACCACGTACAGAGCGAATACGGCTGCGACGGAGTACCCTAGCGGGCGGACGATCGGGCTTCCTCTCAGAAGCACCAGAGCAAAGAGCGCGGCCACCACGCCTGGGATGATAAGGGTCGAGTACCACCAGCGTAGATTGCTTCCTGCGAGCGTGGGATCTCCTGCCCACGACAGCGACTCGACGATTCCGTCTATCACAAGGCCCAAGCCGAGTAGCCCCCAGAGAACGGCTGTGAGGATTCCAAGGCGCTTCATGGCACCAATGGCAGAGGAGGGTCCTGGGGAGAGAAGCACGAAGGACAGGAACCAGTTCGATTGCCGCCGGGCAACTGCGGTACAGGGAGGCCGGATTGCTTAAGGCAGTCCCCGGCCGTGTCAGCGCAGTCATTGAAGAACGGGATGTAGCGACCCCGCTGAGCCCTAGCACTGCAGCACCCGATAATCTGGCTTTCCTATCCCTGGCTTCCAGGAATAAGCGTGCAGAAATCCGATCCAGGTCCCGCCTCCTTACAGTCCTTTAAAGGATCGGTGCCGGGCACCCTGCCGCAGCATCTATCTCTCGTGTCGTCCCATAGATAGATGTGATTCCCAGGCACGGCGCCACTCAGCTTCCGAACACAAAGCCAAACAGAGAGGCCAGTCGGATCGGTGTAGCGGAGAGGGCTGTCGTAGGCGTAAATGAATCCATTGATGCCGCCCCGCATGCCAATTGGGTCAAACTGGACATATCGACCACCCTCGGCCCAGTAGTCCCGTGCAGCGTTATGGTGAAGATTCGTCTCCTTGTCCGCATACTGCCCCGGGAAGCGCAGCGGGAACTCGAACGCGCCAAGGGACGAGGGATTCTCGTCCGGCACGTTGACTCCAAACGGCTCCACCTGATCCCACCGCCACACCGCCGCCCCCGCAGAATCCGCCACCAGCCGTGGCGTGTTCAGATGTTCCGTGTAGCTGAGCATGCGCGAAACTTGTGATTCCGGTACCGATTTCTTTCACTAGACCGCAAATTAGCCTTGGGTGGGCTGGAGAAGAGACTGGGGGACCAATCACTCCGATAGCCGGGAGCGTTCTTTCCGAGCACGCTCCAAGTATTCTGGGGAGACTTGGTGCGCAATAAAGATGTCGAGAATACCTCGCGCCACATCCGGAACTTTGTTCTCCATGGCCCCGCGAACACGATTCATCGCTAAGTCAAATGCCCTGCTCGGATCCTCAGCAGGACCTTTTAAAACATCGGGTAAGAGACCTGGATCGAGCGCCCACAGGTGATACTGAGCCTCAAAGATCTCAACTTGAGCCGCCGCAAGCCGCCGCAAAACGGGCGGTGCGAACACACCACCATCTGCAGCAGCGGCCTTCATTGCGGAATCAATTTCGGCGGCCGCTTTGACCAGCATTTCGTTTAGGTGACTTATGTAAGCCATGGGACAGTTGCCGTCGTTGAGTCGGAGAGGTTTACCAGTAGGCGCATGACCTTTGATAGTTACCAGGAATCGTCGTCCAAAGTGGAATTCGAATGGGCCATTTTCCTTGACCTTGGCACTGCTGGAAGCAGGCAAAGCAGGGAATCTTTACGTTCTTCGTAGCATTTGCCGTCTCGCACTCCCCATACATTTTGCCGCAGTCATCGCCGGGGCAACTCGCCGAGGAACTTGAAGAGGAAGATGATGAAGACCGACCTTGCCCCAACGCATCGTCGATCTCAGGGCTACCAGTAGACGAACCCGAAGAGCGCCCACTCGAACCGGGACCCTGCATACCAGGGAACACCGGACGTGGAACTCGGATTTGCAGACCTTTAGGATCCGTTAGGCTGGTCGGACTTCCATCGACATAGCTATAGGCGTTGATGCCTCCATCAAGCCCAATCGGATCACTCTCCACGTACCGCCCGACCCCGGGGTCATAGTCCCTGAAGAAGTTGTAGTGGAGATTCGTCTCCTTGTCCGCGTACTGCCCCGGATACCGCAGCGGGAACTCGAATGCGCCCAGGCTTGAAGGATTTTCATCCGGGACGTTGACCCCAAAGGGCTCTGTCTGATCCCACCGCCACACCGCCGTCCCCGCGGCATCCGCCACCAGCCGTGGCGTGTTCAGATGTTCCGGGTGCACGGCTGCCGCTACGCGAACACTACGGTGAGCTTGCCCCCGGTCTTGCGCCGCGGCGCGTCTCGAACGACGATCTCGACGTCCCGGCCCAGGCTCGTCAGGCAGTCGATTAGCTTGCGCTCCGAGACTCCCCGGAACTGCCCGCGAAGAACGCCCGAGAGCTTGGGCTGCGGCAGGCCGACGATCCTGGCTGCCTCGAGCTGCGTCATGGACTTGGCGTCGATGATCTCGCGAATCTTCGATACGAGTTTCGCCTTGACCAACATCTCGTCGGCATCCGCAATACCCAGGTCGCGGTAGACGTTGCCGCTGCCCTCATGGACCTCGACCCTGGCGGTGTTCTTGCGTTTACTCATCTGCCAGCTCCTTGGCGCGCCGCTCGGCGGCCTTCAGTCGTTCCCTGATCAAATCCAGTTCCGCTTTGGGGGTCTTGATCCCCGACTTCGACTTCTTCTGGAACACGTGCAACACGAACACCCGCTGGGCGAAACGGACTGTGTACACGGCGCGATACGCGTCGCCACGCCAGTCCTCGACGACTTCCAGCACCCCGGCCGAGCCGAAACCGCGAAGGGGCTTGGCCTGCTCGTGCTTCTGTCCAATCTGCGCCAGGTAAAGCGCATAGCCAAAGACGTCGATCACCTCGTCGGGCAAGGCCTTCAGATCCCGCGTCGAGCTTCCGATCCAATCCAGCGGCTTGGGCGCAGCGGAGGCTCTTTCGCGCATCGGCGTATTATACCTTAATAGGAATAGATTGTCAGCGGTACCGACACCCGTCAGGGCGTCCTAAGCGATGCCAGACCGCAGACTTGGTCGAAATTCGCGGGGTTGTCGCGCACCATGAACCAGTCGAACATTTTCAATGCTGGCGCGTACCACAACGGGAATCGACTATGACCCCTACTATTTGCAGCATGCATAAGGTTCCAGTAAGCCGACTCTGATCAGCTACGCGCTCGCTCCCAGACGTTGGTGTCGGGCGAATCCACAATCTGTATCTGCGTACTCAGCTATCTCCGATCCGTGTCCGGCTGCCCCTTAGTTACCATTTGCCATCTGAACGCTCTGGCGATTCCTACGAAAGCAAGGGAAACCACAAGGCAAAAAATGAATACCGCGAAAAAAGCGATCGGGGCAAGCGGATCCCAATGTCCCAACTCAAAACGGCTAGCAAGTGCTGTCACAATGGCAACGATCACTGGTGACGAGATGGCAGCAAGGGTCGCCTTCTTTGTTATAGCGATCAAGACAAAGGTCAGTATCACAGTGACCACTGCGATCAACAAGTAGATCAGGGGACCTTGGAGTGCGTCCATGGTTAGCTCACCAGCTACCTGCATGCGCATGCGGCACGCGCCGCATCGAACGCTTGCTGAGCCCGTTGGGTACGGAATGCTGCTGTGTATACGACCGCAAAGTACTCGCACACGAAACGTGAAGCTATCCAGCGGCCAGCGCACGCGGCCATTGCACAATTGGCAAAGGCTCGGTCACAAGAATCCTTAGACGGCTGTAGTGCGCAGTCGTCATAGCAGTCATCGTGTGGTTGGCAGCACGAATTGAAGTACATATTCGGAGTAACGCGACTACCGATCACTCCAGTGCCGCAGGTACGCAGTAAGCCCCGAGGATCCGTGTCCCGAAGCGGGTCGGCCTCGACGTAGGCATAGGTATTTAAGCCGCCAGCTAGGCCAATCGGGTCACTTTGCTTATAGATCCCGAGACTTGGGTCGTAGTCCCGGAAGTAGTTGTAGTGAAGCCCCGATTCCTTGTCCGCATACTGCCCCGGGAACCGCAGCGGGAACTCGAATGCCCCCAGTCCTGAGGGGTTCTCATCCGGCACATTGATCCCAAACGGCTCCTGCTGATCCCATCTCCAGACGCTCGTGCCCGCAGAATCAGCCACCAGCCGTGGCGTGTTCAGATGTTTCGGGTGCAATTGGATGTGGGCGGGCGTAGTGGGAACAGGGGATGACTCAAAGCGTACTCCATCCCCGATGAGGTCACCGTGCGCCTCGGAGCCCGCCAAAATGTGCACGATCGTACACATTTGGGGTTCGCCGCAGGGGTTCAACGGCGCGATCCAGTCGCCGAAGCGGTGGGCAGCGGCTCATATATGAACGACCAATCCGCGTAGGGCCTCCCGTCCAAGCCCGAGCCGGCCAGCAGCCCAATGATGACAATCACCACCAGCAGTTCGAGCAGGGTGAAGCCCTTCGACGTCGCGGCCATCATGGGTTAGATGTCCCGGGCACGCCGCACTTCGCGCTCGGCTTCAGCGAGCATCGCCATCACGGTTTTGGCGTGTCCATAGAGCTGGACTCCCTTGTTCGTGGGTTCCAGGCGGCGATGCTTGCGCTCGAAGAGCTTGCCGCCCAGCGAGCCTTCCAGGTTGCGGATCCGCCAGGAGACGTTTGAGGCCACCGAGCCGGTGGCGCGCGTCGCGCCGACGAAGCTGCCCGACTCGTACGCGGCGATGAAGTAGCGAAGATCCTCGATATTCATTCCGGTGTGCCTTTTGAATCCGTCCGCGAGCATGCTGGCGGCGAATATTTTTAGCGACAAGAAAATTCGTTCCACACGAAGACTAGCCTGAAGCGAACGAAGGACGAAAGAATTTCTCGCGCGAAAATTTTTCATTGCACTCACACTCGGCGAAGCTTGTCGCTTGTGGTGCATGAAGTTGCGTGCAAGTGATGAGATTGAACTTTATGGTTTTGAAATCTTGAAACGAGATATCGCGTTTTGATATTGGACAAAACGACAACATCGCAAATAGTCTTTGCCGCGCGAACGATTAAGAAGAACAAAGGGAGACGCGGTTCATGCATGTGCTTCGCTTGATGCTTGCTGCTGCTGCGCTGCTGATTCCATCGTTGCAGGCGGGCGCGCAGCCGCTGACCACTTATCCGGCGTGGGCCGCTTGCCGTGCGTCGGGTTTTCCGGCCACCGACCTTTCGTCCCCGGCCACTTTCGAGGAGTTGCCAAACAACGCCGTGCACCAGGCCTGCGCGACGGGCATTCCGCGCCTCGTTGGGGCCGCGGCTTCCGGCCTTCCCGGTTGCACAAGCGTCACCACGACCAGCGCGGCGTACAGCGGAAGCTTTCAGTGGGCCTGGACGGTCACCACCACGCCGCCGACCTGCCATACCGGAGAGGGTACCTACAGCGGAACGAGTTCCGTCGGTGCGGGGTATGGCTTGCTCAAGGCGATCGTCAACGGAACACCGACATTTGCGAATGCCTGCCCTTTCGGAGGAACTCTGGTCGGTGCATTCCCAACCGGGAACTGTAACGGCGCACCCGTGTGCCCGGCAGGGCAGGTTCGTGATCCTGACAACGGCGCCTGCACGGATTCGCGCAAGAACGTGGCCCCGCCGCCCGGGTCGCCCTGCATCGACGGTCTGTGCAACGTGGGGAACGCGAGCAGTACCCTTGTCGCAGCGGTCTATCAGTCGGGGGGCAGTGGGCTTTTGCAAAGTCAGCTGACGTACAACAGCCAACCTTTGAGCGATCCGAATCCACCCCGGACGGGCGCCTTCGGCAAGGGCTGGAGGGGTAATTACGACCGCGACCTCAAGTTCTCGAACACCCTGGTTCGCGTTCGCCGCCAGAGCGGAAGGGAGTTCCTGTTCCAGCCGCCCGTGTCGGGCAACGTCTACGTGCCGGATGCCGACATATCGGATCGCCTGGAACGGTTGGTCGACGGCGGCGGCGCGACGACAGGCTGGAGTGGCATCACCCCGGTTCCCCGGACACTGGCCTAAGCTTGGTTTAGCTTCTCGAACTGATCCG
>CXWL01005641.1_pt2 | contig 11006 bp, 10 predicted proteins | sample 590931 | NCBI WGS metagenome assembly CXWL01 (sample SAMEA3498368, study PRJEB10139) | groundwater metagenome | biome: water well; material: biofilm material | place: Germany | collected 2015-04-27 | reverse complement strand
GCGTCTCAAGGTGCTGTTTGACGGCATCCGCGAAGTGACGGCCCGCTACCAGCCCGACGCGGCGTCGGTTGAAATCGTCTTCGTCAATGTCAACCCACAATCCACGCTGCTGCTGGGGCAGGCACGAGGCGCGTGTATCACAGCGCTGGTGTCCTCCGACTTGCCGGTGGCGGAGTACACCGCTTTGCAGATGAAGCAGGCCGTGGTGGGCTATGGCCGAGCGCAAAAAAACCAGGTTCAAGAAATGGTGCGCCGTCTGCTGGCGCTGCCCGGCCTGCCCGGCCCGGACGCCGCCGATGCGCTGGGCCTGGCCATCACCCACGCACACGCCGGTGCCGCCTTGGCGCGCCTCGCAAAAGCCAATGGGCTCGGTGGTCTGGGCGGCGGAAAATACCGGGCGGGACGAAGCCGCTGACGTCCGACCCACAATAGCCTCAGGCGATGCGCTCCAACACCAGCACTGCAAAGAATCCAAACGCGGCGATCAACGTCCACTTGAGCGTCAGCAAGCCGATGCGTCGGTATCGCACCTGTCCCGTGGCGGCATAGAACGAGAACGACACCACCGCGCCCAGCAGCAACATCAAAATCAGCCAGCGAAACAGCAGCATGGTGTCGGTCGCGATTACCAGGCACGCGCCAGTTGCGCGAAACCCTTGGGGGCGAGCTGTTCGTCCTCGAAAGTCACAATCTTCCAAGCGTCAGTCTGGCTCAGCAGTTCACGCACCAGCTTGTTGTTCAAGGCGTGCCCGGATCGAAACGCGCTGAAGCTGGCCAGCAAGGGTTTGCCAAGCATGTACAGGTCGCCCATGGCATCGAGAATCTTGTGTTTGACGAATTCGTCGTCATAACGCAAGCCACCGGCATTGAGAATCTTGTAGTCGTCCATCACGATGGCGTTGTCCAAGCCACCACCTAGCCCCAGGCCGTTGACCCGCATGGTCTCCACATCCTTGGTGAAGCCAAACGTGCGCGCCCGCGCAATGTCGCGGGAGTACGAATTCACGCTCATGTCGAAGGCCACTTGCTGACCTGTTGAGTCCACCGCCGGGTGGTCGAAATCGATTTCGAAACTCAGCTTGTAGCCATGAAACGGCTCCAGGCGCGCCCAGCGTTCCGAGGCACCCGTGCCTTCGCGCACCTCGACCGGCTTGGTCACCTGAATAAAGCGACGGGGCGCATTCTGAAACACGATGCCGGCGCTTTGCAGCAGAAACACAAACGAGGCCGCCGAGCCGTCCAGAATCGGCACCTCCTCGGCGGTGATGTCGACGTAGAGGTTATCGATCCCCAGGCCGGCACAGGCCGACATCAAGTGCTCGACCGTGGCCACCTTGGCCCCACCATTGGCCACCGTGGTGGCCATGCGGGTGTCAGACACCGAACTGGCCACCATCGGGATGTCGACCGGCTGGGGCAGATCGACCCGACGAAACACGATGCCGGTATCCGGTTGCGCCGGGCGCAAGGTGAGCTCCACCCTTTGTCCGCTGTGCACACCCACGCCGACGGCGCGGGTCAGAGATTTGAGGGTTCGTTGCTGCAGCACGGTCTATTGTAAAAGTAGCGCATTTGTCCCTCCGGAGTATGCGCATTTCGCCAGTAACACCGTGGAGCCGGCTACGCCGGGCCTCTGGTGCTGCCCCCTGCAAGGGGCTGAGGGCCGCAGCTCCAAGCCTGCCTGCGAACCCGCGTGCCTCTCGCCCAAAACACCGTGGAACCGGCTACGCCGGGCCACTGGTGTTGCCCCCTGCAAGGGGGAAAGCGCAGCGACACGCAGTGCGCGCAGCCGGGGGGTGTGCCCCATCTAGTCCGCCTGCTTGCGCAGGAAAGCCGGGATCTCGTAGTCGTCCATGCCACCCGAGGCCAGCGCGTCCACCTTGGCCGCCGCCTGGGTGCGGTCGCGGGTGCGCCAGACGCTGGGCGTCGCCATGTTGCCGTAGTCGGGTTGGGGCTGGCTGGGCGCGGCGCCGGCACCCGTCAGCGGTCCGGAGACAGAATTGGTCAAGGTCGGCACGTGGAAAGGCACGTTGTCGGTACCGGTGCGCAGCACTTGCAGCGGCGGCGCCGTGCGGCGCATGCCCTGGCGGCTCAAACCCGTCGCCACCACGGTGACCCGAATGTCGTCACCCAGCGCATCGTCGTAGGCAGTGCCATAAATCACATGGGCATCGGGCGAGGCGTAGGCACGAATGGTGTTCATCGCCAGCTTCGATTCGCTCAGCTTCAGCGAGCCCTTGGCGGCGGTGATCAGTACCAGCACACCCTTGGCGCCCGAGAGGTCGATGCCTTCGAGCAGCGGGCACGCCACGGCCTGCTCGGCGGCGATGCGGGCGCGGTCCGGACCGCTGGCCACGGCCGTACCCATCATCGCCTTGCCGGGCTCGCCCATCACCGTGCGCACATCCTCGAAGTCGACGTTGACGTGTCCGGGCACGTTGATGATTTCGGCGATGCCGCCCACCGCATTCTTCAGCACATCGTTGGCGTGGGCAAAGGCCTCGTCTTGGGTGATGTCGTCGCCCAGCACTTCGAGCAACTTCTCGTTGAGCACCACGATCAGCGAGTCGACATTGGCTTCCAGCTCGGTCAGGCCGTTGTCGGCATTGGTCATGCGCCGGCCGCCTTCCCAGTCGAAAGGTTTGGTCACCACNNGTGCCGGTGCCACCGCCCATGCCGGCGGTGATGAACAGCATGTGCGCGCCATCGATGGCCGCGCGGATGTCCTCGGCGGCCAACTCGGCCGACTCGCGCCCCTTGTCGGGCTTGCTGCCCGCGCCCAGCCCGCTGGTGCCGAGCTGGATGGTGCGGTGTGCGACGCTGCGGCTGAGTGCCTGCGCATCGGTGTTGGCGCAGATGAACTCGACCCCCTGGACCGAACAGCCAATCATGTGCCCGACCGCGTTGCCGCCGCCACCTCCCACGCCAATCACCTTGATCTGCGTGCCCTGGTTGAACGCTTCTTCTTCAATCATTTCGATAGGCATTTTTCTCTCCTGAAGTACAAAAATCTTTACAGTTACCGAAAGTAGTTCCAATCGTTGGCGAGGTGCCCAATCACGAAGGTGGATCGGTGCACCGCCATCGCCAGTGCGGACTGCCCCGCGCCAACCACAGACGGTGCCATTGCCGCCTGATCGCTCTGGGCCGGGCACACCGCTCCATGCGGCTGCAGGCAGCCGTGCCGAAGAAGCGTGGGGGCCAGGCAAGATTCATCAGAAGTTCCCCACAAACCAGTCCTTGACCTGGCCCAGGGCGGTCTTCATGGAGCCGTTCTTCTGCGCCACTTTCAGGCCACGCATGCGCGCATAGCGCGCCTCTTCCAATAAACCCATCACCGTGGCCGCCCGTGGCTGCGCCACCATGTCGGACAAGCCACCGGCGTACTTGGGCAAGCCGCGGCGCACCGGCTTGAGGAAGATGTCCTCGCCCAGTTCGACCATGCCCGGCATCACGCAACTGCCACCGGTGAGCACCACGCCGGAAGACATCACCTCCTCGTAGCCCGAGTCGCGCATCACCTGGTGCACCAAGGAGAAAATCTCCTCGATGCGTGGTTCAATCACACCGGCCAGGGCCTGGCGACTGAGCAACCTGGGACCTCGGTCACCCAGCCCCGGCACTTCGACCTGCGTCTCGGGGTCGGCCAGCAACTGCTTGGCGCAACCGTGCTCCACTTTGATGTCCTCCGCGTCCTTGGTCGGCGTGCGCAGCGCCATGGCGATGTCGCTGGTAATCAGGTCACCGGCAATCGGGATCACCGCCGTGTGCCGGATGGCGCCATTGGTAAAGATCGCCACGTCGGTGGTGCCCGCGCCAATGTCGATCAGCGCCACGCCCAGTTCGCGCTCATCCTGCGTCAGCACCGACAGGCTGGACGCCAACGGGTTGAGCATCAGTTGCTCGACCTCCAGGCCACAGCGGCGCACACACTTGATGATGTTCTCCGCCGCCGTCTGGGCGCCGGTCACGATGTGCACCTTGGCTTCCAGGCGCAGACCGCTCATGCCGATCGGCTCTTTCACGTCCTGGCCGTCGATGATGAACTCCTGCGGCTCCACCAGCAGCAGGCGCTGGTCGGTCGAGATGTTGATGGCCTTGGCGGTCTCGACCACGCGTGCCACGTCCGCCTGGGTCACCTCGCGGTCTTTCACCGCCACCATGCCGCTGGAATTGATGCCGCGAATATGGCTACCGGTGATGCCGGTGAAGACGCGCTGGATCTTGCAGTCGGCCATCAGTTCGGCCTCCTTCAGCGCCTGCTGGATGCTGTGCACCGTGGCCTCGATGTTGACCACCACACCGCGCTTAAGTCCGTTGCTCGGCGCCACGCCCAAACCGGCCAACTTGAGTTCGCCACCGGGTAACACCTCAGCCACCACCACCATCACCTTGGCGGTGCCGATGTCCAGTCCGACGACCAGATCCTTGTATTCTTTTGCCATATGTTTGCCTAAGTGTTCAGTTCCGCTGTTTCTTTTTCGCTTCCACGGCAAGGGTAGTGACCCCTCGCAAGCGAATTGCATACCCGTCGGGGTGGCGCAAGTCGGCCGACTCCACGGCTTGCGGCGTGCGCCCATAGCGCCCCGCCACCTGGGTCACGGTCTTGAGCCATCGTTGCGCGCGTTGCGTGATCTCCGCCACCGTGCCTCGCCCCAACTCCAAGGTGGCACCGGTGTCGAGCCGCGCGCGCCAACTGCCCTGCCCGGTGAGGTCGAGTTGCTCCAGCGGCAAGTCGGTCGCCTCAAATATGGGCTGCAGGGTTTGGTACATCGCCAGTACCACCACACCCTGCCCGTCGGGACCGTTCAGCCGGGGCAAACCGTCTTGCTCGACATCACCCACGTTGGCCTCGAACACCTCGCCAAAGCTGTTGAGCAGGGTCGAGTCGCCATCGGCCCCCCAATACGCCACCGCCTGGTGTTCCTGCAGTTGCACCCGCAGCCGGTTGGGGAACTCGCGGCGCACCAGCGCCCGGCGCACCCAGGGCACGGCTTCGAATGCCGAACGCGCACGCGCCAGATCCAAGGTGAAGAAGGTGCCGGTCAAACGTGGCGCCACATTGGCACGCAAGGTCACCACGTTGTTGTGCGCCACATCGCCCAGTACCGTGATGCCACGGATCGCAAAGAACGGGTGCCGCAACACCGAAGCCAACACCGCCCCAAGCAACGCCATCACGAACACCACAAACAAGGCCGATGCGGTCATGTTCATGAGTCGGATGTCCAGCGGGATGGCCTGGGTGTCGTTCATACTGATTTCGAACCCGGGTCAGGCACAGGGGTCTCGGCGGGATAGTCCAGCGCGGCCAGTTGGAGCAATTCAATGCACAAGTCGGGATAGCTGATGCCAGCGGCCTTGGCCGACATCGGCACCAACGAGTGGCCGGTCATGCCGGGGGAAGTATTGATCTCCAGCAGGTAGGGCTTGCGTGTGCGCGCTTCGATCATCACGTCGGCTCGCGCCCAGCCCCGGCAACCCAACACCTGGTAGGCCTTGAGCACCATGACCTGGATCGCCTGTTCTTCACCCTCGGGCAGTCCGCACGGCACGAGGTACTGGGTGTCGTTGGTGAAATACTTGTTCTGGTAGTCGTAGTTGCCCTCGGGCGCCACGATCCGGATCACCGGCAAGGCGCGCGCGCCATCGCCACTGCCCAGTACCGGGCAGGTCACTTCGTCGCCGCTAATGAACTGCTCGCACAACACGTCGGCATCCAACGCGGCAGCCTGTTCGACTGCGTGGGCCATCTCGGAATAGCCCGCCACCTTGACGACACCAATGGAGGAGCCTTCACGAGCGGGCTTGACGATCACCGGCAGCCCCAGCTCATCCGGGATGGCGATCACCTGCTGACGGGTATAGGTGCCGCGGCGCAACAGACGATACCTGGGGGTGGGCAGGTCCTCCGCCAACCAGACCCGCTTGGTCATCACTTTGTCGATGGCGATACTCGACGCCATCACGCCCGAGCCGGTGTAGGGCAGGCCCAGCAATTCCAGCGCGCCCTGCACCGTTCCATCTTCACCGAACCGCCCGTGCAGGGCGATGAAGCAGCGCTGATAGCCCTCACGCTTGAGTTCGCTCAGATCGCGCTCGGCGGGGTCAAACGCATGGGCATCAACCCCCTTGGACAACAAGGCCAGCAGCACCCCCTGCCCCGACATCAGCGAAATTTCGCGTTCCGCCGAGGCCCCGCCCATCAGCACCGCTACCTTCCCGAATTTGGCCTTCGTTTGACTCATGGCGCTTGTCCCGCTTGCGTAGCAAGCTCTGAATTTCGTAGCATTTCAACCAGTTTTCCCGGCACCGCACCAATCGAGCCGGCACCCATGCAGAGCAACACGTCGTTGGCGCGAACGTTGTCGACAATCGCTTGCGGCAGATCGGCAATGTCGTCTACAAACACCGGCTCCACCTTGCCCCCGAGCCGCACCGCGCGCGTCAGGGAGCGGCCGTCGGCGGCGACAATCGGCGCCTCGCCCGCGGCGTACACCTCGGTCAACAAAACCGCGTCCGCCTGGCCAATGACCTTGACGAAATCCTCGAAACAGTCGCGTGTGCGGGTGAAGCGGTGGGGCTGAAAGGCCAGTACCAGGCGCCGATCTGGAAATGCACCACGCGCCGCCGCGAGGGTGGCGGCCATTTCGACCGGGTGATGCCCGTAGTCGTCAATCACCGTGAACAAGCCACCGTCCTTGCTTGCCAGTTCCCCATAACTCTGAAAACGTCGCCCCACGCCGTGGAATTCGGCCAAAGCCTTGAGCACGGCCGCATCGTCGACATTGAGTTCGGTTGCCACCGCGATCGCGGACAAGGCGTTGAGGACGTTGTGCCGACCGGCCAGATTCAACACCACGTCCAGATCAGGCAACACCACCCCATTGCGACGCTGCACCGTGAAGTGCATCTGCGCGCCAACGGCGCGCACGTTGATGGCGCGCACCTCGGCTTGTTCATTGAAGCCATAGCTGGTTACCGGGCAGGTCACATGCTGCACGATGTCATTCACAGCTGCGTCGTCTGTGCACAAGATGGCGGTGCCATAGAAAGGCATGCGGTGCAGAAAATCGACGAAAGCACCCTTGAGTCGACCGAAGTCGTGGCCATAAGTCTCCATGTGGTCGGCGTCAATGTTGGTCACCACCGCCATCACCGGCGACAGGTTCAAGAACGACGCGTCCGACTCGTCGGCCTCCACCACGATGTAGTCACCCTGCCCCAGGCGCGCGTTGGCGCCCACGCGGTTCAGTCGCCCGCCGATGACAAAGGTTGGGTCCAGTCCGGCCTCGGCCAGCACACTGGCCACCAGGCTGGTGGTGGTGGTTTTGCCGTGCGTGCCGGCAATGGCAATGCCCTGTTTGAGACGCATCAACTCAGCCAACATCAGGGCGCGTGGCACCACCGGAATGCGCCGCTCGCGCGCTGCCAGCACCTCCGGGTTGTCGGTATGCACGGCGGTGGAGGTCACCACCGCGTCGGCGCCCGCGACATGGCTGGCGTCGTGGCCAACATAGGTTTGAACGCCCAACCCAGCGAGTCGCTTCAAGGTAGTGCTGTCAGCCAGGTCCGAACCCGAGATCACGTAACCCAGGTTCAGCAACACCTCGGCGATGCCGGACATGCCGGAGCCACCAACCCCGACAAAGTGAATGTGGCGAATGGCGTGTTTCATGCCGTCAACTCCTCACACGCGACGACGATTTGCTCGGTGGCGGTGGTCTTCTCAAGCAATTTGGCCCGCAAAGCGCATTCCAGAATGGTTGAGCGCTCTGTTTTTTGTAGCAACTTGGCGAGACTCAGCGGACTCAACTCGGCCTGCGGGAGCAGCCAACCGGCGCCCTGTTCAACCAGAAAGCGCGCGTTGTGAGTCTGATGGTCGTCCACGGCCGTGGGCAGGGGCACCAGCACCGCCGCGACCCCCACCGCCGCCAACTCCGTCACCGTGCTCGCCCCGGCACGGCAGATCACCAGGTCGGCGTCGGCGAAGGCCTGCGCCGTGTCGTCGATGAACGGCGTCAACTCGGCCAGCACACCGGCAGCGGTGTAGTTGCCACGCAATTCGTCAATCTGCTTGGCGCCACTCTGGTGGACCACCTGCGGACGCTGCTCCTTCGGGATCAAGGCCAGGGCGCGCGGCACGATGTCGTTGAGCACACGCGCACCGAGGCTGCCCCCCACCACCAGCAGACGCAACGGCCCGCTGCGTCCGGCAAACCGCTCGACCGGTCCGGGGCGATTCAGGAAGGCGCGGCGCAAGGGATTGCCCACCCACTGCGCACGTTTAAGCACGTGGGGAAAGGCCGTGAAGACGCGGTCCGCCATGCTGGCCAGCACTTTGTTGGCCATGCCGGCCACCGAGTTCTGCTCGTGCAGCACCAAGGGCTTGGCCAGCCAAACACTCATCAGCCCGGCTGGAAAGGTGATGTAGCCGCCCAGGCCCACCACCACATCGGGCTTGACCCGGCGCAGCACCTGCAGGCTTTGCCAGAAGGCGCGCAACAGTCGCGCAGGCAACAGCGCCAGCGTGACAAAGCCCTTGCCGCGCACACCGCTGAAGTCGAGCGCCTCGAAGGCGAAGCCTTGTTTGGGCACGAGTTGGCTCTCCATGCTGGGGTTGGCCGGTGTACCCTTGCCACCGAGCCAATGCACCCGCCAGCCGCGCTCACGCAAGGCGAGCGCCAGCGCCAGGCCAGGAAAAATATGCCCACCGGTGCCGCCCGCCATGATCAAAACACAGCGCGCTGTCATCGCCGCACCCCATGCATCATCTGTTTGTTCTCGAAGTCGACCCGCAGCACCACCGCGATCGCAATCAGGTTGACCAGGATGGCCGAGCCGCCGTAACTCATCAGCGGCAGGGTCAAGCCCTTGGTGGGCAGTGCGCCCAAGTTCACGCCCATGTTGATGAAGGCTTGAAAGCCCATCCAGATCGCCACGCCCTGCGCCACCAGACCGGCAAACACGCGGTCCAGCGCAATCGCCTGACGGCCGATGTGCATCATGCGCCGCGTCAGCCACAGGAACAGGCCGATCACGCACAGCACACCCACCAGGCCAAACTCCTCACCGATCACCGCCAGCAGAAAGTCCGTGTGCGCCTCGGGTAGCCAGTGCAGTTTCTCTACGCTGCCACCCAGGCCGACGCCAAAGATTTCGCCGCGCCCAATCGCAATCAAGGAGTGGGTGAGCTGGTAGCCCTTGGCCAGCGCGTTTTTTTCGCTCCAGGGGTCGAGGTAGGCAAAAATTCGCTCACGTCGATAGTCGTTGAAGGCAATCATCAAGCCGAAGGCGACCACCAACACCGTGGCAATCAGCAAGAACATGCGCGCATTGACACCGCCCAGGAACAGGATGCCCATGGCGATCACCGAGATCACCATGAATGCACCCATGTCCGGCTCGGCCAACAGCAGTACACCCACCACCGCCACGGCAAAACCCATCGGCGCCACCGCGCGAAAAAAACGCTCTTTGACGTCCATCTTGCGCACCATGTANNGAAATCCAGCGCCGCGCGCCGTAGACCACCTTGCCAATATACGGAACCAGCACCGCGATCAACAGCACCAGCGACACCACGAACAGCCAGGGTGCGGCTTTTTCCCAAGTGGCCAATGACACCTGAAACGCCAGCAGTGAAGCGACAAACGCAACGGCCAGCCACATCACGTGGCGGGTCAGAAAGTAGGTCGGCGTGTACTTGGCGAAACGTGGGTTGTCCGGCATCGCGATGGAGGCCGAATAGACCATCACCAGCCCCCAAGCCAGCAACGCCACCGTGACCCACACCAGGGGTTGATCAAATCCGGTCACGCGTGTCGAGGCCACCTTGGCACTCAGGCTGCGGGTTGCGCCCAGGCGTATCGGCAGCCCATCGCTTGCGGGCTGCAGCAGGCCCATCAACCAGGCCATGAAACGCTGAGACAGGCCGTTCACGCGGCGCCCTCCCATTGCACGCCGGCCGCATGGGCCAGCTCGGCCACCGCTTCGCGGAAGGCGCGGGCGCGGTGTTCGTAGTTGTCAAACATATCAAAGCTGGCGCAGGCCGGCGACATCAGCACCGCGTCACTCGCGTGTGCCAAGCGCTTGGCCTGGGCCACCGCCTCGGCCATGCTGGCCGCGTCCAGCAGCGGCACCCCGCAAGGCGCCAACACCGAGTGGATCCGCGGCGCGTCACGGCCGATCAACACCACGGCGCGGGCGTGCCGCGACACCGGCGCGGCCAGGGGCGCGAAGTCCTGACCCTTGCCGTCACCACCCATGATGACCACGACTTTGCGCTCGGCGCCCAATCCATTCAGCGCCGCCACCGTGGCACCCACGTTGGTGCCCTTGCTGTCGTCAAAAAATTCAACCTCGCCCAGCAAACCAATCGACTCAACCCGATGCGGCTCGCCCCGGTACTCGCGCAAGCCATACAACACCGGGCCCAAGGCGCAGCCCGCCGCGCCGCACAGCGCCAGCGCGGCCAGCGCGTTGACGGCGTTGTGCCGGCCACGGATGCGCAAGGCATCGGCCGGCATCAGGCGCTGGAAGTGCAGCTCTTCTTCCTGAGCCCTTTTCTTCTTCAGCGTCTCGTCGGCCTCCAACGCGCGCACCAACCAGGCCATGCCATTGACTTGCTCGATGCCAAAGTCGCCGGGCCTCTGTGGCATGTCGGCGCCAAAGGTGACATGAGTGCGAACTTGCGGCCGCTGCAGCTTGACGCGAGTGGGCTCCGGCAGCATCCCCATCACCACCGGGTCCTCGCGGTTGAGCACCATGAGGGTCTGGGGGCCGAAGATGCGGGCCTTGGCATTGGCATACGAGGCCATCTCGCCATGCCAGTCCAGGTGGTCCTGCGTCACGTTCAGCACAGTGGCGGCGAGCGGCTCGAAGCCTTCGACCCCATCCAATTGAAAGCTCGACAGCTCAATAACCCACACCTCGGGCAAGCTGTCCTGGTCGAGATGCTGTGCCAGCGTGTCGAGCAGCGTCGGGCCGATGTTGCCGGCCACCGC
>CXWL01016463.1_pt1 | contig 11008 bp, 9 predicted proteins | sample 590931 | NCBI WGS metagenome assembly CXWL01 (sample SAMEA3498368, study PRJEB10139) | groundwater metagenome | biome: water well; material: biofilm material | place: Germany | collected 2015-04-27 | reverse complement strand
GATTCTCGTCCTGCGCTTTAGTGAAACAATCCATAAAGAGATTAGCGGCCGGTTCAAACTGTTCCTGCCCGTAACGCACATAAGCCATTCCGCAGATGGCCTCAGCCATCACCGGAGAACCCATAAAATCCTTGCTGACCTGTTCATACGCCGCCCAGGACTTGTCATATTCTTTAAGATTTAAATGAGATTTACCTTTTAGAAGAAGCAACGGCGCCTTCACGCTTAAAGCTGTGTTTACTTGCCCGTCGATAAACGCCGCGGCATCCGCAAATTTTCCTCCATCTACAAGAAATCTCGCCCTCTGCAGTGACATCCTCCCTTTTTGTTCTTCAGTAATGCCGGGAAGAGCGGCTATCTTGTCTAACATGGCAACTCCTGCATCCATATTTCCTGAGGCCGACACCGCTTTGGCCGCCAGAAGATAGGCGGAGAAATATTCCGGTTTATCAATGGTTCCTTTTAATTGCTGGTTGAAATTGGCAATAACCGGATCATATTTTTTCTGGCTGATGAGCACCGTGTACCAATTGGCCATGGCATCGGTCACAACAGGCAACGCGGCATAGGCATCCATGGTTTTCCGGAAAGTCTCGGCCGCGTCATCATATTGTTTCAAAAGGAAATAAACCTCGCCTTGTTTCATGCTGATAGACGCCTTAAGATCGTCGGTATCAGCCAGCCCAAAGGCCTTCATATATTTATCAAGAGCAGCCGGCTGATCGACAGGAACAAGCAAAGTTCCCCATTTGAAATATGCCTGGGCCGTGTATGATTGCGCATCGCTAGTCTCGGCAGCCAATTTCAAATTAGCTATCGCGTCATCGTTATTATTTTGCGCGGCCAAAATTTGGCCTTTAAAAAAATAAAGCGTCTGCTTAAACTGTGGCGTTAACACATCCAAATTAACCGCGTTTAATTGTTTCAAGGATTCATCAAGATTACCCTTGATGTACAAGGACTGGGCGAGCCTTACCAACGCGACACCTTTACTTTTTCCATCGGGAAACTGGGCAAGGTATTTCTGGAACTGATCAACAGTCTTATCATATTCCTTAAGAAAGAAGTAACATTCTCCGACGCCTAAATAAGCATCTTGCAAGAAAGTACTACTTGGAAATTGCTGGATAAATTCTTCAAACTGGACGGCCGCTAAACTATATTGGCCCTGCCCTAAAAGGCCTTGGGCAAAATCGATCTTTTCATTGTCATTAGTCAAAAGCTGTTGAGCGCCCGACGGCAAAGTCAAAACTACGCAAATAAAAACCGCGGCCAAAGAAACAGCCGCTCTCATTGCTAATTTCGTTTTCATCTTATTTTCCCTCGGATGTGGCAAAGGAAATATCCTGAATATTAGTCTTGGCACAGATGTCCAACGCCTGAATAATATACTGGTGATAAGTCTTTTCATCAGCCCTGATGATAACCGCCTGGTTCGGCGTCAGCAGAGTTAACTTCCGGAATAATTCCTCAAGGCTCTCCGGGTTGTATAATTGCCCGTTGACAATATAGTCACCATTAGCGTTCACATTGATAACAACCGCCGTCGGAGAGCGCTGCGGGTCCACAACCTGTGAAGATTTAGGCACATTGATATCAATCTGCGATTCGGAATGGTAATAAACACTCAAAATCATGAAGAAAACAAGGGCAAAAAATAAAATGTCAATAAGAGGTATCAACTGAATATGCGGACGGTCATAGGCATTTGTGGGATCAAATCGTGACATAGGGCACCTTTGGTTTTATTTATTGATGTTTAGCGTTTTCTTCGATCAATTTCATAATATCCGTCGAATACATCTCGACTTGATTAGAAATATCCTGAACAATCCCGCGAAAATAAGAATACACGGATAACACCGGCACCGCGATGACAAGCCCCGCGGCTGTGGTCACCAGCGCTTTGGAAATCCCGCCGACGAGCATGATGGGCTTAAGGCTCGCGCCGGCATAGGAGATCACGTTAAAGGCCTGAATCATACCCAAAACCGTACCGAGCAATCCCATCAAAGGTGCGATCGTCGCAATATCACCAAGATAGGCAATATTTTGCCAAAGTTTGGTCACCTCTTTGCGGGCAGCGTTCTCCATAGCCTCGCGGGCGATCACCCGGCCTTTGGTACTGCGGTCCAGACCTGCCAGAGCGACTTCGGAAATGATGTTGGAATTTCTTCGGCACAACTGTTGAGCAGATTTAAGATCGCCCGTTTCAAGCATTCCTACTAAATCTTCAAAAAATCTCTGCGGAGTTTTAATCTCGGGCTTAAGCGTCATAAAATCATAAACAATGAGCGCCATGGCAACCGCTGATAAGAGACCCAAGACCAGCATGGACCATCCACCGCTTTTAAGCAGCTGCCAAAGCGTCGTACTCTCCTGACCGCCTGCCGCCGGCATCACAGCAGAAACTGGGCCGCCGGTAGAAGTAGCCGCCAAGGCCATCGATACAATAAGACAAACGAAAATTGTTAAACATCCTAAAACCCTTACGGTTGACTTGAACTTCATGGCATCTCCTTATGTTCAATCATTATGAAATCTAAAATAAAAATTCCCTAAAGGCACGCGAAGCACTGCCTGTAGGGAAACAATAAAAATTAACCCTGGAATCTAACACAATTGCCGGTATTTTAACAAGGATTGTCGCTTTATACATGGATCGAGAAGAACCTGCTTATCAAAACCAACGTTGTAAACAACTTATAGCCCACGGCCGACATGCACTCTGTAAGGGATGGTTTAAAACCGTCCCCTACGCGTTACTCATGGGGATATACTAACAATTTGAAGAAGCCATGTCCAGAATTTCATCGATAAGTATTTAACGGAGATCTCGAAATTGAAAAACCATCCCCCATGTTTTATTGATCCTCGTCTTACACTCTTAAAAGACCCGCTTCCAATTCATTTTTAGGCCAGACTTTATCGGGAGAAAATACCAGGACAAATACTGCGGCCAACAATAGATTCTCCATTTGCACCCTCCTTTGATAACATTTCCCTAAAAAATTAAATCAGCGTATTGATGACTTTCTCCAGAAGCTTCACCGGCCCGTCGGACTTATCATAATAATCCAGCGCCCGCGGGATGAGTTCACGCTGTTTTTCGATCGGATAAACACTGCTTACAATGACCTTGCTGTGAGGATTATATTCCTGGATCACATCGAACATCGTACAACCGTCGACAATCGACATTTTTATATCCAGTAAAATAAGGTCAATCTCCTCCCGAATAATAATGTTCGTTGCCTCAGTTGCGTTTTTTGCTTTTCGCACGATGATCCCGGCCTGTACAAATAGCCGGCAATAAATATCCCTGATTCTATCTTCGTCATCGATGATTAAAAGTTTTCTCATATCATCCCTCCTTGAACTGCACAATGAATTTAACAAAGAGGCAATGAACACAACATGAATATACAATTAAAAAAAATTCATGTCGGAATTTAAACATCCCTCTACCCCCGGGGCGGGGGTAGTTTTGTTAAACCGGGAAGGTGATTTGAAACGTGGTTCCCTGGCGGACTTTACTACTAACGCGGATGTTCCCATTGTGGATCTTAACAATGGATTGCACAATCGAAAGGCCCAGACCGCTCGAGGCAATCGCATCGGCTTCGCTGCGGTGATCAGCGTGATAAAACCTCTCAAACACCTTGGAAAGATTTTTCTCAGGAATACCAATGCCCGTATCAGCAATGGTTACGCTAATATTCTTCTCATTACAAACAAGACTCAACGTGATCTGTCCGGGTGAAGGAGTGAATTTAAGAGCATTATCAATTAAGTTAAAAAAAAGACGGCGCAAATGAAGTTTATCGCCCTTAAAGAAAGCCTTTTTCTCTGGAATTAAAACATTAATAGTTAGTTTTCGTTTAGAGGCAAGCATGCGCGCCTGCTCGCAGATTTCAAAGAAGAAATCCGTAAAATCAAACGACTCGAACCGGAATATCTCCGGCTGATAATCCAGCTTGGCCAAAAGAAGAATATCCTCAATCGTTGTACGCATGCGGTTGGCTTCCTCTAATGTGATACCGATAGCGGTTTTGTATTCCTCGACAGTACGATCACGGCTCAAGATCACTTCCGACTCCCCTTTGATAATAGCCAAAGGCGTCTTAAGCTCATGAGCCACGTGCGACGAGAAATCATTGATATGTCGAAAGGACCTCTCCAAACGCGTGATCATGTCGTTAAATGAATCCACAAGATATTTAACCTCGGAATCCAGATGACGCGTCTTGACTCTTGCGGTGAGATCTTCATGCGTGATCTGGCTGGCTGTTTTGGCAATCTCTTCAATGGGCTCCAGCATTCGGTGAACCAAAAAAAGCCCCACAAAGCTCGTCAATAAAAGGATCACAGGGACGCCTATAGTCATAAAATGCGCCAACCTGCTTAAAAGCATAGTCACATGCCTTTGCGACACTCCGATATGAATCATATGCCTCTGGCCGTCGAACGCTAAATAGGACGCCGAGATAACCCTGATCTCGTCGCCCTTGTAAAATAAATTACTGAAGGTAACCTGGCCTGGCCTTTCTGGTAATTTTTCAATTTTCAAGAAAATCTGAAGGAGCCTGGAAGGAAAATTCTTAGTCACAATCACATGATCTTTTTCGAGAGATATAAACGCAATATAACTGTCGCTTAAGCCCATGACATCCGCGCGTTCCTGCCACTTATTTTCAAGCCTTTTGACCTTGCCTAAATCGAAAATACTAATCGGAAAATCTGCTTCATAAAAAAAGGCCTTACGGATGGCAAAATCCAACGCGCCAGGTTTGTCCCCGACAATGTCCACATACGCCCTGATGGTGGCAATCGTTTCCTGCTCCTTGATTTTCAGACGCACGTCGATGTCCTGATAAAAATAGACAGACAAAACAAAATACAGCGCCGTGCAAAAGGTAAAAAGAATCCCCCCTAGAAACACCGTATAAAGGACGCTGACTTTGAATTTAATGGAATTAAACTTGATCCGACGGAAGGGAAAAGAAACAACCAGCAATACGGAACCAAGGAAAGAGACAAATTTCGGGAAAGACTTCATACGTTACTTTAACTTCTTCATCACGTAGCCAACACCGCGCACAGTCTTGATCAGGCTTGCGGCGAAACCTTTGTCAATTTTGTTGCGCAGGTGTTTGACATACACGTCGATCACATTAGTAAAACTGTCGAAATCTTCTTTCCATACGTGCTCGGAAATCATGGTGCGGGTAATAACCTGATTGGCATTGAGCATAAAATATTCAAGCAGCGCGTATTCCTTGGCGGTGAGCGTAATCACTTTAGCAGCTCGTTTAACCTCGCGGGTCAACTGGTTTAATTCTAAATCTGCGACCTTAAGAACATTAACTTTCTCGGTTGATTCCCGTCGTAAAAGAGCCCTGACCCGCGCCAAGAGCTCATCAAAGGCAAATGGCTTGGTCAAATAATCATCCGCGCCGGCGTCCAGACCGCGCACTTTATCGCGCACAGAATCGCGAGCGGTTAGCATTAACACCGGGGTATTGACTTTATTCTTGCGCAATTGCTCACAGACCGCAATCCCGTCCTTACCACCCAGCATAATATCGAGAATGATAAGATCATACGGGTTGATTTCAGCCGTTTCAAGCGCAGTGTCGGCATCATAAGCCACATCGACGACATAGTGGTTTTCCTTAAGCCCGCGCTGAATAAAACTGGCAATCTTCTTTTCGTCATCAACAACAAGGATACGCATGGATCAGTCTCCACAATCTTAGCTAAACATGGAATTAGTCGATAGTTGATGGTAGATAGTCGATGGTAACCATCGGCCATCTACCATCACCCATCTACTATCAACCGCTTACTCTTCTTTATGCGGCAATAGCCCGGATGTCAAGGCCAAGCCTGCCAGCATCACAAACATCACAATGACGACGGAATATTCTGTAAAAAACATCGAGGCATATTCCACGCCAAAATTATCCAGCATCATTCCGGTGGTCGTAATCCTTATAATGTTCCCGAGGATTGCCCAAAAAACCACGGACAGAAATAGCATAAGACTCCACACTATGGCCATACTCTGAAACGACATGCATGCCGAGGCAAGAACTAAAGCAGCCGCGATCGACCGGTACGCCGTTGGGTCATCCAAAGAACTAATTGACCCGCCGCCAACGTGAAACTGCATCCCATCGTACTGAGCTAAGATATGCAGAGAATTCATAATCCACGCGCTCATACTAAAAACGGCCTCATTTAAGGGAGTAATGGCCGCCTGCTCCCATGCTCCGGGAGGCGCAAATATAAAAAGCAGACAGGATAAAGGAAAGATGAGACGGCAGGCGCTTGCTTCTTCATAACGCCACAAAAATAAACTAAAAACCACAATTAAAAATCCTGCCAATTCGATGTGGGCTTGCCCATCGATCGCCGCCGCCAGAAAAACTCCTATCCCGCCGGCTAAAATCACCGTACTCCCCCAAAACCATTCCTTCCTTCTTGCAAAATTCCGGCGGTTCAACCAGGCAATCGACAACGTCATCAGTAAAACAAACGGCCCCTGGTCGTAGAAATGCTTGTTCCAACCGACATTTAAAAGGTGCGTCATCATCATGATCAAAAGCACAAGTGTAGTGGCGATGAAAGCTGTTTCCATCAAACGTGTTAAAATTTTTGATGATGACTTGAGCGGATCAGTATTTTTTGGCGCCGCGTTCAACGGCACTGTGGATTGCTCGACGCGTTTAAATTTCTCCTCTTCGACATCAGGAACAGATAAGACTTCTTCTCTTAATTCCACCGCTGGCGCTACGTATTCAACAGCCTTATTAAATTCTTGCTCGATTAGTTCAGAAACAATTTCTTCTGTTGGGTTTTCCGGTTGCGAACGGAATAAACCAGCAACGGTTTTTCCGTCAGGAATTAAAGTTTTCGCAACCTCGGCCTCGACTTGTTCTGGCAGTTGATCAATCACAGGATCAATAACAACGTTCTCTTGTTCTTGCGAGGAGACTGTATTCTTAATTAAAGTATCTGTTATTGGAGAATCATTTTGCAAAGGATCTATCGTGAGAGATTCAACCGTCGGAGGCACGATCGACTTTGCCAAACGCGCTTCCTCCTCCAACATTTGCTGCCGGCGTTTTTCCGTCAACTCCATGATCTGGCGGGTGCTGTAGCGCTTGGTCGTTTTAAATGCGCTATCCTGAGGTCTTTTATTTTTCTGTGAGGATGACAAAATTAAGTCTCCGTAATGCGTTATTCGTGGTGCGTTATGCGTTGTGCGTAATATGTTTTGCGTCACCCTTCGCATAACGCATAACGCATAACACACTACGCACAACGCAAAACATTATTAAAACTTCAACCGATAAACCGAACCCGCGTACCGAGTAATATACAAGGAATTGCCTTGAGGGTCAAATACCATGGAAGAGGCGCCTGCGCCGTCAGGAAGATCGCCGGTTATGTCAATCCACTTGATACCGCCGTCTTCGGTCAAATATATCCTGCACGGAGCATTATTGCCCCAGCTGACGGTGCTCACGGCAACGCGCTTGGGATTCTGAGGATCAACAGCTACAGTGCCGAGGGCACGCCCCTGGCCGAAATCGCCCATCTTCTTCCAACTGCGGCCATGATTGGTTGACACAAATAATTTAGCGCCATTACTGTCTCCGGCGGCAAAGATCGTTCCATCGGATGAGACTTTCACATCAAAAACCCAAGTCATTTCCTTTAATAAGTATTCAAAACTTTGGGCGGCATTAGAAGAAATATAAACCCCGCCGTTTTTTCCGCAAGCGCCCCAGATGATGCGCTGAGAATCCGTCGGATCAACCGCTAACGCGTTATAAATCCTTAATGATCCGGGTTGACCCGCGGAACGCTTCCAGCTTCGGCCGCGGTCGTGAGAAACAAAAAGCCCGCCGCCGTCATCGCCGTCAATGCCCAAATAAATAATATCCGGATTCTTGGGATCAACAGCCAAAGCGCGTGGATATCCCTGGCCCCACATGGTATTGACTTTAGGCCTCGCTGATGGAATACCCTCGCGAACCAAATCAAATGTATTTCCACCGTCGGAACTTAAAATAACCTGGTTGATACTCTCATTCCACGGCGAGGATGTTCCGACAATCGTATCTCCGGCAACGGCAACGCGCCACACATGGCCACTGCGCGCAGAATCATACTTAGCCGGAAAAAGCATTTCATAGGACTTGCCTTGATCACGGCTGCGCAAAAGACCATTGTCCATGCTCGCCACATACAGATCACCGCTGGGCGCAATCGCAATCTGCGTTGCCACAGTATTAGGCGCGCTGATAATTTTCTCATTCCAATTCTTTCCGCCGTCGTCGCTGCGCCAGACGCCCCACCAATCCGTTCGGAATAATCTTTGGGGATTGGCCGGATCAATAAAAAGTCCTGTCAACTTGCCATTCTTGTCTGCCCATATGCGGCTTGGATCCGCCAGCGTATCGCCGTTCATAACGCCGTTGCCCTGAGCCCAGCTTTGTCCCAAATCGAAACTCGAAAAAACACTGCCTTTCCAGCCATCGTTGGACGCTACTCTAATAACAGGAGTCTGGCCCGATTCATCAATCGCAAGCCGGTATATTTTCCCTTTCGGAACCGATTGAGAATTCTGCCAGGTTTTTCCTGCATCAGATGACATCCACAATTGAGAAGCGCCTGCAGCATAGATCGTACCGGGAGATCTTCGCGACAAAGCAAAATCCGGGACGGTAAAAGGAACGTTCAAAGTCTCAAAAGCTGTTCCGTCAACATTGCAGCGGATCAGTCCATGAGCGCCCGCAATATAAAGTTTTCCCTGACCGTCGAAAGAAACCGCTGTGATCGGCTTCGCTTGAATAAGAAAACTTTTCTGGATGTCAATGTTGTTCCAATGAGCACCGCGATCATTAGAGCAAAAGACCAATCCTTTGGCCGTACCGACACACAACTTAGATGGGTTGGCCGGATCAATTGCGATCGGCCGATAATTAGCCGGACGTTCAAAAACAATCGCCCCATTAGCCCTGTCAGCCGCCTGCCAGGTAGCGGCCGCATTCGTTGAAACAAAAAGCCCGCCTTTAGTGGCCGCGTAAAGGACATTCGGATCCGACGGAGAAACCGCAATCTGGGAAACAATCAGATTACCCAATCCTTTGGTGGCAAAATACCAATGTTCTCCAATATCTTCACTACGCCAAATACCGGCGACGTCGGAAGCCAAATAAACACGACCATTATTGTTCGGATCAAATGTTAAATTAGTGAAACATCCGCCGCCGTACCACCCGGAAAATTCCCATGAAGAGGATGAACAAAATGCAAGGCAGTAAACAGAGACAACAAAAATCCATGGGATCAACAATGCTCTTATTATTAATTTAGGCTTCATAACTCATCTTAAAGTTAACCGTTTGTAAAGGACAAACAACACAAAACAAAAACCATCAATCATGTATCTCTTGAACATACGCTTAGGATCAATGAATATTCTCCAAAACCATTCCATATGAATCTGCCTCATCCAACTAGGAGCCCTTGGAATAGTTCCAGAAAGATAATCGAGAAACGCACCCACACCCAAACAAAGCTTAACATTAAGCTTTGATCTATTCTGCACAATCCACTTTTCTTGCAATGGAACGCCCATAGCAACAAAAAGAATATCCGCTTCACTGCTATTGATCTGCGCAATAGCTGAATCAAGATCAGGTATATACCCGGAAGCATTACCGACAATATTTACATTCGGGAACATTTGCCTTGCCTGAATGACGGCCTTCTCTGCCACCCCTACTTTTCCACCTAGAAAATACAATTTCAGATCCAATTTAGACGTCCGTTGAATGATTTTAGGTGAAAGATCTGTTCCATTACAATCGGCCTTCAGTTGTCCACCAAATATCTTTGTTGCTAATTTTATACCTATTCCATCAGGAAGAACCAAATCGGCAGATTGCAAAATAGCACGATATTGGTCATCTTTCTGCGCTTTATAAAGGCAATCAGCATTAAGGAAGAAAACATTGGCCTTCCTATCACCGGCAGCAAGGCCTAGGATCTGGGCAAGAGCCTCATCAACCGAAATATTGTCATAATTAACGCCTAAAAGATTCATTGCTTTCAAAACACCCCTGAATAAAACCCACACTCCAATAAATAATCCCCATTAAGAAAATACCGAACGAACCGACAAAAGATTTAAAATGATCTGGTCCGGCCTTACTTACCCTCAAACACATCCTAACAACCTTGATCAACAGGAACCCAGGAAATAAAATAACCGGCATAATTCCTTTATATAACCATTTATCATAAAAAATCCGACGATAAATAATGACATATTTCCCCAAGAGCTCTTGATTGCGCTTAAAACTTTTCCATTCCTCTCTAAAAATATGGAAACATTTCGCCTCAGGAAAGAACCAGATCTTTTCGATCTTATTCAAATTCAGGCAAAATAACGTGTCTTCCGATGCGCGTATTTCAGGAAAGCCGCCCGTTTTTTTAAAGACATCCCTATCGCAAAACAAATTACATGACGGGACGAACATCCGGGAATGACATTGACCGATATCAAGATACTCGTTAAATTGCAAATATAGTTGAGCTGCTGCCAATTTAATGTTCTTTTGAAATGGGGGCAACGATATAGAACCGCAACCAGCTTTGCAATCTTTTGAGTATGCAGTAAGCACAACCCCTAGCCACCCCTCATCCAAATAAACATCACTGTCAATAAAACACAACAGATCACCCGAAGCTTCTTTGACGCCGATATTACGGCCGCCCGACGGCGATGTCTTGAGCCCCATAGAAATAATTCTTAATTTGGGGTGATTAAATTTCTTAAAGACTTGCCGGGTCTTGTCATCATCGGATGAATCCACCACGATCACCTCAGCAATATGTTCCTGCGATCGCTGGTGAAAGATACTCGAAATGGTCTTTTCAATCGTCAAATGTGAATTATAGGACGGAATAATAAAAGAGACGGCTGGCA